>Ga0325401_1000050_pt1 | contig 65497 bp, 36 predicted proteins | sample PopdelMetagenome_FD_205666 | JGI IMG/M metagenome (GOLD analysis project Ga0325401, IMG submission 205666) | Populus deltoides microbial communities from Bellville, Georgia, United States - Xylem-PdKOR-R2 | ecosystem: Host-associated > Plants > Phyllosphere > Stem > Wood/Secondary xylem | place...
AATTATTTAAACTTAAGTTTAAAATAATTACTTAATAATAAAAACTTAAAAGGTAATTATTTAACAATTACTTACCATCCTAGATTGTCAAAAATGACTCATTACTCTTCAACTTCCATGGTTAAACAAACAAACTCTAAAAGAAGAGAAAGATAATAAAATAACTTAGTTAATTATGGCTTAACAAGTTAGTCTAAAATATTTATTATATAGATAAATGCTATAGTCTTACAATAGTCTAAAACATTCTTGATTCTGGTTTTTCAAACTTTTCAAGATCATTTATCATTTATGAATGATCTATTGGTGTTGGAGAATAACGAATAGTTGTTGGATTCAACGAACTTCTAAAGGGATCTAGTACATGACCTCCTATGCTAAAGGCTGATTTAGAGGAAAATTTAGAAATAAGAATAACTAAGACATCTTTTGCAACCATAGAAAGTATTAGATATTTGAAGTTGTTACCTTTCCACCAAGTTAAAATATCAAAAGAAGTATCACTTAGGTCTTCACAAGCATATGCCAAATATTTCTCCAATTCATATTTACTCTCCTCATTTCCTCCTCCATTAAATGCTTGTTAAATTAGAAGGCTAATGCTTGACATAAATCTTCCTCCACCTTATTAGCATTTAAATCTTGAAAAATATTGTTTCTAACAGAAGATTTTGTCACAAATATAACTTATTGGCTAGAATAGTAGTAAAAAAAATACTCATAAGTGTATATTTCACCTTTTTTATTAACTCTTTCACCATGACATTAGACTCATACACTTGACATAAACAAAACTTCACATATTTTAACTTGTAATGAGGACCTAAAACAATTAGACAAACAAAAAAGAATTTATATCCTCAAACTTTTCCTAATATTTATCAAAATTACATATCATATTGGTTGTCATTCCACCTGTTACTAAATATCCACTTTTGGACAACTTAGAAATATGTGTTTGCATAGAGACTAGCTCATGAAAGAAAAAATCGCATATGACATAAAAAGACCCTAAAAATTTCAAAGTTACTCCATAGAAAAATTTCAAAAACTTTATAACGATTTTTGTATTTTCTCAATCTAGACAACTAGGAGGCCCTATATGTTTCTTCTTTCCCTTTGAATCTACCTCAAAAAAAAAAAATCAAGCACCTATGATCATCCTCCTTTAATCTATAAAACACTTTCTTTGATTTTACAGTTGTATCTTATATTAAATAAGTGGAATTTCAACAAGTTAGGACATCTAAACAAACCCAAATCTTACTTTTAACCTTTAATTTCTCCATTCATTTCTCAAAAGATATAAGTCTAGTAGGAGAAGATCTCACAATCTTAACATCACCAAGCTTGTAGGATGCTATGAAATGTTGTCGTAGAGGTTGAATTAGAGCTGAATACGGATGATGGGGCTGATGAAAGGGGTAAATTAAGAAGGCAAAATAATCACCCTTCTAGTGGAATTAAACTTAAGGTTCTATCATTTAGAGGTAGTAGCTTACATGAGGAGTACTTGGAGTGGATTCAGAAGGTTGAGAAGGTGTTCGATTGGTGTGGGTATACTGACAAAAAGAAGTGTAAGGTGGTTGCATTGGAGTTTACTAATTATGCTTTGTTATGGTGGGAGAAATTGAAAATTCAGAAGATAATGGATGAAAAAGAGGATATCACCACTTAGACGACTATAAAAAGGGTGATGAAGAAGAGGTTTGTACCCAATTACTACAAATAAGAGTTATTTATAAAAATCCACACATTACGACAAGGTTCTTTAAGTGTGGATGAGTCGATGAAGTTTTATGTAACATCCCCCATACCGAAACCAATGCATTAACTTAAAAAAATACATGGTAAATGTTTTTTTTCTTTATTGAACTCATACATAGTTTATTGAAATTTCTATCGAAATTTTGGCAGAGTTTCCCCTATGCCGGAAGGCCCCAAGTTATCGACAAATCATTTATACACATCCTGTATTCATTGTTCATACACAATCCAATCATTGTAAGTCTCAAACTATAGACTTTTAAGATAAAATTCACACAATTATCAAGTTATAAAAATAAAAAGAATCCTAGAATTTAAGAGGTAACCATTAATTAACCATCATAATTGCATTCATACGTTAACAGAATAAATATTTTAAATTTCAATTTACTACTTACAGTTTTAACAAAAATAACACTACATAACTTTATACATACAATTTAGGAGTATTGTTATATCTAACCAAAAGGGAAAATTCTTCCATCTTCTTATTAACTTAAGTGACTATACATATCAAAACACCCAAGCATCAACTAAGGGTCATGCTGCTGAGATGAACATGCATAGTAATTTGCATAAATATAATTAAATTAATTAAGGTGATCTAATATATTTTTCATTACACTAACAATATGCTTTTTAATTCTTTTATTCATCAATTTCTATAGTTTCCCACTATCCAGCACACCCATCTTGTCCAATATTACTAATTCTATTGATCGCCCTTTCGCATGGTACCAGTTTCAAACCAGGACACTAGTCCATTCCTCAGCCCATTCACAGGGCACCAGGTCCAAACCAGGATACTGGTCCATTCATCAGCCCATTCACTACATATAAATACAAAAATTTAAACTACATTTTATCAAGGACCAAGTTAAAGAATTACACAAGACTTTAAATTAGAAATCGAAGTGTCAGACACCTACCTAAAAACTGTGTTATGCTAGTTGTCCCCTGCTCCCGTCTATTTTCCATAATTTCACATGTACCAATAGTTACACTAATTGTCAAGTCTTGACCATACATACACACATATACATACTCCCTTCACAATTCAACATTTTGTAATTCAAAAACAATTCTAAATAGAAGTTACCAATTTACAAGTTTTAGGTGGCTCAACATAACAGATTGTCCAACTGTTACTGTCTAGAAATTGAATTGTTACTATCTGACCTCTGCTTAGATGTTTAACTATATCTGGAGTTATAGAACTCCATTTCAAGCAAGATTGGTCTCGTTGGAAAGATAAGACATGAGGCTACAAGTTCTATGTAGGAAGGAGAACCCAGTTCCGCCCCCAAGATAGTCAAACTTGCTCATCAACGAATGTTGGATTATTACTATCCAACTGTTATTGTCTAAAAAATTGAATTGTTACTGTCTAAACACTGTTTAGTATTTTGAGTATAACCAGAGCTACAAAGCTTGGTTTTATGTATGGTTTGTTTATTTGGAACACTGGAACATGGGTCTACAACTTTCATGAAGACAAGTATCTCAAGTTTTGTCATTTTAGGGTCCAAATCTTAATAGAGAAGTTGAGAGACAACCTGTCCAGTTTTGATTTCTAAGTTTAACAAGTATAAATTCATTTCCCATGCATTTTTGTTTCCATCATTTCATCCACCTAACATTATTTCTCCTCTTTCTTCCTCTCTTTGGCCGACCATTACTCTAGAGATTTCTAGAGATTTATTATTATTTATAATTATGTTCTTTTCTTATTTGCATCTTGCCTCCCAAATTTACTTTTATTTTCACATTGACCCCACCATTCCTTTTATCAATTTTTTATTGACCCCCACTACTTCTCTTTTTTTTTACTAACTCCTTACTCCTTTATTATTGTTTTCAATTTCACCCCTCTTATTAAATAACTTCTCTTTTAATCCAATTAATTTGTTCAATTTAATCATTTCTCCACATCCTTTGTATTTTATTTTATTTTATTTACTAGTGGAAAGGGAAGGGTTAGAAGAAGGAAGGAAAAAGAAGAGGAAAAGGGGTTTTTCTCAATCTCTTGACTCATTGTTTTGTAATAAAAAGTAACAAGCTCTCTTATTAAGTCACTTGAATTTGTTTGTGTTTTTATTAAAAAATTGAGATTTTAGAATGCCTTAGTAAAGGTTTAAGAAGTTAAGGTGGATTGTAATATCCCACATCGGCTGGTGAGGGTTTGGTAGCTGGCCTTATTAATAGTGCTGGTTGCTAACATGTTGTACGCGTTTTGGGGCGTCAGGCTCAGAAGTGGGCTCGCCTCACCAAGAATAAAACCGCGAGGGCGATAAGGCCCAAAGCGGACAATATACAACATGTTGGGCCGGGCTGTTACATTTGATCTATTAATGATACATTGTGAATTGATAGATAGCTAAGAATAGACCGTAGCCAGATTTATTGGCGAGTTGAGGAAGGATATTGTTAATGTTGTTGAGTTGCAGCCAGATATCTTAATTAAGGATGTGATAAAACTTGCGATGAAAATAAAGAGACAACAAAAGAAAAAAGAGTTTTCAAGCTGGGATAACAGCAAAGAATGCTTCAAAATCTATTTCCACATCTTCACAAACATGGAATGCACCTAAACGGATGAAAAAGTGGGGTTTAATAAGGGGAGTACAAGTTCTGACTCTACAAAGGCTAAATAAAAGGTGATTTCATGTTAAAATTTATCAAAATTTTCACTAAAATTTTAGTAGAGTCTCCCCTATATTAGGAGATCCCAAGTTATCAACAAACGACATGTTTACACTTCTAATATCTCGCATCTCCTAACTCAATTCAACCCAATCATCCTGAGTCTCAATCCCACGAACATCATCTTTCATGTCAACCACAATGTTTATGATATACATTGAACAACAATTATCATTATGGATGGATAAAAGATATAAACATGTATACATGGAGCATGTTTATGCAAACTATAGAATTAAATTCATCTATTCAAGCTTAAACATCAATTATACAAATTAAGTTATATAAAAGTTGTAATATTACAAAACACAAGGGTATACTCCCTAGAACCTAGATTACAAAAAGTGAACATAAGCTTGGATTTACTCATGTCGTGCATGCGATGGTCCAGAAATAAAAAACATATTATTGAAACATCAATATCACAATAATATAGCAATCCAAATATCCAACAATTTAAAAAGGCAAACATGCATTTATATTTTATTCACTTCTCCTTTCTAGTTTTCATTGGAAACTCTTTCTCCTTTAACTACTAAAAACCATTTTATCTTCCATTATCAACCTCCATTCAAGATTTCATAAGATCAATCATGATTATTTTTGCTTAACACATTACTGATACTAATTTCACTGATATCATCATCACCCCGTAGGAGTCGATGCAAGGTGATCCCTTTACCCGGGATCCTAACATACATTAAATGTATACTAGTTAATACATGGTAATCCCCTTACCCGGGATCCTATCATACACTAAATGTATGCTAATCAATACATGTTGATCCCCTTACCCGGGATCCTAACATACATTAAATGTATTATAATCAATACATGTTAATCCCCTTACCCGGGATCCTAACATACATTAAATATATGCTAGTCAATACATGGCGATCCCCTTACCCGGGATCCTAACATATACTAAATGTATGCTAGTCCACGCCCCATATCACACTTCTCATATTTCCTTTGTCGACGATAATTTCATCACTTGGAAATTCACACAACATCCTTTCACTTTGAATACTATTTAAAATATCGACATCATTACATAAAATTTCCTTATTTCCCATAATATACAACATTCGGTAATTCACATATCACATCAATGACATATTAAATCATGGAATTTAACTAGAAAGTATAGGCGCGGATCACCTACCTGCAGTAAAAGCTCTACTTATGCTCCCCTGCTTCTGTTGTTGCACCACACCGGTTTTCCATCTTGCAATCACGGGCTTATCTCATAAATTTTCCTCAGTCAAGGATATGTTTTATAATAATCATATCAAACAATTAATAAGTCTTTCTTTCAATCATTTCTTTTTATATATATTTTACATTTTTCTCATGACACCCATTAATGTTGTCATTCTTTATCCAACCATAGTTATCATTCATTTCTTTATATTTGAATTGTTACTATTTACACCTCGAACTGTTGTTGTTCAACTGTTACTGTCCAACTGAAACTGTTTAGAAATTAAACCGTTAATGTCTAGACATTGAACTGTTACTGTTTTCAAGTGTTACTGTCTGCAGAGGTCGCATTCCGACCTCTACTCCAATTTTTAACTATATATAGAGTTCTAGGACTCCATTTCAAACAAGGTTGGTCGCGTTGGAAAGCTAAAACAAAAGGGATAAAAGTCCCTTGAAGGAAGAAGAACCTAGTTCGCCCTTAAGATATTCAAAATTGCTCATCAACAAATCAACCTTACTGCCCTAGAGGGTCTGTCATGACCTAGTCTTGCTTGATAACCCATAACTGGAGTTCTACATCTCCAAATTAAGCAAGACCAATTTGCTTAGTTAGCTAACATTCAAAACTACAATTGCTATGAAGGACCCCTCATCCTCATATCCGAAATCTTACCAAAAATCAAGAGACTAGTCTGTCTAGATTCGTCACCCCTTCCCTTCACACATAACTTTCACAAACTATATTTTCTGGGTAAATTATCATGGTTTCACATCCCCAATCACATACCACGATTAACTTAATTTTAACAATAAATACTTTTTCCCCAATTCAAGTCTAAGAACCCTAATCTATAATTCAACATCAAAACATCAATTCATTATCAAATTTGAAATGAATTATAAGATCATGTTTAAAACACCTTACCAGGTACAAATTAAGGTTTTGATCTTCAACCATTTAAAGATCTTCAGCTCCCTCCTTTCTTTTCTAATGACAATCGACCCTCCTTCTTCTCTTCTTGTTTAAATTTCTTGTTAATCTCATGCCAACAAGTGTTTATTCCATCTATAAACCCTTAATCTTGGATGGGTTCTTGAAGTTTTGGTGTTTCTCTCTTGATTTTGCAAGAATGGATACAAAACTCCCTCTTTTCTTTCCTTATGTTTGCTACAGATTTTTAGTGAGGAGATGAGTATTTATACTATATAATTTCTCTTATTTGCACTTACCCCCAATTTCTTTTAAGTGTATTATTCTCTTCAATTAAATCTAACCCTCAACATTACCGGGTTTATTTATAATGTCTCGAATTATTTCGCTCGGAAATTTATATTCAAAATTTTTTGAATTCCTGTTTTTATTTAACCATATGCATGAATTTCTTCACTTTTATTTCCCATGTAGTTAGTTTGTAATTTAAGCAACCTTTATTTTTCCCGAGGTTTACATCGAACCTCAACATCCTAAGAGATCACGAGACATTAAGTGTTTCAAATTTTAGGGAATTGACATATTACTTCTGAATGTCCAAACAAAAGAGTTATGGCAGTGCATTAGAAATATAAAGAGTTGGTTAGTGGTGATGAGGTCAAAACTGAAGTTAAGGATGAGCAATGAGAAGATTTTGAGCCAGCAGCAAGGGATTTGTTAGTAGTGCAGTCGTTTTGAATGTACAAGTTGATGTTAGTGAAGAACAATGTAAGGACATCTTTCATATGAGATGTCAGATTCGAGATAAGGTGTGTGGAGTCGCACGTGTGCAGTGTTGCAGTGATCATACTCCTGGATCGGGATAATAGGGAATCTTGTGGGTGAAAATAATAAGGAATTCTTTTCCTTTATCAGTAGAAAAAAGGGGATGGAAGTCGCCACATAGTATTTTGATCGCTAGTAACCCTAACTAGTCTGAGAGTCTGGGAAATGGGACAAACTGCGTAAAGAAAATTTATTAGCACCCCTAATATGCCTTAGCTAAGGTAACTTGTATTATTTATTTGTCTGATATAAACTAAGAAAAAGTTGTGTTTTCTAACCATTAGTCTGTCTAAAATTTAAGAAAAGTCATCAGTAAGAAAGTTTTTATCTTATCAAATTAAAAATCTAATTTTTCTAATACCAACAAAAATAAATAAACTATCTTTTTATTTAATATCAGGAACATATCTTACGTATATGTTCATAATTCCGAGTATTAAAAAAAAACAAAATAATTTTTTTGATATTTTTTAAATGTAAGCCAAAATCCTTTGGAAATGTACAAACTTTTAAAATCCATGCAATATTTAAAAAAAAAAACATGTCAAAGTATTTTAAATTTTTTAAAAAGATAAATGCTTAAATAACTTTAGGAGTTTTAGCTATATGCAAGAAAAAAAGAAAAAATATATTTTTTATTTATTTTTTTACCCGACCTGACCAAGTTGTCCTGGAATTTTTGGTTTGACTATAAACCAAACCAAAAATTCTAGTTTGACCCGAAAAACAACCAAAAAACAAAACTAAGGCAAAAAAACATATTAAACACCTAAAAAGTGCAAAAATTCAAAATTTTTTGAACAAATTAGATCAATTATAGAAAATGTAAAACCCAAAAAAAAAACTTAGTCTTTAGTCGACACATGCTAGGAAAAAGGGTTAGAGTTAGACCGGCTTGTTTTAAGGAAAGTGGGTGATGGACTGGCCTATCCTAGGCGAGGATATAACTAACCCTAAGAAAAATCAATAAAAGGATAAGAACCAAAAATAGCCAGCACCCAAACACCCCCTCTCATTTAAGAGGGGGTATAAATACAAGGGAAGAGAGAGGGTGACCCTTTCTCTTTGCAAAAAAACTGGCCAGCTACATGCAGCAAACCTCCTTCCTCGTGTCTAAAGAGTAAACTCTGAAATCCAGCTGCAAACACCTCCATTAAATATTGGAGTAGGAGGGAGAGTTAAAAAAGAGTGTTAATAGCCGAAACCAAAAAAGAAAGAGAAGTGTAGGAGATCGACTGGTGAAGCTAGAGAGGGAAGAAAGGAAAAAACAAAAACTTGAGGGGAAGAAGAAGAAGAAAATCGAGAGTAAAGTGAAAGAAAAAACTTGTTAAATCCCTCCTATAGCTACTAAAAATCACAAGGTATGAACCAAATCTCTTTCCCTACCTGTTCTTGAGTCCTTGGAACCGAAAGGAAGAAGAAAACCATGAGGGAATGCCCAAAATTTTACACTAACTGCTAAGGGAAAAACTAAACTAAAAAAAAAAAGACAATAATTCGGCTGAATAAGGGATCTATATCCAGTACATATAAAAAGAGAGATGGACAATTTTGAATGTATAAATCTACTTAGATGGTCGGCCATAATGAAGGTTGGACAGACCGGTGACTAAATACTTGAAGGATGACCTTGTCAAGACCTTAAAGTCATACTTGAACCAGAAAACAGAATCATACATGTATAAATGATGTAATTTCTGCATATATCATTGATAAAATTCTGTGGAAATGTGTTGAAATGTTGTTGAAATGCAATTATGCTGATTGGTAAACCTTGAAAGGGCATGTTGCAGCTGAAACGAGACTCCCTTTAGTTAATGCCTTGGTTTTATTAATGTGTTGAATGAATAGGTGTGTTTATGAATCAAGAAAGTAAGCATATGTTTGTGAATTGTAGTTTTGAGTATAGTTATCATAAAATGTGATGAATTGCATGTACATGTTGGGGAGAAATAAGCAGTGATGTTTCGGTCGAAAGGAAGGAAATAATTCATGAGGAACCATGTATGATGAACACACTTAAAGTGACATGAGATAAATAAGAAGTAGAACCCTTATGTGTTGTGGATTTATTATGAATTGTGTTGGTACATTGCCATAATACAATTGAGAATGCATGAAATTATGTTGTAGCAATGATAAACACCGGTTTGGAAGTAAATGAGTTGAGAAAACTTTGGCAAATGATCATGGTGTGATGTTGTGCTATTTATTAATGAAAGGTGAATGGAATGTGATTCGATGAGGTCCTAGGTTCAACTAGGATAAGAAATGATGGTAGGGGGTAGGCCTAACGTAAACCTTATGCTTGGCTAAAGAAAAGGAGTAGAACTAGAAAAGACTCTATCATTGCTGATGATTTTCGAATCGGCAGTGACATAGATCACGCTAATGATTTTAAGAGTCAGTTGTGAAATTGTGTTGCCTTGATGATTTTTGAGTCAACAACGACTCAGTTTTCATCAATAATTTCTGAGTTAGTTGTGAACCATATGCGTTGACGAGTTCAACATCAGCTTCAAAACTGTGTTGCATTGACTATTTCTTAGTCGGCTGAGGTTCAGTTTTCATCAACGATTTCTACATCGGTCAAAAACAATATGCGCTGATGATTTCAACGTCAGCTACAAAACTTTGTTGCATTGACAATTTCTGAGTCGGTAGTGACTCAGTGTTAGCCAATGATTTCTGCGTCAGTAGTGGCCTACGCACGCTGGCGATTTCTGCCGAACAAGGGTCACCAACGAGTTAGCTTTCACTGACGATTATGTGTTCTAGCAAATCAATTCATTGACAAGTTTGCGTCACTAGCGAACTAGTTTTGCTGGTGATTCTGTGTTCCAGTGAATTAGTTCACTAACGAGTTTGCATCACAAGCGAACTAGTTTCACTGATGATTATGTGTTCCAGTAAATCAGTTTGTTGATGAGTTTGGTGACGAGTTTGCATCACCAGCGAACCAGTTTCACTGATGATTTTGTGTTTTAGTGAATCAGTTCGCTGATGAATCTGCGTCACTAGTGAACCAGTTTCGCTGATGAATTTCTGCAGCAGATTAAATATTAGAATTGGTTCAATGAGTAAAATGATTACATTGTATGATTGTAATATATGAACGCTAGAATGTGAACATATGTATTCTTGAAGTTTGTTTGATGATGAGTTGTGTGATTATCGAATGCAAATGTATTGATTTGTGACCATTGATGTGTTAAGTGGCGCAGTCAAGACCGGATTCGCGACCGAACAAGGACATCCCATAGGAGGAGCAGGAAGGTGGCTTTCACCTTCCTCTTACGTAATGCTAATCTATGAAATGTTTTATTATGAATGTCATAATATCGCGTTAATATTTGTATTGTGATTGATGATTTACTTCGGCTAATGGCAACCTAAGTGGATGATCGGGATGAATAAATGATTAGCTTCGGCTAATGACATCCTAAATGGATGATCGAGATAAATAAATGATTAGTTTCAATTAATGGCATCCTGAGTGGATGACCGAGATGAATAAATGATTAGCTCTGGTTAATGGCATTTGCAGCGGATGGCCGGGTTGTGATTGATGATTAGCTTTAGCTAATGACATCCTAAGAGGATAGCCAAATTAAGGAGTAATGAGTTAGTTCAAGAATTGATGTGTTCATGTGTACTATGTTTTGTATGTACCAAGTATATGAAAAAACTATGATTATTAACTGCTTTAAACAGAAAATAACGATAATGTTTTCCGTAAACAAATTATTTGCTTATTATTAATTATTTATAATTCTTCTAAATATTTGTACTGCAGCAGGGACATCACACTAACAAGGTGCCTAGGAACCTCATTTCACGGGACCTTACTTTTTGCAAAGACATGTAGTCACATTTTAAACCATGATGTATTTTGTATGAATGAAATGTATTAAATGTATAACTGTTATTCGATACTTTTGTTTAAACTCATGATGTCTATTAGTAGTATAGAAATGCAAACTTATGACTATGTATGTATATTATAATGTAGACTTATAATTATGCAAACGTAATGTTATGTGTATGTGTAAGAACTACTTTTTATGAAATATTGATTGATATTATTGCGTATGGATTGTACCTCGATAATGAGTAGAAATCGGTTTATCAATTTTGGAATGATATTATGATGAACAAAAAAAAAATTACCATTGTTTTGGCTTTGAAAAAGCCAGGTCGTTACAGAAAAATGAAAAACACAAAGAACACCCGAAATGAACCCAGCAACATGAACTCAAATCCATACCAGATTTCATGAAATCAAAAGCACAAAAAGTTTATAGATCATTCAAAGATTAAGAATTAAGGGTTCATTCAGTTCGATTATCATTAAATGATCATAATTTGGCCAAAGTAATTTCGGTTTAAAACCAAAACCCTAGGATTAAATAAACTTGTTATTGATGCAAATAAACACTAAATTATGGGTTAATCATGAATAAGAAAGGTGTATGTGCAAAGAAATGGATCAACATTGGTCCAAATCAAGGGTTTAAAGCAATGTTCTTCCCAAGAACACGAAGAACATTGCCCAGAACCCAATAAAAAACCCAGTCATGAGGCAACCACTGCCAAGCCTAGAAATAGGCATTTTTTGCCTCTAAACCATGCATTTTTTTTATCCCAATAAGTCACAATATCATACACAACATGTCTGAATCTACAACTAACAAAAAAAAATCAAAATCAAGCATGAGATACCAAATCCAAAAACTAACAACCTAAAACATTATACATATCCATCCAACATGGATTCAAAATTGGTTTCTGGAACCTATTTTGTGTATGAACAAGCTTAACAAGCTAAGGACAAATATTACTGATTTAACATGTATAATTAAGGCTAAATCAAAGCTAAAACAACATTTATCAAACCTTAAAAATTACTTTAATACATCAAAAACAAAAACATAAAAATAAAACTTCAAAATAACTTTATTAAATAGAAATCACAGCAACAAAAAGGTGTATGCAACATGATTTGTTAAACATTTAAAACTTCTTTTCTATACTTGTAACTATAAATGCAAGCCAAAACAAATTAAAAAACAACAAAAGCATGCCATATAGGACCTGCTTTTGGGTTTACAATGTATACCTAGAACAATTACTCTCTCTTGGCTTTTCTTTGGAAAATTTTGCCTCTCACAAACTTACAAAGCTTAAAAAAACTTTTATTTAGGCTTTTGGACCTCTACCCTTATATTTCTTATTGATATTTCTCTTTTTTTATATATCTTTTTCCTTTTTTTTCCCCTTTTTAGCCTCTTTTCTTGATCTTGAAGGGGTATTTATAGGGTTTTGTTAGGGTTTTGAGAGGTCTTGAATCCATTTCTAACCTCTTGATCTTAAGGGAAGTGTTGTGAACCCTTTATAAGAACCTATTGAGGAGCCTTTGTGTGTGAACACATGAAAACCAAATTGTTTTTTGTATGATAATTGCACTGTAATGGCTGATTGAGTTGCTCACTTTCAAGGCCTTATCAAAGCAATTCTGACATCATCATCACCTAAGACCACCTAAAGTTGGTAAAGGGGATATACACCTTTCATTTGGATCCAACCTTGCATAATTTAGAGATTTGTAGTTATATATTCAAGCGTTTGAAGTAGTCAACTCGATCAACAAAAACTATCAAAAATAGAGGTGCAAGTTGACGAACAACTTGTCATTTATCTTCTCTTCATTAAGTTTGAATAACACATCATTTAAGGTTCTTAATTTGGGATTTGGCAAAATTCAATTGAGTCCCTATTCTTTTAATTGTACCCATAATTGCCTCTAGACTTTTAATTTCATATAATTTCACCATTGCCAAAGTCAATTATCAGCCCCAAAGTTGATCGCTATTTTGATTTTAGTCCTTGGTTCTGAATTTGTACATTTCAACCCTCAATTGACCAATGAACTTTCAATTTCTTCAATTTGGCCCATGATTTGGTCCATTTCAACCCTCACATGTATGCACCCTTTTTAGTTTGGTCCTTGGTTTTGAATTTCTTCAATCAAGTCCCTAACGCCTATCAAACTTCAATATTTATACAATTAAGCCTCTGATTTGACCAAATAAACTCTTACAAATTGCAATTCAACCCTTAGATTTTAATTTCTTCCAATTACACTATGGAGATGATCATTGACAATGAAAGTTACACTAGCATTACATCCACTACTTTGGTGGAGAAATTGGATTTAGTTACTGTTTCATATTCTAAATCGTATAGTTTACAGTGGCTTAACAAGAATGGGGAGATTCAAGTTACAAAGTAGGTTCATGTGCCTTTTTCCATCAAAATCTATCATGATGAGGTTGTGTGTGATGTGGCTTTAATGTTAGTTAGTCATGTTTTATTAGGGTATCCATAGCAATTTGATAAAGATATGACCTATAATAGATGAAAGAATACTTACTCATTGATGTTAAATGGGAAGATGGTGAATTTATTGCCATTAAGTTCTTAGCAAGTCAAAGAGGATTAGTTGTGAAGCCAACAAAAAAAGGTGAAATCGGGTAAATAGCTTATGTTAGTCAATAAAGGAGATATTAAACAAGCACTAGCTTCGACTGGGGTTGTTTTCATGGTATGAGCGAAACCATTATTACAAGTAAAGAATGTGGAATTAAGCATCAAATTGACTTGGTATCGAGAGCTTCACTTCCTAACCAACCACTCAATAAGTGTAATCCAGATGAGGCAAAGGAGATTCAAAGACAAGTTGGTGAGCTCTTAAAGAAAGGTCATGTACGAGAGTTACTTAGTCCATGTTTTATGCCTACCTTGCTTGTGCCAAAGAAGGATAGTACCATGTAGGTGTGTGTGGACAATGGTGCAATTAACAAGATAACAATTAAGTATCGATTTCCTATACCTAGACTTGATGATTTTCTTGACGAGTTGCAAAGAATTTTAAATTAAATAAACATGTAATAGAGAAAAAAAAGTAAAAAAAAAAACAAGACACACAGACTTGGGAGGCTCAGCACACCTTGCCCACTGAATTGCAAGCCCGATACTTAGGTCACATCACAAGCCTATATGCCTAGGCATGTTTTTAAAATTATCTAATGGGTAAACAATGCATTATTTGTAGAGGCTAACAATGCATTATTTACAGAATGCATCGTCTATAGAGGCAGATGATGTATTGCCTGCAAACTCAATTTTAAGGTACCATAGTGGTGGTTAGAAAAATAGATTATGCTTTTTTATCTTAGGAATCCAGCTTTCAACCCATTTTCATCCTAATAGCCCAAAAAACACTCTCATAACCTTAATAAACTAATCCTCCATCTCAAAAGGCTACCAAAATTATTTAGAAAAAAACTATGGGAAAAAACTCTATCAACCTTGATATATTTTCTCTAGTGATATAAAAGCCTAAACCTTAATGACACTTCTCATGTTAAGAGAAACGCCTAATTACCAAGTTTTCCCATTTTTTACAACAAAATCAGACCAACTAACCTCTCTCTTTCTTTTGTCTTTTTTTTTTGTATTTCTCTCTTTCATCTCTCAAAAGTTAAGGACTAAATGTAAAGAAAATAAATTTTTGGACTAAACCATTTAATTTCTAAATTGAAGGGACTAAAAATGATTCTTGAAAAAAATTAAAGGTGAAAATAAAGGAAAAGGTGCTAACACAAATTTATTTTTAAAAAAAAGATCAATTTTTTTTCCAGTTTTTCTCCTCTTATTTTTAATCTTTTTCAAACAATAAAATCGATTTATTTTTTGTGAAAACGAGCACCAACCCAATGTTGGAAATGTTATTTTTCAAATCGAGATAACTGCATTAAAAGTATATTGAATCAGATTATCAACCATAAATCTCAATCACCACAATATTACAGAATGAAGTCAAAAAGAAAAAAAAAATCTTATGATTAAAGGTAAAAAAAGGACTAGAGTTGACATAATAGTTTTTTTAAAAAAACAAAAAGGCTGATATTTTTCTTTGTTTTGATTTTGTTCACCTCATTTTCAATCTTTTCTAAACAATAAAAACAAGTTCTTTTTCATGAAATCGAGCACCAGCTCAATGTAAGGAATTTTTCTAGGATGCTAATAATCATTAAAAAAAACATACCAAAATAAATCATCATGTCGAAGCCTAATCAACACAATATCAAAAGATTAAATTGAAAAATAATAATAGAAAAGAAGGACCAAAATGTTAAAAAAAGAAAAATAGTAAAAAAAATTAATAATAAAAAAGGACAAAAGAAAAGGGAAAAACATTGTTCCAATCCATAACATTTTATGTGTGGATGAACAATGTTTGCCCACACCTTTAGGGTTCTTTGTAGTTGTAAATGCAATTTAATAATTGAAGAATTTTGTTAATGCTAATAAAAATAACTAGATAATTTACTCATGCTACACCACTTACTATATTTTGTTGTGCAAATGAAGATGCATCTCACAAAAAATATCTGCATCTTAAGATGTAAACCTCCAGATAAAAATTTCACAGGCTAGTGAAGTATATTTTATAATGAGTGTGTAAGTAACATATTTATACTAAAGGAATCATAATGAATAAGGAAATTTGGAATAAAAAGTTTAAATACTATTTTAAAAAATTAAAAATATAAAAAATGGTTGAAAAATAAAAAAATATAGAAACACGAATAAAAACTAGAAGGAAATGAGTTATAAGGAGAGAAAAATATTGGAGTATAATTTGGTGAAATTCAAAATAACTTGCTTAGTTTTGGTGCAAACAAGTAAATGAATCTAGAAAATACATTACCTAGAAAACATGAAGGGTATTAAGTAAGGACATAATGGGAATTAACCAAATTGTTACCTCTATATATTGGTGTGTGGCCGGCCAAAGGAGAGCAATAAAGAGGGAGAGAAAATTCTAGAACAAAATAGAGAAATCTTAGGAAAAACAAAGAAATTGAGAGGAAACCTTGCATTTGGTAAAGATTAAACATCTTAAACACTAAAGTTTGTGAGAAATTAAGTGAGGAAGTGGTTTAGTACGGAGAGGGATGACAAGAGAGGATGAAGAAGGAAGTGGGGGAAGATTGAATTGTTCTTCCATTTTTTTTAGTTTGAAATATTTTAAATTAAGTTAAATCAATTTATTAGTTATGTATCTTGTTGTTAGTGTTGTGAAGTTATATATTTAGTGTTTTGTAATGTTAGAAGTGATGAATTGTTCGTTGAAAACATGTTAATGTTTGTAGAAAAACATAGGGTCAAGTGAAAAATTGATGAAACTTGAAGAAAATTCCATCATCTTCTTAGGTCACAAGTTCAGCTAAACAATGGTGAAATAGGGGAGGAAATTGTTTTTTGAGATTACATGTGTTAACTATGTAGGAATTGTTTTATAGGAAAAAAATTATGGTATATTTAATGGTTTAATTGAAAGGAATCAAAGAAAATACATGTTTCTTTTAAGGTGGATTTCAGACAAATTAGTTATAAAAGGGCTTAAGTACATTTTATCGGTTAACATGACGTTAAAAAATTTAAATGATGTAAATGAATGGTAGATATGGCTATATACAATTATACATGTGAAAATATATATTTACAGAGAATAATCATAAAGCTTTACTTGAAGAATTTGTTATGACTTAAATTTAAGGGGAGAAATAATAATGAAATTGTCCTGTGTTGATAGTTGGGACTAGTACATCATGTGTGATAGGTAGGTGCTATCCACTTATTCTTAGTCATTTATTATATTGGTATTATTTTTATAATTTTTAATTTGTCATTGATCTGTCATGACATAACAAGAATCAAATCCGTGAAATAAGAATAAAAAAATGTGATTTGATTAGTCGTTTCAAGAATGAAGGTTAATGATGTCAATGGTTATTTGATATTGAAATTTATTGATCAGTCCATCCTAAATAATAGGGAAGACTAATGATGTCACTATGAAGGTATTGACATTGACATTAATGATTAGTTATTCACAGATAATAGGAAAGACTAATGATGTCACTACGAGGGTATTGTCATCGACATTAGTGATTAGTCATTCCTAGATAATAGGGAAGACTAGTGATGTCAATATAGGGATATTGACATCGACATTTATTGATTAGTTGTTCCAAGAAGAGTGAGAAAGACTAATAATGTCAACACGAGCATGTTGACATCGACATCAGTGATTAGTCATTCCCAGATAATAGAAAAGACTAGTGATGTCAATACATGGATATTGGCATCGACATTTATTGATTAGTCGTTCCAGGAAGAGCGGGAAAGGCTAATGATGTCAACACGAGCATGTTGACGATCGATATTTATTGATTAGCTAACCAGTAGATTGGTGGCTAATGACATCAGGTGATTTGGTATTTGAATATTTTTTATTAACCATACCGAGGGGTGATGATTAATGATATCAATTTGACCATTGATATCGGCATGGAGTTATTGATATAAAACTTATAAAGTATGGAAGTGAATATATTGTTTTAATTCCTTTTTATTGGAATTCTTTTATTTATTTGGTTTGTGTATATTATTTATTGTTTTATTTTCAGATTCCTCATATTAGCTTCAGGAGTAAAACACTTTGTATTTTGTTCATATAACATAATAAATAATATTAGGTTAGTTTTGGACTTAAAAGACATATGTATGGATATTATTTATTATATGAAAGTGACAATAAATGGCCAAACAAAATAAATCCATAAAGCTTAATACAAAAAAAATAAAATATAAAGAGGGTCTCAAGTTTTTTTTTTTTTTTTTTGGCGCAAAAGTGCAACTCCATTCTACTACCCCAAATCTTTCAACAATGCATTTAAGGTTTTAAAGCTAGTTACAAGACCAACAATGCTTTTCAGGGTTCAAAATTAGTCACCCTGCAACAAAGAAATGAAGTGCTTTGTGAATGTGAGAAAGAAATGTGAAAGTTATTCCCTTTGAAGTGGTTGGTTATTATACCATAGAAAAGAATGTTGCAACGATTCCTTGCAAAAGTTTGGGAGGAAAAAAAAAGAAGAAAGCTAACATGTGAACAAAAAAAAAAGCATAAAGTGGTAGTAGTATCAAATAAATTATCACAAATACAACATGTATCATTTTCCTATTATAACAAAAGTTAAATGGTGTGGGGAAATCATTGTAGATCAAAAAACATTTCACTGTGGATTGTAATAGCACTTTTACTTTTAATTTCTCATCTTATCTTTTAGTAAGATGTTTCTTTGGTTGTTTGAGTTTTTTTTCTCTCTCTCTCTCCTAACAAATAAAATGCATAATTATCCTCTTATTTTGTTGTTCATCAAATCAGACATGTTTGTCATACCCAAGTACTTTGGGTTTGGCATGGCCGCTAGACCCAAGAGCCTATAAAAATAAATTAAAAAATTAAAAAATAATAATTAAGATTTATGTTTAAGATGCTTCAAGGATAGTTTAAATATTTTTTATAAAAAAATTAAAAAAAAATTATTTAGTTTCTATTTAGGATACTTCAATGATAGTTTAAATATTTTTTTTATAAAAAAATAAAAAAGAATATAAAAAAATTAATTAGAATTTCTGTTTATGATATTTCAAGAATAGTTTTAATATTTTTTTTATAAAAACATTAATTATAAAAAAAATTAATTAGGATTTATATTTAGGATACTTTAAGGATAGTTTAATTTGTTTTATAAAAAATAAAAAAATTATAAAAACAATTAACTAGAATTTCTATTTAGATACTTCAATGATAGTTTAAATTTAAATGTTTTTTTTATAAACAATATAAAAAAATATAAAAAAAATTAATTAGGATTTCAGTTTAAGGTACTTTAAGGATAGTTTAATTTTTAAAAAAAATTAAAAAAATGTAAAAAATATTAATTAGGATTCCTGTTATCATACTTCAAGGATAATTTAAATTTTTTTATAAAAAATAAAAAAATAAAAAAATTAATTAAGATTTCTGTTTAGGATAGTTTAATGATAGGTTAATTTTTTATATAAAAAAATTGTAAAAGAAAATAATTAGAATTTATGTTTAGGATATTTTAAGGATAGTTTAAATATATTTATTTTCAAGGCTCTTGGGTCTAGCATGATTATCATATCCAAGGGGCTTAAAACATTATTTATACTTCTAATATTTTTTTGACATTATATGATAAAAAAAAATTATTGACTCGTTGCGGAGTGCGGACCAATATACTAGTATTTTAAAGAATGCTTCATCCATTTACACAGTATGCAAACCTAGCTTTTATTTGGGAATGCAATAACTTTTATTTTTTTTAATGATTTTTAAAAGTATGTTTACCTTGAAAAAATATTAAATTGATATATTTTGATTGTTGATTTCTAGCCGGCAAACTTTCTATATTTGTAAATGCCGTATCATCATGAGTTTGAAGGAAAGTATTAAGAGTTATATGGTTATTTTATTTTATTGTTTTATTAAGGGTAAAACACTCTTTTCATTTTCTAATTTTCTTTGTTTTTTTTGTATTTAGGTTATGCTAATTCTTTTAATTATTTATTTTTGTATTAAAACTCTAATTCTTTTTATTTTTATTTTTGTATTTCTTTGTATTTTTCTAAATTGCTTAACCGTTGCAAATGGACACCCTCGTCCACCACCCTATACTCTCCCTTGCGAAAGAACATGCATTTTAAGCTAGGGGATAACATTCACACAGAATACAGAGAGGAGACCACTTTTCTAGAAAGAATATACATACATTGAAATTCAGTGATACCCTTATACATTAAGAAAAAGAACCCTAAACAACGTCTCCCATGAAGAAATTAAACCACAAAAAAATGAAATCATTATTTTATTATGTATTGAAATGAAAACTTGTATATAACCATGTAATAAATTCATACATGTCTTGGCTACCAGAGTATCCACGGATCTTAATCTTTCATGATTTTTGTCGTATGATCGACCGCCTTTTCTTCATCGGAGGAGAGCTAGGTGAGCTCCTTCTTCAGCACGTGAAAACCCTTCTCTCCTGTTTTCATCACCTGTGAAAATAACGAGGCAGAGCATGAATTAGCCCGGGCCAAAGAGCCCTTCCTTCGAGTACAATTACCCTTCGTTTGTATAACACGCGCTCTTCAAGTAAAACAATCTTAAAAAATGGCGGGGGGGCTTTTACACTCTCTTTCCATTCAAACCAAAGCTCTCTTTTTGATGAAAAAAAAGTCACTAATCTCTCTCTACTAACGAGTTAGGGTTTTTTTTTTTTTTTTTTAAGCTTGAAATTATAATCAGGTACATTGCTGTTTCCTCCTCGATTCTTTCTCTTTCCTTAATCATCTTGTTTGGTTTCGTTTTGATTATTGTTTGAGAAATCCTTGAATTTAGGGTTCTGTGGTTTTGATACTGAATCAGCTCTTGCATGTGCATGTGATGACTTTGATTTTGAATTAAGAGAAAAACCTAATTAGAAATGTAATTATTGAGTTTCAATTAAACTCCAAAACGGTTGTTGTTTCAATGCTAAGATCCTGAAGAATGCTTTTTTTTTTTTTTTGAAGAGTTGGCTCTCTTGCTGGTTTTGATTCCTTTTTAACTTGCAAGTGCAGGTATTTGACTGTCGATGCCGACTAATCCGAGAGTTGTGAAAGCCTTTAGGGCTATGAAGGCGCTTGGAATAAGCGAAAAGCAAGTTAAACCTGTGTTGAAAAAGATGCTAAAACTGTATGAGAAAAATTGGGAGCTAATTGAAGAGGAAAATTATAGAGCTCTTGCGGATGCCATTTTTGACGAGGAGGAGTCTAAGGTGCACTTCTTTTAGTTATTGCCTTTTCTTTTTAACTCTTTTGAAGGCTTTCTAAACGTTTTTGCTTGATATCTGTCTCAGGTTCCTGACGAGAATGATGATGCTACTGTAAGTGATTCATTTCTTTTGATGGTAATGTTGTGTATGCTTTCCTGTCTGCCTATATCTTCTGACATGCCTCTTGGCTATTTTGACTTGCAGGAGGGAACTTTTGAGGAAAAAACTCGGATTTCTAATGAACCTGAGCGGCCGTTCAAACGGTTGCGTAGAGGCCAAGATGGGCAAGGTTCCTCCCCGCCTAACAACAGTGACCTAGTGTTGGCTGGAAGTCCTTCAAGAAAGCCTAAAGTGCAGGGGAAAGTACTACCTGTTGCGAAATCCCAGCAGCAGTCTCTGGAAACGAGAAATTCACAACCAAGGCCTATTTCACTTCAGAATCCTGCTGGAAACATGAGCTCACAAACTGTTTCTCCTGGTTGTTTGGCGGTGCAGGAACACTCTAGTCAGTCTGATTTATCTGATATGGATGGAACATTGTTGTCTGATTCACTTTTGTCATGGAAGCAGCGATCATACAAGGGAAAGGAACCTTTATTACCTGCGGCTGCTCCACAAGAGAAAAGACCTACTTTAAAAGGATCATCGCAAGCAGTGCACTTCAAAGACCCCGTAGTTCAGCCAAGCGCTTTTCTCTCACCCAAACAAAAAGTGCCTCATTCTCGTGCTCTGATCAAGCCTAAAGACGAGCCATTTACTGGTGACATGCCTTTTGAAGACGCTATGCAATCTATTGCAATTATCCGACCAGGTAAATTATTCCACTCATGGGGACCAGGGAATTGAAGAGTACTGTTTGTAACCATGAATGATATATCTGTTTTTTTCCCCAAGTATTTAATTTGAATGTCAAAACTGCAATTTGTGTCTTTCTTATTGGCTGATTTTGTTTTTTCTTGTGTAAAGGATTTGAATGTCGACATGGCAATTAGTGCTATTCTTTTTGGGCTGATTTTGGTTTCTTCAACCTTCACAGATTCTGCAAGCAAAGAACAATCTCTTATTCAAAGAGTTTCTTCACGCAAACAGCATCATCAAGAACCTCCAGCATCCCAATTTTTAGCTGGAGAAGATAACGTTCCAGTTTCATCAAGTCCAGCAAGAGACAGCTGTGAACTTGCAACCATTCCAGAAGACTCTCCGGCTAGCTTAGAGATTGCCACCTCAGCACTGGGAGAGGTGAAGATTTCTCTGAGCTGCAACTCTATGCTTGGAAGACCAGATTTTCATATGCCTAGTCAAGATGAACTTCTGCAATCAATGCAGGATAAATGTCTCCGATCTTACAAAATCCTTGACCCAAACTTTTCTGTCATGCAAATGCTGAAAGATATGTGTGAATGCTTCTTGGATTTGGCAACTGATTCCTCTCATGAACATGAATCGCAGGAAAGGATTTTGAATGTAACACCAGCTCTTGATCTATTGAAGAAATCTGTTGGTGTTGGTGGCATTAAAGAAAATAACCATGTACCAGCCTATGTTGCAAGGGGATCAGTTGATGCTCGTCACTTTGATGAGGTGGCTGCTTTTCAAATTCCAAGACCACTACAGCCTCCGAATGTTTTGGAGGTTGTGCAGGTGAGTGAAGAGGCTATTGAAAATGGCTGTTCTGGAAGTGGCAAAGTAAATGAATTTAGAGATGCTGAGTTTGGTAGTTTGATTGTGGTTCCCCAGAGTCAACTGACTCCTGATGAGTTTAGGTCCCTTCATTATCGTACTGACATCACTAAGGGAGAAGAAATGGTTGAGATTCCATGGTTGAATGAAGTAAACAGCGAGTTTCCTCCATTTTTTTACTACATACCCCGGAATCTGATTTTTCAGAATGCTTATGTCAACTTCACTCTCTCTCAAATTAGGGCTGAAAATTGCTGCTTGGCTTGTATTGGTAATTGTTTGTTGTCATCTACACCTTGTGTTTGCTCCAGTGACACTGAGCATGGTTTTGCATACACTTTAGAAGGCCTTGTCAAGGAGGATTTCTTAGAAGATTGTATCTCTCTGACTCGGGATCCTCAGCGACAATGCCTTTCTTATTGTAGAGATTGCCCACTGGAAAGATCAAAAAACGATGAGATATTGGAACCATGCAAGGGTCACGTGAAGAGAAAATATATAGAAGAATGTTGGAGCAAATGTGGGTGCCACAAACAATGTGGAAACAGAGTCGTGCAGCGAGGTATAAGGTGCAAGTTGCAGGTAAAATTTTATTCAATAGAATTCAATTATCAGAATTAGTTAAATATTAAAAGTGGAAAAAAAACAAAGGCAATAAATTTTTATTTATAAAATAATTCCCAATAGAAATCCTCAAATACACAGAAATTGAGAAGCGGTAATAATTATTTGGTTAGTTTTAGAAAATAAATGAACAATACAAGCTAAATATGGAAGGACAATACAGGTTAGTGTTAAAAAGACAAAGTTAATATGGAAGTTAGTGAAGGTTAACACAAAACAGTTTAACTATTAGCTACGTAGTTACATTAGTGTGTTTTTTTTTGTTTTAAAAAAGAAACAAAGAATACTTCTAAATATGGAAGTGCAATAGAGGTTATAAACTTTAACATAAATAAATAAAGGGTATGAAATTCTTATTTTAAGAAATATAGTAAATTTTAGTCAAATCAAATGCTTGGACTTATTTTGGATTGTCGTTCTTTATATAAGAAATATAATCACACAAGTTGTTCCTTAAGTATTCTGATGTCCCCTTCTTTCTTCACGATTTTTTCTCATTGCTAATTCTTTTTGTGCATCAGGTTTTCTTTACCCCTGAAGGGAAGGGGTGGGGTCTCAGAACTCTAGAAATGCTACCAAAAGGTACATTTGTATGCGAGTATGTAGGGGAGATACTAACCAACAAAGAGTTGTATGAGAGGAAGATGCAAAGGACAAGTTGCAGCAAGACTGAGAAGAATGCCTATCCAGTTCTACTTGATGCGGATTGGTGCATGAAAGGAGTTGTAAAGGATGAAGAAGCTCTGTGTTTGGATGCGACATTTTATGGAAATATTGCTAGGTTTATCAATCACAGGTAAGTCTATATATCTGATGCATATTTGATTTGATGAGTTGATCTCCTATGGAAATCGTTTCTGTTTTCTCTTTTTGAACTTTTCAGTTGGTTTTCCTTATTTCACATGAACTGGAAAAGGACTTGATTTCAATCTGAAAAAGAATAGAGAAAAGGAGGACATGAAATTTCTGCCATACATAAGAAACCTTTCTTGTGGCAGCAATCAGTGAGTTGATGCATTCTGATACAAGTGCTTTTGTTCTTGTTAGATGTCTTGATGCAAATATGATTGAAATCCCCGTGAAGATTGAGACCCCTGATCATCATTATTATCATGTATGGATACTTCATTTGGAGTCTTATTTTTCATGCCTTTATTGAATATACTAGATTATATTCTCAAAGTACAATGTCACTTTGGATCAATTTTTTCAGCTTGCTTTCTTCACAACAAGAGGAGTGAATGCCTTAGAAGAGTTAACATGGGTGAGCAATGTTACTTTAGTTGTCCATTGATTTTTCACGATTCTGCTTAGCTGTTACATAAACGTTGTTGCTTTGATACTATCATGTATGTTAAGTCACAGGTGGAAGTAGATTCTATCATGTATGTTAAGTTATATTGTGTTGTGAGTTGTGACAGAAAAATGATGTCAGATCTTTTACTGCTGTTGAAATTACGAAGATAGTACATCTAAATTAAGTGACCAGGAGCTATAAATTTATTGTAGCTAGGACATATGGATTTGGAAATTACATACATACACTAGTTTCTGTTACTTGTCCCTTGCTCTTCAATTTTAAAATTTATATCACATGTGCAATCATTCTATACTCTTTAAGAATTGATGGCTGATGTGGCTACAGGATTATGGGATTGATTTTGATGATACTGATCAACCTGTGGAGGTATTCCCATGCCGATGTGGCAGTAAGTTCTGCAGGAACATGAAACGTTCAAATAGTAAGTTTATTCTAAATCTTAACGAGGCATGGGGTTGAGCAACTTGGAAATTTGGCCCATTTACATTTCAATGATATTAAGATTTAATCGGGTTGAGCAACTTGGAAATTTAGCCCATTTACATTTCAATGATATAAAGATTCAATCTGTGTGTGTATGATGCCCTGATGATACAAAACTTTCCTTGGATGCTGTAGAGTTTGCTAGGTTTAAGATCCAAAACCTATGGTTTTCAGGTCTCGAGGATAGCCTAGTAAATACCCAACTTTATTCGCACCAGTGATAGGTCATATAGCTTTGAGCTGGCAATTAATTTTGATTTAGATTGGGAATGCAGGGATTTTTAAAAACCCATCTTTGTTCATTAATCAAATATGGTGCTTTGCATTGGAGATTCCCTTGGGATGTATTCGAATGATATTCAACAGGATGGGATTTGGGGAGTGACTTGGTTGTTCTTGGGATGCTCTGTTGCTTGCAACATTTTGTTCTCGTGGACTTCATTTTCCTTCTAATGATCACCTTTTGCTCTGGTGCAGGATCTAATTCAGTAGCAAGATGATCAGATGTGCAGGTTATGAGACTGCCTCATTCTTCCACAATCCCATCCATGACGAGAGAAGAAAGATTTTGAAGTGGATTTGCTCAGTTTTTCTTGGTCCTGCTGGCAATCTTGTCAAAGTCATATGGTGTTATTTTGTCAAGCCGGATGGTTAATTGGCAGTGGGTCGTGCACGGCCCTAAAAATGTGTTTATGATGTATTGATTGCATAATCTACCATCCCAGTATTGAATTTTGCGTCTAAATCTGGGATTTTGTGCTGCAGCTTGGCAACAACTGGGTCATGTATGTCTTTGTTTATTGTACAGGATTTTGGCTTTGTGATCTGCCCTAGTTCTGAGTCCTCCATCATATCAGGCACTAGCCATTTTTATCCGCTTTTGATTGCTCCCCATTGAAGTTGGGCGTCATGGTTTGGCCACAGGCTGCTATTTGCTGGAGAGAGATTCCATTCAAGTGCAACGCAGTATGGCTTGTTTTTGCACAAGCTGCTGCTATGCGCTAATCCTATGCTAGGCACCATCCACGACCTAACATGGAGATGCCCCTATGAGTGCTTGGAAACCAATTATCAATTCGTTTGAGATGGCAACATGATGGCATTGAAAGTACAAAGAGGAGATCGCCGTGTGATTTCCTAGCAGATTATTAGCAAGCAGTTGAAAACCTTAAAAAGGTCATCCTCTGAAATGTATCCTAGCATTCTTTGACCATGCAAGGAAGCCCTTTGAACTATTTAGCCAAGAACATGCTGGGATTCTATGGAGCGATTGTTGCCGTCCTGTTTCCAGCTCGAAATCAATGGCAAGGATGTGAAGAATGGCCTTCTTTTAAGCTGTCTGGTTGCAAAGAACAACAGGTACATTTCGTCACGTTAGATAATGCAAAAACAGAATTCAATTCTCTGCTGGACAACTTGCATCTAGCATGGCTGGACTCATGCAACCTCTAGGGTATGTTTTAGGGATTAAACATGCAGTTATCTTCTCAACACAGGGCATTGAGGGCATTAAAATTCTGAAAGCAGCATGTTGTGCGAGCAGATTTTATCGTCCGTCTTTGAACATCCATCCGAATGAGGCATCCATGCGATTCAAGGGCATTCACCGCATGTCAGCAATACACAGGGTTGATATTAATCTTGCATCACAATCTTAGACAGTCACGTTCGTCATTAAATAAAGCATCATCCACTTGCATATGAAGATAAGGAAACAACAGTGTGTGACATTGTCTGCACGGCAATTCTGATGCTACATTTTGGCGAACCATCCCAAGCTCTCCATGACAAAAATTCTTGATAGCATCAAGAAGAAACCACAACTGATCACATCATCATACATCAATCTCCTTAAGAGGACGTTTTGCAGTCCTCCAATTTCCTTCTGATATCTTCAATAATCCTGTTTGGTAGTTCTCCTTTCCACCTTTTGCTATTTTATCTCCGATCCTCTCATATACTCAGTGATCCTGTTTGGTAGTTTTGTTCGCTAATGACAAAGACTCCCTATTGTGAGGGGTGGAGAGGAGGACATCATGCTCACATCCAGAAGGCATAACAGGACAAATGCTGCCTGGATTCAGTGGGAAGAGTACTTTGTAGTAACCATCCATAATGGCTGAAAAATTGCATGTTTCAGCAACCTTTGGCATCTGTACATGGCACAAACATAAAGCCATTGCAACCATGAAGTGCATGAACCTAAATAAAATAAACAAATTGCACAACATTTATCTCTTGACGAGCTTGAAAAACAGAGGATGGATATGCCTACCTGGTAAATGTCACGCATGTAGCCATGAAGATTAGGGTACTCAATCAGCTTCTTCTTTGTGCACTTAAACAGAACATTATACACAATATCAAACCGAATTAGAGTGGTAAACAAGCAAACATCCGCAAGAGTCAAGGTGTCTCCACACAAGTATCGCGAGGTGGTCAGATGATCTTCCACCGCCTCCAGTGTAGTGAATAAACCATTCACAGCACTGTCATATGCATCTTGACTTTGAGCAAACCCACACCTACAATAACAACAAATCATTCATAAATCCTTTTTACCTTTACCCACAAAGAATAAAGAAAAGAAAACGTAAAACCCACGAAGATCAAAACCCTGCCTATAAACCCCATTATTGACATTGGGATAAATTAATCCATTCCACTCCCCAATCTTTCCCTTCAATTCCTTTGGTGATAAGTCCAAACCTGGGTTCCGGGCCAACCCGTTAAGACCCGAATTGAAAAACTCGATTATATCATAGCTCTCATTACACCCTACTTCCTTCTTCTCCACATCCCATAACATTGGCACCGTAGCTCTCCCACTGTACCCACCTGACCTCCTTAACCCATACACGCCCTTCAGATTCCGGCACCCATTAGCATTATCCCTACCCGGGACAAGAATATTCCTATCCCTGTTTGAGATAGGAATATCTTTGAATTCCCACGATCCATCTTGACCCGGTCCAGCAATTGAGACAGGGACCGCATCTTCCAGGCCCTTCAACGCCCGAACTATCAATGTCCTGTGCGCCCATGGGCAAGGTAAGCCCACGTAGAGGTGAAGTGTTGTTGAGTTTTGGAGCGTAAATGGAGGGCTCAGGCGGAATTTTGAGGCGGGTCTTGTGTACCTGCCGGAAGAATCAGAGGGAGCGAGCTGGGACATCATGAGTTGCCACGTGGAGTTCCATGTTGTACGGACGGTGGATATTAGGAGTCCTGGTGGCAGTGACTGGCCCCACAATAGGTTTGTTATTGTGGAAAGGATGGGTTTGGGGTTCGGTGATTGTTGATCAGGAGGGGTGGTTTGATTCAGGGATTGTCTTGGGATGACGAGGCATGCGAAGCGGTGGGTTTTTTTGGTGGCGGTGGTGGTGGAGAAAATCGGAAATTGGGAGCTGAAGAGTAATCCACCGGACATGATGACTATACAACGTGATAAAATGGTCATTACAGGCCTGTCTCCCGTTTGTTATACTTACAGGCCTTACAGTCATTATCGTTATTGGGTAGGGAGAAAATGGTAACTATACAACAATGTAAGCTTAAACGGTATCGTATTCAGAATAGCTAACAGCTAGGCGGCAGCTATTGAGAGTCGGGCTCCTAAATCATTAAGAGAATTTATTAAATTCACTTAAGTGCCATTATTGAATGTGAAGATGTATTCTTAAAAATTAAATTATTTACCTGTTTTACGCTACAGGTAAGATTAATTTTTTAAAAAAGTTAAAAAAATATTCAATTATTACCAATACATTTTTAAAAGAAAATAATTTAAAACGTTTAAAGATTAATTTCATATAACTTATTTAGCTTGGCAACACCAAATGCAACATGGATAATCAGATAAAAAAAATATAATTTGATTAAAAAATATATTAAAATAACAATATATTAGATTGATGGGGTCAACCCAAGTTAACATGTAAAATTCATGACTCGAGTAATGAGATAATGATAACCTCATAAATAAATATATATATATTAAAGTTCTCAATCAACTTAATGTTGAAGAATGAGGTTGAAAAAAACCAATTAAAAAAATAATAAAAACACTTGAGTCAACCCAGGATAATCTGTCAAATTATGAAGTTCAATTCTTAATCAATCCAACATTAAAGGATGAAATTAAAAAAAAAAACAACTAAAAAAGAAAAAAAAAGATTTGAATCAACCTAATTTAACCTGTCAAACCCTTGACTCGGATCATAAAACTAAAATAACCTCATAGAAAAAAATCAAAACAAATTATAAAATTTAATTGTCAATCAAACTAAATGATGAAGGATGAAAATGAAAAAAAAAATCAATTACATAAAAGAAAAAAAATTCAAGTCAACTAGGTTAACTTTCAAAAGTCATTACTCGGGTCATAAAATTTAAATAACCCCGTAGAAAATAAAGTGAAATAAATTATAAAATTTAATTTTTAATAAATTTAATATTAAAAAATGAAATTAAAAAAAAAATTTATTGACTTTGTGAGGAGGAATTTCTCCTCTTTAATTAGTTTATGATAATAATATCTTAAAAAATAACTTATTTCTTTAAAGAATTTATCATGAACAAAAATAAAGTTAAAATTTATCATGATTAATAAATTATTTCAAAAAATTATTATATACACTTGATGTACCATAATCTAAGCTCATGAATAAGACCATTAGAATTTTAACATAATTATTAAATTTGTTGACATTATTTTGTGATGGATGCATTACTTATTACTTTATTTCATAATTATAGCTTTATTATCAAATATAAAAAATTTACATTCTAAATGTGATTGACTAAATATATAATTTGTACAAATCTAATTATTTGTGATAGTTTTATTAATTCAGTCCATGATGTGGACTAATTCTGTACAACAATATTTTTAATAATTTTCATAGTTTTATAAATTATATATTTAATCTTGTTTTTTTTAAAAAAAAACAATTACAACTTTTTCATCCATTTCATTTTCTTTTAATTTTTTTAATCTGTAAAGAAATATAGAAATAAAGTATGTAATACAGGGAGATTAAAGAGAATTTTTTATTTTAAAAAAAACATTATAATTATTTATTAATATATGAAAAGTTATCTCATCGACCTATGCTTTGAATTAAATTATATTAAAAAATTAAATTTTATGAATTAAATTTTATTAAAAAATTAAATTTTATAATTTATATTTTGAAGTGCAAGTAACACTTTACATCTTATATCTCTTTCACCTAAAAAAAATATTTACTTTTTTATATGCTTGTCATTACTTTTTATTTAATGTCTAAAATTCCCCTAAACACAATAAATAACAAAAATGTCGGCTTTTTTTTTAAAATGTAGTCGTTACTCCTACCTTTATTAATTACAACAATGCCACTACTAATAATTATTTAAGAACAAAAACACTATTTTGTTCTTAAAACACCCTAAAAATTACAGAAACATGACAACATCATTTTCTTCTCAAATAACCTCCAAAAGTTTCAAATTCTAGCAAATTTTAAGAAGCATAAGAACACCATATTGTTCTTTAATCTTCACCTAATTTCATTTAACAACATTGTTAATCACAACCCAACATGTATTGCCTCAATCCCCATCAAACTTGACAAATAAAACATTCTCAGACATAGTTAACATGCCTTCATCTACATCAAATGCTAGTAGCTTAGAAAGTTGCAATAGTTTGGATGAACTCAAGTTAAAAAATAGAAGGTGCAAGAAATATGTAAAAAAAAAGCAGCGGTTAGAATATTGAAAATAAAAGCTAGTAAGAACAAGTTATTCTATAGATGTAATGATTGGTCACGCGACTAATTTTATTGATTGGTGTAAACATATAAATGAAATTGAAAGTATTATAATAGGTGGAGGATGTTCTCATGATGTCGAGTGAAACTGGATGAATTGAAGAAAATGAAAGATGAACTACGTGGAGTTTGGATCAAGAATCATAACATGAAAGCTAGCTTTGTTTGTGTGAAATTGTTGTTAGTAACTAATTTAGTGTGTGATATTAATATTTGTATCTATTTTTTTTGTTCATGTCAAAAAATAAAATAAAAACATAAGGCAACTTTGATCTATAACTATATAACATTTATAGTACAAAACAATTCGAACATTAGTTGTTCAAATTATTTTACCAAAAGCATCAAAATTCAAACATATTTAGAAAAATCATAAATATTCTAACATTCATAGCAGCAGCAACACTGAAAATCATCAATCTTTTTTCATATATTTCAATCAATGAAACTACTTTTGGGTAAAGTGTTGAGAAGATATAGATATACTTCTGAACATTTAAAAGATCACATAGATTATTCAAATTAGATATTCATTTAAAACTAAAGATATATCCAGGTACCACAATAGAATCACATGTGTAGAGGGTTATGATGAGGATGTACTAGCATCATCTCTAGTAACTTTGCCATATTTGCTACTATTTGAGCCTCTCATAGCACCATCACTAGATTTCCTCTCAATTATACCACCTCTTAAGCCTCTTATAGCATCAATATCGGATCCCTTCTTAGATCTCCCAACTCTACCATAACCTCTACTTGAAATCTATTAAGCATTGTCCCTTTGGTAAGTTCTAGAATCATGGTCATACTGCTTGTAATTATTGTATCTAAGTGTTGAAACCATCTTCCTTACCATACCAGACTAATCATCTTCATCTTTCCTTCTTCGATTCTTTCTTAGTCTATCAATACACCTTTTCAAGTTGGGGGGTAATGACATCTCTTTCCTTTGGATAGAGATCAACTTCAAATAAAGGGTGCACATCAATAGAATATGCTTTTCTCAAGGTTTCAACACTATAGCATGCATGACAAACATCTTTAAATTCAATTCTCTTGATATGCACACAAGGCACCACATGCTTGCATCCTTTTTTTAGACCAGCAATGACTTTTACACCTTCAACCACTAGTCAACAATGACAACACCAATTAAAGTTGCACCTCTTTTCCTCCCAGACTAGCATTGTGAGCAGCAACAAACTCCACTACCATCTCCACCATTTTCGTGGAAGGCCAACAACAGCAGTTGGCATCTCACTAGGCCATATAAGCTTTCTTTTCCCATCTTCATTTTAATTACTCTCTCCTATACAAGTATGCAAAACATGAATTACAACTTTTTTACAAGTTATGTGGGTTGGATCAGACCTAACCCATATGACTAGGTTGAGTCCATCTTTTTTTTGAAAAAAAAAGAAGAAGTAACTTTTGGATTGTCTGTCAGCCCATCCAAACCAGGCTGAGCTTGGGCCTCAGGCCCAATAAGCCCAACCTTTAGGCTAAGAATGTGTTTGCCAAACACACCTTTATGCCTTTCCTTAAGTTTTTAGCTTGTTCTTATTTGAATGTTTAGCCAAACAAATTCTTAAAAATAAAAATAAAAATTTCAAAAATTTCAAAAACTATTTTAAAATTATTTTTGGGTCCCTCGCATGTTTTCTCAATAATTTTTCCTAATATTGGGTTGTAAATCACACTATAAAATACAGACCTAGTATTAAAAATACCTAATTTTTCTCTCTTAATTTTCAAGCAAAAATAAAAAATAAAAAACTCCTTATTTTAGAGAATACAAAAATATGTTTTTTATTAAATTATTTCATTTAATATTGGGTTGTAGATTTACATTGTAAGATACTGAACCGATATTGAAAATGCCCGATTTTCTCCAAAATTTCAAAAAAATCCAAAAAAAACTCAAAAGATTTCTTCATGTAAAAAAAATACAAAAATATATTTTGTTTTCATGCATATGACCAAATTCTGAGGGTTTTTTCATGCATATTTTCTAAAACACAAAAACTCATTTAATATTGGGTTGTAGAATTACATTGTAAGATACGAAACCGGTATTGAAAATACCCGATTTTCTTTAAAATTTCAAAAAAATCCAAAAAAACTCAAAAGATTTCTTCATGTAAAAAAAATACAAAAATATATTTTGTTTCATGCATATGACCAAATTCTAAGGGTTTTTTCATGCATATTATCTAAAACACAAAAACAAACAAAAAATATATTTTTATCATGTTTTAAAAATATAAAATAGATATCGTAAACAATTTATGATTATCCATTAAGATTTGGCTAAAATACAAAAAATCCTATAATAATTATTTTGTTATTTGGAGTGTTAGAATTTATCTGTAGAATTTAATGTTTATGGGTATAAAATTACATCATAAAATATACCTTTTTATGTTAAAGATACAAAATAAGAGATGAATGCGATGCTAAAATTAGGGCATTAGAATAGTTAGGATTTAACCTTATAAGATAGAGACTTTATCACAAAGAGAGATCTGTCTTGAGTCTTAAATAAAATCAACGGATAGAAACATAACCTAGATTAACAATCAATCAACAACGCAACTTATCCTAGATAGGTTACGTTGGGGGTGACATGTCTTCCTTTTGCATAACTAGTCTCCTTATCTAAACTCTCGCAGACCATAGGTTTTCTAGTGACCATGATATTAGATGACAACTCTCTCTAATAATAACTTTATAATTAAACTTAAACATCCTTCAATTCTAGGAGGCAGATTTGCCATTCGACGTCGTGCACGTCTCGACAGGATGACGACTCACTAGGGACTTGTATGGTCGGATTGAGCTTTGTTCGCTTGTTTATTTTTTTTTTGGTCTGTGTAATTTAATTTTAGCATGTTTTTTTACATATTGCTCATGCATAAGTATGTCAGGTATGGATTAATGCCTTCCTGCATTTAAATTTTTAAACAAACCTAATTTTAGGTTAGGTGGGAAGTAGCAGTCTGCCTTATGACTTTTAGTTGAAATTTAGATTCGTGAAACATCCAATTATGCTTTGAGCGTTTACTTGGTAATTACAATTATACTATGCTCTAATCATTTCTTGTAAATCCTTATATTGCCTTCACGAAAGAACCCTTTTGAGACCATGTAGTAAGTCTACCCTTCATGTAGTGGTTTAGAACTTGACTTTAAGATATTAATTCCCTAATAATTCATTTTACATCAAGGCAGATCTGATTAATTCATTCAATTGGCATTACCACCCCCATTTAGTTTAAAATACAAAATTTATTCCATATATCATTACTTCGAAAGGCAAAGATGGATCCCTCACAAGTTTTGCCACAAATACCAAGGGAGATTAATAAGGATTTAACCCTAGAAGTAAAACCAGTGAGGATTTTAGATTATAAAGAAAAGGAATCGGGAAATAAGAAGGTTTATTTGATAAGAGTGCTATGGAGAAATTCTCAAATAAAAAAGAAGACATAAGAAAGGGAATCCAAAATGAAAAGAAATATCTAGACTTGTTTCTAAACATATGTATGAATTTAAATTTTAGGGATGAAATTTTTATAAAGAAGAGAGTGTAAACCTCAAGTTAAAAATTTAGAAAAATATTGAAGTAGAAAATATCTCAAGAGAGTTTAAAATGAGTAGTTGATTGTACAAAATAGTTACGGACCCTAAGGGTTGAAGATGAAATAATTAAGTGTGAATTCTCAATTATAGTGGAATCTTGAATAAAAGAAAATATCAATAAAATCAATAAATATAAAATATAAATTTTGGAACAATGTGTTTTTCAAAGGATAGTCGAGGAATATGAATAAATTTGATCCATTATGGTATCAAATTTTAACGAAAACTTAGAAAACTTCCTAGAATTATTTAAGAGACATAGGATAATAACAAAACTATAAATTAACAAAAAAATCCAGCTCCCTTTCTTATATGAAATCGCCAGCCATGAATAGAGAGAATGAACTTTTTTATTCTCTTATTCCTTGCTTTTTCTCCAAATTTCTTAGGTAAACTAGGTTTTGAGATATCATAGGAGGGATTAGTGGAGTTAAAACACATAAACACAAGAATTAGGAGTGATTAAAGTGAAAGAAAATTAAGGTTTTAGATAGAGAAACTAGGGAAAATAAAGGAAGGAGAAGAAGGATTAGTGGAAACTTGATTATGAAGCATTTGAAATTCAAATAATCAACTGGTAAAGTGTCTTAAACTCATCCATATAAGCTTGAGGGAAGTTTAAATGATTTTGATAAAATATTTCAAGTTTTTTGGGTGGGGTTCATTGTTGAAATTTAGAAGAATTGAAAATCTTGTTGTAACTAAAACAATTGGGATGGAAAAAGTTTTGATAAATGCAAAATCATGGAAAAATAAAGTAGAAATCATGGAGGTAATGAAGAACTAGGGCTGACTAAGTTTAATGCTAAATGGGAAGTTGTTTGTTTGAGTTGAATGTTTAGAAATTGTATGAAGTTAATGTGTGTTGTTATGACAATACTAATTGGAAATAGATTAAATTCCTTTAACAAAATTTTAATTGATTTTATTAGTATACGGTGAATTAGGGTATATGAGCAATATTAGGGGGGGATTTATGTTATTAATTTATAATTGATGAATCAAGTTAGATTAGCTTGTTTTTAATGAAAATTTATGAACAATTGAAGAAAGAATCATGATGACACAACGAACCTAATAGCTGGCCATGTATATGATAATTGGAAATGGATTAAATTTCATTAACAAAATTTAATTGATTTTATTAGTATTCGGTGAATTAGGGTATATGGGCAATAATAGGGGGGGCTAGGATTATTTGTTAGGGGGGCCAAAATTAATATAACAAGATATAATATTTGTTTTAATTTATTGTACATGAGTTGTAAAACAAAATCTGTATAATTTAGTTTTATTCAAATAACTTATTACAAATATATAATGACATTTGTATAAGGTAGAAGGTTGTAGTAATATTAAATTGAGTCAAAGCAATGAAGTTAATTTTACCTTCATAATATATCCATCACTTTAATGTTGTTGGTCTTTATATCTATCAAATATAAACATACAAAGTATATAAGAAACATTAGTTAAAGCGAAGCATTATTTATGTTTGATAAACTTTGAAATAAAGCAAAAAATAATAAAGAATGATTCTTACATATTTATTTTAATTGTGCTCGTTTTTCTTTCATAGAATAGAAATCATCGATTATCATATCAATTGTGAATCTTTCAAAAATTTATTTTTCTATATAGACAATCAAATAATTTGCAAGAAAATCATCCTCCATCCGATTACGAAGTTTTGTTTTAACAATCTTCATCGTTGAAAAAGCTCGTTCAGTAGGCTATGAGTTATCAATATTTGTTTTTCAAAAAAAAATCAATTCTTCTTATTTTTTTCATGGTTCAACCTACAATCAAAGCATATATAGTAAGAAAAAATTGATAATTTTGGTGGCTCTGCTAAAAACAAAACATAAAAAAATAATCCAAGCATAATCAAAACAAACCAATAAAATATATCTAATTAATTAGAAAAAAAATCACTATAACAAGAATTCAAAAAATAATTGGTAGAACTAGCAGATCTGAGGAAAAAAAAAGGAGCAAAAATGGTAAAATTATAAAAAAAACCTCATCAAATTATTAACAAACATCTCAACACACAAAACAAAAATAGATTTTAAATTTAAGTTACCTTGTTTCGTTTGATGAAAGATAAATTAATTGGTGGCTCTGCTTCAATCTTTTTGTAGAAAAATTTTGCTCGTGATTTGTGTTTTTATTTTTATTTTTGATCGGCTGCAGGATTTATATTAGGGTAAATTGATGACTCTGTTTTTTATTTCACAAAATAATGCCTTTATATTGTTTTCTTTCCATGCAAGTCAAGAGTAAATTCAAAGAAAATCAAAAGTAAAGTCATACTTAATATAAGGCCCACCTCTTTAAAATAAAAAATATAACTTCTCTTATTACTTCATTACCTAATAATGAAACAAAATTAAAATGTGTTGAAGGGGGGCTAGGGCCCCTGTTGCCCACCTTGCTTCCGCTCCTGGAGGGATTTGTGTTATTAATTTATAATTGATGAATCGAGTTAGATTAGCTTGTTTTTAATGAAAATTTATGAACAATTGAAGAAAGAATTATGATGATACAACGAACCTTATAGCTGGCCATGTATATGGTTTGGGGAAATTGAATAATTGATTGATATATTATTGTAATTTTGATTATCTTATAAGTATTAATAAGACGATAATATTGAAAGAAAATAGTTAATTATATACATTGAAATATAAGTTAGTTTGTTTACTTATTAGAAATTATATATGGAAGATTGAAGTATGGTTTAAGATAGTTGTTAGGTTATGAAATTTCATGAATATGGATTGTTGTATATTATTTTTATATTTAGTAATGTACTAAGAAAGAGTGAAATAAGTTAGTATAAAATTGAAAGTTGTTTGACTTGAAAATGGATGAGTTGTTTTGAGAGACATATTAATTATTGCATCTCTTTTTTTTTTTTTTTTGATTAGGAAAAGCATCAGGAGATGGGCCATTAGCATGAGGAGCTTGATCTACATAAGAAGCAGGTAAGTGCTTAACACTCCATCTCTTTAAATTATTGTTATATATTTTTTTTAATTTATATTATTGTACTATGGTGTTCAAAAAAAGATAACAAAAAGGATATATAAGAAATGAACATAACATATAAAAATACATATAAAAAGAAATGGTAAAAAAAGAGTGAATAAAAATGTGAAATAAAAGACAAGTTTGTCATCTATGATGAAAGCCAATGAGTATTAAGCTTACCGCCTTTTACAGAAGCTAATGAATGTTAAATCCATTGTTATGAATCGAGACAAATGAACAGTAAGATTTCCATCTCAGAAAGAGACTACTGTAAATAATGGTGTCTATCATGAAAATAAAATTAATGGATTGATATAATATAATGGTTGAAAGTTGAAAAATATTGACTGACAATAACTAACGATAGTTAAGTGTTAATATAACAACCTTGGTAAGGACGAAGAAGAAGAAAAATATTAATGAATTTAAAAGGCAAAATTTGCAAAGTTAGTACCTAGGTTTGGAATGAAAAAGTTAAAATGTAGATATGAATGTCAAAAGTTATCAATCTAGTCTATTATTATCGATATCATTTCGTGGAAATTAAGTATTAATTGTTTATTATTTTATGGGTCACAAGTCCATCGCACACTAGTGGACAAGACTAATCTAGTTTGTGTTATAAGTTTAGCTATTTAGGTATCCATTTAGCACATGTTTTACCTTTTGTATAATTAGTAGGATTTATTGTTTCTATTTTTGTAATTTTTATTATTATTATTTTATAAATAACTAACTTAAATATTCTTACATTTACTTTCATGCTTTACAGATAATGTGTGTGTGTGTAAATTGTATAAATGTTCTAAATAAATAATTTGAAATTTTGTGTTGTTATGAAAATATGTGAGATTATGATTTAAGTGATAGTGATGAAATTAAAAATTAAAGACACTTGTTGATGATGAGAAAAATAAAATTAGATTTTATACAAGTTATGAAGTATTGAATAATTGAAATATTAAAAATTAAAAAGAAAATTTACGGAAATTTTATTAAAATAAAATAATTTAATAAGTCTTTTGTAGAATGGAATCGAAGAAAATAAGATAAATAATTCATGATTTATAAATAGAAGAATGAACATAATTTGTGTGTGTCTCTAAAGCCTCATTTCTTAATATATATGGCAAATATATGGTTATAATTGTATTGCAAATGGTGGGATGTTACAAATTGCTAATTATTTTTTCATGTATATAAGAAATGTTTGGTTATAATTTTATTACAAATAATGGTACGTTATAAAATATAAATTTTAATTTTTAATTAATTAAAAATAATAAAAAATAGAATTAAAAAAAAATCAATTACTTATAAAAATCTAATTTAATCAGGTTAAGTCATAAAATTTATGATTCGAGTTATAAAATTAAAACAGCTTGAAATAAATTATAAAACTCAATTTATAATAAATTTAATATTAAAAGATAAATTTAAAAATAATAATAATAATAATAATAATAATAAGAAAACAGTATTTCTGTGAGGAGTAATTTCTCGTCATCAATTAGCTTTCGTTAATGGAGTAGGAAAGTCATAATTAAAAATGGTAAATTAAAAAAAAAGACAAAAATTGGTATTCTACACTGTATAACTAAATTGAGAATTGCAAGAAATAAAAAATTGAGAAAACATTCTCACCTGTCTCTCTCTCTCTCTCGGTTGTAACTTGTGACTCCCTCCCCGCGCTTTGCTGCTGCTCGTGCTCTTCGGTAGCGCAACGAGAAAGAAGAATAAGGGAATGGGGTGGAATTACCCATACATATCATTAGAGGAAATGGTGAAACTTCTAAAAGGGTTTGTAGATATAATGATTTTAGCATCTGGGTATCAATCCTCTGCTCTTTTAGCCCACTGGGACGCTCAAAACATAAAAAAAGCCATCCACTGGGGTTCCTTCTTCCAAAATGTAAGCGCCACAGGTTTTTTTGGTTCTTTAAATCAATCTTCGTGTATGTAAGCATTAGTTCGTTTCTTCATTGAAGGGCAGACAGAGCATTATTATAAATGTTCCTGGTAATTACTACTCTTATGACGTCTTAGGTACTTAAGCATATGAGTAGCTCAGATGTTTACCAGGACTCAATTAAGGAACTTGATGCAGCTCTCTGTCAAATGAAATCAAACCCTTATTTTCCCCAGGTTGTGGCTTTCTTCATTTTGAGTTAGTTTTATTATCTGTGACAAAGTTTAACGTGATTAATATATATATATATATATCTGATAAAAGCAGGGTCTTGCAAATCTTTCATGCGATACTCTGAGTAGGGCAAGGAGTTTTGTGTTGGCCCATTTGTTCCAGACTTTACCACTGAGGGATTCACATCTCAAAGCTTTTTTAACTGCTGTAATTGAGATGGAGCTTGAGAGGGTTTCGGAATCGGAGCATGATTGTCTAAGTGTGTATCTTAACAAGTTAAAGCCGCGGAATCTGCAGCTTGATTTGGTTCTAGAAAGGAGGGGTTTTGTGAAGGATTCTATGGTTTTATCAGAAGAAATTAGTCAAACTGTGAAGTTTGGAAAATTCTGCGATAATGATTTGACAAAGTTGACTCTTCAAGAAGTCTTCAAGAGGCAGTCTGCAGTGTCATGCATATCGACAGTGGAGACAGGCTTAGATGTCCTCTCTAATGCTATCAGGTGTAGTAGTGGGACTGAATCTGATAGTAGCATGCTGGAAGAACAACTAAAACTTGATGGAGCTCCTTCATCTGTTGGGTATAAACGAATTCATTTCCCTAACTGTGAAATAAGTGCATTTTGTTTATTGACTGACAATTACATGCATAAAACCATGTAGGCTTCATTGTTTCTTGCAAATAAAGTTTGTTGACATTTTTTTACAACTATTTTACTCATGTCGATTGGTTCAATTGAGCAAGTAGATGGTGCTAGATTATAGAATTTTTACTTTGAGGTCAAAAACAGACACACTTTGGCTTTGTGTGCAGGGAAATAGAAAAGCCGGTTGATTTTTTCACGTGGAATCATTGGAAATCAAAGATGGTTTCGTATTTTCTTGATAAGAGAACCATTAGATTGGTCTCAGGTGCCAGCATGATATTTTCTGCCCCTAAGATGCAGTGGCTACAAGTGTTTGAACGGCTGAATACTTCAGCAGATTGCAAGAATGATGGTTCGAGTGAAATAGTTGTAAGTCGATCTAATTTTTGAAATTAAATAGAAGGATGTAGTCTAATACATATAGCTTGATTTTATGACCAGCAATCACTCGTTTGGTTCATATTTTACAATATAATGTTTATTTGATCCATGAGTTTTCAATATTTGAAATATTAAGAATTCCATTGACTTAGGAATCATCTACAAGCTTTATGTGCATGCTAAATTCATTGTGCATGTATTGTAATATATTTCAGCGTATAAATGGTTGCAAGCAGTGATGTCAACCAAACACAACTGCACTTGTGCTACTTGATTCACTTGGCTTGCTTTGGAATGCACTGTCAAATTTTCTCATCTAGGTTTCTTTCAATAACTACATGTGACCTTCTTTCTCTCTCTCTCACACACCTTTTGATGCTATTTTATGATGGTTGTGAAGTTCGCTCAAAACCCAGCAAACTAAACCCGTTTTTATACGCATGGTTTTTTTTTGGGGGTTCAGTTTGGGGAGGAGTCTAGGTTAAATTAGTGAAGGATGTAAATGAGAATTGAAATAGAATGATCGGGTTAGTGCAAAAATAAGGTCAAATCTGGGTTAAATTTTGCATTTGTGAATCCATCCCTGAAAACTAGCTTGTGCATTTCTGCATATGTTTTAATAGCTTACCCTTACATGTATCTCATTGATTCAGTAGAATGAAAAACAGTCTACTTTTTTGTTTTGATTACATGAGCATATCATTGCTGTTATTAATATTGACATATTGTGATCTTGCTGTGGGCAATTAAGATTGTACTTGGCTTCCTGGCATGGATGCTGATGAATTACTGAATCACTTGGTTTTGGTGATCTAGATTCTAGATAGTGCATTTGAGTTGATTTACTGAAAATTGACCTTGGTTTTTAGGAAGTCCTTTGCTTTTCCCTTGAGACAGGAACTCCTATTACTCGGACGCATTGCAAGCCAATGGAATTGTCTAATTGAATACGCTACATCAGTTTCATATTTCTCCGCCACTATCTCAAACCTATATTATGAGGTGTGCAGCTTGCTTACTGGAAGAGCTCAAGGTTTCCATTCCAGTGAGAGAGCAGCAGATTCAAAGGTGCTCTATATACTTGAATATGAATGGATTATATAGATATGTAAAACACACACACATACTCATGAAGAGGTATCCATTGACATGAGGTGCAGGTTCTATGCCTACACGGTTTTATGATTTCCTATATTACTGTCCTTCATATAAACATTTTTCCTTGTGCTAGTGTAGAATTTCAAATTGATCTACAACCATGACACTCTATCTTAGAAAGTAGATTTTTTTTTATTATTATTATTGAGAATATGAAGTAAACAAGTCACATGGATGGGATAACATACCTATGTTTGATTGACTTGAAATTTGGCAAGCTTGATGCATGCGGAAATATTGGGCTCAATTGCTACAAAGATCAAATTCTATGATGATTCCTTTAGTGTAAGAGTGGTATCTCTATGAACAAGCATCTGTCTGTGATCCCTATTAATAGTTGTTTATGAGAGAAAAATCACTTTTTTTTTCTTAGCGTTTGTTTTTGTGGTTGAACCTACTTTTCAAACAATGTTTTGCCTGAAAAAAGCATCAAATTGATGTTTTTTAGGTGTTTTTCAATGGTTTTGATATGTTGACTTAAAAAAAAAACCATCATTTTGATGCATTTTCAATTGAGAAGCACATTGCACCGCTTTACCAAACACATTAAATGTGGTGTCGATTAGTCTCAGCTTTTCATTATTCCTGTTTGTTTATACATAAAAGATGGATCTTTATGCTGCCTACTTCCTCGATGAAGACCCTTGGACTTGGAGTGGTTTTGGACATAATGCTCAAGTGGCCATGGTTGTCTGTGTCGGGGCAAGCTGGGTGGAGTTCATTTTGAGCTTGGAACCTAATAATGTATGCACTATTTATGGCCTTTGTTGAGGATATTGCTTTGGTGGCTAAAGTTCAAAGCTAACCACGCTCATTGTGCACAGTCATACTGGATGACTGGCGCTGGATGCTTCATTCAGCTTGTGAGGGACAAAGTTCTGCACCTATCTTTTTGTTTGTGTCCCCTTGAGCAAAATAATGAGCTGCACCAGGCATTTGTTGCTGGGGTAGAAATTTCATGTAGAGGTTCATGATGCCTAGTGGAGCGAACTTCCAAGGTTGCAAGAGCGTGGCATTAATCATCACATATCTATTTATCCTTCTTTTGGTCTTTTGGAAACTGTTGCAGAATTTGATGCACTTGGCTGAATGAACAATGTCATCTCTTAGTATACTTTGTTATGTTTCCTTACTGTGCTGTTTGTTTATTTATTTGCAATTGACTGGTGCTGTATCCAGTGTATAGCTCCACATCCTTTGTTCCTATGTTTATATTATACATTTTGATTGGTTTTAGCTGTTTATAGCAGGAAAGTGATATTCTTGAGTATCTAGCCAGACTGCAGGGCTATCAACTTTCTCTATTGTGGAAACAGTCCCCTGTCCTTGCAGCAGTTGCAATCCCATCATGGTATTCTTATTGCTTTTCTCTTCATTGTCTGGATGTTCTGGGAATGTAATTTATAAAGGAATTAATCTGATTTTAGTTTTCTTTTAGACTTGTTATGGTTGAACAAGTTTCATTGCATTTGTGATTTCTGTGAAATGATATAATCACACAGTTACAATGGAGCTTTTTAATTTTGATGGCTCTCACATGATTTTAACAAAAGGTGCTTCAAACTTCAATGAATGGAGTGCTTGATGTTTGTCCATTTGCAATTAATGATCCTGTAAATGGTGTTGCAGGTCACCTTTGTTGAGATTGTATCTAGGTGAAATAGAGACTCAATTCAAAGGAGATTCTTCAGCACAGAGGTTTTGAGATTGCAGTTGCCTGTCTTCTGTGATTCGGAATTAAAATCTTCTGACATTTTTTCATCATTTTTTTAGCCCTCACATTTCTTTTCTATGCAGATGCTGCAGCTGTATTCAAGATAGGAAGCAGCACAAAGATTGTAAGTATATTCACCCCTTTCCAGCATGTGCACATACTTCATGATCTCCTACATAAATTTTAACTTCTACCTGCAATGCTGAAACTGGGAATCTTATGATAAATGCTGCAGCATGCAGTTTGCTTTTACCTTTAATGTAATTGGTGTGTGATAGCATAGGACGAAAACATGTCAGATCTCTATGTCAAAAATCGGAGTACCTGTCTGGAATTCAGATGGAACGGAGAGTGGTAGTTTTATACGAGTTGTTTTATGCAGAGTGCAAGCTGTTTCTCATGCTAATGCTAGAAATTTTGTGAAAATGACAGATAGTTCTCTTGATAGGACTCTTAATGTAGAACGAAGACAGTAATAAAGTAAAAAGGATAGTCAACCTAAAATCCACTTGAAATACTTGAACCCATGCTCTTGAAATCCCCAAGAACAAATAATTTTCATAACTCATTTTCTTCGTAAAACAACCTGAGACACATAAATATGTGGGCTTTTTTAGGCAAAGCAAAATCTTAAAACAGTCTGATCAATCAAAATTGTTGCTGAATAAAAAATATTGGACAGTCCTAATACTAGTAGTCCTCTAAATGATACAGACATCCTAAATGATAAGTTGGATTCATATAAGAAACTAAATTAACACATTTATAAATTAATTGAAAAAAAGGTCCTTTTTCTCATATTGCATCAACTTTTCGTGCTTATATTTTACATGCATGTTGGGCAACAATGATGTTAATCCCAGAACCTGCTAGTTGCTATTATCACAAGATTTTCAGAATTCAGATGGAGCTGTCTCCCTCAACCTTGTATAATGCAAGGGGTTTGCCATGTTTAGAGTGGATGCTATCTTTGATGCTATTACTACGAGGTAGTATATATGTGATCATCATAACATTAGCACTGCCATTTTCATGTCTTGTAAAATGGGGGGGGGGGGGGGGGGGGGGGAAAATAAAAAAATGTATTTGAAAAGGAGGTTTACTTAACAAAACTTTTCTACGAACAAATGCTGCAAGAAATACCACACTGTACAAGGATAAATACAGATGTCTCATATTTTCTTGTAATGTACGGATGTCTATATAAAGGATTTGTTTTCTCCTGTAAAGAAAAGAATTCTTTTAGCTAACCTCAACCACTATGTGACTGAGATGTAGTTGACTCGTCATTATATAACATTTAGCTTTGTCTTCTCGGAACTCTTACTGCCTTTTACATTACTGTAATCCATGTTTAGTCTTTATATATCATAGAGGAGTTTTCATTTAACATTTTAGCTGTGTCTTCTTGGAATTCTTATGGCCTTTTCCATTACTGTAATCTACGTTAATGTTTTATAGATCATAGAGGAAACGTTGAGCTAGTAACTGGACTTATGATTCATGTGTAGGTGAACTCGCTGAGAGAATTTGGTGCCTTTACATCTTTCACATTTTCGCCTCTCATGTTATGTATGGTGCCAATAGTTCATGACAGGTGAGCGTGACTGTGATGGTTATTGGTGAGAACCTTTCTGATACATTTCTTGCCAAGTGACAGATTTTTTTTTATTTTTTATATATATGTGTGTTGGAAAGATGGTATTATTTAGTTCATTCTTAAACGTAAAATTGATCACGGATTTCTTAGCCGAGATTTGAAGTCAAGTTTTCAAAGACTTCATGTTGGCTCCCATGCTTCCATCTATACGTTGATTTCATTGTAGTATATTATAGAAAAAAGAGTGTTTTTAGATGCACTAGGAAATTTGTGGCAAGTGAAAGAGACCTGTTAACGCATTGCAAAAAATGACCACAATTATCATTGTTTTCTTCTATAGGTGTATAGGTGTGTTGATATTTTTCGCACAAAAATATATTAAAATAATAAATTTTTATTTTTATATTAGCACATTAAAACAATATGAAAACATTAAAAAATATTAATTTAAAGCAAAGAAAAAAATAAAAAAATTTAATTTTTTTAAAAAACACTTTTAAAATAAAAAAACAATTAAGTTTTTAGACTTATAACCGGCCAAACCACATATAAATTACCACATATAAATTGCATTTGTTAACCAAAAGCATAGCTAAAAACTTCCTTGTATAGTAGTTTTTGTGTTCATCTTCCTCAACAATTTTTATTTGCCAATAACCCGGTTGCAAATGTAGTTTCGTGAAGTGTGAAGTGTCTGTTTGAGAGTGTGATATATGTTGTGTTTTAAAGTGTTTTTTATTTGAAAATATATCAAAATAATTTTCTTCATTTTTTAAAATTTAATTTTGACATCAGCACATCAAACTATCTAAAAACATAAAAAAATATTAATTTAAAATAATTTATTTTTCAAAAAATGATGAAATGAGGATTCATAAACCTTCCCTTGAAGATGAATGGTTTGCTCAATCTATTCATCGAGTCTTGAATATAAGAAACCAAATATTTGTTCTTATTGTAGTCTTATCTGATGCTTGATAATTGGCATGCATCTTTAGGCTTCCATCTGCTTTTTATCTAAAACAAAATGACACTACATAAAGCTTTGAAGGAAAAATGAATCTAGTATCAATAAGTTTTTCCAACTATTTTCTCAGCTCGGCTAACTTCATTAATAACAAACAATATAGGGATGAGATGATGGTGTCACTCTTGGCACCATCATAATTCGATGACCAATGGCCTTTTCAGGTGGAAGTTTTGTCAAATTGGCCTTCATAAAAGTTCTTTTCATTAAATTTCATAAACGTGGCTTGTTTTTGTTTTTTCAGAAAAATCTTTTTCATAGTGGAGTTTTAAAAAAATAAATTTCTTTTGATTTACAAATAATTTGATGATTGTTTAAAATAATATTTTAACATTTTTTTATAGGATAACATATGAGTCAGGTAACTTCTTTATTGAAGTGACCAAACTCCAAAAATAAATGAATTAAAAAATATTATGTAATGGATTCGTTGTTCATGAACTTGTGAAATGTATTTATTTGCAAAGTCCAAACCATTACACTAGATAAGGTTAAAGTTTATCGCTTTTAATTATTTGCGCTTGAAATAAGAAAATTTCATCTTTGTTATTTCTTTTACGTTATAAAATGAATATATCCCTTGTAGTTTTTTTTAACCTGAATATTTTTCTTTCATAGAAATCATAACTAGGATCACACTCGATACTAAAAGCAAGTGAAATTTCATTAATTGATAAAAAAACCATGAGAAAGCCAAAGGGAAAAAAAGCCAAATAAACTTCAATGCTAGGAGGAATGCCCAAATTAAAAGCAAAAATGACAGTTAAAACAAAATGAAAATACCCCATCAAAGCAATAAAAAGTGCAAATAAAAGAAAAACAACAAAAAGAAAAAAATATTAAAGGGCAAAACGAGTTAACCAACTGATAGTGATTTTGGGTCTTTAAAACCTTGAAACATGTTTTGAGTTTTATAAATCATTTTTTTTCATAATCAAGAACTATAGCTTACATTACGTGTCTTTACAAGTCCTTTCTAATCAAGCAAGTAACATAAATCAATAAATGATGCTCTCAAAATACAAAAAATATTTTCATAAGAGTGGTGACATTGTGAACAAGCCACTCATTATTATTCATGCTAATAAAATGAGTGCTTAAAAAGAGAGATTTTTCTCAAACAAAACATGAAGCTTTTACTTTAGCCTTTTGCTTTGAAACCCATAAAAATAGAAGGTCACCTCATCATGTACCTTTATCAATTTCAATCTCACTGATATAAGAACAAATCATTCATTTAAAAAAAAATCCAAGATTTTAAAAATTATATGTTTGAAACTCATTTTAGAACAATATTTGTTCTCAAAACATAAAATGTTCATGATTTTAAAAATCATTTGTGATAAAGATTTCTTCACTAAACCAAGCCAAAGCAAAGAGGTGTAAAACCCAACAAAAAGATAGTATTAGGTTGACCTATGCTATGGAAGAATTAAAGGAAACAAACCAGCTTACTTTATATAGAATTTGGGGGAGGAAAATCAACCTATCCTAGGTGGGAAATGTGGGGTGGTAACCAGCCGTAAGATAACCCAATAAGAACAAGGTTGACCAACACCCAAATACCCCCATTTCATTTAAGAGGGGTATAAATATAGGAGAGGAAAATATAAATGACTTTTCCTCTCCCTAAAAATTAGCTAGCAGCCTTAGCTGCAATAACCATCCCTTCCCAATAAGAAAACCTAACCAAACCATCTTGCATGTTATCTTCCTTAAGTGTTTGAGTGAGTGGAGAGTTAGAAAAAGGAGAGAAAATCGAAAACATGGAAGAAGGAGCCTATAGGGTTGACTGGAACAAACAAAAGGAAGAAGGAAGAAATCGAGAGAAAAGAGGAAGAAAAACTACTCAAACCTACCCTATGGCTACTTCAAATCGTAAGGTAAGAACAACATCACTTCCTTGTTTCTTTGAGATTTCAAGACAAAAGGGAGAAGGAAACTGTAAGGGAATGACTTAGGGTTCTTACACCTATGATTAACAAGGATTAGATAGAAAGATTGAAGAGAATGGGGCTGAAGGTGGATATAATTCTAGAACCTTTAACAAAAAAAAAAGGATGAATATGGATGAACAAACCTTAACTAAAGACCGACCGAGGGAGATAATGAAAAGAGATGAAATTAAATGATAAAATTCATAATTGCTACCTTGTTAAACTCATAGAGACATGTTTGAGCGGAAATAAAATTCATGTTTATGTTAATGTATTGATTATGCATACATGATTGAAGAGCTTGTGTGAAAGTGAGATGAAATGATGGAATGTGCAGAATTGTAATCTTGTTAAGCCCTTAGACAGGAACCATACTATGTTAATGCTTTGATCTTGTTTATGTGATTGATGAATTTCCATTGTTATGAACCAAGTGAGTGAAGGTGTTATTCTAGCATGTTGTTGTAAATATACTTGTGATAGAAATGATGAATTGCATTTGTAAATTGGAAGAGAATGGACAACAATATTCGATAAAAAAAAAAGGGGAAATCATGAAGGAAACTTTGCATGATGAACACCCTTAAAGAAACAAGACATAAGATGGAAATGAGACTCTTGCATAATGTGAATTAACAATTGATTTATGTTGATAAATTGGCATGATTGAATTGAAAACATAACATGTATGATTGTGGCAACATTAGGTTCCAGTTTTGAAATAATGGTTAAGAGAACCTTTGCAAAATATATATACATGTTGAGACTTGGTTGCGTATTGCTTGATAACCTTATGATAAATTAGGTGTGATTTGATAATGGTCTATGTCCAACCAGGTTGGGGTATGTTATAGGGGGAAAGCTTAGCGTAGAACTTACGCCTAGCCTAGGGAAAAAGTAAGACTAGAAATGACTCATTCATCGTTGCCGATTTTTGAATCAGCAGCGACATAGTTTTTATTGATGATTTCTAGGTCGACAACGACTCAATTTTCGTTGATGATTTTTGAGTCAACAGTAGATTATGTTCGCTGACAATTACATATGCCAGCCACATAATTAGTTTTCGTTGATGATTTCTGGGTCGGCAATGACTTAGTTTTCGTTGATGATTCTGAGTCAACAATAGATTGTGTTCGCTGATGATTTCATAAGTCAGCCATGGAATTTGTTCTTGTCGACGATTTATGTGTCACCAACGACCTAGTTTTTGCTGATGATTTCTGTATCACCAGTGACCTAGTTTTTGATGATGATTTCCTGTAAAGGATGACCAGGGTAAAGCAAAGTAATTTAACCATGACTAATGTATTAACTCCAGTCCCTACAACTTCTATAGAGAGGTTAAGACGTGCGAGTAAGGATAATACAATTGACAAAATAATAAGGCTTGTATTATTTATGTAAGGGGTAAAGGAAGGAATATACTCATTTAGGTTATTAACGAAAAGTAGCGATAATATTCTTTTAAATATTTATTATTATGTTTAAATTATTTATAATTCTTGTATCCATTTTGTATTGTAACATGGACGTTACACAATCAAGGTACATAGGAATCCCGTCTCGTGGGTCCACATATTTTGTTATGAACTATGTATCCGTATGTTAAGACGTTATGTATTTTGTTTGACAAGGTCATCCTTCAAGCATTTGGTCACCTAAGTTCATGGTTTGTCCAACCATCATTATGGTCAGCCATCTAACTAGGTTTGTACCTTCAAAATCATCCATCTCCCTTATTGTATATTCTGGTTTTAGGTCCCTTATTCAGCCCATTATTATCTTCCTTTTTAGTTTAGTTTTTCCCTTAGCAGCTAGTGTAAAATCATGGGCATTCCCTCATGGCTTTCTTCTTCCTTTGGGTTCCAAGAACTCAAGAACATGTGGGGAAAAGATTTGGTTTATACCTTACTGTTTTCAGTAGCTTTAGGCCCCCCCTCTACTCATGATTTTCTGCTTTTTCATCCTCTGGTTTTGGTTTTTCCTTCCTTCTCTAGCTACACTAGCCAGTCTGTGATACACCCTCTCTTGCTATGGTTTCAACCATTTTCGGTACTCTTTAACTCTCATTTCCTCTCTAGGGTTCAAGAGGGATGCATGCAGCTGGGTTGGGGGTCTTCTATTTGGGAAAGAGGGAGGGGGTTTGCTGCATGCAGCTAGTTAGTTTTGGGGAAGAGCAAGGGTCACCCTTTCTCTCTTCTTACATTTATACCCCTCCTAAATGAGGTGGGGTGTTTAGGGTTGGTTTAAATGTGTTCTTGTCCCTGCTTTGGTTTCTCTAAAACCAATTTCCCCCCTTCTTTTAACTCCTTAAGGCAGGCTGATTTTCTCCCCTAAACTCTTTCATGGATTTCTGTTGGATATTACAGCCATGGCTGACACATGAATTCATCAGCACACACAACCATTGTTGACTCAGAAATCATCAATGAAAACTGATTCATTACCGATTCAGAAATTGATAACGAAAGCTGTGTTGTTGTCGATTCAGAAATCAGTAGCGATGATGTGGTTGTTTATGACTTTGTTTTTTTTTTTTAACAGTTTTTGTTGATGATATCTAGGTCAATAGTAGATTGTGTTCCTAATGATTCCATGTGTCAGCTGCGAAATTAGTTTTCGTTGATGATTTCTAGGTCAGCAGCGACTCAGTTTTTGCTGACGATTCCTAAGTCAACAATAGATTGTGTTCGCTAACGATTCCATGCGTCAACCATAGAATTAGTTTTCGTTGACAACTTCTGGGTTGGTAGCGACTTAGTTTTCACTGACGATTTCTAAATCAACAATAGATTATGTTCGCTGAAGATTCATTGCGTTAGTCATGAAATTTGTTTTAGTTGACAATTTCTAGGTCGGCAACGACCTAATTTTCACTAATGATTTTTGTGTCATCAGCGACCTAGTTTTTGCTGATGATTTTTGTGTCACCAACATAGTTTTTGCTGATGATTTTCTGTGACAGCAACGACTTAGTTTCATTTACAAATTCCATGTCAGAAATAATATAATTCTAGTGATAATTTCGTTGTTGATTTGACCTAACTCGCTACGAAACCCAAGAATTAAACTTTAGGACGTCTATGGATGACCCACGTTTAAAATTAAGAAAAGTGTCTTGATATGATAGCCTTCATTGTATAATTATATGATGTGTGAAGCACTTGAATGTGAACATGTGTATTCATGGCATTGGATTTATGTGTTTACTGAATGTGAATATGCTAATTAGTGATCATTTCATGTGTTAGGCGGTACGACCAGGATTGAACCTTTGACCAGACGAGGACACCCCACAGGAGGAACATGTAAGTAGTCTTCACCCTCTTCTTAAATAATATCGAATCTGTGAAAAGATGTCGTATAAAAGAATTGTTCTATCTCATTGTGACTACTAAATTGTTCATGGAATGTTTGATTGGGTATTGTGATTAGCTTTGGTTAATGACATCCAAATTGGATGACCAGGTTTGGATATTGTGATTAGTTTCGGCTACTGGCATCCGAAAGGGATGATCGAGTTTGGATATTGTGATTAGCCTCGGCTAATGGCATCCGAAATGGATGACTGGATTTGGATATTATGATTAGCAGTGGCATCCAATATAGATGACCAGGTTGGGTATTACGACTTAGCTTTGACTAGTGGCATTCGAATTGGATGACCGGGTTTGAGTAATGCGATTGACTGTGGTTAATGGTGTCCGTAAATGATTATCAGTGTAAAGTGAAGTAATTTAACCATGATCAATGTATTAACTCCGGTCCCTACAACTCCTATGGAGAGGTTGGAACGTACGAGTAAGGATAATACAATTGACGAAATAATAAGGCTTGTATTATGTATGTAATGGGTAAAGGAAGGAATATACTCATTTAGGTTATTAACGAAAAGTAGTGATAATAATCTTTTAAATATTTATTATCATGTTTAAATTATTTATAATTCTTCTATCCATTTTGTGTTGTAACAGGGACGTCACACAATTAAGGTGTGTAGGAATCTTGTCTCACGGGTTCATATATTTTGTTATAAACTATGTATCCATATGTTAAGATGTTATGTATTTTGTTTGAACAAATGTATTAGTTGTGAAATTATCGTTCGATACTCTTATAAAGACTTGTAATGATAACTATATCAAAATAGGAATGTAAATTTATGAATATATAAATATAATGATATGGTGCTTGTATTGCAAATTCTCTTTTATTAAGATGTTGAATTCTAGATTTTATGAGTATCGTATTATACGAAATGATGATACCTATAAGAAGCAATGATGGTGAAATAAAAGAAAATACCATCAACTTCAGCTTTTGAGTAATTAGGATATTACAGAAAGGCTGTTTAAAGCCATTGTTTGTCTGAGTCACTAACAAAGCATACTTAGGGGTAATGGTTAAAACAAGGGGCTAACATTGTATTTAGAAGACGATTAGATCCCTTCAAGGCAATAATAAAATAAGAATGATTCTAATAGTCAGATAATGAGACATTTTTGTTTACAAGAAGCATTTTGACCCTTTCAAGATCACTAGCAACACTAAATATTGCTAGTAGTAAGATGAGGGAATAATAAATGATCAGTGAGACAAATAATTTCTAGCAAGTAAATGGGTTGTGATGAGCACCGTAAGGGCTGAGCCGTCTAAAATTACAAATACTCTGGAAAAGACTTATATAGGCTAACTTGAGTGGGTTAGAAGCAATGTTGTATTTAGAAGGATTAGATCCCTTCAAGGCAATAGTGAAATGATAATGATTTTAGTAGTGAGATAATGAGACATTTTTGTTTACAAGAAGCACTTTGACCCTTTCAAGATAACTATTGACACTAAATATTGCTAGTAGTGAGATAAGGTAATAATAAATGATCCCTTCAAAATGATCAGTGAGACAAAGACTTTCTAGCAAGTAAATGGATCGTGATGAGTACCGTAAAGGCTGAGCTGTGTAAAATTACGAATACTCTAGAAAAGACTTATATAAGCTAACTCAAATGGGTTAGAAGCTAAGTGATCAAGAGGACTCAAATCAGAAAGGGCATACCTTACCAAATCAAGCAACAAAGAGACTAAGAAGAAATGAGGGCCTATATTTCAAATCAAGTAAAGATGCATGCATATCATCTAATTTCAAAGCATTGAATAATATGTTTTTGCAAAAAATTCACAAGAAAAATCTATGGTGGTGTCCATCAAAAGGCAAGTCATCTCAAAACTGCAAAATTTCAAAATACTAATGAAAAATTTTAAGTCACCTTAAACAATTAGTCCACTTTTAAAAAATCTCTGAATTTTTCACTAACAGGCAGGTCGACTGGAACAATTAGATTACTTTTGAGGAATCTTTGAAATTCTTACCACAATGGGCAAGTCGCATAGAAGAATTAGATCATTTTTGAAAAATCTTTGATTTGTTTTTCACCAACGAGCAAGTCACCAGGAACAATTAGACTATTAAAAAATCTTTATATTTTTCGCTTGGATAAGTCACCTATTACAATGAGATCAATGTTGAAAGATTTACATGTTTTTCACAAACAAGTAGGTCACTTGAAAAATGATACCAATGTTAAAATCACTTTCATGTATTTCAAAAATGGTTAAGTCACTTGAAAAATAAGACCATTGTTGAAATCACTTTCATGTATTTCACAAATAGGTAAGTCACTTGAAAAATGAGACCAATATTGAAATCATTTTCATATATTTTATAAACGGGTAGGTCACTTAAAAAATAAGACCACTGTTGAAATTACTTTCATATATTTCACAAACTGGTAGATCAACTAGAAAATGAGACCAATGTTCAAATTACTTTAATGTATTTCACGAACAAGGAGGTCACCTGGAAAATAAGACCAATGTTGAAATCATTTTCATGTATTTTACAAACGAGTAGGTCGCCTAGAACAATTAAATCACTTTTGAGAAATCTTTGAATTTTTCACACCATTGCGAAGGTCGTCTAAAACAATTAGACTATTTTTGAAAAATCTTTGTAATTTTTATCAACGAGTAAGTTACACAGAACAATTAGACCACTTTTAAAAAAAATCTTTGAATTTTTCAACACGAGTAGGTTGCCTAAAACAATTATACATTTTCTGAAAATCTTTGAGTTATTCATTGACAATGTACATCGCCTGTCAAATGACCAATTTTAAAATTTTAGTGTTTCTCGAGGAAGGTTGTCTCTCAAATAAGTACCTTTAAAGTTTTGCAAGAAAAAAATCACTTTCACATTTTTTTTCTTTATAAGCTTACTATATAAATTTTTTTACAATACTTTATACTATAAGCGTTGTAAAGAGACGACAACGACTATAACTCAATTTAAACCTATTTATTTTTAATTTAATTTTTTAAATTAAAAGATCATGGACTGATTTTTAATTGAAGGTGCAATTTGTTAACTTGTGTCGCACGTCAAAATCCGCGCGGCATCGGTTGGCGATTTTTCCATTTCTCGTTTTGCTTGATTACATCATTGGGAGTCGCCACCTAGTAATTGATTGCGGGCTACTAGGAAACCGGATGTACTGGTCTTGTCAGAGATTCATGAGCAAGGGACTGGTTGTGGTTAGGGAAGGTATTAGCACCCCTAACGCACCCTACCTGAGGTAAGCTGCTTCATGGCTTTGATGTGTTAAAAAAGTTTTAAAATTTTTGTTCTTTCATCAGGTATTAGAAATACGACTTACGTATAAGTTCATAATCCTTTTTACCGTGATCAAACCAAAATATTAAATTCTTTTTTATTCTTGCAATTTTATCATAAAAAAACATTCATAAACAAAATACACACCACACATTCACTTTCAAGCTTCGTGGACTCGATGTGATTAAAAAAATAAAATTTTAGCCCAATTCTAAGGCTTTAATAAATCAGTTATTAGTTCCCAAAATATATGTAGATACATGTTCTACATTTTTATGGAAAATACAACATGATTTTTATCTGTCCTTTAGATATTTGTGCATATAAATTAAAATATTAAATTCATTTTTTATCTTTTGATTCAATAACATACATAAAAAAAATATACAAACACACACACATCTCTCTTTCTATTATTATTTTCTCTTTCTTTTCTTTTCTTTTTTTGTTCTTTTTGTACATCACATTACAAAATTATAAAAAAATAAACACTAAACAAAAATTACATTACATAATTTAAAAATTACAAAATAGTCCCTAAACTCCAGAAATTGCAGGGAAGCCCTTCTGCCACCGCAGGAACGCCGTGAGATAGGCCGGAAAACCAGTGGGCTTCCTTTCCTTTTCCCTTCTCTGCCGGTGGTGACACCCATCGTCACCTGCAAAAGAACAAAAACCCAACACAATCGATTTCAATCCATTTTAGTCTAGATCTGCTCCTCTCTGCATATTTTTTTTGTTTCCTCTTCTTCTGTTTTAGATGGCCGGCGGTTGTTGGGGGAGCTGTCGGTGGTGGTCGCTGCGTTGACGGTCTTCACTCATGTTGGTGGCAGCGATGGTCGGCTGGTTCTCGGCTGGAAATGGCGCTGGATCTGTGGGCGTCGCTGTGTCGGGGCTACCGCTGGAAGGCGGACCGCCCCGCGTCTGTGGGCGATGCTGCTGCTGACGGCAAAGATCAGCTGGTCTGTGGGTGCTGCTTCTCCGTTGCTGTTGGTAGTCGGCCAAGGGAGAAGAAGGCGTTGTTGACTTGGCCCTTTGCTGTTGAGAAGACCGAAGAAGAAGATGCTGCCGAGGAAAGGGGGCTTCGGTGTTGATGGGTCAAGAGGGAGAAGGAAGATGGTCGGGCGTGTGGGTGGTGCTGGTTTGGGAAGCCTGAAAATGGGGGAAGACGAGAGGAAAGGGAGGGGCGCCGCTCCTTTTGTTCTCTGGTTTTGGCCGGGGAAAAGAGGGCTTGAGGAAATGGTGAGGCGGCTGTGGTTGAAGAGAATCAGCTTGTCTCACGGCCGGCTGCTGAGGGGAAGAAGAAAATCCCAGGGGAGGGGGGCGGCTGTTTTGGGTTAGATAGGTTTAGGGTTAGGTTTTTCCCCTTTTTTGTGTTGCCTCTCTAAATTACAAAATACCCCCCCTCCCCTTTACAAAATCAGTATAGCATGGTATTTATAGGAAAAGTTTTACTAGGTTTTCAAACTAGTCCCTCAACCTTTCCTTTCCTTCTCTTTTCCTCTTTTTTTTTTGTAAATTTTGATTTTTCTTATTTTTTTTGTATTTTTGAAAGCGAGCAATATCAACGTCAACTCAACAAGGAAAATCAATGATCATAAAATTTACGCGTTAAATGTTGAACGCGTTTCAAATACCTTTGAAAATTTAAATTCTTTTGAGATGACGTTGAAAATGCTAAAAACAATGCAAATATATCAAAAAATGCATTTTTTGGGTTTTCATTGTTTTTTTGCTATTTTTGGTTTTTTTTCTAAAAAATTATCAAAAGATGGGTCAAAAATTGGGTAGCAACAGATGCCCCCTCTTTACAATGCTTACGAAGCAAAACTCCTCAATGTTTTGCATAGTAAGCTTTGTAAAGAAAAGAAATGGAAAATGATCTCATTATCTTGGGCGACCTGCCCCTTTTGAAGAAAAGTGGTCTATTTTCAGGGGCGACCTGCCCACACATATTCAAAGTGGTATTTTTAGGGGCGACCTGCCCACAAACTCACACTGGTCTATTTTCACGGGCGACCTACCCACACATACTCACTTTAGTCTATTTTCAGGGGCGACCTGCCCACACACTCACACGGGTCTATTTTCACGGGCGACCTGCCCTTTTGATTGGGTTTACCTGAGATCACATCTGGCGATTCCCTTTAACCAAAGCTAAATTCTGCGTGGTTAGGCTGAACTGAGACCCCTTCGCCGATCCCCTTCAACCAGAACCAAAACTCTTGTGTGCGGTTAGGATAGACTGAGATTCCTTTCGCCAATCCCCTCTAACCAGAACCAAAACTCCTGTATGGTTAGGATAGACTGAGATTCCTTTCGCCAATCCCCTCTAACCAGAACCAAAATCTGTGTGGTTGGGCCGAACTGAGACCCCTTCGCCGATCCCCTTCAACCAGAACCAAAACTCCTGTGTGCGGTTAGGAAAAACTGAGATTCCTTTCGCCAATCCCCTCTAACCAGATTCAAAATCCTCTGTGGTTAGGCTGAGCAGAGATCCCTTCGTCGATCCCCTCCAACCAGAACCGAAATCTGTGTGGTTGGGCTGAATTGAGACCCCTTCGCTGATCCCCTTCAACCAGAACTAAAACTCCTGTGTATGGTTAGGATAGACTGAGATTCCTTTCGCCAATCCCCTCTAACCAGAACCAAAATCCTCTGTGGTTAGGCTGAACTGAGATCCCTTCGTTGATCCCCTCCAACCAGAACCAAAATCCTTTGCAGTTAGGTTAAACTGAGATCCCTTCGCCGATCCCCTTTAACCATAACCAAAGTATCTTCGTGGCTAGGCTAGACTGAGATCCCTTCGCCGATCCCCTCTAACTAGAGCCAAAAAATATGTGTAGCTTGGTCAACCTGAAATCCCATCTGGCGATTCCCTTTAACCAAAGCTACATGAGATCCCATCTGGCGACCTCATTCAACTGGAACTTAAAAAAATGTGTGTAGCTTGGTCAACCTGAAATCCCATTTGGCGATTCCCTTTAACCAAAGCTACATGAGATCCCATCTGGCGACCTTATTAAATCAAAACTAAAAAATGTGTAACAAATGGTCTCATTGTAATGGGTGACCTACCCAGGAAAATAATGATGGTCTTATTATGATGGGTGACCTACCCAAATGGAAAGAATGTGAAGTGTGGTCTCATTATAATGGGTGACCTACCAAGATGGAAGATAGAAAAAAATATGAAGTGGTCTCATTGTAATGGGTGACCTACCCAGATGGAAGATGAGAAAAATGTGAAGTGGTCTCATTATTATGGGTGACCTACCCAGGTGGAAAGAATGTGAAGTGCGGTCTCATTATAATGGGTGACCTACCCAGGTGGAAGATAGAAAAAATGTGAAGTGGGTCGCGTTATAATGGGTGACCTACCCAGGTGGAAGATAAAAAAAAATGTGAAGTGGTTGTGTTATAATGGGTGACCTACCCAGGTGGAAGATAGAAAAAATATGAAGTGGTCGCGTTATAATGGGTGACCTACCCAGGTGGAAGATAGAAAAAATGTGAAGTGGGTCGCGTTATAATGGGTGACCTACCCAGGTGGAAGATAAAAAAAAAATGTGAAGTGGTCGTGTTATAATGGGTGACCTACCCAGGTGGAAGATAGAAAAAATATGAAGTGGTCGCATTATAATGGGTGACCTACCCAAATGGAAGATGGTGGTCTCATTGTGATGGGTGACCTACCCAGAAAAAATGATGTTTTGTTTTTTTTTTTTAAAAATGGTCTCATTGTTACGGGTGACCTACCCAAAGATAGAATGTGACTTACATGGCAAAAAGACTTGGTTGGAGTAGTCCTGACAGGACAAGGCTGAGAAACTTGACATCTTCTGGTTGCAGGTTGACTTGAAGACTCCTCTTGATGACGGGGTTAATCTCTTCGTTTCTTTGAGATTCTCCTACTGGTAGGGTTCATCTCATTCTCTTCTCGTTCCAGGATCTAAACCGATTCTTTGTCATCCTCAACTCAATGATTCTTTCTTTGTCCACAATCTTGCATGGACTTCATTGAGGATCTTTCTGTAACAAATCACAAGTATGTGCAATGCTTTGAGGTTAGATGACATGCATGCATCCTTACCTGATGTGAAATATAGGTTACCCCCTTAGATGATCCATCGTCATAGGGTGCCTTTGTTTGCTAACCAAAGCCTTCTTTGCTCTTCCCATGTACTGGCTCATTCGTATGCTAGCCTTCCACTCAAATGTAAGTGCAGTGCCCATCTCGAGTTGTCTACGACGATTACTGCTCTTGTTGTTTATCAAGCTTGACTCTGCCCCCAAGTGTGGTGTTGCTTGATTCATCATAAAGGATTTTCTCTTTTGGATTCTTCTCAGAAGTATCCTCTGATGTGTGCCTCATGCCAACACCCATCAAGATTGTCAACTAGTCATGACCTTGCCTCCAATTGAAACAATACTTTTCAAGTATATGTTATCATCAACCTTCTTGGAAACTGCCAAGTCATCCGGACATGCATCTCATAGCTTGCAATAAAAAACTCATCGTTGTAAACTCAATGTTCTTCTCCATGGATTCCTCTCAGCTTGTCAAATCGGATCATGAAAAGAAATGCACTGGCATCATCAATGATGTTCATCACCCATATTCATGCGGTGAAGTGCGCATTTGATCTTCAAAACAAATGGCCCCACAGTCAGTCTTAGTGGGTGCATCCTTCCAACATTCATTCAAATGCGACTATGTGATAACATCGTTCAAAAGTCATAGCTATGTTGGGGATGATAAACCAAGATGAAGATATGAAAATATCTTTCAAATGCAGCGTTGCCCATCAATTGCTACTGAAGTTCACTAAATCATGGATTGTCTTTGAACAACATTGCCCCTAATATGATCTGAACATGCTCATTCTTCTGTCTATAACCAAATGGTTTTTATGATCGCCAGGAATGACTTTGATGGACTTCGCTAACTCATCATTCGATTCTTTCTTTGCCCCAGCTAATCTGAATACCTTTTGCTTTCCTTCTCAGGGTCCATTGTATTGCCCCAGGTGGTCAACTTTTCAAGGAGTGTCGAGAAGTGTTGATGTCATTCTTGTTAGGGATTTTGCAAATTCAATCGATGTTCTTCTTGTTTGACAAATCTTCCTTGTTTTGGAATCAAATCTCATCTTTCAAAGATCATGTCTATTCAAGTCTTATTGAAATGAAATCAAAGAGATGTTAATTTTTGAAAAGACCTTTTGAAAATCAAGCTTTTTGATCAAAGACCTAACACACGTTATTCGAAATATACAGTCCTTTGATTGTCATGTATTTTGAAAACAGAACTTGACATGTTGTAAGACTAAAATGGCTTTTTTTCTTTCATGGTTCTTTGTATCAGTTTTAACCTTTGATCTTGGGTATATCTTTTGACGGTCTGCGATGAGGTGACCTTCTGTGAATTTCAAGAAACAAAAGACTCAAGTCAAAACTTGAGGATTCATCAAGAAAGATTGTTTTCTTTTTTTTGCACCAATTTTATCAGCATGCATAATAACAAGTAGCTTAATCCATGAAGCCACAACCCTTATGGAGAAGCTCTTTAAGTTTTGAGAGCGCCATTTATCGGTTCAAATTGCTTACTTGATCAAAAAGGGCTTTTAAAAGCACGTGATGCAGGCTATGGTTCATGGCTATGAAAGAAAGGATTTCACAAGTTCAAAAGGTGTTTGAGGGTTTCAAAGACCTAGGATCAACATTAACTATTCATCAACTCTCTTTCTTGTTATCATTATGGAGAAAGTGACATATAACCTTGTTAATCTCAAAGATCAGAATTCTATTAACATAGGTCATAATGTAAATCCAACTTTTTTTATGATGAATAATCAATCTAAATTTTTTTTGAAGACACTAAAGGCTTTCCTAGACACACTAAAAGACATGAAACTTGATTTTTTTAGTGTTGACTTTTGGCATTTGTTGTGTCTTTCTTCAATTGAAACCTCTTTTGCCCCTCTTAGAATTGATAGGCATTCTCCTTCCATTCCACTCTTTTTTTGCTTTTACGTAACCTTCCTCAATGTTCTCTTGGATGGCCCTCAATCTATGGCTTTTCTTCTTCTAGCCCTTTCTCAATCATTGAACTTTTGTTCTAAGCCTTTCTTTTATCCATTAATCATATCAGTGTCTTCATAATATCTCTCATTTGCCCCCAGTGTGGGGTGTGATCCTAGTCAGGGTTTCTTTTTGAAAGGATATTCTATCCAGCTCAAAATGGGACTACAAGGGATATGATTTTCAGAAAGTGAAGGGATATCAAAGATGGCCTTTTCTCATTTCAAGCAAGGTCGGTTAGAACCGATAAATTTTGACCTCGTCCAGTGTAATGATTGGGACTTGTAAGAATCATGATTCACGAGTCCATAACTACCGAATCCACTATATGTCATTATGCATACTACTAAAACCTAGCTATATGATGTGTGGTTCAATTTTATATGTGAGCTTAAAATTTGCTCGGTCACCTCTTGTTGTTTATCATGTCATTTCAACAATCATCAAGTCATTTCTATAATGAAAACACTTTTAATCTTCAGGATTGATTAACCTTTATCACATGTTGGAGATTGATCAAAATATTTTGTCAGAATAAAATGCTAAACATCTGTTGATTTCAAAACAACAAAGAGACAAAAACAAGACATGTTTCATTGAAGGATGAGATGAGATCCCAAAACCAAATGCAAAATTCCATAACAATATGATTGACAATTCATCGCCATTCTTGAATCAGCTTTTCTTGCAATATCTGTGTTTTACCAAGCATTTTCGATCACATGTCATTCTGAAGATGCTCGGGGGTCAATATAGCCAATGACAACCTCCTTCACAGATTCAACTCGTCTCTTGCTCACCAACTTTCGGACTCAATTCTTGCAATTTTTGCAACTGTTCAATTGAAATGGCTGAGGACCCCACCATGATATCATATCTCTTGTCTGGATTATACCACCTAGAAAACGGTGGTTGCATGGGATCTGTTAGAGTCAGGCAAAAGTCTGGAATCTGGCAGATGCTGGTAAATAAACCCACATGGCAAAGGAATGTCTATCTTTGGCAAAGACATTGGAGTAGTTGATGCTTGAGCGAGACTTGACTAGGTAAAATAACTGAGGTTTCTCAATTGAGAGTCATCTTCTGATTCAACTCTCTTCATTGTTCTGGAATTCATGGCAGAACCTTCAATCTTTCACTTCTGCATGGCTCGTTCAATTCTTTCGACAATCTTCACAACATCATGCCAATCTTCCCATGTTGTTGTCGTCGTTTGTGGATTATTGGAAACCTTCCAACAGCTAGGTAATCTTGGCAGTGCATAGAATCATGCAGCGCTATCACTGTCAATGTGTGAAATGATGCATTGTTTTTATTGGAGGAGAAACTGATGAATCTGAAACTCCTTTGTCTCCTCTTCGATCCCTCACTGACAGTGCAGCAAACAAACACCTGTAGAGGAAGTTCTGCTCTGTTGAAGTTTCAGTTTTCTTCATGTATTTCAGCCCACGTTTGTCTCTTCTCCCTACTTTTGTGTTTTAATTCCAACACTGGTAGGAGAAAATTGTAGACGATCTGAAACTACTGCATCCTTTCTTGGATTCCTCACTTGCAAATCCATAAACAGATTCCTACCGAGAGAGCTCTGCCACGTTGAAGTTTGGCTACTCATGTTTTCAGACTAGGTCTAACTCTTCTGCCTACTCCAGTGTTTCGATGTTGAAACTGATGAGACAGTTTTGTAGCGTATGAAAGTACTGCATCCGCTCTTGCATTCCCCACTAGCAGATCCACAAACAAATCTCTATAGAGAGAGCTTTGCCACGTAGAGGTTCAGTGTCTAATCATGTGATACTGCACTGGAATTGGGCTCACAGTGGGGGTAACTTCAAAGAAGGCTAATGCACCTTGCACAAAAGGCTAACAGTTATTTGGTGCCATTGGAAGATGTGGAGGTGATGAGCAATTAACAATGCAACTGAACAAGAACAAAGGTTGTTATTAGTTGATGAATGAAGGCATTGTTGTTGTTGTTCCTGGCTGAAAAGAAGAGATGCAGCTTCAATGGGACGTGGACAAGCAGTGTTCCCACAGAAGACTGTGCAGATATTCTCTTTCCATTTGATGCTCAACATTTGTTCAGGGAGATCTGAGTCTAGCTACTTCACCTTTGATGCTCTCAACTTCATTTTGATAATGAGCCTCTATCTGACAACTTCTTTGCTTCTATCATCTTTCTTCATTCGCGTGTAACACATCTTGTGTGGGGGACCTATTTTTCATCCCAGTACATGCATGATAAATGTATGAAATGTAATCTATATGATGAACTGACCCTTCTAGGGGTGACATATGATCGCAACTCTTGCATGATGAAACAAGAATCTTGATTCTTGTACAAACTCTACAATGAAAATTTTCTAAGCGACGGTCATTGTGTCACCCACAAGTCTTGAGTTCAAGATGCTTCAAGAAGGGTTTGCTCGGATGCAAGACAATGTGTACGAAACATACATCCTAAAGGCAGGTTCTAATCTTTTTACGTGAGACAAATGGTAGGTTTACTACTTGGTCTCTAAAAAGGATCTCTCGTTGTCCCAGTGATCACCCTCTTGAAGGCAATATAGGGGCCCAGCAGGCAATGAGATGGCACGTGTACCAACTGTTACCGGTCTAAGCATTCAACGATGAGTTGGGGTTTACACAAACTTAAACCTTGACTAAAAGTCATAAGGTAAGCTGCTAGTCCCCCACCTAACCTAGAATCTTATGTTTTCTTTCAAAAACAAATATAGGTGATGCATGAAACAATTCTAAAAATGCATAGATAAAACAAAAATAAAACAAGATAAAAATGCAAAAACTTAAACACATCAAATACACAAAGTTTAGTCCAATATTGTCAGAAACAGTACCTTCCCTAGCGAAGTCGCCATTCTGTCGCACGTCAAAATCCGCGCGGCATCGGTTGACAATTTTTCCATTTCTCGTTTTGCTTGATTACATCATTGGGAGTCGCCACCTAGTAATTGATTGCAGGCTACTAGGAAACCGGATGTACTGGTCTTGTCAGAGATTCATGAGTAAGGGACTGGTTGTGGTTAGGGAAGATATTAGCACCCTTAACGCACCCTACCTAAGGTAAGTTGCTTCATGGCTTTGATGTGTTAAAAAAGTTTTAAAATTTTTGTTCTTTCATCAGGTATTAGAAATACAACTTACGTATAAGTTCATAATCCTTTTTACCGTGATCAAACCAAAATATTAAATTCTTCTTTATTCTTGCAATTTTATCATAAAAAAAATTCATAAACAAAATACACACCACACATTCACTTTCATGCTTCGTGGACTCGATGTGATTAAAAAAATAAAATTTTAGCCCAAATCTAAGGCTTTAATAAATCAGTTATTAGTTCCCAAAATATATGTAGATACATGTTCTACATTTTTATGGAAAATACAACATGATTTTTATCTGTCCTTTAGATATTTGAGCATATAAATTAAAATATTAAATTCATTTTTTATCTTTTGATTCAATAACATACATAAAAAAAATACACAAACACACACACACATCTCTCTTTCTATTATTATTTTCTCTTTCTTTTCTTTTCTTTTTTTGTGTTTTTGTACATCACATTACAAATTATAAAAAAATAAACACTAAACAAAAATTACATTACATAATTTAAAAATTACAAAATAGTCCCTAAACTCCAGAAATTGCAGGGAAGCCCTTCTGCCACCGCAGGAACAGTGGCGGCGCGTGGTTTCACGCGCCGCCGTGAGATAGGCCGGAAAACCGGTGGGCTTCCTTTCCTTTTCCCTTCTCTGCCGGTGGTGACACCCACCGTCACCTGCAAAAGAACAAAAACCCAACACAGTCGATTTCAATCCATTTTAGTCTAGATCTGCTCCTCTCTGCATATTGTTTTTGTTTCCTCTTCTTCTGTTTTAGATGGCCGACGGTTGTTGGGGGAGCTGTCAGTGGTGGTCGCTGCGTTGACGGTCTTCACTCATGTTGGTGGCAGCGGTGGTTGGCTGGTTCTCGGCTGGAAATGGCGCTGGATCTGTGGGCGCCGCCGTGTCGGGGCTGCCGCTAGAGGGCAGATCTGCAGACGCTGCTGGAGGGAGAAGGCGGACCACCCCGCGTCTGTGGGCGATGCTGCTGCTGACGGCAAAGATCAGCTGGTCTGTGGGTGCTGCTTCTCCGTTGCTGTTGGTAGTCGGCCAAGGGAGAAGAAGGCGCTGTTGACCTGGCCCTTTGCTGTTGAAAAGACCGAAGAAGAAGATGCTGCCGAGGAAAGGGGGCTTCGGTGTTGATGGGTCAAGAGGGAGAAGGAAGATGGTCGGGCGTGTGGGTGGTGCTGGTTTGGGGAGCCTGAAAATGGGGGAAGACGAG
>Ga0325401_1000051_pt1 | contig 63334 bp, 53 predicted proteins | sample PopdelMetagenome_FD_205666 | JGI IMG/M metagenome (GOLD analysis project Ga0325401, IMG submission 205666) | Populus deltoides microbial communities from Bellville, Georgia, United States - Xylem-PdKOR-R2 | ecosystem: Host-associated > Plants > Phyllosphere > Stem > Wood/Secondary xylem | place...
TCTTGCCAGGACTGCCAGAACGCTTGGTGTAGCTCAGCGACGAGGCGGTGGGAGAAGCGGATGGTCATGAACACCCTCACGAGGTGGAGTGTTGCGACCACCGCGTGAACCCGGGGATGGTCGTACGGGACAAGTGAGGGCACCTAACTCCCGGCGTCAGTTTGCGTGGTCACTGCAGCCGGTGATCGGACTCTGCGGGTGCTGGAACCGCCACAGGTCATCACGACGCCTGCGAGCCACCGCCCTCCGTGGGGCCACCAGCGCCGGTGAGTTCTTCCAGCATGCGACCGGCAACAGCCCTGGCCTCGGGAAGGACCCTGAACCCCGCCCATGCATGCAGCAGGCCCGGACGCAGGTCGAAGGTGAACGCCGCACCCTCACGCCGTGCGCGCTCACGCAGACGCAAAGAGTCCGGGTAGAGAACGTCACGCGAGCCCGCGTACACCGCGGTACGCGGCAGACCCGCAAGGGTGGCGTTGAGCGGGCTCACCAGGGGGTGGGACGGCTCCAGGCTCCCAGCCCACAGACGCCCGGACTCGGCGAGGTTGTCCACGCCCAGCAGCGGGTCACGTATCTGGCGGCTGCGCGGGTCGCTCATGGCGACGTCCAGCCATGGGGAGATCAGCATCATCCGCGCTGGGGCCTGCTGACCTCGTCGGACGATCTCCTGGACCGCGGCCATGGCCAATCCTGCCCCCGCTGAGTCACCCTCTACCCCCACGTTCTCAGCCCCGCGGGCCCGCACCTGGTCGCTGATGAGGTCGGCGACCTGCGGGACGACGCTCGCCGCGGTGCCGTGGGGTGCCAGGGGGTAGACGGGGACGACCACGTCGATGTCGCCGTCGCGGGCCCAGGAGGCGTACAAGGCCCATTGCAGCTGCAGGATCTCCCCGGTGAAGGCGCCCCCGTGCACCGCGACGGCGACCTTGCGCGCTTGGCCTGGTGGTCGCATCCGTCGCGGTGGGCTCAGCGTCCACACCGGCCAGCCGACGTCGCTGCAGGTCCAGGTCGCGCTGACACCTTTGAGTGAGCGCGCTGTGGGGTGTGGGGGCTTCCAGCGGGCGTCGCGGCGCGCGATCCCCTGGTGTACGGCGGCTGTGGACCGGCGGTTCAGGCGCAGTGGGCGGACCGCGGTGACCATGAGGGTGTGCTGCCAGCTGGGTGCGGTACAGGGGGTCATAGCAGTGAAGTCTGCGGAGTGTGTGAGGGGGCAGGTGGGCCAGCACCGCGGTCCTGCAAAAGCGTGCCGCTGCGGATCCGCAGCGGCACGCTCCCGCACTGCCATGTCGGCGGCAGGGCTTTGCTGTGGCGCGTCCCGACGGTTGAGCGCACGGTGAAACCGTGCCCACCATCCTGATCACCGGCGCCTCACGAGGTATCGGAGCCCACACTGCCCAGCACCTCGCTGCTGTCGGAGCCACCGTCTACGCAGGCGCTCGCCACCCCGAGCTCGTGCAGACCAAACACGAGGGTGACGTGCGACCCATCGCCCTGGACGTTACCGACGACGCCTCCGTGATCGCTGCCGTCCAGCGCATCCAGGCCGAATCCGCTGCCCTGGATGTGCTGGTCAACAACGCCGGTGTCCCCGGCAGCTGGGCCGGGCCGGCCGAGATCGGGCCGGCCGACTTCCACAACGTCTTCGAGGTCAACGTCTTCGCCCCCGCCCGCCTCACCCGCGCCTTCCTCCCGCTGCTGCTGCGCGGACAGCACCCACGGCTGGTGATGGTCTCCTCCGGCATGGGCTCCCTGACCCTGCAAAGCAGCGACGCGACCTACGCCGACATCGCCCACCTGCCCTACCCCGCCTCCAAGGCAGCGCTGAACATGCTGGTCGTCCAGTACGCCAAGGCCCTGCCCGAGGTACTGGTCACCGCGGTGGACCCTGGCCTGACCGCCACCGACTTCACCGCAGGGTCGGGTCACAGCGTCGCCGAGGGCGCCGAAGCGGTCATCACCGCAGCGATGGACACCACCGGGCCTAGTGGGCGCTTCATGGACCGCCACGGCCCCACCCCCTGGTGAGGCCCATCCGTCGAGGCCCACCCACGCCGCGAAGAAGGCCAACCACAGCACCCCGATGCTCATCGCCGCGAACTCCAGCAGCGCCCCCACATCGGTGCGGTAGGCAGCCACCGACAACACCCCGCCGGACGCTGAGCACAGCGCCACTGCCGCCGCCGCCACCCGGGAGACCCACCGCACACCCCCTCGCACCCGCACACTGGACCAGCCGACCTGCAGCATCGCCCACGCCGCCGCAGCGAAACCCGCCGCTGCAGCGCTGACGTGCACGAGGTCCTGCACCGTGGACCCAGCGGTCAGGGGCACCGGGCACCCGTCGGTGCACGTCACCCGGGAGGCCACCACGAATGCCGTGCCCGCGAGGCACAGCGTGGCCGAGACCGGCCACGCGCTCACGGCCCTGCAAGCCAGCCCCGTCCGTCCACCCGCGTCTCCCTCTGATCGTCCACGCGCAGCCCCAGGTGCGGGCCCGCTGGCACTTCCGGATGCTCGTGTGGGCTCGCCGAGTCGGCTGGTGCCAGCGACGAGGACACCACCAATCCCCAGGACCAACAGGGCAGTGTTGAAGACCGCCGCGGTGGGCTCAGAGGGTGCACCGAGCTGGCTGACGTAGACGTCGCGGGCCAGCAGCACGCGGGCCGCCCAGATCGCGCTGAGCGCGACCAGAGCCAGGCCCCCTCCGACCAGGGCGCCGCCCCTTGCGACGACACCAGAACTCAGACCAGCAGCGCCACCAACAAGCTCACCAGAGGCGACACCGCTGCAGCCGGGACGAGCAGGGCTGGCGGTGATGCGCACGGGACAGTGATGCGGGCGGCCATGGGGTCGGTGATGGGCTCGGTCGTCGGGGTGCTGGGACCGGGTGGGCGGCGAACTTCTCGGCATGTCGTCCACGCTGGTCAGCGGGTGGGGCGCACGTCGTCGCCCGGATGGCCAGAACGCGACGTCCACCCCTCGCCCGTAGCGGTGCCATCTGACCCGGTGGTGCGGTCCGGTCGGACCACAGGTGTGGCCAGGTGGCCCACGACGCAGCCACCACGCGGCGCCTAGCGTCAAGGCATGCCCTCCACCCCGAACCTGCCTCAGCCCCAGGCTGCGTCGAGGACGAGCAGGCCCTCGCGGTTGCGGGTGAGCGGCCGCATCCTGCGGGAGGTGGTCCTGATCGGGGTTCCAGCGCTGCTGGCGCTGCCGAGCGCAGGCGACGTGGTCTCAGATGGTGGACTGACGGCACAGGGCTGGGTCCGCCTGCTGGCGGCCCTGGCGGTGGTGGCCCTGTTGCTGGTGCGCCGCCATAGGCCGCTGGCGGCCGTGGCGGGGACCGCGGTCCTGGTCGCGGTCGCCGGGGGCGCGGTGTGGCTGGCGTCCCTGGTGGTGCTGCTGTCGGTGGTCACCCGGGCACAGGGAGCAGGTCATGGCCGGCGGGTCCTGCTGGCCGCTGGGGTGCTGTGGCTGGGGTATGCGGTGCGAGTCTTCTTCACCGCACCGGTGCCGCAGCCGCCCTGGAGCAGCCTCAACGGGCTGATCACCGTGGCCTCCGCAGGGGTGATGCTCGCTCTGGTGGCCTGTGTGGGGCTCTACCGCGGGGCCCGGCGCCAGCTGCTGATCTCCGCCCAGGAGCGCGCGGCGCGCGCTGAGGCCGACCAGCAGCGCTCGGCGGACCTGGCCCGTCAACGCGAGCGGGCGCTGATCGCCCGGGAGATGCACGACGTGCTGGCCCACCGGCTCTCGGTGCTGGCGCTGCACGCGGGGGCGCTGGAGTACCGCGCGGATGTCGCCGGTGGTGAGGTGGCCCAGGCCGCCGGTGTGGTGCGCCGCAGTGCTCATGAGGCGCTGCAGGACCTGCGTCAGGTGCTGGGGGTGCTGCGTGAGGACAGCGGATCACCCCGTGAGCCGGCCTCAGCACCGGCCCTGGTGGCGGCCTCCACACCAGCTCCAGGGCTGGAGGCTGGGCTGGCCCCGTCCCGTGGCCAACAGCAGGCACTATCGGTCCTGACCTCACCGGCCGGTGACGTCCGCGAGGTCGCTGCGGCGGGTCTCCGAGCAGCGGGTGACCGCGTGACTAGGGATGGTCAAGAGGGGCTTCGGCCCTTGCCGGAGCTGGTTCAGGTCGATGAGTTGGTCCGGGAGGCCCGCGCGACGGGGGCACAGGTGAATCTGCAGGTGGAGGGGGACCTGCGCGCCGTGCCGACGGCGCTGGGCCGTGCGGGCTACCGCGTGGTGCAGGAGGGGCTGACCAATGCCCGCAAGCACGCAGCAGGTGCCCCGGTGTGGGTGGACCTGGCCATGACTGAGCGCGCGCTGACCATCAGGGTGCGCAACGCCGCACGCCCCGCCGTAGCGGTGCGGGTGCCGGCCGCCTCCGAAGGAGGAGACAACCCCATCTGCAGGCCGCAGTTCGCTTCGGCGGCGGGGACTGACTTGGACCTGCCCGGCTCAGGGACCGGACTGGTTGGCGTGGATGAGCGCGCGGTGCTGCTTGGTGGCCGCGCTGAGCACGGTGCGACGGCGGACGGCGGGTACAGACTGCAGGTGGATCTCCCGCTGCCCCAGCGCGCACCCGACCCCGGTCACCAACTAGAGACCGAAGCTGGGACCGGCACAGAGCAGGCGCCGGAAACGGACGGCGCGGTGACGAGCCGCGCAGCGGACACCCACGGACTGGGACGCCTCTCGGCGGATGGGGACGGCGGCACTCGACACAACAGGCAGCCCAGTGACCAACCCGGCAACCAGCCCGATGATGAGTCCGGTAGGCGCAGCAGCCTGCGGGCAGGTGTGCAGCGGTGAGCGTGCGGGTGCTGCTGGTGGATGACGACGCCCTGGTGCGCTCAGCGCTGCAGATGGTCCTGGGTGGTGCTGAAGGCATCGAGGTCATCGGTGAGGCCGTCGACGGCGCCCAGGCGGTTACCGCTACAGCCGAGCTGGCCCCCGATGTGGTGCTGATGGACATCCGCATGCCGGGTTTGGATGGTCTGGGTGCCACCGAGGCGATCCTGGCGAACTCCTCTCGACAGCAGAGCCGGGGCGCTTCCAACACCGCAGCTTCCAGCGGCGCCGTGCGCCCAGGACCGCCGGCGGTGGTGGTACTGACCACCTTCGACGCCGATGAGCACGTGCTGCGCGCGCTGCGCGCAGGCGCGTCCGGTTTCGTGCTCAAGGACACCCCACCGGCGCAGATCGTTGAGGCCGTGCGCCTGGCCGCCACAGGGAGCCCGGCGCTGTCACCGTCGGTGGCCCGCCTGCTGATCAGCAAGGCCACCGAGCAGACGGGTGACCAGCGAGCTCAGCAGGCGGTGGCCGCGCTGAGCGAGCGTGAGCGCTCGGTGGTGACCGGGGTGGGCAGGGGGTTGTCCAACGCCGACATCGGGGCTCAGCTGCACCTGTCACCGGCGACCATCAAGGCGCATGTCTCACGGCTGCTGACGCGCTTGGACCTGGAGGGGCGGGTGCAGCTGGCGGTGCTGGCCCGTGACGCAGGTCTGCTGCGGGCGCCACGTGACTGAGCCGCGAGCCTGCTCAGGCATCGGTAGGACGAGGGTCTTCTGGCTCGCCTTCGCGTTGAGCGCCTACGGGCTCGTGGTGACCTAGCCGGGGGTGGGTCATTCGCCGGGGACGGCGGTGGGGTCGCACGCGAAGGGCAGCAAGTAGGCGACGTCCGAGCCCGGCGCGTCAGCGGTGAAGTACCGCCGCGTCTGCCCCTGATCCTGGCGCTGGCCCTGCTGCCGGTCCTGCTGGGTGACCTCGTCGGTGACCTGGTCACCTGTGACCACCTGCAGGTCTAGCCACTGCGTGGGCGAGGTCGTGGAGGTGCGTAGAGCCTGGTTCAGCGCCGCGGTGTTCTCAGCGGCGCCAGGCACTGCCGAGCAGTTCACCGCCACCGTCCACTGCAGCTGACCGCTGGCACCACCGGCCAGCGCTGGCAGTGCCTGCGCTGAGGCCAGGACTGCATGCTGGGTGGAGGTTGCCAGCACGGTCACGGTGACTGGCGCGTCGCCGTCGTTGCGGACCTCGGCTTGTAGCGGTACCAGCAGGCGGCCTTGGGTGTCTTGCTGGAGGTTTCCGGTGCCCTGCAGGAGCTGGGTGGTGCCGACGCGGAGGGAGGCGAGCTGTTCGGCCAGCTGCAGGTCGGCGGCGGCGGTACTACGGGCGGCACGCAGGCTGGCCCCGCCGACCAGGGCCACGATGACTGCGACGAGGACTGGCAGCGCCCAGGGTGAGCGGCCCCAGCGACGCCAACCGGTGGCAGTCGTCGACCGGGCAGGTAGGGCGCCGCCTGTCCGCGCAGAGCCCGCGGGGCTGGGATGCCCGGACGAGGGCGACTGGTCGATGTCCCACTCGTCGTCGTGGGCTGGGTCTGGCAGGCGATCATCGGAGGAGGCACGGCGCTGTGACACGGCCCGAGGCTAAGTCGTGAGCAGCCCTCCCACCCGCATGCGTCTTCGGCAGGCAGTGCAGGTGTCGCTCATCAGAAGGGCCGTCAACCGACGGTCAGGGGTGCCCGGTAGGCCATGGTCGTGCGGGAGCGTGCCGCTGCGGATGGGCGGTTTCAGGGAGTCCTCGCAACACCCCACGTGAGAGGTGTGTTGCCAATGATGACCAGGGCCGAGCTCGCCGCCTGCGAGCTGATCTTCTGGGAGCACGTCCGCAAAGGCTCCACCTGGACCGCCGCCAGCCACGCTGCCGGAGTGCACCGCACCCAGGGCTACCGCTGGCGCAAGGCCAACGGCTTCCGCGTCCCCACCCCACCGCGCATCGTCAGCAGCCGCTACCTCTCCCTCGAGGAGCGGCTGCGCATCGCCGACCTGCGCCTGGAAGGCGCCGGCGTACGCGCCATCGCCGCCGCGCTGGGCCGGGCGCCCTCAACGATCAGCCGTGAGGTGCGCCGCAACGCCACCCTCGGCCCACCACGCGGGGCCCGCTCGAAGCTGGCGCGCACGCTGACCTACCGGCCCTACCTGGCCCACGAGCGTGCCGCCGCACGAGCCCTGCGGCCCAAGTGCGCCAAGCTGGATGACCCCGTCATCGGCGCAGAACTGTCCGCCTACGTCGAGGCGAAGATGGACCTGCGCTGGAGCCCGCAGCAGATCAGCCACATGCTCGCGGTGCAGCATCCGGAGCGGGAGGAGCTGCGGGTGTCTCACGAGACCATCTACCAGACCTTGTACGTCCAGGGCCGGGGTCACCTGCGCGCTGACCTGCACAAGTAGCTGCGCAGCGGCCGGGCGACCCGGCGTCCGCACACGGTGGCCGGCCCGGGGCGGCGTGACACGTTGCCGGGGGCACTGTCGATCAGTGAGCGCCCCGCTGAGGCTGGCGACCGGGCGGTGCCAGGCCATTGGGAGGGGGATCTGATCTTGGGGTCGAACTGCCGGTCGGCGATCGGGACGTTGGTGGAGCGGGCCACTCGGTACGTGCTGCTGGTGCACCTGCCGGGTGCTCATCACGCCCACGCGATGGCGGGCGCGTTGACGGCGACGATCCAGACGTTGCCGGTGCATCTGCGGCGGTCGCTGACGTGGGACCGCGGTACGGAGATGGCTCAGCACGCGCAGGTCACGTTGGCCACGGACATGGCGATCTTCTTCTGTGACCCGCACTCGCCGTGGCAGCGGGGCTCGAACGAGAACACGAACGGCTTGTTGAGGCAGTACATGCCGAAGGGCACGGACTTGTCGGTGCACAGTGCCGAGGACCTGGCCGCTGTCGCTGCGGAGCTGAACGGCCGACCCCGCAAGACGCTGGGGTGGTCTACCCCGGCGGAGGCGATGAACCGTCTACTGTCCTATCCCAGCCAGCCGGTCGTTGCGACGACCCTTTGAGCCCGCCGGTCCGTCGCGTGACTACGAGCAGTACCCGCTGACCAGCGCCGAGGATGGCTCCCTACTGCATCCCGGTTCCGGGTTGACGCCGGAGCAGTGGCAGGAGCGCGGGGTGCACGGTTCGCCGGCCACGGCGATCGGGGTGAGGGTCGAGCAGGTACTCAAGGGCGACGCCACCGTGGGTGACCTCGTGGAGGTCACCCAGAATCGCTGTACCGAGCGCCCCCTGCCTGTAGGGGAGGCCGTGCAGTACCTGCTTGCACTCGAGGACCTGCGCCTCGGCCCGGGGGTCCCGTACAACCAGCTCAACGACAGCCAAGCCACATGGCAGGTGGCACCTGACGGCCGCCTGGTCGCGGTCAACCCCGCCAACGAACTGGGCGTCACCGCAGTTGACCAGCTGGCCGAGCTCGCGGACTAGCTACCGCCGACGGTCTCTCGCGAAGGCGTTCGTGATGAAGCGCGCCGGGCGCGGACCGCCGCAATAGAGGACCGCTGGCCGGCACGCCTGGGCCTCCTGAACACGTCACCGCCGTCGGTCGTGATCATGTTCCGCAGGGGATCCCAAACGACACATGATCACGACTGCGGCGACAAGGACCTCTGGGGCCTTAGGAGTGCCGGTCACCGGTCGGTGAACGGCACAGAGCTCGCGAGTCAGGACAGCTGGGTCGTGCACCGCTCGATCGTCGTGGCGAGCGCCTGCCACAGGACCAACGGGTTGCTGTACATCGGCCAATGACCACTGCGCGGCACCTGGACGACGTCCACCCCGGCCACCTGAAGGGACGACAGGTAGGACAGGTGGTCGTTGTACGCGCCGTGCACGAAGGTGCGGGGCATCGGCAGGGCCAGGAACCGCTGCAGCAGGTCACCGTGGTCTGACAGGTCCACCATCGAAGTGAAGACGGCTCGCACGACCTCGGCATCAACCTTGTGCGCCACCGAGGCGGCGTACAAGGCGCTGGACGGCTCCGGGGAGGCCCACACCCGCTCGGTGAAGGAGGCCAGGAAGGCTTGCGGGTCGGGATGGTGGTGACTGATGACCTGCCGGGACAAGAAGCAGTCCTCAGGGGCGAGGTTGCCTTCGACGTCAGTGAAGCTCAGCACTCGAGCCGGCTCGGCGTCAGCCAGCAGCAACGCGGTCAGGCCCCCCATGGAGTGGCCCACGACGTGGAACTGCCCGACGTGCAGGGTCGTCAGGACCGCACGAGCGGTGGCGGCCAAGAACGGCACCGAGACGGTGGTGAGGTCCGATGCGCGCGAGCCACCGCAGCCCGGGGCGTCATAGGCGATGAGGCGGCGGCCTCGGAGAGCGGGTTCGGTGACGGCGTCGGCCCAGTCCTCCTTGGTCCCGCCGAATCCGTGCAGTGCCAGCAGCGGTGCGCCCACTCGGGACGGCTCTTCTTCATAGCCACCGTCACCGTCGTCGCCGACCTGACCACGGCGGTCAGGGACGCCGGGGTGCTCGGCCAGCGCGAGGTCCAGCTGCACTCCCTCGACGTCCAGTCGTAGCCGGCGTGAGGTCCACAACGGGGCGGTGCTGGTCTGAGAGCCCGATGCACTCACGGTGCACCACCCTCGTCGACATTCACGGCGACACTCACCCCGGCTCCGGTCGCGGCCCCGTCGACGGAACCTGACTGGGCGGGCGCGGCAGCTCCGGAGGACTGCGGGGTCAGCACGGTGACGAGACGCTCCACCGCCGTGGCCAGCGCCGCCGGGCTGACCGCGAAACACATCCGCAGGTGACCTGGGGCGTCGAAGGCTTCTCCCGGGACTACGGCCACTCCGGTCTGCTCCAGCAGATCGGCGGCCATCTGCACGGTGCTGGACCACCCACCGCGTCCCATCGCGGCGGTGACGTCCGGGAAGACGAACATGCCTCCGGCGGGCGTGGGGCAGCTGATGCCGGGCAGCGCGTCAAGGGCGGCGACAAGTAGGTCACGTCCGCGCCGGTAGCCGTTCACGGCCTGACCCACGGCGTCCGTCGCGTCCATGACGTCACCGACTTCGTCGGCGCTGCCGTTAGTGGCGCGCTCCGCAGTCGCGCCGGCGGTGAGAGCGGCCAGGGCAGCGGCCTGGGTGATGTTGGGGACGTGGGTGATGGTGCGGGAGATGTGCCGGCGCGCGGCGGCGATGACCTGCGGTGGACCGGCGAGCCAGCCCACCCGCCATCCGGTCATCGCGTAGGCCTTGGACACCCCCCCGACGATGATGCAGCGCTGACGGGCCCCTGGCGCCACGTGCAGCAGGTGCACAGCGCGGGCTGGCCCCTGGACGTCGCCGACGTCGTCGGTGTCATACACGAGCTGGGCGTACACGTCGTCGCAGATCACCCACACGTCGTGAGTCGTTGCCCAGGTCGCGATCGCAGCCCAGTCCTGCCCCGACAAGACTGCGCCGCTGGGGTTGGCGGGGCTCGCCAGCACCACTGCGCGGGTCCCCGGGGTGCGGGCGGCCTCCAAGTCGGCGGCCGTGGGCAGGAACCCGTTGGCGGCGCTGACCGGGACGTGGACGGGGCGGCCTGCAGCGGCCAGTACTGCGCCGGTGTGTCCGGGCCATCCGGGGCGGGCTAGCAGGACGTCTTCGCCGGGTCGCAGGACCGCTCCCAGCGCCAGGGACAGGGCGTGCTTGGTGCCCAGGGTGATCTGCACGTCCTCCGCGGTGAACGGGTCAGCGGTGAATGGGGCGGCGGTGAGCGGCTCGCTGGTGGGCGAGGCAGCGGTGGGGAGCTGGGCAGCTACTGCTGCGCGCAGGGCGGGGTCGCCGGCGGCGGAGCTGTAGTGGTGGTCCCCGTGCAGCGCGGCGTGGGCGGCGGCCTCGGTGATGAAGCGCGCGGTGGCGGTGTCGGGCTCTCCGGCGGCCAGGTCCACCACGTCGAGGCCTTGGGAGCGCAACTGTGCGGCGCGGGCGCTGATGGCCAGGATCGCGTTGTCCGACACAGCAGCCGGTGCCGGGTCCGGTGTCGGGTTCGCGCTGGGGTGAGGTGCCTGAGTCGCGGTCACGGCAGCTGCCTCTCATCGCTGTCTGCCGGCGCCTGGCCGGCGCACGTGTCCACCGGCGAGGTCGTCGTCGCTGCTGTGGGTGCTGTGGGGGCCGCGTCGTCCAGGGCGTAGATCTGCAGCGTGGTGGCTCCGGCGCGCAGCTGGGCCAGCACGTCGACCTCGTGGGCGGCGCGGACATCAGCGCGGTCCAGCACCGCCGTGATGTGCTGGGCGGGGATGACGACGACGCCGTCAGCGTCGCCGACGATGAGGTCGCCGGTGTGCACCAGGACTCCACCGACGCGGATCCGACCGCCCAGCACTCCGGGGAACAGCTTGCGGGTGCCGCGCACGGTGTTGTTGCGGGAGAAGACGGGGAAGGCGTGTGCGGCCATCTCGTAGGCGTCTCGTACGCCGCCGTCGATGACCAGGCCGGCGATGGCGCGCTGCTGGGCGGCCACGGCCATCACCTCACCCCAGTGCCCGTGGGCGGCTCCGCCGAGGTCGGCGACCAGCACCGAGTGGGCGGGGGCTGCGGCGATGGCGTGGTGCAGGGCCAGGTTGTCCCCGCCGGCGCCTTGCACGGTGTAGGCGAGCCCGGCCACGCGCGCGCCGGGCCAGGTGGCGCTGATGGCGGGGTCCACGACGGTCAGGGCACCGGCATCAGGTCCTAGCTCGGCGACGGCGGCCTCGTGCAGGGTGGCAGCCGAGTGCCCTCGCGCCGGGCCTGATGCGCCGGGATCAGGAGTGGGGGTAGAGGTCGAGGTGGTGGCTGCCTCGATGACGGCGTCGTGGGTGCTCACTGGTCTTCCTCGACAGTTGAGGTGGTGGCAGCGGTCGTGGCGGTCGTGGCGACTGGCGGGGTGGTTGGCTGAGTGGGCGTGCTAGCGCTGGAGGTGGCCTGGCTGGTCTGCAGGGAGTGGTAGCCGTGCTCGGCACGCGCCGCGGCCAGGGTGGCGCCTGCGCGCACCGCGTCGATGACGCGGTCCTCGGCGGCCTCGACCTGTTCAGCCAGCTCCGCGACCAGTGCCGCCAGGTCGGCCGGCACGACGACGACGCCGTCGCTGTCGGCGCACACCAGGTCCCCGGGGGTGATGGTGACGCCGTCGATGCTCAGCGGCTCTTGCACCGCGCGTAGGCGGACCCGGTCCTTGCCGGTGCGCATGAACGTGCTGGTAGACCACAGCGGGTAGCCGGCGCGTTCAGCTGCTGCCAGGTCGCGGCAGGTGCCGTGGATGACGGTGGCAGCTACTCCGGTGCTGGCGGCGACGGCGGACATGATTCCGCCCCACACGGTGCAGTCGGTGCGGCCGGCGTTGTCGATGACGACGACGGCGCCGGGTGGGACGTCGTCGAGGAAGTCGCCCACGGTGCCACCGGTCTCATCGACGGGTTCGTAGGCGGCGGTGAACGCCGGGCCGCACACGCGGCGGCTGAGGGCACCGGTGGTGGGCACGGGGTGGATGCCGTGCAGGGAGCCGGGCAGGCCGAGGCGGTCCAGGGCGTCGGAGATCGCTGCGGTGGGCAGCTGGGCCAGAGTGACCCGGGCGCGACCAGCCTGCTTGGCGGCCTCGTCGGCCCGGTCCCCTGCGCCTGCCTCGGTGGCGGGACTGCTGGTCCCCGCGAGGCGGGCGTCGTGCATCGCCCTGGCCATGCTGGCTCCGGCTCGCACGTCGGTGGCGATGTGCTGCTCGCGGGCGGCGATGGCCTCGGCGCGCTGCAGGACCTGCTCGGTGTGTCCTGCGGGGATGAAGGCGATGCCGGAGTCGTCGGCGACCACGAGGTCACCCTCGGCCACGGTGATGCCGTCGATGGTGACCGGCTGTGCCTGGGAGCGCTGGCGCAGCCGGCCGCGCGCGGTGCGCGGGGTGGTGGTGCGTGCGTAGACCGGGAAGTGCTCGGCCTCGGCCTCGCTGATGTCACGACAGGCACCGTCGGTGACGACCCCGGCCAGGCCGCGCGCGGTAGCGCCCAGGGACAGCAGCCCGCCCCAGCTGGAGACGTCGGTGCGTCCTGCGTTGGCGATGACCAGCACGTCGCCGCGGCAGGCGGCGTCGATGGCGCCGGTGGCGATGTGCGGTCCGGGTGCGCCGCCGGTGTCGGGTTCGAGCTCGACGGTGCGCACGGTGCCGCTGATGCGGGGGCTGCCCCACTGAGCGCGCAGGGTGCCGGTGCCCGGTGGCAGGCCGAGGCCGTCCAGGGCGTCGCTGATGACGGTGGAGTCCAGGCGCGCCAAGCGGGCCAGCTGGGTCGAGGTAGCGGACACGGTCTGAGGTAACCGCACCCATTCGATACCGTGAAGGTCCGAGTTGCTTCAGGAGTCAGAGGTGGTGGCTCTCAGTGGTGGAGGTGCGCGAGGCGCGGTACTTCGTCGCGGTGGCCGAGGAGCTGCACTTCGGCCGGGCCGCCGCCCGGCTGCACATGTCTCAGCCACCGCTGTCGCAGGCGGTCCGGGGCTTGGAGGAGCGGCTGGGAACGGTGCTGCTGCACCGGACCACCCGCACGGTGGCCCTGACGCCTGCGGGGGTGGCCTTCTTGGGGGCTTGCCGCAAGGTGGTCTCTGCCTCAGAGGCAGCGGCAGCGGTGGCGCGCGCTGGAGGGGATGGTCAGGCCGGGCGCCTACGCATCGGCGCGGTCTCCTCGGCGGTGACCGACCTGCTGCCGGACCTGCTGGGGGCCTTCCGGCTCACCCACCCGAGGGTTGAGGTGCGGGTGGAGGAGGCCGATACCCGCGAAGCGGTCGAGGCGGTGCGGCGGCGTGACCTGGATGTCGCACTAGTGCGCCAGCTGGCGACGCCGGCGGAGTGCGAACGCATCACGCTGCGCAGCGAGCCCTTCGTCCTCGCCGTCCCCGCCGCCTGGTCCCTCCCCGGCAGCGACATCAGCGAGGGCGACGCTTCGTCGGAAGGCGTCGTCATCCGCGCCGTCGCACCGTTGGTCGACCTGGCGAGCGCCGCTGACCTGCCGTGGATCTGGCTGCCTCGTCAGATCGCGCCGGACTACCACGACCAGGTCGTCGCGTGCTGTCGAGCGGCGGGGTTCGCGCCGGATCCGGCTCATACCGCCCGCTCGATCACCAGCCAGCTGGCGATGGTTTCCAGCGGGCTCGGGGTAGCGTTGGTCCCTGCCGGCTCCACCATCCTGCGAGAGGACTCCCCGGCGTCATCGGTGAGCTGGCGCAGCATCAACGGCAGTGCATCCATCGAGCTGGCTGCGGTGTGGCATCGCACGAGTGACCCGCTTGTCCATGCCTTTGTCGAACGGGCCAGGGCGGCCGCCGCCAGGTGAGGAACGGTCGCTCTCCATGGCAGACGTACCGACAGGCGATCCCTTGTGGCGCATGATCACCGTCGACGACAACGGCGGCTGCGGGAGCCTCAAGCGTGCCGGTCATCGGTCCGCGGCGGAACGCGGCGCACTGCTTCCAGAGCGCCGAGCGGGCGCCCCCTCAGGGGCCACCCGCTCGACCAACGCGGGTCACACGGCCGGCGGCACGGCGATGACCTTGCCGTGCACCTGACCCGCATCCGAGCGGGCGTGCACGCCGGCCAGGTCAGCCAGCTCCACCCGCTCAGCCACGTCGACACCCAGCCCACCGTCGTCGACTAGGGCGGCCAGCTCGGCCAAGACCGTGGTGTCGGGGTGGACGTAGATGGTCACCGCCCGCACCCCACGGACCGCATCGCCAGGGGTGGTGACCATCGGGGTGGTGGAGACCACCACCCCGCCGTCGCGGACACGGCCGGCCAGGGCGGCGAAGTCGGCCTCGGTGACGGGGGCCAGGTTGAGCAGCACGTCCACGGGCTCACTGGCCGCCAGCACCTGCAACAGCGGGGTGGTCGTGCGGTCGACGACCTCGTCGGCCCCGGCGCTCAGCACCGCGGTGCGGCTGCGGGGACTGGCGGTGGCGATGACGTGGGCACCGGCGCGGTGGGCCAGCTGCACGGCGTAACCGCCGACCGGGCCACCGGCGCCGTTGATGGCGATGCGCTGCCCGGCGCGCAGACCCGCGGACTCGAACAGGGCCTGGTGGGCGGTCAGGGCCACCGAGGGCAGGCCCGCGGCATCAGCCAGGGCGATGGTGGACGGAGCAGCCACCACGGCCTCGGCAGGAGCGATGACGTACTGCGCCGCGGCCCCGTCGGCATCCATGGGCAGGAAGGCGATGACTGCCTGACCCACGGCCAGCGTCGAGATGTCGGTGCTGCCGTCGGTGCTGCCGTCGGTGCTGCCGTCGGTGCTGCTGTCGGTGCTGCTGTCGGTGCTGCTGTCGGTGCTGCTGTCGGTGCTGCTGTCGGTGCTGCTGTCGGTGCTGCTGTCGGTGCTGCCGTGGCCGACTGCCTCACCCACCCCATCGCCGACCCCATCGCCGACCCCGTCGCCGAGGGCGTCGATGGTGCCGGAGACGTCGTAGCCGGGGGTGTGCGGCAGGGAGATCGGGATGGGCAGGAACCCGCCGCGCATGCCGGCGTCGGCGGGGTTGAAGGCTGACCCGGCCACCGCGATACGCACCTGACCCGGGCCGGGCTGGGGGATCTGGACGTCCTCGTAGACCAGGACGTCGGCGTCGCCGGTGGTGTGGAAGCGCGCCGCCTTCATGGTGCCGAGGTTGGCGGTGGTGCTGGAGGTGGTGTTCGCCGGTGTGGTCATGGTGGGTGAGGCCCTTCTTCAGCTCGGCTATTTGCTTCGGGTTCGAAGCAATGGGCTAACCGTAGCAGTGCTGCAGGATCGAAGCAAGTGCTTCGAGTCTGCATGAATTGGTACGTTGGGTCCATGACCCCACCGCCCGAGGCGTCCCTGTCCACACCGGCGCCGCCGCCAACGCCTCCACCGGCGCCGACGTCGCGCGGGCTCGACGCTGACCAGCTGGGTGCCTACTTCGCCCTGATGGAGGTCGCTGGTCTGCTGCGTCACGCCGTGGAGCAGCAGCTCACCGAGGCCGGGGGGCTGAGCTACGTGCAGTTCCAGCTGCTGGCCACCCTGGGTGATGCCCCCGGGGGCAGCGCCCGGATGACCGACCTGGCTGATGGGGTGGTGTACAGCCGCAGCGGGATGACCTACCAGGCCCAGGTGCTGGAACAGCGCGGCCTGCTGACCCGGACTCCGTCAGTCGAGGACGAGCGCAGCGTCACCGCCACCATCACCGATCAGGGCCGAGCGGTGCTGGAGCAGGTCTTCCCCGGACACGTGGCGGCGTTGGGTGAGCTGCTTTTCAAGCCCCTGAGCCGAACCGATGTGCACACCCTGGGGCAGGTGCTGGGTGTTGTGCGTGAGCACATGCGTGCCAGTCCGCCGCGGTCGGCGACCCCGCGGCGACGCAACAAGACCACCCCTGCCCGTTCCAGGGACGACGCGGGCTGAGCCAGCGGACGTCGCCCGCATCGCTGCACCAGCGCCAGGAAGGGGGAACAGCAGAGGCGCTGTCGTGGGCAGCCATTCGCAGCGGCACGCTCCCGCACATCGAGGGGCGTGCTTCACGAGCTGCCGGCTGCCAGGATCCACTGGCGATCACCCGGGCGTCGGCCCGCATCTCGCCAGAGTCGGATGCGACCTGCGATGACTTCAATGCGTCGGGGCACCCGGGCGCCTGCGAAAGAATCCGACGACAGTGCCCACAGCCGCCACCGACCACGGCATCAACACACCCAGCGGAGGTCGCCATCGTCAAGGCCGCGCGGCTGCAGGACGTCGCTCAGCTAGCTGAAGTCTCGATCCGCACCGTCTCCAACGTCATCAACGGCCACCCCCACGTCTCCGCGGACAAGCGCGACCGCGTGCAAAAGGCCATCTCCACCTTGTCCTACCGGCCCAACACCGTGGCCCGCTCACTGCGCAATGGACGCAGCGAGCGCATCGCCCTGGTCACCCCAGAGCTCGACATGCCCTACTTCGCCGACCTGGCGAGCGCAGTCATCACCAGGGCCCGCCACCACGGCTACTCCGTGCTGGTGGACCAGACCAGCGGCGACCTGCACGACGAGCTCGAGCTGCTGGAACACAGCGGCAGCTCCCTGCTGTTCGACGGGCTGATCATCAGCCCTCAAGCGGTCCGCGACAGCGACCTCACCCACCATGGGCTGCAGCGCCCCGTGGTCCTGCTGGGAGACCAGGTGGGCCACCACGGCAAGGCGCTACCCGTGGACCAGGTCACCTACGACAACCTCGCGGCCGCCTGCGCAGCCACCGAGCACCTGATGGACCTGGGCAGACGCCGCATCGCCGTCCTCGGTGACCTCTCCCACGCCACCGCGCGCCTGCGCGTCCAAGGGCACCAGGCCGCCCACCACCGCCGTGGCCTCCCGGTGGACCCCTCGCTGGTCATCGACGCCGGCGGCTACCGGTACCACCACGGCACCAGGGCAGCCCAGGCCCTGCTCACCCAGTGCAGGCCAGCGCCGGACGCCCTCTTCTGCTGCAACGACCAGCTGGCCATCGGTGCGATGCGCGTGCTGGTCTCCCACGGCCTGAGGATCCCCGAGGACGTCGCCGTCGTCGGCTTCGACGACATCGACGTCGCTGAGCACACCAACCCCTCGCTAACCTCCATCGCCCTTGACCGCACAGCCATCGCAGCAGCCGCGGTGGACCGCATCGTGGACAGGCTCCACGGACGCGTCACCGCTGGCCATGAGGTCAAGACGGTGGACTTCTCCTTGGTCCTCCGGCAGAGCACGACAGGCGTTGCGCCGAGGGGGTGACCCACAGGGCCCTCGCCCGCGATCTTCTTGCCGGCGCTGTGCTGGGCGGTGCCGCCCTGGCGACGGCTTCGCCGCGCCGTGCTGGCCGCCCCTCGACGTCGCCGCCAGCACGGCGTAGCCAAGGCCCCGGGAACCTCAGTGGTCGGGGGTGTACCCGGTGCGGTCAGCATCAGTGATCAGGCGCAGCACCTTCGCAGGGTTCCCTCCCACCACCGCGCCTCCAGGAACATCGCGCGTGACGACACTGCCGCCACCGACCACGGCACCCTCACCGATGCTCACCCCCGGCAGCACGGTCACCCCGCCGCCGATCCAGACCCCGTCACCGATGGTGATCGGGCGAGCCCAGCACCCGCCTGCAGCGCGCTCAGCAGCATCCAGAGCGTGGTTGGCGGTGTACAGACCGACCTTGGGACCGAACAGGACGTCATCCCCGATGGTGATCGGTGCACCGTCGAGCATGACGCAGTCGAAGTTGGCGAAGAAGCGGGCTCCGAGATGGATGTTGACGCCGAACTCACAGCGGAAGGTCGGCTCGAAGCTCGCCCCGGGGCCGGCTGAGCCGACGGCCTTTTCCAGCAGAGCCTCGCGCTCGGGGGCGGCCTGGCCGTAGGAGGCGTTGTAGGCGTCGGTGGCGCGCACAGCAGCGGCGCGGGCGGTGTGCAGCTCCGGTGAGAGGTCGTCGTACATGGCGCCGCTGGCCATACGGGTGAACAGGTCTGCGAGTGGCAAGGCATCTCCTTGGTATCGGTACCGGTGTCGGTGGTGGGGTTCTGCAGTCGGGGTCTCGAGGTGCCGGTCCGGGGGGCTCGCTCCCCGGGCCAGGTTCCTGCGGGCCTAGCGGTCAGCTCTCCACCGCGCCGACCGCACCGCCACCGCGGGATGCTGGAAGGACCGCTGTGCCCTGGAACAGCGTCTGGGTGGCGCCCCCGACCCAGACGCCGCCTTCGGCGTCGACCGAGACGGCGATGTCACCGGCCCGCCCGAGCCGGCTCCCCTGGGAGACGCGGTAACCGCTGCCGGCCTCACCAGTACGCGCCAGCCACTGCCCGACCGAGGCGTTCATGCTTCCGCACACGGGGTCCTCTGCGACGCCGACCCCCGGGGCGAAGCTGCGCAGCTCATAGGCCCTCGGCGACCCCGCCGGGTGCGCCCCCAGCGCCCCCACCATGGCCTGGGGGATCAGGGACAGGTCCGGCTCCAGGTCGAGGACCTCCTGGGCGGTGGCAAGTCGCACCACGGCCCAGCCGGGACCGTTGTCGACCCACTGGTGGGCGATCACCTGGGAGGGCGAGATGCCGAAGGCGGCCACGACCTGCGCCAGGTAGGCCTCCTCCAGGTCCCCGCTGCGGTGGGTGGGGGGAGCGGCGAAGGCCAGGGAAGAGCCCACCCGGCGTACCGGGACGAGTCCGACGGCGCATTCCTGGACGATGCGGTCGGGGTCAGCGGGATGGCCCCCTGCCTCCAGCCAGGCGTGGGCCGAGCCCAGCGTCGGGTGACCCGCGAACGGCAGCTCCCCACCGGGGGTGAAGATCCGTACCCGGTAGTCAGCTGCGGGGTCTGTCGCCGGGAGCAGGAAGACGGTCTCTGACAGGTTCGTCCAGCGCGCGATGCGCAACATCTGCTCATCGCTGACCGCGTCGGCGTCATGGATGACGGCCAACGGGTTGCCCAGGTAGGGCTCCTGGGAGAAGACGTTGACCTGGCGGTAGGGGACCTGGTCCAGCACGAGGTGTCCTGTTCTGTAGTGCCTGGGGTGGAGCGGATCTGGGTGGGCGGCGGTGCGGCTGGTCCCAGCGTGAGGTCCGTCCGGGCCGGCCTAGCTTCCTCACTCCTTGAGGGAGCTTGGTGTCGCCAGAGGTGAGCAGGCCCGGTGCTGTGGCCCGTCGCCGTGATTGGTCTGCCGGTGGTGAGAGCAGGAGCCGGCAGCAACAGCCGGTGGTGCTGCCGGTGGTGGGGCCGGTGGTGGGGCCGCTGGTGGTGGCTCAGAAGCTGTGCTCTGGGCCGGGGAAGGTGCCGTCAGCGACCTCACGGGCGAACTGCTGGGCTGCGCTGGCCAGCTCGGCGCCGACCTGGGCGTACTGCTTGACGAACCGCGGGCGCCGCCCGGTGCTCAGGCCCGCCAGGTCCTGCCAGACCAGCACCTGGGCATCGCACCCGGCGCCGGCCCCGATGCCCACGGTCGGGACGCTCAGCTGCTTCGTGATCCGCGCAGCGGCGTCGGCGGGCACCATCTCCATCAGCACCGCGAACGCCCCGGCCTCTTCGAGTGACACCGCGTCGTGCAGCAGCCGCTGAGCATCGCTGCCACGGCCTTGGACCCGGTAGCCGCCCAGGGCGTGCTCGGACTGCGGGGTGAACCCGATGTGCCCCATCACCGGGATCCCTGCGCTGGTCAGCAGCCGTACCTGCTCAGCCATCCGCGCCCCGCCCTCCAGCTTCACCGCGTGTGCGCCGGCCTTCAGGAACCGCACCGCGGTGGCCAGCGCCTGCTGCGGTGAGGCCTCATAGGAGCCGAAGGGCAGGTCGGCCAGGACCAGGACGCGGGAGGTGGACCGGGCCACTGCGCTCACCAGGGGCAGCAGCTCTTCCACGCTGACCTCCACGGAGGAGCGGTAGCCGTAGATGACGTTGGCAGCTGAGTCTCCAATGAGCAGCACCGGTACCCCGGCGGCCTCCAGGGCTGAGGCGGTGGAGGCGTCGTAGGCGGTCAGCATCGCCCAGCGCTGCCCCTGCTCCTTCATCTGGCGCAGGTGGTGCACCCGCACCCGGGCCACGGTGGTGGCCACGTGGCCTTCTGGGCCGCCATGACCGGCTGAAGTTGCCGAGGGCGCTGAGGTGTCAGAAGTCTTGGGGGTGCCAGCGGACGCAGGCACGCCGGTGGTGGTGGGGTAGGGCGCGGGTCCTTCGCTCATGAGAGCTCACCCTTCCCGCTCAGTGCCCAGGACGCCCAGGCGGTCCCCGTACACGGTCGTCCCTGCGAGCTGACCTGCGAGCTGAGGGGTGTTGAGTGTGCGGCGCGCCTCATGGGTGCACCGCCAGGCGCTCGACCAGCAGCACCACCCCGATGACCACCATCGCTGCCCCCGAGAGGCGCGTGACCACGCGGGCCGCGCCCGGCCGGGTCCGCAGCACGGTGCGCGCGCCGACGGCGGCGGCGGTGTAGACCACCGCGCAGCTGAGGACATGCACCAGCCCGAGGGCCACTATCTGTGCTGCTACCGGCCAGGCACCGGTGGGGTCGGTGAACTGCGGCAACAGCGCCAAGAACAACAGGAACACCTTGGGGTTGAGCCCGCTGACCCCTGCTCCGGCGGCGAGCTGACGCCACCACGACGTACTGGCGGCCGCGTCCACAGCAGAGGTGGTCGTGGTGGCGAACGATCGGCCATGGGCCGCTACCCCGTGAGCAGGTGCACCCACCGGGGAGGACGCCGGCACCAGCACAGGCTGCGGTGCTGTCCTGGACACCGGGATGGGGTTCTGCGCCTTCAGGAGACGCTTCGCAAGGGTGGTCACAGGGCTCGACATGGGGCTGGTCGCGGGCTTGCTCAGGGCGCTGATGCCCATCCACACCAGGTACAGGGCCCCACCCATCGTCAGGGCTGTCATCACCACCGGTGATCTTGCTACCAGCGCCGCCACCCCCGCCGCGACGACGACGGTGGCCACCGCGTGCCCCACCAACAGTCCCAGGACTGAGGGAAGCACTGAGCGGTGCCGTAGGCCGGCGGCGATGGCGTAGGCCCAGTCCGCCCCCGGGGTGAGCACGAAGAGCAGGGAGACCCCCCAGAACGCTGCCGCTGACTCCCACGCCACGCCGTGACCCCCTGCTCGCTGCGCCGCCGGCACCTCCCGTGAACGGTGGTGTGGCCTGCGTCGACGCTAGGCGGGATGGGGTGGAAGGTGGTTGCGTCTTCTTCCCCTGCAGCTGCCTCAGCCGCAAGGATGGTGGCTGTGGACGCGATCGACCGGCAGATCCTTGCCGAGTTGCAGGCCGATGGGCGCTTGAGTCTGACCGAGCTGGCTGAGCGGGTGCGGCTGAGCCTGTCCCCGGTGCACCGGCGGCTGCGGGCCTTGGAGCGCGAGGGGGCGATCGCGGGGTACCGGGCCCACTTGGACCCGGTCAGGGTGGGGCTGGGCTTTCAGGCGCTGGTGTTCGTGACCATGCGCGAGGCGACCCGCCCGGTGATCGATGCCTTCGAGCAGGCGGTGGCGCAGGTGAGCCATGTGGTGAGCGCTCAGCGGTTGTTCGGGGACCCCGACTACTTGCTGCGAGTACTGGCTGCGGACCTGCCTGCGTTCCAGCGGTTGTACGACGAGTCGTTGGCGACGTTGCCGGGGGTGGCGCGGTTGAGCTCGACGCTGGTGATGAAGGACGTCGTCAGCGGCCGTCCTCTGCCCCTGTGAGCGGCTCTACCGGCTGCGGTCAGGCGCGCCTGGTGGCATCCGGTGGGGCGTCCGCCGGCGCGGCCACGCGCATCAGCGTCGCGGTCACCGTGGCCACCTGAACGCCCCGGTTCTCACTGGCACCCCTGCCTGCGCTGACGCTGCCGGAGGTGGTGGCGTGGGTGGTGACCTCGGCGCGGGCCACCGTCACCGTGCGCCCGGCGCGTACGACCCGCGCAGCGGCGACCAGCCGCTGTCCGCGGGCAGGAGCGAGGAAGTTCACCGCTAGGGACACCGTCAGCACCTCACTGGCGGTGGGCGCCAGGGTCAGGGCGGCGTAGCCGCAGGCGGTGTCGGCCAGGGTGGTGAGCAGCCCGCCGTGGAAGTAGCCGTGCTGCTGGGTCAGGGTGGGTGAGTAGTCGACCTCGATGTCCACGGCGCCGGGCTCGACGCGTACCAGGCGCGCTCCCAGGTGGTCCATCAGTCCCTGTCGAGCGAAGGAGGCGCGGACGACGTCGCCGGAGGCGGGGTCGGCATCAGCGTGTTCAGACACCTGCTCATCGTGGAGTGAGCCGAGGGAGCCGTCCCGCTCGACCATCCCTTGCGGAACGCGGTCACGACCGGCGTCGGTGACGCCAGTGAGGGCTTGAAGCGTGCCGGTCGCCGGTCCCTCTTCGACACAGCGACGAGCCCCTCTCCCATCGATCAAGCAGCGCTGGAAGCCGACAGCGGCCTGCCCCGATCGGGGCAGGCCGCTGTGACTGGAGCTGGAGGCTCAGGCCTCGGGGATGTCGCGTCCGAAGGCCTCCAGCGTCACCGCCTCCGGCTCCGGCCCGCCGCGCACCCCGGTCTCGAGGGCGTCGATGTCGGCCAGTTCGGCGTCGGTGAGGGCGAAGTCGAAGACGTCGATGTTCTCCGCGATCCGCCCAACCTTGGTGGACTTGGGAATCACCGAGCGGCCCTGCTGCAGACCCCAGCGCAGCATCACCTGCGCAGGGCTCTTGCCGTGAACCTCCGCGATACGACCGATGACAGGGTCAGCCAGCGCGCTGGTGTGCTGCCCGTCGCGGTAGAAGGTGATCCCCCCGATTGGGGACCACGCCTGGGTCAGGATGCCGCGGCTGGCCCCGAAGTCCTGCACCTCGCGCTGGGCGAAGTAGGGGTGCACCTCGATCTGGTTGACCGCCGGGACCACCTCGGTGCGCTCCAGCAGGTCGGTGAGGTGGTCGACCATGAAGTTGCTGACGCCGATGGCACGGACCTTGCCGTCGGCCAGCAGCCGCTCCAGGGCCCTGTAGGCCCCCACCGTGCGCTCGAAGTCGCTGGGGAGCGCCTGGTGCAGGATCAGCAGATCGATCTGCTCCACGCCGAGCTTGGCGGCGCTCTTGTCGAAGGCGTGCAGGGTCTGCTCGTACCCGAAGTCGGAGATCCAGACCTTGGTCTCGATGAAGACGTCGCTGCGGTCCACCTCCGAGGCGGCGATGGCCTGGCCGACCTCGCGCTCGTTGCCGTAAGCCGCTGCGGTGTCGATGTGGCGGTACCCAGTGCTCAGTGCAGCACTGACGGCGTCGCGGGTCTCATCGGGCGGGGTCTGGAAGACCCCCAGGCCCAGGGCCGGCAGCGTCACGCCGTTGTTCAGGGTCAGGATGTCCATGGCTTCGACGCTAGGTCGCTGACCGGACGGGTGACAGGACCTGTCAGTGCGTGCTTCACCAGCCCACCCCGGCGGCTGGGCGTGACTGCGGACGTCAGCAGGAACGACGACGCCTGGGCCCTCCGAGCAGGTGGAAGGGCCAAGGCGTTGACGTTGGCTGGTCTCAGCCAGGCGAGCTGGGTGGCGCCAGTCAGAACCCGCTCATGCGGGGCGGTCGGGTCGCAGGGTCAGCGGTTGATCATCGCCTGCATCGCGGCGGGGTAGCGCTCACCCACCACCTGCACCTGGTCAGCGGCCGCGGTCAACGCCGAGACCTGCTCTTCGCTCAGGTGCACCTGCGCCGCGCCGAGGTTCTCCTTGAGCCGGGAGGTCTTGGTGGTACCCGGGATCGGCACGATCCAGGGCTGCTGGGCCAGCAGCCACGCCAGCGCCACCTGCGCGGGGCTCACCTGCAGCTCCTGCGCGGTGGCGGTCACCACGTCCAGCAGTGCCTGGTTGGCGGCGCGGGCGTCTTCGGTGAACCGGGGAAGGCGTGAGCGCAGGTCCTCGTCATCGAAGGCGGTGGAGGTGGTGATCGCCCCGGTCAGGAAGCCCTTGCCCAGGGGTGAGAAGGGCACCAGCCCGATCCCGAGCTCGGCGAGCACCGGGATGATCGCCTCTTCCGGCTCGCGCCAGAACAGGGAGTACTCACTCTGCAGCGCGGTCACCGGGTGGGTGGCGTGGGCGCGGCGGATGACGTCGATGCCGGCCTCGGACAGCCCGAAGTGGGCGACCTTGCCGTCGGCGATGAGCTCACCGACGGTGCCAGCGACGTCCTCGATGGGCACCTGGGGGTCCACCCGGTGCTGGTAGAGCAGCTCGATGCGCTCGGTGCCCAGGCGGCGCAGGGAGGCTTCCACCGAGGAGCGGATGGTGGCGGGGCGGCTGTCCAGCTCGCGAGGGTCCTCGGGGTCGAAGGAGAACCCGAACTTGGTGGCGATGGCGACCTGGTCGCGTACCGGGGCCAGGGCCTTGCCGACCAGGGTCTCGTTGGTGAAGGGGCCGTAGACCTGGGCGGTATCGATGAAGGTGACCCCGGACTCCACAGCGGTGCGGAGCAGCGTGATGCCGTCGGCGTCGCTGACGGCGGGGCCGTAGCCGTGAGACAGGCCCATGGCGCCCAGCCCGAGGGCTGAGACCACCAGGCCCTCGCGGCGGGCCCCAGCGGGACCGGGTGTCAGAGAACGATCGGGGTCGGCGGGGTCGGTGTGCGTGCTGGTCGCGGGGGTGGCGCCGAGAGTGCGGGTGTCCATCGTTCCTCCAGTGAGTCGTCGAGCTTGAGGTCTTGAGGTTGCTGGGAGTCGCCCGGTTCAGGCGGGGAGGAGTCCGGCGCGCTGCAGCCAGGCGCGGATGTCGGGGCCGGCCTGGGCCACCTGCTCACCGCGGATCGCCAGAGCCGGTCCGAGGTCGGCGTTCGGCAGCGCCTGGGCGTAGACGCGCTCGGTGGAGCCCAGGCCGCTGACGGCGTAGGTGACGAAGGGCAAGACGCGCGTGCCGGCCAGGTCCATGCCTTCGACCGCGGTGCTCATCAGCATCGGGGGGCGCACGTTCCAGATCGGGCTGCCCAGCAGCACCACGTCGTAGCCGCTGGTATCGGGCAGCGCCGCGGCCAGTGTGGGGCGGGCGTCCTGGTCCTGCTCGCGGACATTGCGCGCGACGGTGTCGTCATAGCTGTGCGGGTAGGGTTCGGCGGCCTCCAGCCGGTGCACGTCGCAGTCGACCAACGAGGCGATGAGCTGTGCGGCGACGTCGGTGTTGCCGACCTGGAGGTCGGTGCGGGCGCCGTAGGAGTAGTTCTGCCCGGCGCGGGAGTAGAAGACCAGCAGGGTGCGCGCCCCCGGCTGGCCGGCGCCGCTGGTGGCAGAGGTGGCTGGCCCCGGGGTGGTGGGTGCCGGTGAGGTGCTCGTGGTGTCTCCCGTCGCAGTGGGTGTGGCCGGCGGCGTGGTGTCTCGAGCGGTCGGTGAAGTGGCTTCTGGCCTGGTGCAGCTGGTGGCCGAGCCCAGCAGCGGCAGGAGCAGACCAGCAGCGCCGGCTCGCAGGAGTAGGCGACGTGGGGCCACCGCGGGGTGGACCTGCTTCGGCTCTGAAGGACCTCGTGGACCTTGGGCTCGTCGTGGCGTGTGCACCGGCTCTCCTGGTCTGCGGGTGGTGGTCATCGCCCGGCGCGCCCCCGGCGGGGCCAGGAAGGGCGGGCGCCGGAGCGCTCCGAACGGGTGTTGACGATGAGGGCTGGCTGTCCGTGCCGGGGATCTGTGCGGGTGGCGGGCGGGTGGTGGGCGGGTGTGCTGGTGACCAGCACAGCCCAGCCGGGCCTGAGCTACCAGGACCTGGCGTTCCGTGTACTGACAGGTCCTGTCAGCACCTGGCGCGACCACCTAGCGTCGAAGCCGTGCCCTCCACCCCCGATGCCGGTGACCCCCGCGCGGAGGTCCGCGCCTTCTTGTCCTCCCGCCGCGCCCGCCTGACCCCGATCCAGGCAGGGGTGCCTCTGTACGGCGGCCAGCGCCGGGTCAAGGGTCTGCGCCGCGAGGAGGTCGCCCAGCTCGCCGGGGTCAGCAGCGACTACTACGCCCGTCTGGAGCGCGGCGACCTCGCCGGGGCCTCCGAGGCGGTGCTGGACGCCGTTGCTCGTGCGCTGCAGCTGGACGACCCCGAGCGCAGCCACCTGTTCGACCTGGCCCGCGCTGCCGGCACCGGGAGCACCCCCGCGGCGCGTGCACGCCGCAGCCCCCGCAGGCCCGCCAGCCAAGGCGTGCGGGCGGGGCTGCTGAGCACGGTGGCCGCCATCAGCGACGGTCCGGCCTTCGTGGTCAACGGCCACCGCGACGTCCTGGCCGCCAACCGCCTCGGGCAGGCCCTGTACTCCGCGGTGTACACCAGCCCCACCCGGGCCCCGGGAAGCCCGGCGAACACCGCTCGCTTCGCGTTCTTGGACCCCGCCGCGCGCACCTTCTTCCTGGACTGGAACCGCGCGGCCGATGACACGGTGGCCAACCTGCGCACCGACGCTGGTCGTGACCCCTACGACAAGGACCTGACCGACCTGATCGGGGAACTGGCCACCCGCAGCGAGGACTTCCGCCTGCGCTGGGCCAGCCACGACGTGCGCTACCACCACACCGGGACCAAGGGCATCCACCACCACGTGGTGGGAGACCTGGTGCTGTCCTTCGAGGTGATGACCCTGCCCGCCGACCCCGGCCTGGCGATGGTGGTCTACTCCGCTGAGCCGGGCAGCCCCACCGCTGACGGGCTGCGGGTGCTGGCCTCCTGGGCGGCCACCGAGGAGGCTGAGCGCCTGCTCGCGGGGCACACCCCATCCGGCGTCCCTTCCCCGGGCGCCTCGAGTCCGTCGTCCCCGCCGTCCCCGTCGTCCACGTCGCCGAGCTGAGTGATGCCGCCGTCGACGTCATCCACCTCCGCCGCAGGCGCCTCCAGCGACCGGGAGACTCCCGGCGCCGCTCGCCCCGGTGCGCCGCGCGGCGGCGCACGCCTACTGGTCCCCGGCGCGGCGCTGCTGTGGGGGCTGCAGTTCGCGCTGCTCGTGCCCTCCCTGGCGCTGCTGCTAGTGGCGCTGTACGACGCCAGCCCCGCCGAGGTCGGCTGGGCGGTGGCCATCTACAACGCCGCCGGCTTCATCGCCGCGCTGGTGATCCCCGCCTGGGCTGACCGGCGCGGGGACTACCTGGTGCCGCTGCTGGGCTGCGGGGCGGCGACCATCGCCCTGGCCGGCGCGCTGGCGGCCGCGACCACGCTGCCGTGGGCCGTGGTCGCCCTGGTCGTGCTGGGCGCACCGGCCGGGGTCGGAGTCTCGCTGCTGTTCGCCCACCTGCGTCACAGCGGGGCGGGCAGTGAGCAGGTGGTCAACGTGCGGGCGGTGGTCTCCTTCGCCTGGATCGCTGGGCCGCCACTGGCGACCTTCGTCATCGGCGCCTTCGGTAGCCGCGCGGTGCTGGTGGTCCTGGGGATCGTGGCGGTGCTGAACGTGGTCACCACCGCAGGGCTGCTGGCCGCCCGCCGCGCCTCGCGGCACGCAGGCACCGCTGGCGGTGCCGTCCACGACGACGCCATCGCGGTCTCGCGGGTCGGGGTGGTGCTGATCGTGGTGGCCTTCGTGGCGCTGCAGGCCACCAACAACTCCGTGGTCTCGGTGATGGCCTTATTCGTCACCCGTGACCTGGGGCTTCCGGTGGTGTGGGCGGGCATCGCGCTGGGGGTGGCTGCGGCGGTGGAGGTGCCGGCGCTGCTGGTGCTGGGACGTCTCAGCCGTCGCTTCTCGGACCTGACGCTGATCGTGTCGGGGTGCCTGGCCGGGGTGGCCTACTACGTGGGGATGGCGCTGGTGGCCGGGCCGGTGGCGCTGGTTGCGATGCAGGTGGTCAACGCCTGGTTCTTCGCGGTCGTGGCGGGGACGGGGCTTGCCCTGTTCCAGCGGGTGATTCCTCGGCCGGGGCTGGCGTCGGGGTTGTACGCCAACACCCGCCGGTTGGGTGGCATCGTCTCGGGGCCGATCATCGTGCTGGGGGTGACTGCTGCCTGGGGGTACGCGGGGATCTTCTGGATCTGCGCGGTGATGACGGCGGCGGCCGTGGTGGTGATCTCTTTAGTAGCGCGCTCCAGCAAGCAGACGGCAACGAGCTTCCCCGCGGCCCGGTAAGCGATCCGCAGCGGCACGCTCCCGCACAACGATCCGCAGCAGCACGCTCCCGCAGACCAATCCGCAGCGGCACGCCCCCGCGCCAGGAGTCAGCATCGGCAGGCCCCCGCTCGGTGTCGGCCGACGACTCCTCGCGTCAGCGAACCGACTTGATCTTGAAGACGCTGAAGGCGCCGATGAGGATGAGGACGAGTGAGGTGGCGAACACGGGGCCGTAGCCGGCTCCCAGCTCGACGATCCCCGCAGTGGCAAGGGGGGCGATGACGCCGGGCACCGTGTTGGCGGTGTTCAGGATCCCGAGGTCCTTCCCGCGGCTGCCCTCGGAGGGGATGACCTCGGTCACCAAGGCTGCATCCACAGCGAGGAACGCGCCCAGCCCCAGGCCGGAGACCGCGCCGAACAGGATCATCGACGTGGCCGTCGGTGACAGCAGTGGGATGAGCACGGCGACCCCGAACAGGGACGAGGCCACGAAGATCGGCAGCTTGCGCCGCCCGATCCGGTCGGACAGGGGACCGGCGACGGCGGTCCCCAGGACGATGGTGACCAGGCTGGCGAAGCCAGAGATGGCCAGGGTGGTCCCAGCCTCCTGGGTGGTCAGGCCGATGTAGTCCGTGAGGATGTACAAGGAGAAGTTCTGCACCATGAACAGGCCCAGGAGCAGGAGGAACCTGCCGGTGAAGGCCCAGTAGAAATCCGGCGCCCCGCGGGGGAACTTGAAGGCCGCGATCAGGCCCTCGCGGTCCAGGGTGGCCCGCGGAGCGTCCTTGCTGGAGAAGTCCGGTGCCAGGACGACGAAGAGCAGGCCGCCCGCTAGCACCACACCCGCGGCGATGAAGAACAGCGGGTCCGGTCGGGTGAGGAACTGCGAGGCGATGATCCCGGCGACGGCTCCCCCCAGGACCTGGGCACCGCCGTAGACCGCGGACGCCGTTCCGCGCTTGTCGCGCGGCACCCGGTCGGGGAAGGTCGCCAGCACCGCGGCGGGGAGGGCGTTGAAGAGCAGGCCGTACCCCAGGAAGGCCGCCAGCAGGCCGCCGTAGCTGTTCGACAGGCCGATCAGCACCAGCCCGACCGCGCCGGAGACCGCCCCGAAGACCACCCACGGGGTTCGTCGCCCGAAGCGGGTGCGGGTGAGGTCCGAGGCGGCTCCCCACCCGAAGAGGGCGATCGTGGTGACCACTCCTCCTAGAGCGGTCGCCAGACCCAGGAGGAACACCTTGTCGTCGGGGGCCAGGATCTCCACCTTGCGGGCGAAGAGCGTCGAGGTGGCCATCGAGTTCGCGAACACCCAGGTCAGGCCGACCGCCAAGTAGGCGGACCCGAGTCGCTTGGGGCTCACGCGTGAGCGGATGGGCTCGTCGACCACCGGTTCGGCCTCGACGGCGAGCGGGTGCGCCAGGGGAGCGGGGAGCTCGTTGGACATCGTCATCCAGTTCTCGCCACGGCCGTGGAGGGGTGCGCCACCGGCCTGTCTGTCTCTGTGGGAGGGAACGCTAGGTGAGAAGACCGCTCTTGTCTAGCGACCAGTAGGTTAGGGTCTCCGGTCATGAGCTTCATCGCGTGCAACCCGGTAGACCTGCCCTACCGGTTCCAGGAACTGACGGTCGGGCCCTTCTACCGGTCGGTGGTCCGCGAGGGCGCCGACCCGTCCCTGGTCCTGCACCGCGGCCGCTACTACCTGTTCGTGTCGATGTCGGGTGGCTTCTGGCACTCGCGCGACCTGCGCTCCTGGGACTTCGTCGCCACGCCGACGCTTCCCGTGTACGACTACGCGCCCGACGTGCGGATCATCGACGACCGCGTCGTCGTGTGCGCGTCCCACCCTCGCAAGAACGGGAACTTCTTCCGCACCGACGACCCGCTCGGCGGGCAGTGGGAGGAGCTCCCCGGGACCTTCAGGTTCTGGGACCCCAACCTGTTCCAGGACCACGACGGGCGGGTCTACCTCTACTGGGGCTGCTCGGACAAGACGCCCATCCAGGGCGTCGAGCTCGACCGCACGACCTTCCACCCGCTGGGCGAGCCGGTGGCAATCATCCGCGGTGACGCCACCGTCCACGGCTGGGAGCGCCGCGGCGCGGACTTCGACCCGGCCAACGACCAGCGCTCGATCTTCCTCAAGCCCTTCGTGAGTGCCAACCCCTTCATCGAGGGCGCCTGGATGACCGAGCACGACGGCACCTACTACCTGCAGTACTCCGCTCCAGGCACCGAGCTCCACACCTACAGCGACGGCTACTACACGGCGCCCTCGCCCCTCGGGCCCTTCACCTACGCACCGAGCTCGCCGTTCTCCTCCAAGCCGGGGGGGTTCATGCCCGGCGCTGGCCACGGATCGACGTTCCAGGACGAGCACGGGAACTGGTGGCACGCCGCGACCATGCGCATCAGCAAGAACTTCATGTTCGAGCGGCGCATCGGGATCTTCCCGGCCGGCTTCGACGACGACGGGGTCCTGTTCTGCAACCAGGAGTTCGCCGACTACCCGATGCGCTTCCCGGACGGACCGGCTGACCCGTGGTCGCTGTCGGCGACCTCGATGCTGCTCAACCCAGGTGCCAGCACGCTCGCCTCCTCATCGGCACCCGAGCACGGACCCGAGCACGCCGTCGACGAGGACGCCACCACCTGGTGGGTCGCCGCCGACGCGAACCCCGGGCAGTGGGTGCAGACCGAGCTCCCCGAGGGCGCCACCGTCGACTCGATCCAGGTCAACCTCGCCGAGCACGACCTGCGCCCCCTGGCGAAGCGCTCGCGCAAGGAGACGACCCTGACGGCGCTGTGGCAGCGCTTCATCAACCAGACCGACCCCGCCACCGAGGTTCTCGTGCAGGTCTCCCAGGACGCGCGGGAGTGGACGACCGTCCACGACTCCCGCGGCGCGGGGGAGAGTCGGTCGCACCTCTTCATCGAGCTCCCCGAGCCCACCGCAATCCGCTACGTGCGGGTCACGGGGTTCGCTCAGCCCTACGCCGGACGCTTCGCCGTCAGCGGTCTGCGGGTCTTCGGGCGCGGCGGGGGACAGCCCCCCGCTGCCGCCACCCCGACGGCCCGCCGCACCGGTCCCCTGAACGCCTTGGTCAGCTGGGCCGCAGTTCCCGGCGTGCGGGGGTACAACCTCCGGTACGGGCTGGCACCGGACAAGCTCTACTCCAGCTGGCAGCTCGACGCCCGCACGTCCCACGACCTCGGGGCCCTGAACGCCGGTCAGGACTACTGGGTCGCCGTCGACTCCTACAGCGAGAACGGCATCACCCGCGGTGAGCCGGTGCGCATCTCCAGCCAGCTCACCCTCGCCTGATGGGGTTCACGACCCCGTTCTTGGACGGCTGGAGCGTCTGGGACGAGCGCAGCGGCACCACCGAGCCGGTCGTCCTGCCGCACGACGCGATGATCGCCGAGCGCCGCGGGCCCGATGAGGAGTCCTGGGCCCACGGCGCCTACTTCCCCGGCGGTCGGTACCGCTACCGCAGGACGTGGACACCGGGACCGGAGACCGCCGGGCGGTGCGTCCGGCTCGTCTTCGAGGGGGTCTACCGCGACTCCCGGGTGCTCCTCGACGGCCGCGAGGTCGGTGGGGCGACGAACGGCTACCGCGAGTTCGAGGTGCGCCTGGACCCCCACGTCGTCCCGGGGCGGGAGCACGTCCTGGAGGTCGATGTCGACAACACCCTGACCCCCAGCGCGCGCTGGTACACCGGGTCGGGGATCTACCGCCCCGTCTGGCTGGACGTGCGCGACCCCGTCCACGTCGTCGCCGGCGGTACCCGGGTGCTGACCCGGCTGGCCGGTGCCAGGGCGCACGTGAGCATCGAGGCCGAGCTCGCCAACCACCACGGCGCTGACCTGCGCCTCGACGTTGAGCTGCGGCGGACGGGACGCCTCGTGGCGCGGGGCACGGGCACCACCTCCGGGACCAGTGCCTCGATCGAGCTGGTCGTCGACGACCCGGACCTCTGGTCCGCGGATCGCCCAGCTCTGCACGAGCTGGACCTCACGCTCCACCAGCGCGGTGTCGAGGTGGACCGGCGCACCGAGACGGTCGGACTGCGGACTCTGGAGCTCGACCCCCGCCGCGGCCTGCTGGTCAACGGCGAGGTGGTGCTGCTGCGGGGGGCCAACGTGCACCACGACCACGGCGTGCTCGGCGCCGTCACGCTGCCGGGCGCTGAGCGCCGCCGCGTCCAGATCCTGAAGGACGCGGGGTTCACCGCGATCCGCAGCGCCCACAACCCCGCCTCGCGGGCCTTGCTGCAGGCGTGCGACGAGCTCGGCGTGTACGTCATGGACGAGGTCTTCGACGGGTGGTACGACCACAAGACGACGCACGACGACGCCGACCGGTTCGAGGGCACCTGGCGCGCCGAGGTGCAGGCCGTGGTCCGCAAGGACCGCCTGCACCCCTGCGTCCTGATGTACTCGATCGGCAACGAGAACGGCGAGGCGCTGACGCCCCGGGGTCGTCGCGTCGCCGCCGAGATGACCGCCGAGCTGCGCCGGTGCGACCCGACGCGGTTCACCACCATCGGCGTCAACCTCGTCGCAGCCACCTTCGCAGGGCTGGCCAAGAGCCACCTGAAGGACGTGACCGAGACGTCCGCGAAGACGGCTCCTGACATGACGAGCACGGCGCTGAACGTCATCTCCAACCGCTTCGGGCTGCTGATGAAGCGGCTGCCCCGCCTGCGGGCCGCCGACCGCGCCACGCGCGAGCTCTTCGACCTCGTCGACGTCGCCGGCTACAACTACGGGACCAGCCGCTACCGGGTCGACGCCCGCGAGCACCCCGGACGCCTCGTGGTCGGCACCGAGTCGATGCCCGGTGACCTGGCCCGCAACTGGGAGCTGGTGGAAGCGCTGACGCCGCTCATCGGTGACTTCGTCTGGGCCGGGTGGGACTATCTGGGAGAGGCCGGCGGGGGCACCTGGTCCTACGGCACCCGACGGGCCCCCTTCCTCAAGCCCTACCCCCAGCTCACCTCCGGCATGGGCATCATCGACATCACGGGGGTTCCTGGAGCGGCCGTCCTGCTGGCTCAGGCGGCCTGGGGCGAGCTCGAGGCGCCGGGCATCGCCGTCCGTCCGCTGGACGTCGCTCCCGGCCCGGTGGCGCGGACGGCGTGGCGCGCGACCGACGCCGTCGCCAGCTGGTCCTGGGCGGGCCACGAGGGCCGACGCGCCGAGGTGGAGGTGTACAGCGCCGACGACGAGGTAGAGCTGCTGGTCAACGGTCGGAGCGCGGGCCGGCGACCGGCTGGCCGCGCCCACGGGTACCTGGCCCGCTTCACCGCGCCCTACGAGCCGGGTGCGCTGGAGGCCGTCGCCTTCCGCGACGGTGTCGCCGTCTCCCGCTCCCAGCTCCGCACGGCCGGCGCAGCCGCCCTGCGGCTGCGTGTCGAGGGGCCCCTGCGGGCCGGCCCGCAGGAGTGCGCCTTCGTGTGGGTCGAGCTGGCCGACGCCGACGGCGTCATCGACTCCACGGCCACCGACGTCGTCGGGGTGCAGGTCGAGGGGCCCGCCGTGCTGGGCGGTCTGGGCAGCGCCGCTCCCCAGACCGAGGAGTCCTTCGCCGACGCCGTCCACTCCACCCACCGCGGCCGAGCCCTGGCCGTGGTGCGCAGCACCGGCGGCACCGGAGCGGTCCGCATCACCGCGACGAGCACGTCCCACGGCACCGACACGACCGCACTGGTCGTGCAGCCGTGAACCACCCCGGTCCGGCCGAGCGGCCGGCGCCCACCACCAGGAGGAGAGAGCTGATGGACGTCGCCGTCATCACCGGAGGCGCAGGCGGGATGGGCCTGGCCACGGCCCGCATCATGGGGCGAGACCACAAGGTGGTGCTCGCCGACGTCGACCAGGGCCGCCTGGACGCCGCGGTCGCTCAGCTGGCAGAGGTCGGTATCGACGCCGGGTCGGCGGTCTGCGACATCACCCAGCGCGCCTCCGTCGACGCGCTGCTGCAGCAGGCGGGTGAGGCGGGTCGCGTGCGCGCGGTCGTCCACGCCGCCGGGGTGAGCCCGCAGATGGGGAACCCGGACTTCATCGTCCGCGTCAACGCCATCGGCACCATCAACGTCGCCCTGGCCTGCCTCGCCATCGCCACCGACGGCTTCGCGCTGGTCAACGTCGCCTCCTTCGCCGGGCACACCGCCCCCGGACCGCTGGTGTCCAAGCGGCGCAACGCGCTCGCCCTGACCGACCCCGAGCGCTTCGCGGCCAAGCTGACCGCCGCAGCCAAGCTCGGGCCCGCGTCCCTGAGCCCGGGGTTCGCCTACGGGCTGAGCAAGCAGTTCGTGATCTGGTACTCGGCCAAGATGGCCGCCGCCTTCGGTGCCAAGGGCGCCCGGATCCTGTCGGTCTCGCCGGGCAGCTTCGACACCGCGATGGGCCGCCTGGAGATCAAGAGCGGATCCGACAGGCTGTTGAAGGTGGCCGCGCTCAAGCGCTTCGGCACGCCGCAGGAGATGGCGGAGCTGCTCGCGTTCTGCGCCAGCACGCGCGCCGGCTACCTCACCGGGACGGACGTCCTCAACGACGGGGGCACCAAGGCCGGTCTGACCCTGCGCACGATGCTGACCCTCGCCCGGGGCTGAGGGCGCTGCCGCCGCGCCGCTCGAGGCGGCGGCGCGGCGGCTGACCTCACACGTCGACGGTCGTGGAGAAGAAGTCCTCTGCGAAGGCGTCCCACACCGCCATGAAGTCCGTCGTGGGGTCGGCGACCCACAGCGACTCCAGGCCCTGCCAGAACGACAGCAGGAGCCGAGCCGACGTGGCCGGGTCGGGTCGCCAGGTGAGCATCTCCTCCAGGGCGGCCAGTGCGAGGCGGCGGCGGGTCACGAAGTAGTCGTGTGCCGGGTGCGCCGGGTCCACAGCCTCCGCGCCGAGGACCACGTACAGCCGGATGACCTCGCGCAGGGCGAGGTTGGCCTCGACGAAGCGGCGCAGGTACAGGGCCACCTGGCCGGGTTCGCTCAGGTCGGGGGGGTTGGAGCCGACGGTGGAGGCGTCGAGGTCGCGCTGGGCCAGCACGGCCGCCAGCAGCTGGTTCATGGTCGGGAAGTGGTGCAGGACCGATGGCCCGCGGATCCCGCAGGCCTCAGCGATGTCGGTGAGCGAGACGGCGTTGAAGCCCGACTGCGCGATGAGGCGCGACGCCTCTTCCACGATCTGCCGGCGCCGGGCCTCCGGGGGCAGGCGCGAGGTGGAGCGGACCGGCGAGCTCGCTGCGGTGCTCATGAGGACTCCATGGGCTGGACGGATCTGTGGTGGTGACATTAAACTAGCGATCACTAGGTAAGGGTGCGCACGGCACCTCCCGAGGATCCCCGGAGCTCATCAGCATGCCCGACACCGGCGCAGCCACCGCGTTCTCGTTCGACCAGGCCGTTTCGGCGGTCCGTGCGGGCACCTCCACCACCGAGGAGGCCGCCGCGCGACTCATCGACCAGATGAGCCAGGAGGAGCTGCTCTCGGTGCTGGACGGCGACGTGCCCGTCCGCTCGATGATCAGTCTCCCCGCCAAGATCAAGGCCGGTCCGATCACCGGGGGCGCCGTCGCTCGCCTGGGCATCCCGGGGGTGCGCTTCGCTGACGGCCCGCGCGGCGTGGTCATGGGCGCCTCCACCGCCTTCCCGGTCACGATGGCTCGCGGGGCCACCTGGGACCCCGAGCTGGAGGAGCGCGTGGGCCTGGCGATGGGCCGCGAGGCGCGAGCCCAGGGCGCCAACTACTCCGGGGCCATCTGCGTCAACCTCCTGCGCCACCCGGCCTGGGGCCGGGCCCAGGAGTGCTACGGCGAGGACCCGGTCCTGACGGGCCGGATGGGCGTGGCCCTCACCCGGGGGCTGCAGCGCAACGTCATGGGGTGCGTCAAGCACTACGCGCTGAACTCCATGGAGGACGCCCGCTTCAAGGTCGACGTCCGCGCCGACGACCACGCCCTGCACGAGGTCTACCTCCCGCACTTCAAGGCCGTCGTCGACGCCGGGGTCGACTCGGTGATGAGCGCCTACAACTCCGTCAACGGGGAGTTCGCCGGTGAGAACCGCGTGCTGCTGACCGACATCCTGCGCGAGGAGTGGGGCTTCCGCGGCTTCGTCACCAGCGACTGGGTCTTCGGCGTCCACGACGGCCTGCGCAGCCTCGAGGCGGGACTGGACGTCGAGATGCCGCTGCGCCTCCAGCGCGCCCGCACCCTGCCGAAGGCCATCGAGCAGGGCCGGCTGTCGCTGGACCTGGTCAAGACGTCGGTGGCGCGCGTCCTGTCGACCACTATCCACAGGGCGGTCACGCGCGACCCCGCCGAGCCTGACCGCGGCGTCGTCGCCGGCCCCGAGCACCGCGCCCTGGCGCGGGAAGTGGCTGTCAAGGGATCGGTGCTGCTCAAGAACGACCCCGTCGACGGTGCGCCGCTGCTGCCGCTGCCCTCCACGCTGAGCAGCCTGGCCGTCATCGGCCACCTGGCCGCCGAGGCGAACCTCGGCGACCACGGCTCCTCCCTGGTCCACCCCCCGTCGACCTCCTCACCCCTGGCGGGGCTGCGCGAGGCACTGCCCGGCGTGCGGGTGGAGCACGAGCAGGGCGCGGACCTCGGCGCGGCGGCTGCGGCCGCCCGGGCTGCCGACGTCGCCGTGGTCGTGGTGGGGATGAGCCACGACGACGAGGGCGAGCGGGTCGAGAACGACGACATCGGCACCCTCGACATCTTCGGCTTCCCCCTCAACACCCGTCCGGTGCAGTGGCTGATGGGTCGGATGGCGAAGTCGAAGAGCCAGTTCGGCAGGGGAGGAGACCGGGTCTCGCTCACGCTGCACCCGCGCGACGAGGCCCTCGTCGCCGAGGTCGCAGCCGCCAACCCGCGCACCGTCGTGGTCCTCATCGGCGGCAGCGCGATCCTCGTGGAGGCCTGGCGCGAGGCGGTGCCGGCCGTGCTCATGGGCTGGTACCCGGGCATGGAGGGCGGTCGCGCCCTGGCCGACGTCCTCACCGGCGTCGAGGAGCCCGGTGGTCGTCTGCCGCTGGCGGTGCCCACCAACGCCCAGCACCTCCCGCACTTCGACGCCGCCGCCACGACGATCACGTACGACTCCTGGTGGGGCCAGCGCAAGCTCGACCGCGACGGCCGGCCCGCTGCCTTCCCGTTCGGCTTCGGCCTCGGGTACACCAGCTTCGAGGTCGAGCTGGTGGATGTGAGCGCAGCGGAGGAGACGGGGACGGCGACCGTCACCTTCCGCAACACCGGTGACCGCAGCGGGTCGACGGTGGCCCAGGTCTACGCCGCCGACGCCGCCGCCGCGCGCGCCGTCCCCCAGCTCGTCGGCTTCCGGCGGGTGCAGCTCGCGGCGGGGGAGGAGCAGACGGTCGAGGTCGACCTGGACCTCACCCCCACCCGTCAGCGCGACCCGCTCACCCGGCGCTGGGCGCCTCGTCCGGGGGACTGGCAGGTCGTCGCCGCGCAGCACAGCCCCAGCTCCCTCAACGCCCCGCTCCCGCTGCGCCGCGCCGCCGCACCAGGCGCGCGCACGGTGTGAGGGCGGCGTGAGCACCGGACTGCGCCGTCCCCTCGACCACTGGACCGTCTCCTCCGACCAGGGGGAGGGCCGGGCACCGCGTCCTGTCGTGCTGCCGCACGACGCCATGGTCCACGAGCGGCGGGACCCCTGGGTGCCGGCCGGCCCTGCGTCCGGCTACTTCCCCGGGGGCCGGTACACCTACGCCACCACGCTGCACGCCCCCGAGGAGTGGCGCGAGCTGCACACCTCGGTGGTGTTCGAGGGCGTCTACCGCCACAGCACCGTCCTGGTCGACGGCGTCGTGGTGGGAGGCCGCCCCTCGGGGTACGCCGAGTTCAGCGTCGACATCTCACAGCACCTGAGCTTCGGGCGCGACAACCTCCTCGAGGTCGTCGCGGACAACACCGCGATGCCCGACACCCGCTGGTACAGCGGCTCGGGCCTGTACCGCCGGGTGTGGCTGCGGGTCGACGGCCCGACGCGGTTCGCCCCTGACGGTGTGCGGTTCCGCACGACGGCGACGGGTGCCGCTGGAACGCCGGCGCAGGTCGAGGTCGAGGTCACCGTCCTCGCCGACGACGGGGCCCCCGTCGAGGTGGACGCCTTCCTGCTCCGGCGCGGCGATGAGGCAGTCCCCGGGCTGACCCCCTCGGCACCCGACGCGCCCGACGGCACGGGGACGGCGCAGGCGGGGGTGCCGACGGTGCTCGCGTTCGAGGTCACGCGAGCAGCGCTCTGGTCCGCGGACACCCCCACGCTCTACGACCTGGTGGTGCGCGCGCGCCGTGGCGCAGAGGTGCTGGCCGAGCACCGCGACCAGGTCGGGCTGCGCTGCGTGAGCGTCGACCCCACCGACGGGTTGCGCGTCAACGGCGAACCCGTGCTGCTGCGAGGCGGCTGCATGCACCACGACCACGGCGTGCTGGGAGCCGCCGGCTTCCGGGACGCCGAGCACCGGCGCGTCAAGGTGCTCAAGGACGTCGGCTTCAACGCCGTCCGCGCCGGTCATGCGCCACTCAGCCGCGACCTCCTGGACGCTTGCGACCAGCTCGGGATGTACGTCGTCGACGAGCTCACCGACGTCTGGTTCCGGCCGAAGGCGCCGCACGACTACGCCCACGACTTCCGCGCCTGGTGGCGCGACGACCTCGCCTCGATGGTCGCCAAGGACCGCAACCACCCCAGCGTGATCTTCTACTCCCTCGGCAACGAGAACGGCGAGACGGCCCTGGAGGATGGCATCGCCGTCGGTCGGGAGATGGCCGACCTGTGCCGACAGCTGGACCCCACGCGCCTGGTCACCGCCGGGATCAACCCCTTCCTCAACGCCCTGGCCAGCGCCGGCATAGGCCTGCTCAACATGGGCGGGGACACCGAGTCCGACCCGGTGGGCAAGAAGCGCGGGCCCCGCCGCGAGCAGGACCCGACGCGACCCGCCGACCCCCCCAAGCTCGCGAGCAGCACCCTCGTCAACCAGCTGATGAACGTGCTGAACGACAAGATCCTCACCCGACCCAGGCTCCCGCGCTTCGACTCCTCCACCCGCGGCATCTTCAAGGCCCTGGACGTCGCCGGGTACAACTACGGATCCGGTCAGTACGCCCTGCACGGGCAGCGCCACCCCGGGCGAGTCATGGTCGGCACCGAGACCAACCCCAAGGACATCGTCCGGAACTGGAAGCTGGTGGAGGAGCTGCCGTTCCTCATCGGTGACTTCATGTGGACCGCCTGGGACTACCTGGGGGAGGCCGGCATCGGCTCGTGGACCTACGGGGCCGAGCGCGTCGGCCTCATCAAGCCCTACCCCTGGCTCACGGCCGACTGCGGCGCTGTCGACCTCATCGGACAGACCACCGCGGCCGCACTGCTCGCGCAGGCGGCGTGGGGCCGCACTGAACCGGCCATCGTGTCCCGCCCCCCGCATCGTGTGGGGGTCAAGAAGACACCCTCGAACTGGCGGGGCACCGACGCGCTCCAGACCTGGACCTGGCCCGGCCGGGAGGGGACGGCCACCGAGGTCGAGGTGTACACCTCAGCTGCAGCGGTGGAGCTGTGGCAGCAGGGACGGTGCCTCGGCCGGCGACCTGCCGGACGCGAGCACGGCTGCACAGCGGTGTTCCCCGTGACGTACCAGCCCGGTGAGCTGGTCGCCATCGCCTACGGCGCAGACGGTGGCACCCTGGGCCGCACGTCGCTCCGGACCGCATCAGGTGACGTCAGCATGCGCCTGCGCACCGACCGCACCGTCCTCGCTGCAGACGAGCAGGCACTGGCCTTCGTCACCGTGGAACTGGCCGACAGCCAGGGCACCGTCGTCCCGCTCAGCGGTGTCTTCCTGCGCGCGACCGTCGAGGGGGCGGCGTCCCTCGCGGGCTTCGGCAGTGCGGATCCCAAGCCCCCCACCGGTTTCACCGGTGGCTTCAGCGCGACCTTCAACGGCCGTGCTCTGGCCGTCGTGCGCGCAGGAGCCGAGACCGGTGGGGCGACCCTGGAGGTCGCCGCCGACGGCTACGGCGAGCAGAGCCTGCGGCTGACGGTCGAGTCGGTCGCGGGTTCCTGACCGACCACTCACGTCCGCACCACAGCGGACTGGACGGCTCGCCCGCACGGCGGCGAGCCCAGCACAGATGGAGGAGACGGACATGGGTGTTCTCGACGGCAAGGTCGCGATCGTGACCGGCGGTGGAGGCGGTGTGGGGCGCGGCATCTCGCTGGCCTTCGCCAAGGAGGGGGCGAAGGTCGTCGTCTTGGACGTCAACGCCGACGCCGCACAGCGGGTGGCCGCCGAGCTCGTCGAGGCCGGGGGTGAGTCGCTGGCCCTGACCTGCGACATCCGGACCTCGGAGGCGGTCAACAGCGCCGTGGCCGAGGTGGTCGACACCTTCGGGACCGTCGACATCATGGTCAACAACGCGCAGGGGGCCCGCGGTGGCGTCCCGTTCGAGGAGCAGACCGACGAGGACCTCGCCCTGGCCATGGACACCGGGCCCCTGGCCACCGCCTACTTCATGCGGGCCTGCTTCCCGCACCTCAAGGGCGGCGGCCGGGTCATCAACGTCCGCTCGGGCTCGGAGGCCATCGCCCTGGCCGGGATGAGCGCCTACGTGGGTGCGAAGGGGGCCATCGGCGCCATGACGAAGGTCGTGGCCCGTGAGTGGGGCCAGCACGGCATCACGGTGAACTGCCTGGCTCCGGCGGTCATGACCGAGGCAGCCAGGGGCTACTTCGAGCAGAACCCCGACAAGCTCGAGGAGGTCCTGGCCTCGCAGTCCATCAAGCGCTTCGGCGACGCCGAGGCCGACGCGGGCCGCGCGGCCGTGTTCCTCGCCGGCCCGGACGCCTCCTACGTCACCGGGTGCACCCTGGCCGCCGACGGCGGTGGCGGGTTCTTCGGCTGACCGAGCCTCCCGGGTGATCCGCGCTGCTGCCCCCGCTCCGAGCGCCGGGGGCAGCAGCGCCACCTGCCTGCGGCCGCGTCAGTAGGTGGCGCGCCCACCGCTGATGTCGTAGACGGCGCCGGTGGAGAAGCTGACGCGCTCCGAGCACAGCCACGCGATCAGCTCTGCCACCTCCTCGGCGCGTCCGACGCGCTTCATGGGGATGAGGCTGGTGATGTGCGCCAGGACGTCCGGCGCAGTCGTGGCGTTCATCGGCGTCGCGATGACGGCCGGGGCGACGGCGTTGACCAGGACGCCGGTGGTGGCGAGCTCCTTGCCGACCGACTTCGTCAGGGCGATGACGGCGGCCTTCGACGCCGAGTAGGCAGCCAACCCGGGGTTGCCGTCCTTGCCGGCCATGCTCGCGATGTTGACCACGCGTCCGAAGCCGCGCTCGACCATGCCCGGCACGAACACCCGCAGGGTGTTGACGGTCCCGACGACGTTGACGTCGAGCACGCCGCGCCACTGGTCAGGGGTGGTCTGCAGCAGCGGGACGCCCGGCCCGACGATCCCGGCGGAGTTCACCAGGACGTCGATGGGACCGACCTGCTCGGCGACCCGCGCCAGAGCCGCGTCGTCGGCGACGTCGGCGGTCACGTCAACGCCCGTGGCCGAGGAGAGGTCCAGGGTGACGACCTCCAGACCGTCGTCCCGGAGCCGTGCCGCGGCCGCGGCACCGAGGCCGCTGGCCCCGCCGGTGACCAGGGCGCGGCGGGGAGCCGCAGGGATCTCTCTCATGGTCGGGTGGCCTCCTCGAGCAGCTCGATGACGTGGCGGTAGGTCTGGCCGGTGGCGCGGGTCATCCCCAGCTCGCAGGTGCGGTTGAGGGAGGCGTGCACCGCTCCGGGGCGCTGGGCCGTGGCCTCGGCGACCCCGCGGGCCTCCGCGGCGGTGGCCGAGGCGGTCAGCTCGGGGTGGAGCATGCCGCGGTCGCCGGCGAAGGCGCAGCAGCCCCACCCGTCGGGGACGACGACCTCCTCCGCTGCCGCGGCGGCGACCCTGCCCAGGGCGCCGTCGAGCCCCAGCTGCACCGAGGAGCACGTGGGGTGCAGCACGACGGACGGCGCCCGCTGCCCAGCGCCCTGCGGCGAGGGCGCCGGGAGGCGGGGCAGGAGCACCTCGTCGGTGAAGGCGACGGCGTCGACCACCCGCACCCCCTCCTCGCCCAGCAGCTGTGCCAGCCCCTCGGTGCAGGAGCTCGCGTCGACGACGACGGGGAGCGCGCCGCTGCGGGTGGCGGCACGTAGGACGGGCACCACCTGCTCGCGCATCGCGGCGTAGCCGGCGTGCAGCCCCTTGGACTTCCACGGCGTGCCGCAGCACAGCGACGCGATGCCGTCGGGGACCACGACGGTGGTGCCGGCGCGCTCGCACAGCGCGAGGAACGCCTCGCGCACCCCTCCGGAGGACCCCCCGGCGGCGCCGAACATCGTGGCGGTGCAGGAGGGGAAGTAGACGGCGACGGGTGCTGACCCGCCGCCTCCCGCACCGTCGCCGGGGTGCACCGCGGGGACGCGGCGCGCACCCCCGCGCGGCAGGTCGGGGGACCACTGCGGGACCGCGTCATCACCCACCACGCGCCGCGCAGCAGCGCTGGCCGCCACCGGCAGGGCGGAGGGCACCGCGCCGGCCGCGCTGAGAGCCGTCGCCGCGAGGCGGGTGGTGGCGTCCCAGTGGTGGGCCGCCGCGGTCCAGACGCGCTCCTCGACGGCGCCGCCGAGGCCCGTGCGCTGCTCCGCGCGCAGGCGGCGGACGAGGTCTCCGGTGTTGATGAGCACCGGGCAGGCGGTCTGGCACAGCCCGTCGACGGCGCAGGTGTCGACGACGTCGTAGCCCTGCTCGGCCTCCAGCTGGGTCAGCAGCTGGTCGTCGCCCCGCTCCCGGGCGCGGGCGGTCTCGCGGCGCAGGGCGATCCGCCGGCGCGGGGACGTCGTGAGGTCGGCGCTGGGACACACCGGTTCGCAGTACCCGCACTCCACGCACCGGTCGACCTCGGCCTCCACGGTCGGCGCGGTCTTCAGGTGCGCGATCGTGGTGGCGGGGTCCTCCTCCAGCAGGACCCCGGGGTTCAGCACCCCGGTGGGGTCCAGCAGCCGCTTGACCTCCTGCATCACCGCGTACAGCTCGTCGCCGACCTGGCGGCGCACGTAGGGCGCCATGATCCGCCCGGTGCCGTGCTCGGCCTTGAGCGTGCCGCCGTGGTCGAGCACGAGGTCGACCATGGCGTCGGTGAAGTCGAGGTAGCGCTGCACCGAAGAGGGGTCGTCGAAGCGCTCGTTGAGCATGAAGTGCACGTTGCCGTGCTTGGCGTGCCCGAAGATCACGCTGCCTTCGTACCCGTGGCGGTCGAAGAGGTCGGTCAGGCCCTCGCAGGTGGGCAGCAGCTGCTCCACGGGGACGGCGACGTCCTCCAGCAGCGCCGTCGTCCCGGAGGGGCGAGCGCCGGCGACGGCGGTGTACAGCCCCTTGCGGATGTGCCACAGGGACGCCCGGGCGGCGGCGTCGGCGGACAGCACCCCCGGGGCAGCCAGCGGCAGGCTCCCGAACAGCACCGGTGACGCCGCGACGAGCTCGCCCAGGGACCCGGGGTCTGCCTGCTGGTGCTCGACGAGCAGCGCGGCGTGCTCGGTCACCCGCAGCCCGCGCAGCTCGGGGCTGGCACCGGCGTCTCTCTGGGCGACCCGCAGGCTGGTCGCGTCGAGCAGCTCGATGGTGGCGAAGCCGGCGTCGACCAGCGCCGGCAGCGAACCGGTGGCACCGGCGAGGTCGTCGAACAGGAGCAGGCCTGTCGCCGCGTGCGGGTGGGCGGGCACGGTGCGGAAGACGGCTTCGGCGACGAAGGCGAGGGTTCCCTCGGAGCCGACCACGAGGTGGGCGAGGACGTCGACGGGCCGGGTGTGGTCCAGGAAGGAGTTCAGGCCGTAGCCCATGGTGTTCTTGATCGCGTAGAGCCGTCGGACCGTCGCCACCGAGGCGGGGTCGGCGCGGACCCGGTCGCGCAGCCACGACAGCCCCTGCCACAGGGCTGGCTCCAGGGCGCGCAGCCGCTCGTCGGCGTCCGGGGCTCCGGTGTCGAGCACGGTCCCCGAGGGCAGCACGAGCACGAGGGAGTCGAGCGTGGCGTAGCTGTTGAGCTCGGTGCCGCACGCCATCCCGGAGGAGTTGTTGGCCACGACGCCGCCGATGGTGCAGGCGACCTCGCTGGCCGGGTCGGGTCCGAGCTTGCGCCCGTACCGGGCCAGTCGGGCGTTAACGGCACGGACGGTGGCGCCCGGCTGCACCCGCACGCGGGCCCCGTCATCCGGGACCTGCACGTCGCGGAAGTGCCGGCGGACGTCGACCAGGACCCCGTCGGTCACGCCCTGTCCGGACAGCGAGGTCCCCCCGGAGCGGAAGGTGAGGGGCACACCGTGTTCGGCGCTGGTGCGCAGCAGGGCCGCCACCTGCTCAGCGGATCGCGGTGCCACGACGGCCTGCGGCACGAGCAGGTAGTGGGAGGCGTCGTGGGCGAATCCGAGCAGGTCCGTGGCGCGGGTGGCGACCCCACCGGGCACCGCGCCCTCGAGGTGGTCAGTGAGACTCACGGCTGACCTCCGGTCCGCTGGAGCCGACGAGGAAGTCGAGGTCGGCGCCGGTGTCGGCCTGCTGGACGTGGTCGACGTAGAGCCGCTCCCAGCCGCGCCGGGGTGCGGCGTAGGCCTTGGCCGACTCCGGGCTCGGTGCCCTGGTGGCCAGCTCGGCGTCCGCGACGTCGAGGTGCAGGCGCCGTCCGGGGACGTCCAGCTCGATCCAGTCGCCGGTGCGGACGCGTGCGAGCGGACCACCGGCGGCGGCCTCCGGGGCGACGTGGAGCACGACGGTGCCGTAGGCGGTCCCGCTCATGCGTCCGTCGCAGATGCGGACCACGTCGCGCACCCCCTGCTGCAGGAGCTTCTTGGGCAGCGGCATGTTGGCGACCTCCGGCATCCCCGGGTAGCCCTTGGGCCCGCAGCCGCGCAGCACCATGACCGAGTCGGCGTCGACGTCGAGGTCGGGGTCGTCGACGCGGGCGCGGAAGTCCTCGATGGAGTCGAAGACGACGGCGCGGCCGCGGTGGTGCAGCAGGTGGGGGGAGGCGGCGGCGGGCTTGATGATCGCCCCGTCGGGAGCCAGGTTGCCGCGCAGGACGGCGATGCCGCCCTCGGTGAGCAGCGGTGCGGCGCGCGGGCGGATGACCTCGGGGTCCCACACCGGGGCGTCGGCGAGGTGGTCGACGAGCTTGGTGCCGAGCACGGTGGTGGCGGTGGGGTCGAGCAGGTCGGCGACCTCGCGCAGCACGGCGAGGAACCCGCCGGCGCGGTGCAGGTCCTCCATGAGGAACCGGCCAGCGGGCAGCAGGTCGACCAGCACCGGCACGCGCGAGCCGATCCTGTCGAAGTCCTCCAGGGTCAGGTCGATGCCGAGGCGCCCGGCGATGGCCAGCAGGTGCACGACGGCGTTGGTCGACCCGCCGATCGCCGCCAGGGCGACGATCGCGTTGTGGAAGGAGGCCTTCGTCAGGAAGGCGCTGGGGGTTCGGGCGTGCTCGACCATCTCCACGGCCAGCAGGCCCGTGCTGTGGGCGCCCTCCAGCAGCCGGCTGTCGGGGGCGGGGGTGCCGGCGACGCCGGGCAGCGTGGTGCCCAGCGCTTCAGCGACCAGCCCCATCGTCGAGGCGGTGCCCATCGTGTTGCAGTGCCCGCGGCTGCGGATCATCGCCGACTCCGAGCGCAGGAAGTCGGCCTGGCTCAGGGTCCCGGCGCGGACCTCCTCGGACAGTCGCCAGGTGTCGGTGCCGCAGCCCAGCGGGACCCCGCGGAAGGTGCCGGTGAGCATCGGGCCGCCGGGGACGACGACGGCGGGCAGGTCCACGCTGGCGGCCGCCATGAGCAGTGAGGGGATGGTCTTGTCGCAGCCCCCGAGCAGCACCACCCCGTCGACCGGGTTGGCCCGTAAGACCTCCTCGGTGGCCATCGCGGCCATGTTGCGCCAGAGCATCGCAGTGGGACGCACGTTGGTCTCGCCCAGGGAGACCACCGGCAGCTCCAGCGGGATGCCTCCGGCCTCGTAGACCCCGTCGCGGACCGACTTCGCGACCTCGGTGAGGTGGCTGTTGCACGGCGTCAGGTCGGAGGCGGTATTCGCGATGGCGATCTGCGGACGCCCCTCGAACGCCGAGCCGGGCACGCCGCGCCGCATCCACGCGCGGTGGATGGAGGCGTTGCGGTCCGTGCCTGAGTACCAGTGTGAGCTCCTGAGCTCCACGTCGAGCCGCCTTCCAACAAACGAAACGATGGTCTATCTTCTGGAACGCCATGGAGAGTATGCACGCGCAGGGCGCTGGGCCGACACCCCTTCCGCAGGGTGTCGATCGCCTCGAGGACAGCCGGCTGGTCGGTTCCGACCGGGTGCTCGCCGTGCTCAAGGAGCTCGCCCGGTACCCCGACGGCGCGGCCCTCGACGAGCTGACGCGCGTGATCGGGAGCCCGAAGCCGACGGTCCACCGCGCGCTGGGGGCCTTGCGGCGCGCGGGCCTGGCCGACCAGGACCCCCGCGGCCACTACGTCCTGGGCGACGAGCTGCTGCGCATGGCGTTCGCCCATCACGAAGCCCGCCCGGAGCACGTCCGCGTGCGGCCGGTGCTGGAGTCCCTGGCGGCGCGCTTCGGCGAGACCGCCCACTACGCCGTCCTCGACAGCAGCGACGGACGTGACGGCCGCGGCGGCCGCGAGGTCGTCTACCGGGCGAAGGTCGACCCGCCCACCGGCGCCGTGCGGCTCACCTCGACCATCGGCGGGCGCAACCCCACCCACGCGACCGCCGTCGGCAAGCTCCTGCTGTCCTCCCGGCTCACCTCCCTCGACGACGTCCGCTCCTGGGTGGGGGAGGAGCCGCTGCCGCGGCGCACCGAGCGGACCCTGTGCACCGCGGAGGCCCTGCACGCCGAGCTGGAGCGCATCCGCGGCCAGGGCTTCGCGGTCGACGACCAGGAGAACGAGGTCGGCATCAACTGCCTCGCCCTGGCGGTGCACACCACCTCCAGCACCACCCCCTCCGGCGCGGTCAGCATCAGTGGACTGACCTACCGCACGCCCCTGGGCGCCCTCGTCGCGGCTGTCGACGACCTCCGCCGGGCCCTGGGCGACCTCGCCGCCCCACCGCGTCCAGCCCCCGCGAACACCCAGGAGACCCCGTGAAGCTCATGCGCATCGGCGCACCCGGCGCCGAGAGGCCCGTCGTCCGCCTCGACGAGCAGACCTACGTCGACGTCTCCGACGTCGTCCTCGACTACGACGAGGCCTTCTTCGGCGCCGACGGCCTCGCCACCCTGCGCGACGTCGTCGCGGAGCGCGTGGCCGATGGCCGCACGAGCACCTTCGCCGGGGAGCGGGTGGGGGCCCCCTTCGCGCGTCCCCACCAGATCCTGTGCATCGGGCTGAACTACTCCGACCACGCCGCCGAGACGGGGCAGGCGGTCCCCGCCGAGCCAATCCTGTTCACCAAGTCGCCCAACACCCTCGTCGGTCCCGACGACGACGTGCGCATCCCCCGCGGGTCCACCAAGCCCGACTGGGAGGTGGAGCTCGGCATCGTCATCGGCCGGCGGACGAGCTACCTGGACTCCGTGGACGAAGCGCGAGACGCCATCGCCGGGTACTGCGTGGTCAACGACGTCTCCGAGCGCGCCTTCCAGATGGAGCGCGGCGGGCAGTGGTGCAAGGGCAAGTCCGCGGAGACGTTCAACCCCGCCGGTCCCTGGCTGGTCACGGCGGACGAGGTCGAGGACGTGCTGGACCTGAGGCTGTGGCTCGACGTCAACGGGACGCGCCGCCAGACGGGCAGCACCTCGCTCATGATCTTCGACCCGTACACCGTGGTGCACCACCTGAGCCAGTTCATGGTGCTGGAGCCCGGTGACCTCATCAACACCGGAACGCCTCCGGGTGTGGGCCTGGGGTTCGACCCGCCGGTGTGGCTGCAGGCCGGTGACGTCATCGAGCTGGGCATCTCCGGGCTGGGGTCCCAGCGCCAGAACGTCGTCGCCCCCCGATGAGAGCGTTCGTCCTCACCGGCCCGGGCGCGGGAGAGGTCCAGGACGTCCCTGCCCCCGTGGCCGCCCCCGGAGAGGTGGTCGTCGACGTCGAGCGCGTGGGTGTCTGCGGCACCGACGTGGAGTTCTTCACCGGCGAGATGGCCTACCTGCACTCCGGGCACGCCGCCTACCCGCTGGTGCTCGGTCACGAGTGGTGCGGCGTCGTCGCCTCCGTCGGCGACGGCGTCCCCGATGAGTGGGTGGGACGCCGCGTGATGGGCGACACCATGCTCGGTGACGGCACCTGCCGCCGCTGCCGGCGCGGCCACCAGCACGTGTGCGAGCACCGCCAGGAGGTCGGGATCCGCGGCGGACGTCCCGGGGCGCTGGCCGAGCAGCTCGCTGTGCCCGCCTCGTCGCTGCACGCACTCCCTCCCCAGCTGGACCCGGTGCTGGGCGCTCTGGTGGAGCCGGGCGGCAACGCGCTGCGCGCCGCGCAGGCCGCCGGCGTGACCGCAGGCGACCGGGCGCTCGTCATCGGCCCCGGCACCATCGGCCTGCTGGTGGCGATGTTCCTGCGCGCTGAAGGCGTGGAGGTGCACCTGCTCGGGCGCAGCGACCGGTCCCTGGAGGTGGCCCGCCGGCTCGGCTTCGAGCAGGTGTGGACCGAGCCCGACCTGCCGCGGCTGCCGTTCGACGCCGTCGTGGAGTGCACCAACGGGGTCGCGATGCCGGCCCTGGCGCTCTCCCTCGTCGAGCCGGCCGGCCGTGTCGTCTACATCGGCCTGGCCGGGGTCCCGAGCACCGTCGACACGCGCGACCTGGCCCTGAAGGACGTCACCGCCGTCGGCATCCTGTCGGCCTCGCCCGGGCTGGCTGACACCATCACCGCTTACGCCGACGCCAAGATCGACCCCCGCTTCCTCGTGGCCGCGACGGTCGGGCTGGAGGAGGTCGCCGACGTCCTCGCCGGCCGGTACCCGCGCAGCGCGGGCGCCGGCCCGAAGGTGCACGTCGATCCCCGTCCGAGCCGAGGAGCCCGCTGATGGCGACCACGACCGACTTCGCCGGGCTCGTGGCGCTGGTGACCGGGGGAGCCAGTGGGATCGGCGCCGCCACGGCGAGCCTCCTGGTCGAGCGCGGCGCACGGGTCGCCGTCCTCGACAGGAGCACCCAGGGAGCTCCTGGTGGCGCGCTCGCCCTCGTGGCCGACCTGACCGACGCGGCCGCTGTCGAGCGCGCGGTCGCCGAGGCCGCCACGCAGCTGGGTGGCCTCGACGTGCTGGTCAACAACGCAGGCATCGGGGCCGTGGGCGACGTGGCCGCCAACGACGACGCCGAGTGGGCGCGGGTGCTGGACATCAACGTCACGGGCATCGCCCGCGCCACGCGCGCCGCGCTGCCGCACCTGCGCGCCTCGCGCAGCCCGGCGGTGGTCAACACGTGCTCAGCGGTGGCCTTCGTCGGGGTCCGCCAGCGCGCCCTCTACAGCGCCAGCAAGGGAGCCGTCCTGGCGCTGACGCTCGCCATGGCCGCGGACCACGCGGGCGAGGGCATCCGCGTGAACGCCGTCGCCCCCGGTACCGCGGACACGCCCTGGGTCAACCGCCTGCTCGCCGGTGCCGAGGACCCCGGAGCCGCGGCTGAGGCGCTGCGGAAGCGGCAGCCGCTGGGCCGGCTCGTGTCTGCGCAGGAGGTCGCTACCGCCATCTGCTCCCTGGCGTCGCCGCTGGCTGCCTCGACCACGGGTGCGGTGCTTCGCGTCGACGGTGGGATGACGTCGCTGCGGGTGTGAGGGCCCGCCTGCCTGGGCCCCGCCCCGCAGGGCGACCTCGCGAGTGGTGGGGGCGTCTGCGCCCCCGGGATACAATCTACTGAACAGTAGATTAGGGCGTCGATCCGTGGCCGCCGCTCGTGCACGAGCCTCGCGTTCCGCCACGGCTGACGGCCGCAGGCGAGGAGCAAGCATGACCACAGGAGTCGCAGCTCGCACAGCAGGAGACGCCGAGCGTCTCCTGGTAGTGACGGGTCTGACCACCGACGCCCTCGTCGACCCGCTCGGTACCGGTTCTCCACAGCCGACCTTCGCCTGGTGCATCACCTCCGATCAGACCGACGTTCTCCAGCGCTCCTACGAGATCGAGGTGACGAGCGACGCGGGTGAGGTCGTCTGGTCCAGCCAGGCCGAGTCCGACCTGCCCTTCGACGTCCGGTACCGCGGTGCACCGCTGCTCTCCTCGACCCGCTACCGCTGGCGCGTGCGGGTGCAGGCCTCTGTCGGGAGTGACCCTGACGAGCCCGGTAGCGGACGGGTCGTCCGGTCGGAGTGGTCCGAGGCCGCTCACTTCGAGACGGCGCTCTTGGACCCCACCAGGTGGCGGGCGTCATGGATCGCCGGACCTTCCCCCACCTCGAAGGTCGACGACACCGTCCACTACTTCCGCAAGCACGTGCGACTCCCCGCGGGGGTGGTCCGAGCCAGGGCCTACGTGAGCTCGTTGGGGTGGAACCGGTTCTTCGTCAACGGCACCGACCTCACCGGGCCGGCGCTCGTCCCGAGGTACACCCCCTACGACCACGTGATCGAGCACCAGACGTACGACGTCACGACCGCCCTGCGCGAGGGGGACAACGTCGTGGCGCTCGTGGTCGCCGACGGTCGCTACCGCGGAGCCCTGGGCCTGCTGAACGCCCGCGCCGCCTACGGGGACCGGACGGCCGGTCTGGTGCAGATCGAGGTCGACCTCGCCGACGGCACCCGCACCTCGATCCTCTCCGACGGCAGCTGGAGCACTGGACCCGGACGGATCACCGGTGCGGACCCCAAGCGGGGGGAGCGCATCGACCTGCGCGTCAGCGACGACGACTGGCTGACCGACGACCTGACCCCGAGCCGCTTCCGCGCCGCCGAGGTCCTCCAGGAGCACCACCGGCTGGTCGCGGAGTCCGTCGAGCGCGTCTGCGAGGTGCAGCGGATCCCGGCCACGGCCGTCCTGCGGTCCCCGTCGGGCCAGCAGATCGTCGACTTCGGGCAGAACTTCGCCGGTGTGGTCAGGATCCGCGTCGACGGACCCAGGGGCGCCCAGGTGCAGCTCACGCATGGGGAGGTGCTCACGCCCGAGGGCGAGCTCGACACCGCGTCCTTCGTGAAGCCGGCCAAGCAGTGGTACCAGCGCGACACCATCACGCTCGACGGGACCGCCCAGTGGGTGCAGCCGTGGTTCACCATCCACGGCTTCCGCTACGTGGAGGTCTCTGGGCTTGAGGCCGACCTCGATCCCGCGGACGTCGTCGGCGTGGTGCTGTCGTCCGCCCTCTCCGAGGTCGGCACGTTCGAGGCCTCCGACGCCCGGCTCGAGCAGCTGCGCCGCAACGTGCTGTGGAGCGTCCGCTCGAACTACACCGACACCCCCACTGACTGCCCGACCCGTGAGCGCGCTGGGTGGACCGGTGACATCCAGGTGTTCGCCCCCGCCGGCTCGGTGCTGGTGCAGTCCCACGCGTTCCTGCGCCGCTACCTCGACAACCTGGTGATGGAGCAGTACGAGGACGGCGCCGTCCCCATCTACGTCCCCAAGGACGGCCCGCGCCCCAAGGGGCTCGGCGGGCTGGCGGCGCACGGGATGGCCCGCTCGGTCGGCTGGGCTGACGCTGCCGTGCTGCTGCCCTGGACCGTCTACGAGCGCTACGGCGACACCTCCGTGCTGGAGCGGCAGTACCCGAGCATGAAGCTCTGGCTGGGGCACCAGGTGCGCCAGGCGGCGAAGGCCGGTCGGGGCCGGCCGGCGCGGACGTTGTCGCGCGAGGGCAGGAAGCACGAGCGCTACGTCGTGGACCGGGGGTTCCACTTCGGGGAGTGGCTGCGCCCAGGAGAGAACGCCCTGACGTCCATCCGCGGCAACCTCGTCCGCCCGCCGGCCAGCATCGCCACCGCCTACTTCGCGCACTCCGCCAGGACGCTCGCGCGAGCGGCTGAGGTCCTGGGCGAGCTCGAGGACGCAGCGCGCTTCAACACCCTGGCTGAGCGCATCCGCGAGGCCTGGCGGTTCGCCTTCGTCAGGCCTGACGGACGTGTCGCCTCCGACCGCCAGGACGACTACGTCCGCGCACTCGCCTTCGACCTTCTCGAACCCTCACAACGGCCAGCTGCCGTCGCCCGGCTCGTCGAGCTCGTCGAGCAGGCCGGTGACCACCTGACCACCGGGTTCCTCTCCACGCCGATGCTGCTCCCGCAGCTGGTCGAGGGCGGCCGCAGCGACGTCGCCGTGCGCCTGCTGATGCAGACGTCGAACCCGTCGTGGCTGCACCAGGTCGAAGCCGGGGCGACGACCACCTGGGAGACGTGGGAGGGCTTCGACTCAGCCGGCCGCGCCAAGGAGTCGCACAACCACTACGCGCTGGGCGCCGTCGCCGGCTGGCTCACCGAGGGACTCGCGGGCCTGGCCCTCGCCGCGCCCGGGTACCGGCGACTGCGGATCGCTCCGGTGGTGACGCGTCAGCTCGACTCCGCGGGAGCGACGCTGCAGACGCCGTTCGGGCTCGCCGCGAGCCGGTGGCGGCGCGAGGGCGGCGAGGTCGTTCTGGAGGTCGTGGTGCCTGCTGGGTCGAGTGCGGAAGTGGTGGTTCCGGGAGACGACTCACCGCGGTCGGTGGGTTCGGGTACCCACGTCATCACCTGGCCAGAAGAGAGGTCCTGAGGTGCATCGCACGCGAAGACACCACGCCGTACCCGCAACCCCGTCGCCAGCCTCGTCCCGGCGGCCCTGCAGTGCAGACGGCTGCGGATCCCTCCGATGGCGCTGTCGCGGTGGAGGGGGGCGACCTGTCCTGGTGTCTCCTGGGCGCACGAGGGAAGCGCTGGTCCACGCGGACCCGTCCCCCTGGTCCGTCGGTGCCGGGAGCCGCATCGCCGCCTGGTCGGGCGCCTCGAGGGAGGCACGCAGGTGAACGGACCGGAGGACCGCGCCTCCGCGGATGCGGCTGAGGGCAGCGTCGCCGAGCCCGTGACCTCGCCCCAGGTAGATCGTCGACCGCTGCTGCCGGGACCGGTGGTCGTGCTGCTGGGCGTCGCTGCCGCTGTCGTCGTCGCGGCTGGCCTGAACCACGCATCCAGCATCGCTGGCCCTGCTCTGCTGGGCCTGCTGCTCGTGGTCACCGTCTCGCCGGCGGCGTCGTGGCTCCGGCGCCGCGGCGCGCCGGTGTGGCTCGCGCTCCTGGTCGTCGGCGCCCTCAGCTACGGCATCCTCATCGCGCTGGTGGCCTCCTTGGTCGTCGCCGTGGAGCAGCTGGTGGTGCTGCTGCCCAGCTACCAGGAGGAGTTCCTGACCCTCGTGCGGCAGGGCAGCGGCCTCCTGGACCGGCTGGGCGTGACCACCGCCCAGCTGCAGAGTGCCGTGACTGCAATCGACCCCAACCGGGTGGTCAGCGCCCTGCAGGGCGTGCTGGGCAGCGTCACCGGCATCGTGTCAGCATCGGTGTTCCTGCTGACCGCCCTGTTCTTCCTCGTCCTGGAGGCGGGATCCTTCGGTCGCCGGGTCGACGCGGTGGGGCGGAGCCGGCCCCACCTGGCCGTGGCGCTGCGCAGCTTCGCCACCAGCACCCGGCAGTACATGGTCGTGAGCACGGTGTTCGGTCTCGTCGTCGCGGCACTCGACGTCGTGGCGCTGTACGTCATCGGCGTCCCGCTGCCACTGCTGTGGGGACTGCTGGCGTTCATCACCAACTACGTGCCCAACATCGGCTTCGTGCTGGGCGTGGTCCCACCGGCCCTGTTGGCGCTGCTGGACGGGGGCCCCACCGACGCCGTCGCGGTGGTGGTCGTCTACACCGTGCTCAACGTGGTGATCCAGTCTTTCATCCAGCCGAAGTTCGTCGGTGACGCGGTGGGCCTGTCCCCGGCGCTGAGCTTCCTGTCGCTGTTCGTGTGGACCCTGGTGATCGGACCCCTGGGAGCGGTCCTCGCGATCCCGCTGACGCTGCTGGCGAAGGCGCTGCTGGTCGACATCGACCCTGACCGCGCCTGGGTGCTGCCGCTCATCTCCGACACCGGCCCCGGGACCACGGGCGCACCGCTGCCCGCGCGCGCACCACGACGCCGCCGCGACGACCCGCCGCGGGGCGGCGCCGAGGACCCCACTGATGACTCCACCCAGCACGACGTGCGCCACGCAGCCGCTGCTGGTGATCCCGGGGCGGCCGTGGACGGGGGGACCGCTCCGCCCCGGTGAGGCCTCGGAGTGCGCGGACGCCGCACGTGCGCTCCCATGATCCCGCCGCCGGCTCCGCGTCGGCACCACCCACAGCCCCGATGGAGGTCCCCGCCGTGCTCGGCCGCGTCAGCACCACCGGCGTCCTGGCCGCCACCGCCTTCTGCCTGCTGGCGATGACCCCCTCGCTGCTGCCGAGGACCTTCCTCTACCAGGGCCTGGTCTGCGGCATCTCCGCGGCGCTGGGCTACGGCGCCGGCACCGGGCTGAGGTGGCTGGCCGCGACGCTGCCCACCACCCGCCGCTGGGTGGCAGCGGTCGGCGGTCGGGTGCCCCCGGCGGCACGTCGCGCCGGCAGGGCGGTCCTGCTGGTGGCCTGCGCCGGGTCCGTGCTGGTCGTCCTGGCCGTCAGCGTGCGGTGGCAGCAGCAGCTGGCCCTGGCGCTGGGGGCCGGTCCGCCCAGCACGGGCCGGTGGCTGCTGGCCGCTCCGGTCCTGGCGGTGGTGGGTGCGGTGCTCGTCCTGCTCGCCCGCGTCCTGCGGGGTGGCGGCGTCGGGGCTGGCCCACGTGCTGCACCGCGTCCTGCGGCTGCCCGCGGTCCCGGCGGGACTGGTGGGGGCGGGGCTCGTTGGCGCGGGGGTGCTGGTCGTGGTGAACGACGTGCTCCTGGCGCGGGCGCTGAGCGCGACGGACGAGGCCTTCAGCCTGGCCAACACCGAGGACCACCCCGGAGTGGTGCAGCCCACGGCCGCCACGCGCAGCGGCTCCCCGGCCTCGGCGGTGCCCTGGGACAGCCTCGGGCGCGAGGGCCGGCGGTTCGCCGCCGGGGGACCGAGCAACACCGAGCTCGCAGCAGGGGCCGCCGGACTGGTCGCCGAGCCCGTGCGCGTCTACACCGGGCTCGACAGCGCTCCGGACGCGCAGGCGCGAGCGGCGCTGGTGGTGGCCGAGCTGGAGCGCACCGGGGGGCTCCAGCGCGAGGTGGTGCTGGTGGTGGCCACCACCGGCAGCGGGTGGGTCAACGGAGCGGCCGTGAACGCGCTGGAGCGCCTGTACGGCGGGGACACGGCCACGGTGGCCTCGCAGTACTCCTACCTGCCGAGCTGGCTCTCCTCCCTGCTCGACCGCGCCCGCGCTGAGGAGGAGTCCCGCGCTGTCTTCGAGGCGGTCGAGGCACGGGTGGCCGCCCTCCCCGAGGGCGACCGGCCGCGGCTGCTCGTGTACGGCGAGAGCCTGGGGTCGGCCGGCTCCGAGGCGGTCTTCGGCTCGTTGGCCTCGGTGCGCGAGCGCACCGACGGGGTGCTGTGGAGCGGGCCCCCGAACTCCAACCAGCTCTGGGGCGCCTTGGTGGAGCGCCGCGACCCGGGCACGACGCCGGCAGACCCCGTCTACGCCGACGGGCTGGTGGTGCGCTTCGCCGACAGCGCCGACCCGCTCGCGGCCGACGGCACGCCGTGGCTGGAGCCGCGGGTGCTGTACCTGCAGAACGCCTCCGACCCGGTCGTGTGGTGGAGCCCGGAGCTGCTGTTCCAACGGCCCGAATGGCTGGCGCCCGGGGGGTCGGCGGGAGTGGAGGCGGTGATGACGTGGTTCCCGGTCGTCACCTTCTGGCAGGTCACCTTCGACCTGCTGAACGCCAAGGACGTGCCGGCGGCGGCCGGCCACAACTACGACGCCGCGGTGCGGCAGGGCTGGGAGCAGGTCGCAGCACCGCAGGGGTGACCTCCTGCGGCTTCCTGCGGCTCCCTGCGGGTGACGGGGGTGGGGGAGCGCTTGACGGCCTGGGCGCGGGTGGGGTCTTGGCCCTCGTCGAGGAGCGTCGCCGAGGTGTCGAGGTCGGTGACGTCAGCGGGGGACGTGCACCCGCTGGCCGTCAGCACGGTGCTGCAACAGCCGTCGCCTGGCGTGAGCGGGGCTCGGCGCGTCCACGCGAAAGGTGTCCCGTCGAGGACTCCACCACGGCGCTGTGGCCGAAGGCGCCACCGACTCACCGCCCAAGGACGGCTGTGCTGTCGATGCCCACGGGCAGCCGCGCCTCAGCGGAGACCGTCATCCGAGAGCGGAACCTGCTTCACGAACAGATGACAGCGATTCGTTGCGCTCGACGGACTTCACCGGAGGAGTCCGCCAAGCGGACAGGACTGTCGTACCCGGTACCTATGGTGTGAACAGGCCGGCAGGTCAACACTGAGTGGGGGCTGACGTGGGCGACGTCATGGTCATTCTCGGCGCAGGAGCGAGTTTCGACTGCGTGGACCGAGACCGGACCACACGGCTCGGAATCCGCAACCCACCGCTGGCAGCTCAGCTCTTCGACGAGCGAGCAGACTTCATCGAGGTTCTGCTGCAGAACCCCCAGGCACTGTCGATCGTGCAGCGGATGCGTCGCCTGGCGCCCCTCGGCGGTGGAGTCGAAGACGCCCTCAACCGCGTCGTCGACCTGGCCGAGCAGACCCGGAACCCGCTGTACCTCCAGGACGTCCTGGCGCTGCGCTTCTACCTCCGCGAGATCATCCTGAAATCTACTTCACCGATACCTGTTGCCACGGCTGGAGCGACGAACTACTTGGACCTCGTGACGCGGTTGCACGACTACTCTCTCGAGGTCGGGTGCCGTGTCAGCTTCGTGACGTTCAACTACGACAACCTCCTCGAACAGGCCATCGCGAGCAGGTTCTCCTATGCCTTCTCGACGACGGACTCCTACGTCTCCGCACCAATGGCCGTCTTCAAGCCGCATGGTTCGGTCGATTGGGTCGATGCGATCCCGCTGGACGCGAACAAGCGCCTTGAGAACTACTACATGCACACCGGGGCGGTCCACCTCGCGGAGCACCTGGACGCCACACGAAAGAGCGCAGTGCTGATGCTCGACGCTCAGAAGGTCAACACCGGCTGGGGGCCGCAGGAGGTGGTGGTGCCCGCCATTGCGATCCCCATCACCAACAAGGACGCGTTCTTGCTGCCCTGTGGTCATGAACAGGAACTCGCCGCACGCATGCGTGACGTCGACACGCTCCTGGTCATCGGGTGGCGAGCGTCGGAAGCGGCGTTCAAGGACCTCGCGCGCGGCAACCTGCGTCACGCGGGCTTCCAGGACATCCGAGCGTTCGTCGTGGACAAGGCCGATAGTCGAGTCAGCGCAGGCGCCGAGACCATCAAGAACTTCCACCCACATCTGGGCCACGGGAACACCCAGGTGACCGAGGTCGGCTTCTCGGATTTCCTCAACGATCAGCGGACGCATCCGCGGATGAGCGAATGGGCCCGCTTCCTCGAGCACGTCCGCCGCTCGAGGTAGGCGCCGCTAGACGCGCAGCTCGCTCTGTCCAGGTCTCGCTGGCCCGAGGTCAATAGACCAAGGCGAGTAGCGACAGGCTCACCGCTCCCAGCGCAGCGCCTGCGATCACCTGCGCAACGGTGTGGTCTCGCAGCACGACGCGGCTCCAGGACACCAGGGCCACAGCCACCCCTGCAAGGAGCGCCCAAGGCCCGAGGACGATCACGAGGGCCGCGACCGTCCCCGATACCACTGCGGAGTGCATCGAGATCTTCCAGAACTTCGAGATCACCAGGCAAGCGAGAACGAGCAGCACCTCGCCTGCCAGAAGCCAGACCAGTAGCGGTGGTGCTCCCAAGAGCACGAGCACGGAGATGCCGGCCGCCAGGGAGAGGAGTACGGCGACCAGCACCTTGGGGCGGTCCTCACGGCGGGACACGTGCCGGTCGGTCGCGCCGCCGGTGCGAATGAGCCAGGCGATGTAGGCGTACGGCAGCCCGATGGCGAAGACGGCACCCAGCAGCCCCAGACCCGCGCCGCGCCACGCGTTGGAGTCGCTGAGCGCCCCGACGGCCACGGGACAGATCACGCCGACGACTGAGGGGGCCAGCAGCTCGGTGAACACCCGAGCCAGCCGCAAGCGCAGACCGCTGCTCCCGCCGGCAGCGGTCCTCGTCTCGACGTCCACCTGCTCAGTCATGGCGTGGCCTCCTTCCGCTGGTCCCTGACGTGTCGGCGCGCCTGCCGGCGGCGCTGCCGGTACCGGTGGGCCACCTTGGTCCACCAGGCCACTTCCTGCTCGACGGTCGCCGCCGTGGGAGGCACCGGGATGGTCTTCTCCGGCACCGGCGCCCCTACGGACTCGGCCACGACGACCTCGGCCAGCGCGCTCGCCGCCCGGTCGGCCTCGACGTCGGACGCCTTCGGTGACGCCAGGGCGGCGGGTGCCACCTGCCTCACGGTGACGGAGCGGCCGCCCAGGATCCGCACGGCATCGAGCAGCTCGATGACGCGCCGGTAGAGCCGCCAGGCGCCGGTGCGGACGGCCAGGACTTCCCGGACCGGACCCGGGTCCGGATCCAGCGCGACCGAGGGCCGCAGGCGCACGAGGTCGCTCCACAGCGGGTAGAGGCGGACGCTCTTGGCGTGGGCCGTCAGCCCGTCCGACGTCGCACGGGCACGGGCAACCGCCGCCAGCCACAGGGTTCCAGCGACCAGCAGGATGCTGGCGACCGCAGCGAGGACCGCCCCCGGCCACGCCAGCGCCGCCAGCATGGAGGGACGGTCGGCGCCGACGGCGCCGAGCCCCACCACGCGCAGCACCACGTAGAGGCAGCCCGAGGCGGCGCCGAAGGTGATCAGCCGGCCGCTGGTCGCCAAGTGGCCGGTCATGGTCGTCCGCATCCGCCACCCGAGCCGCAAGAGCTCGGCGAAGGCGCCGCCGACGAAGGCGACGAAGACCAGCGTGTAGACGCTCACCGCGGGCACTTCGGCGAAGGTCACCATGTACGACTGGACCTGCTGCCCCTGCGGCCCGACCACGAAGCAGGTCCAGAGCACGATGACGGCGACCGCCAACCACGTCCGCCGACGCCGGACCCAGCCCCACCGCCCTCGCCGCGCTGCCGACCCGTCAGCGCCGGCTCCTGCGCGGACGGCGAAGTGACCGACCATCCCCAGGATGCCGACCGCGCATGTCATCAGCGCGGTGCGGGCGATGGGCTCGCCGATGTTCGTCACGCCCGTCAGTCGCGTCAGCACCGCGTAGACGGGGGAGACCAGTGCCGTCGTCCCCACGGCGAGCCCCGACAGCGCGAGGGCGAGACCCTGGCGGTCACGGCGGCTGCCGGGCAGCAGGTCAGGCGCACGGAGAAGTGCGGCGAGGCCGACGAACGCGGCCACAGCGGGAATCGCGTACGTCGAGACGACGTCGGCAAGGCTCACCGGACGTCTCGACGGCGGGAGCCGAACGTTGCCGTCAGGTCTGCTGCCCGCCGACGAGCGTCCGCGGCCATGCCCGTGAGGGCGTCAGCAGCCGGGTCGGCGGTGAGCTGCAGCAGCATCGAGGCGAAGACCTCGGCCTCGCGCTCCTCGGCCTCGGAGTACTCCTTGCGGCCCAGCGTCCGCCGCACCTTCGCCGGGTCCAGCAGGGGGAACAGCGCGGCGAGCACATCGGGTGCCAGCACCTCGTCGTGACCATGCCCGAACGCGATGTGTGCTAGCTCGTGGGCGATGACGTGCTCCAGGTGCAGACCCGTCAGCGCGTCGTCGTAGAAGACGGTGTCGGCATCGTCCGTGCCGATCCAGAACCCGGACATCTCCTCGAGGCGGGGGTGGGCCACAAGGCGGATCGGGCGGTGGCGGCGGCGGCTCAGCTGGTCGACGAGCTCCTCGGCGCTGGTAGGGCCGTCGATGCCGAGGTCGGCCAGGAGGCGGGCACAGCGAGCACGCACGACGCCCAGCCGCATCCGGCCACCTCTCTCACTCGGGGGCGCGGCTCCTCGGTGCCGGCTCCGAGGGCGCGCCGTCAGCCTCAGAGCCGTCGGCGCCCTCGGGCAGGCCCTCCAGGGCACGCACCCGATCGATCATGTCCACGATGGTCCCCAGGCTCTCCGTGGAGAGGCCCGAGGCCCGCATAGCGATCTTGCGTACCCCGGCGTCGCGCATGGCCGCAACTACAGCGAGCTGCTCGTTGACGGCCCTGGAGACGTCGTCGTCGAAGAAGTAGGCCGCCGGGACGCCGAAGAAGGAGGCGAGGGCCTCCAGATGCTTCATCGTCGGGTTGTCGCGCTTGCCGTTGCGGAGCATCCAGACGTACGCAGCGCTGATGGTCGGCCCCCCAGCGTCACGGATCTCACTGGCGACCTGCTCGTAGGTGTACTCGCCGCGTGAGGTGCGGACGGTCTTGAACAGGTGGTCGACCTTCTCGGCCAGGCTCCGGGAAGATCCACCGTTCGGAGCAGTGCCTTCCGCGGAAATGTCGACGTCGGCGTCGACCGCGTCCTCGGCCACGTCCTGCCCCTCTCGGCCCTGCAACGGCACTCAGGCGCACTGGTCGTGCGCCCCGCGTCTTGACAGCAGTTCACGTGGGCATAGCATCTGGAACGTCATCACAACTCATGTAAATGAGAGGGAGCCGGACACCAACCCGGGCGCCGGTTCGCACCGCCACCCTGCATCCACACCCACCGACGAGACACCGGTGGGCATCGATCCATCCACAGTGCCGCCTCTGCGCAGATGCGTCGAGAGCGACACCTCAAGGCTATCCGCATGGGGGTGACCGACCGTGAGCACAGTGACCACCTCGACGACGACGTGGACCGCGGTGGCCGTGCTCGGCCTCGTTTCGGTCGTCGTCCTGGTCGGCGGGGCGATGAGCCTGGACGCCACTCAGGTGGACGGCCCGCCCGCGGGGGCGGTCTCCGACACCGGCGACGCCGTCCCCTTCACCGGCGCGAGCGGCGGCTGCACGATCTCCGACCCCACGGGGACCGGTGGCTGCGTCACGCCGGCCACCGCTTGGCTACTGCAGCAGGCCGGCGCCCACATCGGACGTCAGCCGACCAGCTGCTGGGACGCACACGCCTGGAACCCGACGTCGGACCACCCCAAGGGCCGCGGCTGCGACATCACCTTCGGAACGGCGGGTCGCTTCCCGGACGAAGCCGACAAGGCCGCCGGCTGGACGTTCGCCAGTTGGCTCGTGGCTAACGCGCGGGCGCTGCGGGTCTCCTACGTGATCTGGCAGGGACAGATCTGGTCGACCGCCCGCGCCGACGAGGGCTGGCGCACCTACACCGGGGGCGGCGTCTACGACCCCACCAGCCCCGTCGGCGGCCACTACGACCACGTCCACGTGTCGGTACTGCCGTGAAGGCTCGCACCCTACTACTCAGCCTCGATGCGGGGCCGCGACCACCGGAGGCACCGTGACGACGCTGACGTTGACCGAAGAGCAGGTGCGCACGCTCCCGCCCGTCGTGGACGTTCCGACGGCGGCCGCGGTGCTCGGGATCAGTCCCGCGACGGCGTACCGGCTCATCAGGTCCGAAGAGTGGCCCACCCCGGTGCTCCACCTCGGCCGCTACATCCGCATCCCGCGTGCGGCTCTGTTCGACGTGCTGGAGCTGCGCCCATGAAGGCGGGCACGGTCCGCCGCCGGCACACGCGGGACTGCCCACCAGCTTCGGGTGGCGCCCGTCCGCAGCACCGCTGCCGCGGGTCCTGGGAGTACGTCATCGACCTGGGGCTCGACGGCCGAGGCAGCCGACGCCAGGAGACCAAGAGCGGCTACCCCACGAAGGCCGCCGCCGCAGCCGCCCTGCGCGAGTTCCGCGAGACCATCGACGGCGGCGTGCACATCACCGACACCACCGTCGGTCAGTACCTGGACCGCTGGCTGCAGGGTAAGCACGCGCTGCGTCCCAGCACCCGGGCCAGCTACGCCGACCACGTCGAGACCTACATCAAGCCCCACCTCGGGCACGTCGAGCTCCTCCAGCTCCGCGCGCACCACCTCGACCGCTTCTACGCGGCGATCGCGACCGGCTCCCGGGGACGCCCGCTGAGCGCGTCGACGGTGAGGCGGATCCACGCGACCCTCCGCTCGGCTCTGAACAGCGCGGTCAAGCGGCGGCTGATGCCGCACAACCCGACCGACCAGATCGAGCTGGCGCCCGAGCGGCCCAAGCGTCCCGAGCCGTGGACGGTGCAGGAGTGCCTGAGCTTCCTGGAAGCCGCCCGGGACGACCGGCTCTACCCGCTCTACCACCTGTACCTGCTGGGCGGTCTGCGCCGAGGCGAGGGCATCGGGCTGCGGTGGACGTCCGTCGACCTCGCGAAGCGCACGGTGTCGGTGAGCGAGCAGATCACCGCGGTGCGGAACCGTTCGCAGACGGGGGAGCCCAAGACACGCAGCGGGGTTCGTCGGGTCCGTCTGGACGAGGCCACGACCGTGCTCCTCGCCGGACACCGCACCGCGCAGGTGGCCGAGCGTCAGAGGTGGGGGCTGCCGATCGTCGACAACGGGCTCGTCTTCACCAAGGAGGACGGATCACCGCTGGTCCCCGGCTACGTCACCAAGCACTTCTACGTCTTGGCCCGCCGGGCCGGTCTACGCCGCGTCCGGCTGCACGACCTGCGCCACACGAGCGCAAGCCTGGCGCTGGAGGCGGGTGTCGCCATGAAGGTCGTTTCGGACCGCCTCGGGCACTCCTCGATCGCCATCACGGCGAACCTCTACACGCACGTCTACGACACGGTCGCCCTCGACGGTGCCGATCGTCTGGCAGCTCTGCTCATGAACGCAGCTGGTGCAGATGTGAGCAAAACGTGAGCATCCAGCCCCGGTCGAAGCCGTCCGCACCGGCCCGCGCCCCACCAACAGCGGTCGCCTAGGCGACATCTTCCCTGCTCAGAGACCTGGACCACGCGACCGGCGGTCGGCGCCCCCGGCTGGATTCGAACCAGCGACCATCGGATTAGAAGTCCGGTGCTCTTCCGCTGAGCTACGAGGGCGGGCGGCGCGACCGCTCGCCCCCAGCCTAGGCGGCACCGCACCACCGCCGG
>Ga0325401_1000054_pt1 | contig 60320 bp, 54 predicted proteins | sample PopdelMetagenome_FD_205666 | JGI IMG/M metagenome (GOLD analysis project Ga0325401, IMG submission 205666) | Populus deltoides microbial communities from Bellville, Georgia, United States - Xylem-PdKOR-R2 | ecosystem: Host-associated > Plants > Phyllosphere > Stem > Wood/Secondary xylem | place...
AACCGGCTCGAGAGTCTCGGCGATCGGTTCGGGGTCGATCTGTCCCTGCCCCACACGGGAGATGGCGTGCCAGAGCCGGTTGGTGTCGCTGGTGGTCTTCTCGACGTCGGTCAGCAGCACCTTCAGCGGGATGCCCGGCCGACCGCCGACCTTAATCAGGAACTTCCCGCGGCCGGGTGGCTCGGTCTCCGCACCGGTCTTGGAGTCGAACGTCGGCGGGCTCGACCAGCTCTGCAGCATGGTCTGCTCGATCTGGGACAGGTCGACCACGCTGGTCAGCTTCGCCATCTCCGCCTGCGGCAGCCCGCCACAGATCACCATGCCCGCCCGCTCGACCAGGCCGGCGGCCTTCATCCGGTCCTCCTCGGTCGGCAGCGACGCCAGGTCGCTCATGGTGTGGGTGATCATCGCCTGGCCGACCGCAACCTTGCGGTTGAGCCGGGTCAGGGAGTCGACCCGCTCGACCATGCCGCTGCCCGAGCGCAGCGCCTGCCACAGCTCGTCGAGGATGATGAAGTAGTGCCGCTGCGGCTCGAGGCCGGCGTCGGCCATGGCCTGGGCGACGTTCACCGTGGCGAAGCCGCTGGACCAGCACGCCAGCAGCGCGGCGGCGCGCAGGTCGGTGTCGGTCTCCTTCAGCCCGGAGATGTCGTAGACCACCGGCCGGTCGCGGCGCATCGAGGTCGACGTGGGCTGGGAGAACACCTCGCCCAGCCGGCCGCCACGGGTCAGGCTGGTGAGCGACCGCTCCAGCCCGCCGGTGATCTTCTGGTACGTCTTCAGCGAGCCCCGGTCGACCGCGACCTCGCGCAGCTCGGCCGGCGCGGCCTGGATGACACGGAGCAGGTCAGCCAGCACCGGCACCCGGTCGATGTCACGGTCCAGGAGGCGGAGAGCCTGGTCGACGATCGACTCCTCGACGTCGGTCGGCGGAGTCTTGCGCATGATGGTCAGCAGCGCGGAGACCATCGTCACGCGGCGGCCGTGGGCGTCAGCCTCGATCTCGTCGGCCAAGGTGTCATGGCCGTCGGTGCGGAGGCGGCGGACCGCCTCGACCGCCTCGCCGGGGTCGAGGACGTTGATGTGTCCGCGGCCGCGGCCGAGCCGGATGACCTGCCCGCCCATCGCCTCGACGAGGTCGACGTAGTCCGGTCGCAGGTCACCCAGCACCAGCGGCAATGTGCCGAAGCCGGCGAGGCCTCCGACCATCCGCCGAACCAGGGTCGACTTGCCAAGGCCGGGCAGGCCGAGGACGAACAAGCTCGGGTTGCCGATCAGCTTGGCCCGCTGGAACCAGCTGATCGGGTCGCAGCACACCGTGGCGCCGCTGTGCAGGTGCCGGCCCAGCGGGACCCCGACGACCGGGCTGCCGCTGCCGATCGCGAACGGCCACAGCCCGCACACCTGCACCGTGGTCCCGCGCCACATGTCGGGGGCCTGGAGGTACTGCGACGCACCGCCACCACGACCACCCCAGCCGCGCCCGGCCGGACGCCGCGGCCGGACCTCGACCACCGTCTCGGTAGCCTGCTCGGCCGCCGTCGCTGCACCGCGCTGGCGACGGCCGCGCTTGCCAGCGGCCGCGCGCCGGCCGCTCTGCACGGTGCTCGCCCGGCGGGCAGCGGCCTTGTCGACTCCGAAGGGGTGGCTCACAGCTTCTCCCGCAGCAGGTCGGGCACGGTGACGTGCTTGGCCAGGTTCAAGCCCAGCGGCAGCGCGGCCGCGAACGCGGAGTCCTGCGACCCGTACACCGGGCGCAGCCGGACCCGAGCGGTTGCGGCCAGGTTGTCGATCGCCGCGGTGGCGTCCCTGGCCTGCTCCGGGTCGATCACCGTGGCGGTGACGAGCATCCCGAAGTTGACCAGGCCCGCGCCGGAGGCCTCCTCCGCCGCGGTGGCCGCAGCCGCGCGGACGCCGAGGCTGTCGCGGGCCGCGGTGCGGCGCCGGTTCGTCGCCTGGAACTCGGCCGCGCGCTGGTCGGACTCGACCAGCGCCGCGGTCCGGGCCGGGTCGACCGGCTGATACAGCAGCGTGACCCGCTTGCGGGCGACGTCGCGGTGCGGCGCCAGCAGCCGGGCCAGCACCCCGGCCTGGACCAGGCCCCGGGGGGCCGAAGTCATCGCCCAGGTCCGCGACCAGCCCGAGTCGTGCCGGTAGCCGGCCCACGTCGCCTCCGCCGCCGTCGGTCCGACGTCGGCCCACGACAGCTCGACCGGGTCACCGGCCGCATGCGCCTCGTCGATCAGCACCGCCGCGGCCGGGTCGTACGCGACCCGAATCACCTCGCACAGCTCCTCGGCGTCCATCAGGCTCGCCGCCCCCGCGCCGGTCGCCTGCAGGTCACCGGTCAGGCCGGGCAGCCGGGCTCCGAGCTCGCGGGCGACGTCCTCGGGCTCGCGCCGCTTGCCGCCGGCGCCCTTGCCGGAGAACGTCAGCGTGACGTACGCCTTCACCACCGACGACCCCGCCGGGTAGCGGGCGACGACCTCCTGCAGCATCGCCTTGCTGAACTCGTTCGCGTTCGGATCGATGTTCAGCTCGACCTCGCGGCGCAGCCGCAACCCGGTGTCCGGGGCGGTCTCCACCGTCACCGACGCGCCCTCGATGCCCGGCTCGTCGCCGAGGTTGCGCAGCCAGTGACCCCAGTCGGCCACCCACATGTCGATCTCGTGCTCGTCGACCAGCGCCGCACCGTTCGGCTCGGTCGCGATCACCACCGAGTAGCTCAACGTCTTCGGCGTGTAGAGCATCGCGAACGGCCGGTCGTAGCCGTCGTGGTGCTGGGTGAGCCGCGTCGCGGCCACGATCCCGGGCAGCTGGTAGGTGCCCCAGACCGAGCGGCCCAGCGGCCCCGACCGGTACAGGTGCGACCCGCCCGTGCGCGTCGACCACCAGCCCAGCCGCGCCCCGAGCCGCTGGAAGACGTTGCGGTGGTGGATGTCGCGGATCGTCAGCGCCAAGATCAGCAGACCCAGTACGCCCGCGAACGCGAACGCCTCGAGCACACCCACCGTCATGATCAGGACCACCGTCATCAGCAGTCCGATGACCATCGCGCCGGTGCCGGCCGTGCCCAGGCCGAGCAGGCCCGGCGAGGTCGGCCGCCGCCAGTTGCCGTAGGTGCGGGCCCGCCCGCGCGTCGTCTCAGCCGTTGCTGCCACTGGGCTCGCCTCCCTGTCCTGTCGCCTCGCCCGCCGCCCCGCGTGCCGCGCTGGCGGCACTCTGGGCGGCCTGTCCGACCTGTCCGACGGCCGCTCCGGCCGCCATCCCGACCGGGCCTGCGGCGGCTCCTGCCGCCGCACCGCCGGCCGCTGCACCGCCTGCTGCCGCACCTCCGGCGGCCCCGCCCGCTGCGCCGCCGCCCGCGCCCGCGGCGGCTCCCGACGCGGCCGTGCTGCCGCCGGCCGCCTGGGCCGCGGCCTGGGTGCTGCTGCCGCCACCCGACGCGGCCCCCGCGCCACTGGCCCCGTTGCTACCGCCGCCCCCTGCCGGACCGCGGCCGCCCGAGCTGCCCCAGCCACTCGCGCCGCTCGAGCCGGTGGCGCCCGAGCCGCTCGAGCCGTTGGCGCCCGACGGCGCACCGGGTCCCGACGACCCAGCCGCGCCGCTACCGCCGCCCTGGGCTGAGCCCGACGGCGGCTGGGATGCACTGCCGCTCGCCCTGGAGCCGCCACCCGAGACCAGTCGGCCGACCTGGGCCGCACCCGTCGGGAGGGCGGCCATCGCCCCGCCGGCGATCGCACCGCCCGCGGCACCGCTGGCCAGCGAGCCGACCAGCGGCGTGACGAACCGCATCAGCGCCGGCAGCGCCACCACCGCCAGGAGCATTAGCATCAGCCCGGTCAGGATCGAGACCAGCGCGTCGTCGTCGCTGAAGACGTCGGAGCCGACCAGCTGGAACGCAGTCGCGTAGACGATGGCCGCCGCCGGCTTGTACAGCACGAACGCCAACAGCCAGCCGACGCACTTGCGGAACCAGCCGTGCCCTATCTCCGTGTTCGTCGCGGCCGCCGACAGCGGCAGGATTCCCGCCAGGATCACCAGCAGCCCGCTGCGCGCGACCATCAGCGCGATCTGCACGAACGACGCCAGACTGGCGATGATCCCGAGGACGATCACCAACATCGCCCCCAGCGAGCCCGTCGCCGGGTTCGCGCTCAACGCGAGCAGGGTGGTGATGTTCTTGCCGAAACAGGCCTTGTCGCTGCCCACGTCACACTTCAACGACCCCTGCAGCAGCCACACCGAGAACGAGTCCGACGCCGTGATGAACAGCTGGGTGAACGTCACCCCCGCACCCGCGACCACCAGCAGCGTGAAAAGACTCTTGACCAGGTCCTTGCCCGGATCGGCGCGGTTCTCCCACGCCATGCGGATGCCGGCCACGATCACCGACAGCACCGCCAACGCCGCCATGTACCACCACAGGCCACTCTGGATGAACAACGTCGCGCCACCGACTCCTCGGGGGCCGGCAGGCAACAACCCGCCGACGAGAGAACCGGCGCCGGAGATCAGCACCACGCCGCCGAGCACCAGACCAAGGCGACCCACGTTCAAGGCGCCCTCTCCGCGGCGGATGCTGGCCGAGATCAGTACCCCCAGCCACACCACCGCGATTGCGGCCACGGCTAAGCCGATCCACGTGACGTACCCGAGCGCCGTCACCAGACCAGCCGACCCCGGAGGGGTCGAGCTGGCCGGAATCGATGACTCACCTGAGCCGCCTGTCAGGTTCGGGGTGCCGATGTAGAGCCAGATCGTGCCGAGTGCCGCGACCGTCTTCCCGACCATCTCCATCACGGCGTTAGCGAAATTTTGGATCGCGTCGCCGACGGCGCTCGAGGCGATCTGACCGGCCTTGCAACCGAAGTCGAGCGCTCCGCACTCGTCCTCGTTCATCGTTTGATCACTACTCCCCCCACGGCAGGTAGCCGCTGAGGTCGGGGATGGTGGCCGTATCGAGCGGACGCTGGACGTCCGCGCTGATCTTCCAGTCGCCGGCTTGCCAGACGAGCTCGTAGACGGCTGACAGCACGAGGTTCTGGTTCTGCGACGACACGCGTGTAGCGAGGTCGACGCGAGCCGTTGTCGCGTCGTAGTTGAGGATCCGGACGCCCGCGATCTTGATGCGGGTGTCTGGAGCACCGGTCACGGTGCCGATCTCAGTGAGGAGCTGGTCGCGGAAGCGACCCTCGCCGAGCGCGTAGGCGGCCCAGCGCGCCCCGACCTCGGGGTCGGAGCCCTGGGCGAGAGCGTTGGCCGCCATGACCGCGGCGCCTTCGGGGGTGTGCTGGAAACAGAAGCGGTAGCCCTCAGGCGCAGAGCGTCCCGGCCCGAACTGCGGTGACGTCGGATAGGCCGTGGTGCCTTGGTACTCCCAGGCGACGGTCGGCGCGGCTGCCAACGTCTCCTTGCCAGCCGCTCCCGCCAGATCGCAGAGGCTTGCCGATGGGTCGGCAGGTACATCGGTCGCGGGTGGTGTGGCCACGGCAGTCATCGGTGCGGTAGGCGGTGGGGCGACGTCGTCGCCGCGTCCGATACGCACGGCGGCGATGACGCCGAGCAGCACGACCACGACCACCAGTACGGCGGCGACCACGAACCCGGGACGGGTGAACGGGGTCCCGCTGCCCTGCTCGGAGGTGCTGTTGCGCTGCTCAGCCATGGTGGTGTTCCTCTCGGCGGGTTGGTCAGCCCATCAGGGCGCTAACCATGCCAATCCCGCCACCGATCACGATGGCGCCGGCCATGGGCCAGAGGACCTTCGGCAGGGCGTCGCCGGCTTCTCCGCGGCGTAGGGCGACCGCGATGCCGATGCCGCCCACGATGATGGCTCCGCCGACGACCGCGAAGCCGATCCACTTGAGCCACGACAGGATGGTGTTGACGCCGCCGGTGCCGGGGGGCTGCACCGGTGCGGGGTCGGGGATCTGCAGCGGGAGGAGCCCGAACAGCTGTGCTGCGGAGGTGACGAGTTCAGGCAGTGCCATCGTCGTGGTCCTTTCGAGTGGTGGCACGTCGGGTCGCGCCGGTGGTGGTGAGCAGGGAGATGTCGTTGACGAGCGACCCCACGTCACGACTCGAAGTCGCCGGGTCTGGCGGCGCGCCCAGGCGCCACGCTTCGGCCCAGGAAACGAACCAGGTGCGGGGGTAGCCCCCGCTGATCAACCGGGCCAGGTCGCGAAGGGGTTTGGGCAGGCGCCCAGGCGCATCGGCTACCAGCACCAGCCCGAGCAGCTCGACATCGGGTACCAGGTCTGACGCCCACTGCTTCGCGACCGCCTTCGCGGCGGCGAGCCCGCGCGCGTGGGTGCGCGCCACGACCACGCTGCGGGCGGGCGCGGTGGCGGTGCCGGGGTGCCACGCGTGGCCGGCGGCTGACCAGGCGGGAACGAGACCAGCGACCGTGGACTCACCCGCTCCCCCGTGAGCGCCGACAACCCACAGGTCCGAGGTCCTGCCGCCGCGGCGGCACACCGGCAGCTGGTCCACCTGGTCTGGAGCGGGAACGCCACGCTGGGGCGCGGTCGGTCCGGTCGCAACGGCAGGAGCGGGAGGGGAACTGGTCTCCGCACCCGGCGCCTCGTCGATCTCTTGGGGCAGCCAAGGGTTGACTGCGCCTGCCGACCTGGGCGCAGGGTGGTTGCGCTGCATGGTGGTTCCTCTTTCGCTTGTCAGCGCGCACGGTAACTAGGGTTACTGCCGCTGCGGCTTGAACCGTAACTGTTACCACTGACAGGGTCAACAACCTTGCCCGGCTGGGCGATGTGCGATGCTGACGCGACCTTGCTGTGAGGAGATCCACGTGGCTGAGCTGGACGAAGCCGACGACGGCGGTGTCCCTGGTCTGGCTGCAAAGCTCGAGCACCTGTTCGCCACCGTGCCCAAGCCGGCGGGCGGGCGCTACAGCAACGAGTCGGCTTCGCAGGCCCTGGCCGCAGCCGGGGTGAAGGTGTCGGCCGTGCACATCTCGCACCTCCGTTCCGGCCGGCGCAACAACCCCTCGGCTCGCCTACTCGCCGCCCTGGCGGCCCTCTTCGGCGTCGAGATCGGCTACTTCTTCGACCCGGAGGTGGAGAGCAAGACCAACGACGAGCTCGCGAAGCTCAAGGCACTTTCCGAGTCACGCGTCCAAGGGCTGATGGCGCGCTCGGGGATCAGCGAGAAGAACCTCCGGCACATGGACGCGATCATCGAGGCGATCAGGAAGGATGTTGAGCGCACGTCGCAGGAGCCGCGCGAGGAGCCCTCGTGACCGCGCGAGGCAAGGAGGGCCCGGCATGAAGCGACGCCGCGGCCGCGCCGTTCGCGCCACCTGGCGGGCCGTCAGCACCCTCATCCCGGACAACGGGAGCGTCGACGACTTCGTGGCAGCCGTGTCGGCGCAGCGTGGCCGTCGCATCGCCGTGCTCGGCTGCTCGATGCCCGATGACGGTCCGTCGGGGTACTGGGCGCCGACGCCCGATGTCGACTACATCCTGCACGCCGACTCGATCACGGCCGAGCACCGCGAGGCGGTCGTCTGTCACGAGATCGCGCACATGGTGCTCGGTCACGAGGCCCGAGAGGGCCTGATGGACACCCGCGCCATCGCCCCCTCGATCTCCCCCGAGGTCGCAGCCCGCTTCCTGACCCGTGAGGGCTACTCGGACGAGATCGAGGCCGACGCCGAGATGCTCGCGACCCTGATCGCCGCCGAGCTGGTCGCCAGGGCCGATGCTGGATCACGCGCGGCCGCCCAGACCCAGGACCACGTCTCCGCGCGCTTGCGATGACCGGGTACCTCATGGTGGCCCTCGCGTGGGCAGCCGCCTCCTACCGCGTCGTGCTGTCTGCCCGGTCGGAGGTGACGACCTGGCGCACGGCCTTCACTGCGTGCGCGGTCGGCGTGGCGTTGGCGGCGACGACCGACGTCTTCGGCGACCAGACGATCGATGTCTGGTCGGGGGTGTGGAACCTCTCGCTTCTCCTCACCCGGCTAATGCTGACCGGCGCGGCTGTCGCGGCCTCGATCTACGTCTCGACCCTCAAGCAAGCGATAGTGAGGCAGTCGACGGTGACGCGTCGGTTGGCCGTAGGCGGCGTGATGGTCGCAACTCAGGCAGCGGCCTGGCTCGTGGCGCCCATCCACGCTCGCGAGCTCGCGACGACGGCGGAGGTCGACGGGTCGTCGGTCAGCGGGATGATCTTCGTGCTGACCTTCGCATCGGCGGTCGTGTGGGCGACGGTCGAGGTGGCTCAGTTCTGCTTCTCGCGAGCGCGAGGCCACGCCGACCTCGCCCGCACGATCAGCCTCACCCTCAGCGGCAGCGCCTGCGCAGCGGGAGCTTTACTGTTCGTCGCGGGCGCTGGAAGCTTCGTCGTGGGCCGGGTCGTCGGGGTCGATACGCAGGCTGTCTCCGAGACGGTCAATGTCTTGCTGCCGATCGTCGTCGTCGTGTTGGCGCTGGGGACCCTGAGTCTGCTGATCGTGCCGCCGGCGCTCGAGTTCGCCCGCCAGCTCCGGCGGTGGTGGTGGCTCAGGCCGCTATGGCGCGATCTCATCCGCCTGAGGCCTGAGGTTCACCTCGACGTCCCACCGACAGGCGGTCTGCGCCGTCGCCTCCAGATCCGGCTGCACAGGGTCGTGGTCGAGACCCACGATGCCCTCCGGGTCACTCCGGTGTCGGTCCCGGCCGGAGCAGACTTAGACGACCTCGCCCGCGCCCTGCACCGGGTCGGCGGTCCCACGACGGCGGCCGAGGTGTTCGGCAGGGTCAAGAAGCTCGAGGAGAACGACCTGAACCAGCTGCTGACCCTGGCACGCACCTACTCGAGGAGCCGGCCGTGACCCTTCTGCCCCTGCATCCCGCACGCTTCCGGCGTGTGTTGGCCACCAACGCGCGCAACCCCGACGCTGAGTGGCACGACATCTACCGGCAGTTCGTGCTGTACGACTTCCCGACCGAGACGCGCGGCGGGTTCCAGGTGGCGTTTTACCGACCGCAGGCCGTTCCGCGCATGGCGGCCGTCCTCGCCGGCACCGGCCACATCAAGGCCGACCCGGGGCGGCGCACCCTCGACACTGGGATCGTCATTCTCGAGATCATCGAGGGAGGCTTCGACTCCCCGCGAGGCCAGAAGATGGTGCGGCTTCTGACGGCGCTGCACGACCGGCCCGACATTCTGCAGGAGGACCTCACCTACGTCCTCTGCGCGCTGATCGTGGTCCCTACCCGTTTCGTCGACCGCATGGGCTGGCGCCCGGTGCTGGAGGTCGAGCGCGTGGCGACCTGGAGGTTCTGGTCTGAGCTCGGGACCCGGATCGGGGTCGACGGCCTGCCGATCTCCTACCTCGACGCCGAAGACCGCTTCGACCGCTACGAGGCCACGAACCTGGCGGCCAGCCCGGACGGGCGGGCCCTGACCCAGATGATCGTCAGCGCTTTCGCCGGGTGGATGCCGAAGTCGCTCAGCCCGCACCTGGCCGAGATCACCAGCTCGCTCATCGACGACTCGATGTTCAGCGACGCCCTCGGCCTGCCGCGGCCGCGGCGGCGCACCACGGCCGCGCTCAACGCGCTCTACCGGGCTCGGCGCATCCGCCAGCGACTTAGCCCGCCGTCGAAGGCCGCAGGCTTCGTTCCTGGTCAGACTGTCGGTGACGTGTATCCGAATGGCTACCAGATCGATGACATCGGGCCGCGCGTAGCACGTTAGATCGGTTCCGTAGTTAGTGTTAGGTTCCGAGGAACCTGTAACTGACGAACGGATCTGTCATGCGCGCCAGGCACGGCTGGGTTGCGGTCGTGGTGTTCGTGCTGCCGCTGGTCTTGATCTTCTCGCTGCTCGTGTTCGTCGTCTTGACGACGAAGGACTGCACGACCGCTTCCGCGCTCGAGCAGGTCAACGTGCCGGCGACCCCCGTGCAGGTGCACTCCTCCGCACCACTGACCGCCCGGGTGAGTAGTTGGAACGGGTTCGCGGGCAACTCCACGTCCCGGGTGATCGGCGGCGTGCGCGCCGCCATCGACGGCGGCGCGGACGTGATCGGGCTGCAGGAGATCAGCCAGCGTGCCAAGCAGGACGCCCTGGCCGCTGCCCTGCGTCAGTACGGCTGGGCGATGTCCAGCACCCCGCACGCGGCGCGGATCGTGTGGGACAACGCGCGCTACAAGGTCCTCGCCCAGGGCGCGCAGAAGGTGTTCGACCTCGAGCGGATCGAGAACGGCGCCTCCGGGACCAGCATCGGACCCAAGTGGGTGCAGTGGGTCCAGCTGCAGGACCGCGAGACCGGTACTGCGTTCTCGGTGGTCAACCAGCACATCGTGCCGACCATCGACCGGGGCGGGCACCCCGACACCCGCTCCCCCCGCCGGCTCGCGCTCGCCTACAAGCAGCTGGCCTCCGAGGTCAGCCTCGTCGGCACGCTGCGTCCCTACGGGCCGGTCGCGGTCACGGGCGACTTCAACATCGACGCCAAGGCCGACGCCAAGGTCCGCGACCCGCACTTCCCCTACGTCACGTTCGGCGCGATCGGGGTGGTGTCGAACTACTCCCAGCTCGGCATCGCCAGCCCCAAGTCGCACGACAACCGCTCGATCGACTACGTGTGGCTGACCGGCGACACCGGGCGCTTCGTCAACCACAAGGTCCTGGGCCACTACGGCTCCGACCACCGCCCCGTCATCGCCACCATCACCCGGCGCGGCACGAGCGGAGCAGCCGCACCGTCGACCGGTGCGTCGACCGCGGCGTCGCCGGTGGCCGCCGCGTCGAGCCAGAGCAGCCAGCCCGTGCCGACGAGCCTGACCGTCCAGGTCGGGGGCCGTCCGGTGAAGATCGACGCCGAGCAGATCAAGGTCGCCGCCACCACCATCGGCGAGGGCAAGGCCCTCGGCATCCCCCAGCGCGGCTGGGTCGTGGCCCTCGCCGCCGCGGGCGCGGAGTCCGGCATCCGCAACCTCGACCACGGCGACCGCGACTCCGTCGGCCCCTGGCAGATGCGCCCCTCCACCGGCTGGGGCACCGTCGCGCAGATCCGCAACGTCCAGCTCGCCGCCCGCGCGTTCTACGGCAAGGCCGAGCACACCAACAACCCCGGCCTGACCGACGTCAAGGGCTGGCAGCAGATGACGATCGCCCAGGCCGCGCAGGCGGTCGAGCGCAGCGCCTTCCCCGACGCCTACACCAAGTGGGAGGCCGCCGCGCGGAGCATCGTCGACCAGCTCGGCAACTCCACCGGCGCCGCAGCCTCCGTCGGCGCCGACGGCTGCCCCGTCGGCGACGGGGCCGGGCTCGGCTACTGCCCCCCGACCAGCCTGCCCGCGGAGAAGGTCCTCAGCCCCGACGGGCTGCTCGTGCTGCGCTGCGCGGCCGCGCAGTTCCTGGCTGTCAAGGACATCGGCACCTACCCCGGCCACCTGCCGTCGCAGGACAAGGCCGTCGACATCATGATCCCCGACTGGAACACCGCCGGCGGGAAGGCGCTCGGTGACCAGGTCGCGGCCTGGGTGAGGGCCCACCACGGCGAGCTCGGCGTGCAGTACGTCATCTGGAACGCCCGGATCTGGAACATCGAGCGCGACAACGAGGGCTGGCGGCCCTACGCCAGCATCACCGGGGAGGACAACCCGTCCTCGCTGCACCTCAACCACGTCCACGTGTCGGTGTACGGGAACAAAGGCACCGGTCCCACCGGCTCGAGCGGCGCCGTCGGGCCCGGCGGCTGGCACACCCCGGTCGGTGAGCCGTCGCGCGTCGGGTGCGCGTTCGGCTGCTACGGCGGCCACACCGGCCAGGACTTCCCCGCCCCGGTCGGCACCCCCGTCTACGCCGTCACCAACGCCACCGTCGTGCGCTCGGAGTCGATCACCTCGAGCGGGACCTGCACCACCCTGCCGATCTGCGGGTCGACGCGGGTCAGCTACGGCAACCTGATCGTCCTCAAGCTCGCCGACGGCGCCACCACCACCGCCTGGTACGCCCACCTGTCCGCCCGCAACGTCCGCGCCGGGCAGACCGTCGCCGCCGGCCAGGTCATCGGCGCCGTCGGCTACGAGGGCCACGTCATCCCCAAGGGACCCGGCGGCGCGCACCTGCACTTCGAGATCCGCCGCGGCGGCACCCCGGTCAACCCCATGCCCTACCTCCGCTCCAAAGGAGTCCAGCCGTGACCCCTCGCTACAAGGCGCTCATCGCCGGCCTGTCGGCGCTGGTCGTCGTCCTCGCCGCCGTCCTGGTCTGGACCTTCACCCGGCCGGCCCAGGCGCCCGAGACCACCCCCGCACCAGGCCCGACGCCGACCTACGTCGAGACCGCCGGCGACGCCGACCACGACCACGCCTCCGACCCCGCCCTGGACCAGGAGGCCGCCTGGAAGCCCGTCGTGGAGCACTTCGCGCGCAACTTCACCGACACCAGTGGCGGCGCCCGAACGTGGCGCACCCGCATCGCCGGCGGGCGGACCCCGCCGTACGTGACCGAGGACGTCGCCACGCAGCTCGTCACCGTCGACGTCGACAACGTGCCCAAGGGCCGCTACCAGGCCTACGAGGCGGTCAAGACCTCCGCCTACGACGTCGCCGTGCGCGTGGACTACCGCGAGGGCTGGTCGATGGTGCTCTACCTCAACACCGACGGCACCAGCTGGCAGGTCTACGCCTACGACAAGTACGAGGAGTGACCACCATGACCGACCTGACCACCCTCCCCCGCTGGCCCCGCGTCGAGGCCCGCACCCACCCCGACGGCAGCGGCGAGCTCACCATCAACGGCACCAGCCACCCCATCGCCACCACCGACGCCTCGGCCGCCCGCGCCGAGATGACACGCCGGGTCGCGGACCTGGCCACCCGGCTCGGCCGATCAATCCGCGTGGCCACGCACGGCCTCGAGGGCAGCTGGCCGATCATCGTCCACCCCGACGCCACCGTCGAGCCCGACCCCGACAGCCCTGCGACGCCAGCAGCACCGCTCCGCGACGCCCGGGGCCGCACGACCCGCCGTCGCCGCACCGACCAGCCGAACCCACAGCCACTGACGCCGCCGGCCGCCCCGGCCCGCTCGGCTGGGTCGGCCGTTGACCAGGACCAGTCCGGAACGTCGACCGCGGCGCACCCCGACGAGCCAGCCCCGGCCCCGGCCCCTGATGCCGCTGGTGTCCGCGATCCACACCAGGCGGAGACGCCGACCGCCGCTCACCCTGTCCCTCACTCCCCCGCCCCCGCAGCACCGCGGTCCTGGCTGCCACGGCCGGCAGCCGCCGGCCCACCCGAGCCCAGCCCTGTGCTGCTGCCCACCGTGGACGACCTGCTCCGTGGGCGGCCCGAACCTGCCCCCGGCCCGGCCGAGCACGGCTGGCGCGGCAAGGTCCGCCGGCTCAGCCTCGGCCTCATCCGGCCCCGCCCAGGCCCTGCCGAGGCCGCGCACCGCGCCGCGGTGCCCGCCGTCCAGCGCAGCCTCTCCGGACCCAGGACGGTCGTCGTGGTCAACCCCAAGGGCGGGGCGCACAAGACCACCGCGACCCTGCTCCTCGCTGCGACCTTCGGCCGCCAACGCGGCGGCTACACGCTCGCCTGGGACAACAACGAGACCCGGGGCACGCTTGGCTGGCGAGCCCAGCCCGCCGAGCATGCGCGCACCGCCACCGACCTGCTCGACGACCTGGACCGGTTCGCCACCGCATCCCGGGCCCGGGTCGGCGACCTCGACCACTACGTCCGACCCCAGCGCGGCGCTCACTTCGACGTCCTCGCCTCCGACGAGGACGCCGCCGCGGCCGCCACCATCGACGCCGAGGCCTTCGACCGCCTCCACGCCACCCTGGCCCGGTTCTACCGCGTCCTCGTCGTCGACACCGGCAACAACATGCGCGCCCCCAACTGGGGCGCCGCCGTCGACGCGGCCGACCAGCTCGTGGTCGTCTCCACCGTCCGCGAGGACACCGCCGCCACCGCGGCGTGGCTCGTCGACGGGCTGCGCGCACGCGGCCACGAGGACAAGGTCGCCCACGCTGTCACCCTGCTCGCCGCCCCCGACTCCCGCCCCGCGGACGCGGCCCTGCATGCCCGCCTGCGCGGCCACTTCGCCCAGCTCACCCGCGCCGTCATCGACGTCCCGTACGACCCCGCCCTCGCCGCCGGAGCCCCGGTCGACGTCGACCAGCTCCACGCCCGCACACGCGAGGCGTGGCTCCAGGCCACCGCAACCGTCGCCGCCGGCCTCTGATGATCGAAAGCGAAGGCATTCCCGGCGTGTCTATGAAACGAAATGGGTCCTACTGCGACAGCATCACGGTCATGGGCCGACCACGACGCCTCGACCGAGTGCTGACGCGCAGCGTCGGCGCAGCCGTCCCCATTGAGGACGCGGACCGCATGGCTGAGCTGTGCGCCCGCGTCGGGGTCAGTCAGTCCGACGTCGTCCGGGCCGCGGTCTACGCCTTCATGGCCGAGCACGCCGCCGAGGAGAGCACGCAGGAGGTGCTGCCGTTGCGCGAAGCGAGCTGAGCAGGCTCGTGACAACCGCATAACGACAAGAGGCCCCGCCAGACGGCGGGGCCCCTAGGTCCGAGAAAGACCCCTCCTGCTTGCCGGCGCGAGGGTCGATCTCATCAGACAGAGCCCGCCTTTGGCGTGCTCGGAGGTCTTGTCCTTGACTGTAGCAGCCAAGGCGCCTGTCAGGCATGCCCTCGCTCGTCGTGTTCCCGGACACCCAGCACCGTCTGCAGCACCGCATGCAGCGCTGCCGGTCCGGCCGCGGCGGGTCGAGGACTGGCAGCACGCCCACCGCATCCTCGCCCTCGCCCCGCACAACCGGGCCGTGCTGCCCCGCTGGGGCCTGCACTCCCCCGTCCGCTCCGCACCGGCCCCGGCCGGCGCGTACACCGGGACGCTCGGGTGGAGCTCTCGCGAGCACTACCTCCGCGTGGTGGTGCCCATCACCGTGCAGCTCCACCGCGACGTCCTGCGTCGACACGAGATTGCCGTCGACACGTTCCGCCGGTTCCTGGCCGCGAAGTCGCTGTACGCCCAGGAGCAGCGCAGCGGGCGGACGGTCATCGTGCGCCCCGACACCATCGCCGGCTTGGCCGGGCTGTCCGAGCGGCATGTGCAGAAGTGCAACCGCGCCGCCCGGGAGCTGGGTCTGGAGATCGTCCTCGAGACCGGCCGGATGCTGTCGGAGCTCGAGGTCTACGCCGCCCGCCGGCGAGGCTCTCCCCAGCGCGGGTTATCCACAGTGACGGCTTTCGTTGTTCCCGGCACTGTTCGTCTTCTTGTGTACGCCGCCACCCCTACCAGAGGTAGTGGTTCTCGTAGTTCCGCTAAGAAAAGTTCTACCTTCAAACAGCGCTTCGCAGGGCAAAACGGTGCTCCGCTTCGCTCCGCACCCCCCGCACCAAGCGAAAAAAGTCGACCTAGACCGCCCGGGTGGCGGCTGGCGGTCGACCTGACTGGCGGGGCCCTGTTCCTGCGACGGTGCTCACCGGCCCGGGTGGCACCGCAGCTGGCTCGTTTCACCCGGTGTCCGCACCGGTGGACGGCCACCCAGCTCATGCGGGCCATGGACCAGGTCAACGTCCGGCTCGGCTACACGTCACCGGTGCGAGCTCGACGCAGCCCGTGGGCACTGCTCAAGTGGTACCTCGACCAGATCGACGAGGTCGCCGACGCACCAGGCTTCGGCCGGAGCATCGGATGAGCCATATGGCACGCCATATGGGACACCCTATGCTGTACCTAACGTTGGCACCAACGCTACGTCTGACGTTTAGCCATATGACTAGCCCTACGGTTTTTGCAACGGCGCACCGCACGGTTTGCCGGCTGGTTACTCATAAGCCAAACCAAGGGCGCTGTCGTAGGCCGCCGCAAGAACGTTGCGTATGGGGTGTCGTATGGCAAGCCAGTTGGAGGACATGTCGGCGCGCCTGTCGGGTCGTCCCGGCGTGAGGCGCGAACCTCGTCGGGTGAACCAGTCGCAGGCAGCAGCGCTCGCACGGGTGGTGTGCGTGGCGAACGGCAAGGGTGGGGTCTCCAAGACTTCGGTGGTGGCCAACGTCGCTGGTCTCGCCGCCGCGGGCGGGTTCCGGGTGCTGCTGGTCGACCTCGACCCGCAGGGTGACCTGTCGGACGACCTCGGCTACTACGACAACCCGGAAGACGACCAGGGCCAGCAGCTCGCCGAGTCGCTGGTCACCGGGGCGCCACTGGCCGCGAACCTCACCGGTGTGCGCGACCGTCTTGACGTCGTCAGCGGGGGAGCGTGGCTGGGTGACGCGACCGAGCAACTCGCCCACGACCTGAAGCACGGCCGCGCCGCAGGTGCGGTCCTCGGTGCCGTCCTCGCACCGCTCGCGGCCGGCTACGACCTCATCCTGGTCGACACCCCGCCGATCGACGCGACGCTGCAGACCATTGCGCTGTCTGCGGCGCGGTGGCTGCTGATCCCCACCCGCGCCGACGCCTCGAGCATCCGCGGGATCCGGCGTATCGCCGAGCGGCTCCATGACACGCCCCACCAGCTCGACCTGCTCGGCGTGGTGCTGACCGGGGTCCCGACCTCCGCCCGGCGGATCCGCGCCGACGCGGCCGCCGACATCCACGCCGTCCTCGGCGGCGCGGCGCCGATGCTGGAGGCCACCATCCGCGCCAGTGACGCGGTCGCCCGCAGCACCCGCGACAAGGGGCTCCTGGTTCACGAGCTCGCCGAGCAGGTCGAGGGCGCCCAGCCGTACTGGCAGGCGCTACGGCAGGGCCGCAGCCCCGCACGGCTGCCGAGCAGCGCACCGGCGCTGGCCGACGACTACGTCCGCCTCACCGAAGAGGTCCTCAAGCGGATCGCCGAGCTCGAGACGACCACCACGACAGGAGTCGCGTGATGCCCGACCGGTTCGCCTCCATCAGCACCCTCCTCCCGACTCGACCCGTCGCCGAGCCCGTCGCGGACGAGCAGTCCGAAGACGCGCCCGCGACGTCCTCACCCGAAGCGTCGGCGCCCGCAGCGGCGCGCCTCGGCCCCCGAGCGGTGCCGCCGCGCACCCGGGCGCCGCGTAAGACGGCGGCGGAGCAGCCCAGGACCCGGGCGTCCGATGCGGTAGACGGGGGGACCCGGCGGGTCGCGTTCCGGCTCGACCCGGGCCTGCACCAGCAGCTCAGCGAGCGCGCCGCTCAGACGCGGACCAGCAAGGGCAACGTCGTCCTCGACGCGATCGAGGACGCCCACGATGCCGGGGCGCTGGCGCCTGCGGCGCCGCAGCCGGCCCGGACCGGCCTGTTCGCCCGCACCCAGGACCGGGGGCCCGCCGCGGCGACGGTGCTCGTCGAGATCCGGCTGACCAGCCAGGCCGTGCAGACCCTCGACCAGCTCGTCGCGCGTACCAGGCAGCCCACCCGGACCCAGCTGATCCACGCCGCGCTCGACCACTACTTCCGACAGACCACCGCCGCCGGCGACACCCAGCCGTAGCCCGAGCGCGCGGTTCATGCCGCCGGGTGCCGCACACCAGCCGCTGCGTGCCTGGGGAGGTCGGACGGCGTCAGGCTTCGGGCGTGGCCGGTCGCGGTCTGCGGTTGGCGGTGCGGCGGGGGAGTCCGGTCGCGGCCAGGTACCGGTCACGCACGATGTCACGCGACAGGCCGAGCTCGGCGGCGATCTGCGGGTAGGAGTGGCCGGCGTCGCGGAGCCGCACGATGTCGACCGGGTCGACTACCGGGGCCGGGGTGGTCAGCGGCCGGCCGCTCGGCCGGGCCGGCAGCCCAGCCTCGCGGAAGCGTCGCGTGAGGTAGCTCTTCGCGCACCCCAGCTCGGCGGCGACCTGGGAGAAGCTCATCCCGCCCGCGTACAGCCGGTGCGCCTCGTCCAGGTCCAACCTCGACCACCGCTTGCCCAGCGTGCCCACGCCTCCGACGTCCCCCCACCTCTTCAGGCCATCAGCGCTCGGCTGCGCCTCGCCCCATCCTGACTGAGCGGAGCCGCTGCGCGGCGCTGACCTGACAAGAGCTTTTCTTCCCTTCTGGGCCGTTCATGGTGGGCCGTCCGGCCAGAACGCTCAACCCCCCGCCTACGGCGCCCTCCACGAACTTCCCGGCCCTCCGGGTCCGCGCTAGCGCGCCCGGGAACTTCGCTCCGGGGTCCCGGGGGTTGCCCAACCTGACCTCCCGGCCCATCCACTCGCTCACCCAGCAGGGGAGAAAAACGATCGGGGCCAACCAGGCCACCCGACAGCCCCTGCGCCCGTGTGGAGGTACCGCCGTGTCCGAGTCGAACCAGACCCCCAGCATCAAGATCACCAGCCCCGAGGACGTCCTCGACGTGCTCCCGACCCTGCTCGGCTTCTACCCCACCGAGTCGCTGTGCGCGGTCGTGGTCAACGACACCGACACCCCCGAAGGGACCCGCCGCAAGGTCGCCGTCACCATCCGCGCCGACATGCCCACCACACCGGCGCAGGCCATCTCGGCGGGGGAGTACCTCGAGCGGGCCGTCCGGGCCCACGGCAGCGGCGCGCTCGTCGTCGCCTACACCGCCGACGCCGACCAGGCTCGCGCGGTGCTGACGTCCCTCGTCACCGCCGTCAGCCCCGGCACGCTGGACTCGGTGATCCTGGCCGTGCCGCAGGGCTGGACGATCATCGACCTGCTGCAGCCGTCCTACGTCGGCTGGGTCAACCCCTACCCGACCGGCACCAGCATCGCCGCCGCACAGGCCGCCGCCGCCGGGCTCTACGCCTACGGCACCCGAGCCGACATCATCGACAGCGTGGAAGCGCCCGACCCGGTTAGCACCGCCGCCTTCATCACCGCGTCCGTCGCGCTCACCACCCCGCACCAGCCCACCAAGGAGCAGCGGGCCGAGATGGTCCGCGACGTCACCGCCTACCTGGGCGAGCACGTCGCCGCGCCGTTCACCATCACCACCCCCGACGTGGCGTGGCTGGTCAGCCTCATCCAGCCGATCGAGGTCCGCGACGCCGCCCTGATGATGGTCACCCGCCAGACAGCCGCCAGCCACGTCGAGGCGTGGCGCCAGGTCGCCGCCCTCACTCCCGACGTGTCAGCCGCGCTGCCCGCGCTGTGCCTGCTCGGCATGAGCGCATGGGTCGCTGGACAAGGAGCCCTGGCCAATGTCGCCGCCGCCCGCGCCGACCGCCTGCCCGGCGCGAACGCGTACACGCTGCTCCGGCTGCTCCACCACGCCCTCGACCACGGCGTCAACCCCGCCATGTGGGACGGCATGCGCGACGACCTCACCCCGTAGGCGCCGACGCGAGGGAGCGGGGTCCGGCTCAAGCGCTGGACCCCACCCACCTGCGCCGGTCCGACCCCCAGAGCCAGCGCCTGACACGACCACGACCAGGACCCCGCATGCGTCATAGGCCAACCCAGCCACCCCGACCTGGCCGTCGACCTCGAGCCCGCGCCGCACCGAACCGGAGCCGGCGTCGAGCCGGCCCCAGCCCGTACCGTGGCCGCTACCCTGCGCAGATGACGACCCCCGACGCGTCACCCCCACCAGCCGACCAGCCCAACCCGGCCCCGCAGCCCGGTCAGCACCTCGAGGCGACCCCGCAGCCAGCTCAGGTCGACCTGGTCTGGCGGGCACCGTGGCGCCCAGACGAGCCCGACGAGGTCGACCGCAGCCTCACCAGCTGAACGCCCCCCTTCAGCAACACAGCCGGATGCCCGAAGACCCTCACGTCGAAGAGGGGAGGAGGTCCACATGGCCAGCGTCTCCACCAGCCCTGCCGGCAGTCCGGCAGGCACCTCCGCGACGACGCCCGAACTGTCGGAGCAGGACCGCGCCGCTGCGCTGCAGGCGCTGGCGGACGCGGCGCGCTTCTACCGGGGTCAGGTCGAGCGGTCGTGGGTGCCCGACTACCTGAACCGCCGCAACCTGTACAGCCAGCTCGGCCCGGCCAGCCTCGGCCACGCCCCCGGAGGATGGGCCACCACCCGGAACCACCTGCGGCGCCACGGCCACGCCGACGAGGCGCTTGAGGCCGCCGGCCTGGTCCGACGAACTCAGCAGGGCCGGCTCGTCGACGTCTTCCGCGACCGGCTGATGGTGCCGCTCACCAACCCGCACGGCGAGCTGGTCGGCTTCACCGGCCGCGCCGCCCCAGACGCGGCCGACGACGTTCCGAAGTACCTCAACAGCCCCGTCAGCGACATCTTCGTCAAGCACGACCTCCTCTACGGCCTCGCCGAAGACGCCGACGCCCTCCGCCGCGGTGCGATGCCCGTCCTGGTCGAAGGGCCCCTCGACCGGCTCGCGCTGACCGTGGCAGCCCGCGGGCTGGCCGTGGTCGGCCTCGCCCCCTGCGGCACTGCATTCGGCCCACGCCAGGCCAGTGCCCTCCTCGACGCCGTCGGCCTACGCCGGCCGGTCGCGGTCGCGCTCGACCCCGACGCCGCCGGACGCGACGCCACTCGCCGAGCCTGGGAGGTCCTCACTGGCGCCGGCGCGCAGCACCTGCGCCACGTCGACCTGCCCGACGGCCGAGACCCCGCCGAGCTCGTCCGCAACGGCCGCAGCAACGTCCTGCGCCACGCCATCGCCACCACCAGCCCGCTCGCGCACGCCGTCGCCGACACCACCATCACCAGCGCCACCATCAGCCCCGAGGACTGGCCACGCGCGCTCACCACCGCCCGCCAGCTGTTCCACACCGACCTGCTACGCCTGCCCACCGACCAGGTCGCCAGCTACGTCGCCCACGTCGCCGACCGCCTCCACCTCGACCTCGAGACCGCCACCGCGGCCGCAGCAGACGCCGTCTCCACCGATGGGCCAGAGCCCCGGCAGGTACCGACCACTCAGGCCGCGGCAGCCGGTAGGGGAGCAGACCGTGCGTAGCCGCAGCCGACCGCTGATCGTGGGCGCCGTCGTCGCCCTGCTGGTCGCGGTGACCGCGGGTTGCGGAGCCGCTCGGCCGGATCAGGCCGTCGTGCTCGTGGGCTCGAACCGGACCGAATTCAGGGTCGACGTCGCCGAGACCGCGAAGCAGCAGCGTGAGGGACTCAGCCGACGCACCAGCCTCGCCGCCGGGACCGGGATGCTGTTCCAGTTCGGCACCCGCGACCACCACGACGTGTGGATGGGCGGGATGACGATCCCGCTCGACGTCGCCTGGATCGCCGACGACACCGTGCTCGCCGTCGACACCCTGCAGCCCTGCACCCAGCCCGACCAGAGCGCCTGCCCGCGCTGGACGTCGCCGAGCCCCGCCGATGCACTCCTCGAGGTTCCCGCCCGCAGCTTGCACGAGGTGGTCCCGGGCTCATCAGTAGTCGTCAAGGTCCTCGTCTGACAGCTTGCTCGGACATTCGAGAGCTGAGTGGAGCAGTGCCCCGCACTCGTCGAGTGCGGGGCACTGCTGCCGGTGGTCAGCGGCGGGGCAGCTGGATGGCCTCGGCGAGGACACGGGTGGCGGCGAACACCTCCTGGTTTCGAGCGGAGGGGGTGCCGGTCCCACCCACGAAGTTCACGGCGGGGTCGGTGAACAGCTTCGACTTGGGCTCGAAGTCGATGCGCGCCAGCCGGTCACGGTAGAGCTGGACGTCGTCCTGACCGTCGGCCTTCTTGGCCTCGTGGAGGGCGCCGGCGATGACACGCAGGGTGGTGGTGGAGAACAGCAGCGTCTTGCGACGCTCCACCCGCATCAGGTCGCCCTGCTCCTTGCCGGGCGCGAGTCGGGCGAGCGCGTTCTTGATGTCGGCGTACTCCGGGCGCGCGGCGTCGATGACGTCGAACAACTCGGTGCCGATCTCGACCAGCTCCTCGACGGTCCGCCGCTTGGGCGAACGTCCCCGGGGCAGGACCATGCCGAGGTCGTAGCGCTTGAGCCCGTCGTAGACCCCGGACAGGGAGAAGATGTTCGGGTCCGCGGCGTTGATGCGGGCCTTCTCGGTCTCGACGACGCCCTCGAGCAGCGGATGGGTCTTCGCGAGCTGCTGGGCGGCCTGCGCGTACGGGTCGCGACTGTCGAAGGTGATGTTGAGCGCCTTCGACACGACCTTCGGGGTCGCGTTCATGTCGCTGAACATCTGGCGCCGCTTCGTGTAGTCGTCCTCGACGTAGAGCACGACGGCGCTGTAGTCGTCGCCGATCTCGTCGTCGTCGCGCACGGCGTCGGCGATGGCTTGGCGTCGGTGCTGGCCGTCGAGGCAGCGCAGGCGAGCGTCCATCGGCAGCAGCAGCGTTCCGATGTTGCTGCCCGGTCCGGCGGGGGTGAAGTCCTCGTCGTCGACGTTATCGATGGCGTAGGTCATCGCGCCGAGGATGTAGTCGGCCGGGTTGTCGACGATGTAGTCGACGATGTCGCCGGCGTGCCGCTTGTCGAGGCTGCGCTGCACGCGTTCGGGGTCGGCGACCTCGGGCTCGGCCGCGAAGTTGCGCAGCAGCATGTTGTTGGTGACCAGCAGCAGGTACATCTGCCGGTCGCCCTGCCTGCCCTTGAGGGCGTAGACGTTCGTCCCCGGGCGGTTGGCGACGCTGAGCGTCGCGGTGGTCGTGGCGGTCATGGTGATCGGTCCCTTCGGAGTGGTGGTGGATGGTGCTCGTCCTCGGGGACCCGCTGGGGCTTCTCGCCATACTCCGTCCCGGTGTGGACCCGGGACCTCGACGTGCAGCGATCGCCCCTCGCGGTCGGGTATGGACCCCGACCCCGAGATGAGGGGCCCGGGTCAGCGCCATTGGCTCCGACAGGTATGGACCCTGCCCTCGACACCGACGCTGCCCGGACCAGCTCTCCCTTGTGGAAGGGAAGAACGGCTCCTCAGCCTGCTAGCTAACTTACAGGCGAACTACCCTGCTGTCAACTCCTCGACTGGAGCCCGCCTCCTCGACCTCAGCCCACCGTTGGCTTGTAGGGCTTCCTCGATCGAGGAGGCGATCTCCGACCCCTCGGCGTGGAGTCTTCGGAGCCTGCCTCTGAGAAGAAATATCCGGTACCAGACGGATCGACGCAAGCCGAAAGAGCGGTCGTGACTCGATCGTGACCAAGTCGAGTCAGGTTACGCCGACTCATGGAGGCGAGTTACATCAGCATCCGGACGACTTACCAGTGGTCCTTGGGTTGCGGTACGAAGCCGCTATTAATTAATTGGGCAGTGCAGCTCTACACGGTCTAAGTCTGCAGCTGCTACGGTAAGACGTCCGCTCAGGGCGAACGACGGTGAGGAGCTGGTGCGGATGATGACGTTCGAGGAGACGATGGCCTTCGGCGCGGATCAGTACAGCGATGTACTGGAAGCGCTCGACCACGCTGGCCTGCCGTCGATGTTCACCCAGACGGGCGGGATGAATGCCGCGATCGAGGTTCAGCTCGAGACCGGGCAGACCCTGCTCGTCACCGACGCCGAGGACAGTCTGGCGTGGGTCAGGGCGGAGCACGACGGTTGGGCGGTCGGACTGTACGGGCCGGGGGAGCGCGACGAGGGTCCACTCGCCTTCGGTCAGACCGAGGACGGGAACCTCCCGGCCCTGCTCGACCTGGTCGGCGACGTCATGTTCCGCCGGGGCGGGACCGACGTCCGGACCACCCCGTAGTCCACCTGCAGGGGTGTCATCGCGGTGGAGTTGGAGTCGAGCGCCTAGGGTTCGGTCGTGCACGTCGACCGGAACCGACGCCGATGAGCAGCCGTGTCGTCGCCGGCTTGTTCGCAGGGATCGGCGGGCTCGAATTGGGCCTCGACCAGGAGTGGTCGACCGAGCTGCTCTGTGAGATCGATCCTGGCGCCAGCGCGGTACTGAAATCGCGGTTTCCCGAGGTCGAGCACCATGCCGACATCACCAAGCTGCGGAGCCTGCCGGCCGCGACGGAACTCGTGACCGCCGGCTTCCCCTGCCAGGACCTGTCCCAGGCCGGTCGTACCGCCGGTATCGGGGGGAGCCGGTCCGGGCTGGTCGACGAGGTCTTCCGGCTCGTACGCCGCAAGCACGGTCCCCGCTGGCTGCTGATCGAGAACGTGCCGTTCATGCTCAAACTCGCCCGCGGCCAAGCGATGCGCCACATCACGTCCGCGCTCGAGGAGATGGGCTACGCCTGGGCCTACCGCGTCGTCGACGCCCGTGCGTTCGGCTTGCCGCAACGCCGTCACCGGGTCTTGATGCTCGCCTCCCGCGACGAAGACCCCCGAACGGTGCTGTTCGGCGACGACGCCGGCGAACCCGAACCGCAGGACCCCGACGAGTACGCGTGCGGCTTCTATTGGACCGAGGGAACCCGGGGGCTGGGCTGGGCGGTCAACGCCGTCCCAACCCTCAAGGGCGGATCGTCGATCGGCATTGCCAGCCCGCCCGCGATCCGGCTGCGCGACGGCCGGCTCGTTACCCCCGGCATCGTCGACGCTGAACGCCTCCAGGGCTTCGACCCCGACTGGACCCGCCCCGCCCTCGAGGTCCCCGGTCTACGCCCCGGACACCGGTGGAAGCTCGTTGGGAACGCCGTCAGCGTCCGCATGTCCGAGTGGGTCAGCCGCCGCCTCGCCGAACCCGTCACCTACACCCCGGCTGGTGACAAGGCTCTCCAACCCGGTGACGCCTGGCCCACCGCGGCCTGGGGCCAAGGGGGCGCCGCCTACCGCACCGACCGGTCGATGTGGCCCGAACGAGTCGAGGGTGTCGACCTCGAGGAGTTCGTTCAGGACCCCAAGCTTCTGTCCCCGCGCGCGACCGCGGGCTTCCTCAGCCGAGCCCGTACGGGCGGGCTCCGCTTCGTCCCCGGCTTCCTCGACGACGTCGAGCGACACCTCGACGCCGTGCGTGAGACGGCAGCCTCAGCATGAGAGGCCCCGCGATCATCGCCCGGTCCATGACGGCGCCGACGCCGATCGGCAAGTCACAGCGCGAGTGGCAATACCACTCGCGCAGCGACCAACACTCCAAGCTGGCCTGCTGGGCCATCCTGTTCGACCTGCTCCAGACCTCCGAACTGCTCCGGCGCCACGTCGATACCGGCAAGGTCGCCTTCGGGATCAACCGGCAGATCAACGACTGGCACAGCGGGCGGAAGAAGAACCTCGATCTGGTCATCGCCAGAGGCGGCGACACCTCGACCGCCTTCGACCTCGCCGAGTTGGCCGAGCGGTACCACGTCCTACTCACCGACGAGGAACAAGCCATCGTGGCCACGTTGCCGACCTCACCACTCGGTCAGGCTGGTTCCACCGTGCTCGTCGCGCTCGAGGCCAAGGCGTGCATGACCGCCCACGGCAAGGCACTGCCGCGTCTCTACGACGAACTCACCTCGAGCCACGCCACCGTGCACGGCGACTCCGACAGTGCACTGTCGATCGGGTTCGTGATGATCAACCACGCCGACACGTTCGTCAGCCCCGGTCGGCAGGGTCCGGACGGTCCCGTCGTGGTCAGTCAGCATGCCCAACCGGCCGACACGGTCCGCACCCTGGCGAAGATCCGCGAGATCAACCGGCGCGCTGGGCCGCACTCCGGACAGAGCGGATTCGACGCGCTCGGCGTCCTGGTCGTCGACCTCGCCAACGACGGTAGCCCCGTCACCGTCGTCGCCGAACCACCAGCTCCGCCCACCAACGACGACTTCCACTACGACCGCATGATCACCCGTGCAGCGCACCTCTACGACTCCTCCTTCGGCAACGTCTGAGCTACAGCCGCCCACCGACCAGACCCGCGCCAGGATGCGCCGACAAGGTCGACGCGACACCAAACCCGAGCTCCGCCTGCGCCGCGAGCTCCACCGCCGCGGGCGCCGCTACTACGTCGATCGAGCCCCGCTGCCCGGGCTTCGCCGGCGAGCGGACCTCGTCTTCCCGCGACTCAAGGTCGCGGTGTACGTCGACGGCTGTTTCTGGCACGCCTGCTCCCAGCACGGCACCAGACCCAAGAACAACCGCGACTGGTGGGACGCCAAACTCGACGGCAACGTCCAGCGCGACCGCGACACCGACCGTCGACTGACCGCAGCCGGGTGGCGAGTCGCCCGTGTCTGGGAACACGAGGACCTCACGGCAGCGGTCGAGATCGTCGAAGCCGCACTGGAGGAAGCTCGCCGAGCCCTCGTGGGTCGACCACCCGGAATGGTCACGGGGAGGTCACAACCCGGCGCACAACAGATGAGCCGCTCGGGAGGTATCTAGAGTCGGGCATCCGCAACGGGGGGGTTACGGGTGGTTCCAGTGGTGCAGTCGGAGACCGAGATCGACTGGATTCGGCTACGTCGCCAGATCGAGGACTTCGCTGCCCAGCGACGACGGCCACCGACCCCCCGCGAACTGAAGCACTTCCTCGCCGAACACGGCGTCGGTCCCTCGATGATCGACACGTTCCTTGCGCAGGTGTCGTCGCCGGTGACACCCGTCCGTCCGTCCACAGCTGCCCGCCCGACGCCTCCGAGGCCGGCGGCGACCGTCAGCGTGCAGCCGGGCGAGCCTGTCCGCTCGAGCGGACGTCCTTCCGCTGGGGTCGAAGACGACGAACGACAGCACGACGACCTGGACCAGACAGACGACCACCGCGGACAGGGAGTTCGCCCTTCGTCGAGCCGGCGGGTCGCCGAAGCCGTCGAGGACCTCGTCGACGACTGGCACCGACAAGGTGGAGTCCTCCGACGTGACCAGGTCGTCGCCCTGACGGCGAAACGCAAGCTCGGTGCGACCGAACTGGCCGAGGTGGACCAGCAGCTGCAGAACCTGGGGATCGAGACCGACCGCGCCTCCACTCCGACCGAGTCGACGAGCCGTCGGGCCGAACGAGCGAGACAGGGCCACGACGACGTCCTGGGCGCCTACCTGCACGAGATCGGTCGTCACCCGCTGATCGGTGCCGAGGAGGAAGTCAGGCTCGGCCGCGCCATCCATGCCGGGCAGCGAGCCACCCTGGCCCTCGCTGAAGCCGGAGGACTCACGGCGGGCGACGTCGAGCATCTCGAGGCCGCGGCGGCCGAGGGTCGCGCCGCTCACGCTCGTCTGGTCGAGGCCAACCTGCGGCTCGTCGTCTCGATCGCTCGACAGAGCCGCTACGGCCTCACCAATACCGAACTCGTCGACCGCATCCAGATGGGCAACGAAGGACTCCTGCACGCAGCAGACCTGTTCGACCCCGAACGCGGCTTCAAGTTCTCCACCTACGCCACCTGGTGGATCAAGCAACGCATCGACCGCAGCATCGCCGACACCGGCCGAGTCATCCGACTACCCGTCTACGTCCACGAGAGGCTCCACAAGATCCGCCGCGCCCGAAGACGGCTCGACGAGCAGCTCGACCGCGAACCGACGACGACCGAGCTGGCCGACGCCACCGGGTACACGCCCGGCGAGGTCCAGGCCATGCTCGACTACCTCACCCCGGTCCGAAGCCTCCAGGAAGCCATCGGAGCCGACACGATCCTCCTCGACCTCCTCGCCGGCCGGACCGACGTCGACGGCCGTGGAGATCCTCAAGACCATCTCCTCACCGCTGCCCGACGACACGAGCTCAACGAAGTCCTCGACGTGCTCCTCCAGCCACGTGAACGCGACATCCTCGTGCGCCGCTACGGACTCGCCGGCGCGGACCCCGAGACCCTCGACACGATCGGACGAGCCTGGAACATCACCCGAGAACGGGTCCGGCAGCTCGAGAAGAAGACGTTCACCCTCCTACGCGGCAGCAGCAGCGTGGCGGCCATGTACGACTACCTGCTCGACGACACCAAGCTCGACCGACCCCGATCACCCGGCAGCATCTCGCACGAGCCGGCCGACACGGCCGGCGGAAGCGACACGAGCTCGGAAACCGGCACCGCCACGGCCAGCCCTTCGAGGACGGGAGCCCAGCCATGAGCACGACCAAGCAGGACTACACCCAGGCGTGCAGCCGACTCGTCGACTGGCTCGACGAACACGTCACCAACGAGGGTCTCGGCAGAACCGCCGAACGGCTCGACGTCGCACCCGACTCCACGTTCTGGCTCGGCAGGTTGGCCAGTCAGCAGTACGTCGCCGCCGGCGGACTCGGCGACCGAGGCGAACGACTCGACCCCTGCGCCATCGGAATCCGCCTACGGCCACGACACGCCGCACCCCACACCATCGACGTCACCGTGAGGTGCCGTGCCTGGTTGAAGGACGCGCGCGGCGAACCCAGGCACCCCGACGGACCCTGGCGCCGATCACCCCTCGTCGAAGCCCGTACGACCGTCGAGTTCCACGGCAGCGCCATGACTACGCTCGGATCCGAGCTCGCCGACCAGTTCGCCCAGGTCGGCGCCCCCGGACTGCGCTGCGAGGTCCGGATCGACGCAGAGCAGCGCCCCACAGGGTCCGAGATCGTGATCCAGCTCGTCAACGTCACCCCCGAAGACCAGAACCTGCCGCACACCCACGTCTACGAGACAGTCCTGCAGGTCGAAGGCATCACCACCAAACCGTTCGTCCTCGAAGCGCTGCCCGACAGCTTCCGCTACGACCGCACAGTCGCCGCCTACGGCATCAACACCGGCGTCGAGACGACCGAGACCGGCGGACTGCGCACCACCGACACCGTGATCGTCGACACCCGTCGCAGCCGCTACTGGAACAGCCCAGCCGCTCCACCCGACCTCAGCTTCGCCACCCTGCAGCACGACCCCATCCCCCCGCTCTCCGCCCTCCTCGACGCCCTCGAGCAGTGGAACGACGACCACTGGTCCGACGAGAACATCGAGGCCCGTGCCGCCGACCAGTACTGGACGGCGGCCATGCTCCAGGCCGCCGAGGAAGGACGCACCGCCGCCCGGAAGGAGGCCCGACGACTCCGCGACGGCCTCGACCTCCTACGAAGCGACGCGGTCCTGCGCCGAGCCTTCCAGCTCATGAACCAGGCCATCGCCTACAGCGGCGCCGACAAGTACGACAGCTGGCGACCCTTCCAGATCGGGTTCCTACTGACCGTGCTCCCCGCCATCGCCGGCGCACACGACGGAGAAGAGACGACACCGACCGTCGACACCGTCTGGTTCGCCACCGGCGGCGGGAAGACCGAGACCTACCTCGGGCTCCTGGTGATGGCAGCCCTGCACGACCGCCTCACCGGCAAGACGACCGGGGTCACCGCCTGGTCCCGCTTCCCCCTCCGACTGCTCAGCCTGCAACAGACCCAGCGCTTCGCCGACGCCCTCGCCGGCGCCGAACGCGTCCGCCGCGACAAGAAACTTGGCGGCGACCCGATCAGCCTCGGCTTCTTCGTCGGACGCGGAGGCACCCCCAACAAGGTCGTGACCGAGCAGAACGACCACGACCCCGACCCCGACAGCCCCGGGATGCCCGACCAGTACCAGGTACTGCTCGCGTGCTCCTTCTGCCGCGGCGAACTGACCATGAGGTTCCAACGCCGCACCTGGCAGCTCGCGCACCAGTGCCACAACCCCGAGTGCCCGTGGCCCGAACGCGACCTCCCGTTCTACGTCGTCGACCAGGAGGTGTACCGGTTCCTGCCCACCGTGGTCATCGGCACCCTCGACAAGGCCGCCTCCATCGGCTTCCAAGCCGCCATGCGCGGACTGGTCGGACCACCCCTCGGCGTCTGCGACCAGGCAGGCCACGGCTACACCTACGCGCCCCGCAAGAGCACCCCCAGCGGATGCCTCGTGCCCGGATGCCCCGGCCGATCGACACGGCTCTCGATGCCCGCCCACCGGTGGGCCCCCACCTTCCGTCTGCAAGACGAGCTCCACCTACTCCGCGACAGCCTTGGCGCGGTCGACAGCCACTACGAATCGTTGCTCGACCAGCTCCAGGTCGAACTCGGCGGACGACGTCCCAAGATCATCGCCAGCAGCGCCACCCTCACCGGCCACGACCGGCAAGTCGAGGTCCTCTACCGACGCCACGGCCGGGTGTTCCCCGTCCAGGGCCCCGACGCCGACGCGTCGTTCTGGAGCCGCCGCTCCGACCAACCCCTCCGACGCTTCGTCGCCGTCGCCCCCCGCGGCGTGACCCTCGAACACGTCACCGACCGCACCGTCGCAATCATCCAACGCCAGATCCGCCGCCTCGTGGCCACACCGACCCAGGTCTGCGACGAAGCCGGCATCGACCCGACCCACGCCGACGCCCTGATCAGCGACTACGGAACCACCGTGGTCTACGGCAGCAGCCTCTACGACGTCGAAGCCGCCCGCCGCTCCCTCGAGAGCAACAACGACCTCGCCCTCAACGCCACCCAACTCACCGGACAGACCGACTTCGACGAGGTCCGCGAAACCCTGCGACGCCTCGAGAACCCCGAGCCCGAGCACGCCGACCGCATCCACGCCATCGCGGCCAGCTCCATGCTCAGCCACGGCGTCGACGTATCCCGGCTGAACACCATGGTCATGCTCGGCCTACCCCTCGGCACCGCCGAATTCATCCAGACCACCGCCCGCGTCGGCCGCACCCACCCCGGACTCGTCTACGTCCTCCACAAGATCGCCCGGGAACGCGACGGCCAGACCTACCGCCACTTCCACCAGTTCGTCACCCACGGCGACCGATTCGTCGAACCCATCCCCATCACCCGGCGCAGCCGACGCGTCCTCGACCTCACCCTGCCCGGCATCGTCGAGGCCCGACGACTCGCCCTCTGGGAGCCGCAGAGCCCCGGCCAACGCCTCACCACCCTCAACATGCTGCGCGACTTCGTCCGCGACAACGGCATCACCGCCACCGCCGACGCCCGCACCCTCGCCGACTGGCTCGGCTACACCCACACCGGCGACGAACTACTCACCGACGACATCCAGCAGTGGCTGGACGACTGGCACGACAAGTTGACCAACCCGACCAGCGGAGCCGAGTGGCCACGCGACCTCGGCCGCGAACAACCCATGACCTCGCTACGTGACGTCGAAGTCAGCGCACCCATCCACGACCGAGGACAGTGACATGACCGAACTCGGCCAGCGCAGCGCCAGCCAGATCCTGCGCACCTACCTCCCCATGCAGACAGCCGACCTCAAGGGAGGCATCTACCGCGTCAAGGAATGGTCCGGCGCCTACCCCATCCCGATCGACCCCGCCCTGGTCCGGCGACGCCTGCTCCGAGAGATCGGCTGGCTCGAAGCAGCAGGCGCCGACGGCGGTATGGCACAACGACTCCGCGCCAACGCCCCCCTCGACGTCGTCCGGCTCGACACCAGTCGTGGCGTCGCCGTCGAGCGATTCCCGCGGGTCTGGTTGTGCGCCGCCTGTCAGCGAGTCGGACGCTCCGAAACGAGGCCCTGCCGCTGCGGACAACGACGCTGGACCCAACTACAGTTCGTCGGCTTCCACACCTGCGGCGCCGTCGTCGAACCCTGGATCAACCGGTGCCCCACCCACGACGACACCCGCATGGTGGCCACCCGCTCGGCCAAGGCCTCCGACATCCGCTTCGTCTGCCCCGAATGCCACCAACAGACCCAACAAGGGCTCGGCTTCAATCGCCAGTGCGTCTGCGGTCAGGGCACCATCACCTGGAACGTCCACAAGGCCCGCAGCGTCTACGCGCCCCGCGGCATGAGCTGGATCAACCCTGCTCAACCAGAACGCGTCAACGAACTCAACGACCGAGGGGGTGCAGCAGCCGCCCTGTCCTGGGTGCTCACCGGGATGTCCACACTGCGCCCCGAACCACTCGAGCAGCGGCCGACCCGCGACCAGTTCGTCGGAGCACTCGTCGACCAAGGAGTCGACCCGAGCATCGCCAACCTGGCCGCCGACCAGGCCGAAGCAGGCGGACACCTTGACCAGCCCAGCGCAGATCCAGCTGCTCACCTCAGCGCGGAGGCCCTCGACGAGGCCCGACACGAAGCCACCGAGATCGCCATGGCCCTCTGGCAGGGCCGCACCCGCATCGCCGACCTTGTCACAGCATCACCCTCAACCCACCTGACCGACCTGTACGAGAACGCCTACCCGAACGCCCTCCGACGAGCAGGACTCGCCGCAGTCGACTTCGTCGACAGATTCCCCGTGCTCACCGCCATGTACGGCTACACCCGAGGCGGCACCGACACGGCGACACCCCCACGCCTCGTCCCCTTCGCCCACCCCCAAGCCGGCTACCGCCTCCACGGCGAACTGGCCGAAACCGAAGCTCTCCACATCCGGCTCGACCCACACCAAGTCGCAAAATGGCTGATCACTCGAGGGCATGCCCTGCCCGACTACGACCCCGCTGGCGAAGACTCCGCAGCAAGGACAGCCATCCTCGCCGCCGTCCACATCCCCGAACCCGGCGAACAGATCCCCGTCACCACCGTCGGCTCGGACCTGCTCACCCTCATCCACACCTACGCCCACAGAGCCATTCGCATCACAGCCGTCTTCGCCGGCATCGACCGCGACGCCCTCAGCGAATACCTCACCCCACTCCACCTCGGCTTCTTCCTCTTCGCCGCAGCACGAGGAGGCTTCGTCCTCGGCGGACTACAAGCCGTCTACGAAACCGAACTCGACAACCTGCTAGACGACTTCGTCGAAGCCGAACACCGCTGCCCCCTCGACCCCGGCTGCAGCAGAGGAGCAGGCGCCTGCACAGCCTGCCTGCACCTCGGAGAGCCTTCCTGCCGCTGGTTCAACACATTGCTCGACCGAGCCTCACTGTTCGGGCAAGCGGGCTACCTCGACTAGTGTTACGCACGCCTGCCTTTTTCGATGGTCAAGCAACGTGATCGTTTATTGCACCGATGAGGTTCAACTAATGCACCACTGCAACCGAGGGGAAGATGAGCACGGAGGATACGCCCTCGGGTGAAGATAAGACAGTAGGCGCCGAGATGGGCGAGCGACTTGAAAAGGTCGTCCGAACGATTTCCATCTCTCCGGGGGACGCCAAGCAACTAGTCGACAAATACCGGCGACGTTACCACTACGATGGCTCCGAGGCATCGCGCCTACGCATCGCAAAGGCCGTCGTGCAGCGATACGCCCGATGGTCAGCGCTGGTCGGAGGCGCCACGGCGGTACCAAGTGTCATTCCCGGTGTCGGCACCGCGGTCGCAGTCGTCGGTGGAGGCGTCGCAGACGCGGCCGCTTCGATCAAGTTGCAGGTCGACATGTGCCTGTGTCTTGCTGAGCTATACCACGACGAGCTTCCCAACGAGGACAAAGTCGCTCTCGCCACGGTCATAGCCCTATCAGCATCTCTGGAAAAACTTGCTGCTGGTTCTGGCGTGACAGTAGTCGAGAAAGCCGTCATCAGAACCATTCTCACGTACCTTCGCGGCCCGACGCTGGTCGCCGTAAAGCAACTCTTCAATAAAATTGGTATCGTGTTCGTACGAGCTTCACTGGTCAAAGCCGTTCCGTTTGGCGTCGGCATTGCGCTTGGCACCGGCACTAACTATGGCTTGACGCTCCTCGTCGGTCGAATCGCCATTCGTTTCTTCCGAGAGGTTCCGGACCCGCTCGGTCGGAGCCACCAGGTATAAGCCAGTCCTCGTTCGACGCGCTTTCAACGTGCCGCACCTAATGTTTGTACGTAGACTGAGATATGTCTTGTGTTCGTTAATCGCGCGTAGCGTCCGCATTCGGCGACTACTCGAGCGTCGTGGGATCGACCTTGACTGCCTCGCACATTTTGTTGAAGTGATCCGGGTCCACCGAGCGTAGGAACTGCATGCAGCGCCGAATGTCTCCCTGGACGGCGCGTACGTCCAGTACTTCGGTCGTCTCGGGTCCTTCTCCGTGTGAGAATCGATTGCAGAAATCGTACACATCACGATGGGGCTGCGAGGGCTGCTCCTGGACGAGCCACTTCAGCTGCTCAAGAAAGTTTGGGCGATGAGGGGCTTTGTAGCTGGAAAATACCTCTAATATTCGCCTCGCCGCATTAGGTAGCAGGAAGAGGCGCTCGTGGTCGTCCGCCTGTTCGATCCCTTTCATCACCATAAGGAAGAGATAGCCGTACTCAGTCGTATTGTTCCGAAGAAGACTCGGAAGCTTCCCCAACTTCGAGGTCCGCTCGTTGCCAACCGAGGCGGCGAAGAGCTCGAGAAACGAGACGCGAGGGAAGCGAAGCTCGTCGGCGTTCTGCAACCCGATCTGCTTCGCAGATTCGTTCCATTTGCTGCGGTGAGAAGCGATGAAGAGCCGCAGCAAGTTGAAGTCGTGGGTAAGTACGATGTACTGACCGAAATCCTGAAGGGTGTCGACTAGCCACTGGTGGGTGGCGAAAAGCGACTCGCGATCCAACGAACTAGACGGATCGTCAATGACGACGATGCGATCGTTCGCCGCTACCCCACGCACCTGCTGATCTTCGAGGTTCCGCAGAAAGTACAGCAGCGAAAGCGTGGTGCGTTCGCCCTCGCTTAGATTTGTTGCAGGCTCCTCTCCGCGCTTGCAGGAGTAGGATTTGCCATCCCCGGTTACTGCGATGGTGAGGTGGTGTTTGCCATAAACGCGTGCCAGGTCGGTCGTTAGCTGGTCTGCCATTGTTTTTGTAGTGAAAGACTCCTGCTGGAGACGATCGATCGTCTTCTGCGCCAGCGTTGCAGCCCGTTCAGCGACAACGAGTTCACTATTCGCGGTAGCGGCGTCCACCTCTAGAGCTCGGAACCTCTCACCTTCTGAGCCCACGATGTGGTCGAAGACGACCTGGAGGCGATCGGTTTTCAGCTCTTCGTAATCCCGCACCTGCTCGTTGTGTTCCGTAAGGGCGGCCGACAGGACAGTGATGGGAAGGGCATTCATCACTGGGCCGACGTTAGGCACGGTCGGCGTCCTGGTGGGGTCCGCGGCCTTCTCCTCGAGTGCGTCCTTAATTTGAGCTAACTGCTGAAACCGTTCTCGAAATGCGACTTCGACGTCCTCGACAGACCGCCGGTACGATAGCCGAAGGTCACTCGCGAGAGTTTCAGGTGCGGGCAGTGAGGCGAACCAGTCCGCAAGGGTCTCTTGGTGCCGGGCCAGGGTATCGAGAAGTCGCTGACTCTCACTCTTAAGCTGCAGCCAGCTCTCATCAAAGTGCCGCGCAAGTTGCTGTCGGCGTTCCTCACTAATTCTGCTTCTGCAGAAAAGACACTGGTCTCTCTCGGTATGAAGTGCCTGCCCGCGCTCGACCCACGCTTGCGCGACCGGATTGGCCTCTAACTCCTGCAGTGCAACGCTGGTGGGCGTGCGGCCAAGCATCTCTTCCAGGTTAGAGAGTTCATCGGTCAGGTTCGGCGGGGCCGTAAATTCGGATACGGCCGCTGGGGCGTCTTCGCTCAGCCACAACAGGGCGTCCGTATGTGCAGCGGAGTCGGGAAAGGTAGGTGCAGCAGTTCGTAGCAGTTCGCTGATCTTTCCTACGGAATAGCGGCTCTTCGTGTAACGGCTGTAGTCGAAGCGTTGTAGTTCCGTGACGAGACGATCTTGTACGGCGCGAGCGGCCGCGGTCACTTTATTGTCGGCCTTGCCCTTAGCGCTTACGGCCTTCTCTGCCTCACTCCGGAGCCGTCCTATGTCGCCTCGGAGTCGTTCCTCTTCTTCCTTCGCCCCGATGGCCGCTTCACCGAGGGTAACGATGGCATTGGCGTTCTCACCTGCTAGGAACTGATTCAGGTTCGCCTGGACCCACTTGCGCGTGAACACCGCCATGCCCGGTGATGGACAGGAGCTTCCTGATCGTATGGTCTGCTTCTTCCCATGGGTTGGTTCCCAGACCACTTCTGCAGCGCATTTCTCCTCGGACAGATCGAGTAACAGCTCAGCGAGGGTGGACTTGCCGCTGCCGTTATGACCGTAAATCACGGTGCCCCTACCCAAGGGTGCGTCAGCGGGCCAGAAGCCTGGCGCCAGCGAGCGCCAGGGCGTGCTCACATCAAGTCGGCGAAGCATGCGTTGACGATAGTTGTAACCACCGACACTTGGCTTAAGGCGCAACGCAGGCCAATGAGTTAGCTCGTAGGACACTCTTGTACGCAGCGCGCTGAACGTTCGTCTAGCGAGCTACTGAGCTGGCCACACAGCTTTGGTGTTGCCGGCTCGCCGGAAATGATCGTTTCCGGTGTGCTCCCGGGGTGGACGAGCAGGGGTCCTCCACAAACGGTCGCCGCTACGCACCCGGTTCTGGTGACCCCCCGTTTCGGGGAGGGGTTGTGGCTACCCGTTTTCGGCGGGCTCTGAGCGTTGGATCGCGCGGTACACGGTGGCCCGGCTCACGTTGAAGAGCTCGGCCAGCTCGAGAGTGGTGTGGTCTCCGCCGTGCCAGAGCTTCACCAGGTGCGCCTCCTGGGTCGGCTTGAGCTTGGGTTGCTTCCCGCGGAGCCGGCCTTTGGCCTTCGCCACCGCGAGGCCTTCGCGGGTGCGGGCACGAGTGAGGTCGGCCTCGAACTCGGCAATCATCGACAGCACGGTGAAGAGCAATCGCCCGATCGGGTCGGTGGGGTCGTGCACGGAGCCGCCGATGTTGAGCCGGACGCCGCGAGCGGTGAGCTCGTCGACGATGTCTCGGGCGTCGGGTACCGAGCGGGCGAGCCGGTCGAGCTTGGTGACAACGAGGGTGTCGCCCTTGCGACAGGCGGCCAGTGCCTCGCGCAGACCAGGGCGGGCTCGGTTTCTGCCGGTGAGGCCATGGTCGACATAGATCCGCTTCTCGTCGACGCCGAGGCCGGCGAGGCCGGCGTGCTGCGCTGCAAGATCCTGACCGGCAGTGGAGACCCGGGCGTAGCCGACGAGGAGCTGCTCACTCACCTGACCAGTCTCTTCGTAAGAACCCCGTTGACCGGGCATTTTTGCGGGCGGGTCTTGCGAGAATCACGCTGAGCGTGGTGCGCAACTGCTGCGAGCTGGCGGAGTCGTTCTCGCAGGACGGACGCCTTGCGGACACGGGGCCCGGCCAAACCTCTCGGTCCGGCGAGACCGAGACCACGACTGCCGGTCATGATGGGGCTGTGACCATAAGCACCGAGGACCGGCTGGCGATCCACGAGCTGATTGCACTCCACGGGCACCTGATGGATGAGGGCCAACTCGATCAGCTCACTCAGCTGTTCACCGACGATGTCGCTTACGACCTGACTCCGATGGACGGCCCGGTCCTTCGAGGCGTGGACGCCGTCCGACAAGCAGCGCAAGACCTGGGGCCGCGGAACCCGGTCGCGCATCTTGTCACGAACACGGTGGTGGACGAGGAGGGCGGCTCGGTGATCGCGCGGTCGAAGTTCCTCGGGGTCCAGCGGGACGGGTCTTTCGGCAGCGGTACGTACGACGACCAGCTCCGCTACACCGCCGACGGCTGGAGGATCTGCACGAGACGAGTGTCGCTCCGGCGGGAGCCGCTGACGCCCTGAGTGAGTTCACGCTGTGGATAACAGCTCTCCCGCGGCGGCAACTGTCTGCGTGTTTCCGTTGAGCGGTCCCCTTGCGGTGACCTGTACGTCGACGACCCGTGAAGGTGTCGCGACGTTCTACGCTCACCGACGTGTCCTTCAGTGCGCATGAGCGCTTTGATCGAGGTCTGACCGACGTCGACCGGCTGATGGCGATCCACGCCGAACTAGGCGGCTCAAAGCGCGGTCAGCGGGTCGGTTTGGAACCCCTGAACCGATCCGCAATCGTCCTACTCGTCGCGGTCTGGGAGGGCTTCGTCGAAGACATCGCGGCGCAGGCCTTGGAGTCTCTCGTCGACGCCGCTGCCGACCCAGATCACCTCCCGGCTCGTCTTAGAGCTACCGTCGCCAAAGAGATCAAGAGCGACCCACACCAACTGGCGGGTTGGAAGCTTGCCGGAGACAAGTGGAAGACCCACCTGCGGGCGCGCTTGTCGAGCTACGCCGATGTACGTGCTCGTGGTCTGAACACCCCTGACAGTCAGCGAGTCAAGACGTTGTTCGACGAGACCCTTGGTCTTGAGGACGTCACCACGGCGTGGCACTGGTCCCACATGTCAGTGAAAGGTGCCCAGGCGAAGCTCGACGAACTCATCAAGCGGCGCGGGGACGTCGCGCACGGCGGAGAGCCGAGCGGGCCAGCGACCGTCAAGAAGGTCGAGGTCAACGCTTATCGAAGTCATCTTCTGCATCTGGTTGAGACCACCGAGAAGGAGGTCAACAACTACTTGAGCGCTAGCAATGCGCAAGAGATCTGACCTGGCGACCAATCTCGATCGTTTCTGGCAGGCAGTCGTGGCGAGCTCGAGCGTCCCGACACGCCGAGGTTCGACTCACCGAAACGCATCACCGAAACGTCATCTCGCCGGAACCAGGCATGTACCGTTTCCGGTGACCAGTAGCTAGGCCAGGGGAGGGAGTTGCGATGACGAGCACGCCGAGCAGCGCGCCCGCCGGACGGGTCTACTTCCGCGACGTGAAGCCGTACGCGGTCGTCGACAGCCTCGACCTGCTGCGCGGCCCGGCTGGTGGTGAGGTCGAGCTGTCGCACTCCGTGCTGTGGGCGCCAGGCGGCGCGCGGGTCGACCTCGACGAGCCCGGGGGTACGGCACTGGCCTACCAGGCGGTCCTTGCCGAGGGCGACTCCGAGGACCTGGTGCATGTGCTCAACCGCGGTCGGTTGATCGCGGCGTGGTCTGAGCTGATGCTGCCGCTGCGGCTTCGCCGGCTGTGGGAGGACCGGTTCCCCGAGCTGCGGTCGACGCTCCGCCCGGAGGCCGGCGTGGAGGGCGTCCGGTGAGCTCCCCGGTCCCCGAGGCGGACCGTGAGGCCGCGGTCCAGCGTGAGGTCACCCGGATCGCGCTGTCAGGTGCTCGTGGGTTCGCCCTGGCCGGGTCTGGTGCGATCCGCGAGCACGGCGTGATCGAGCGTCCGACCGAGGACGTCGACTTGTTCACCACCAGTCAGGACCCGGCGGCGTTCGTGGCGGCGGTCGACCAGGTGATCGAGAGGCTGCGGGGGAGTGGCTTCGCGGTCGAGCAGGTGCGCCGCGCGGCGCAGTACGCGCGGCTGCACGTGGGGACCAGCGACGGTCTTCAGCTCGACGTCGACCTCGGGGTGGACTGGCGCCAGGACGCGCCGGTGTTCCTCGACGTCGGCCCGGTGCTGAGCCTGGCCGATGCGGTCGGGAACAAGGTGTCCGCGCTGTACAGCAGGGCCGAGGCGCGCGACTACCTCGACGTCGACGCGATCCGCGCGTCAGACCGGTTCAGCGACGAGGAGTTGCTCGCCGCGGCGGCCGAACGCGACGCCGGCTTCGACGCCGCCATGTTCGCCGACCAGCTCGCCGCAGCGGGCCGGCTACAGCCCGCCCAGGTGGGCCGGTACGGCGTCATGGCCGACGAGCTCGAAGCGGTCAAGACCCGTTGCGCGCAGTGGGCCGCCGGCATCCGCCAGCAGCTTGTCAGCGGCCCCCAGGGCGCCGTAAAGGGCATGCCCGAGCATCTGCGGGCCAGCTTCCCGCGCCCGGTGATCGGCGCCGCCCGGCAGGCGCCCAGCAGCAGCCCTCGGGCACGGCCGACGAGGCCGGCGAGCACGCCCGAACGTGGGGTCGAGTTGTGACGACGATCGGCTACGCGCGGGTGTCGACCCGCGACCAGGAGCCGGGGTCGCAGGAGCGCGACCTGACTCGGGCGGGTGCGGTGCGGGTGTTCGTCGACCACGGCGAGTCCAGCCGCGTCCGAGACCGCCCGCAGTGGGTGGCGTGCCTGGACTACCTGCGTGACGGCGACACCCTCGTGGTCCGCGCGTTGGATCGGCTCGCGGGGACGACGACGATGGCGATCGAGACGATCACCGAGCTGCACGAGCGTGGGGTGAACATCAAGAGCCTGACCGAGCCCGACATCGACACCACCACCGCGATGGGCCGTGCCTTGTTCGGCATCGTGGCGGTGTTTGCGCAGCTGCGCGTCGACACCATCCGGGAGAACACGCGACGCGGCCTCGAGCACGCCCGCGCCCAGGGCCGCTACGGCGGGCGTCCGACGGTGATGACGCCGGAGCGGATCACCGCCGCGGTGCAGATGCGCGACGCCGGCAGCAGCGTCAGCGCCATCGCCCGGGCCCTCAGCGTCGGCGCCTCGTCGGTGACCCGGGCGCTGACGCGCTACGACGAAGCGGCCGCCGAAACTAGCTCGAGCACCTGATCGGCGCTTATCTAAGACCCGGCCTCGTAGCTCATGATCAGGCTGAACATCTACTGCGCCTCGGCGTCAGCGGTGGTCGCCCCGCGCTGCCGGCGGCGTGCGACCCGGCGCTGCTTTTCCGGTTCGTCGAAGCCGATCTTGCGGAGCTCGTCGGTCGACCAGCCGGCCTTGGTGGCGCCGCTGTAGAGACGGACGTCGTCGCGCTCGGCGGCGCTGATTCGCTCGGCGTTCTCGCGCTCGAGGTCAGCGAGCTTCCGGGCAGCGTCGGCCTTCACGTCTGCGAGGGACTGACGTCCTGCCGCGAGGTCGCGGATCGACTCGATCCGCGCCTGCTGGACGCGCATCGCGCGCTCGACGGCCTGGTCCACGGTCAGTTCTGTCGGCACGGTTCGAGCCTACGGGAGCAGTCGCATCCTAGAGCGCTCCCGCGCGCAGCGCGGGGGCGGTGGGGGCACAGGAGCGCGTCTCCTACCGAGCAGCCCCGGCGGAGCAAGTTATACAATCAGGTGCCCTGATCGGAGATTCATCCTGGACCCTGGTCCCAGATGAGCGACACTGGACGTGTCGATCCCCGCAGGAGCGGGGTCGCTGCGCTGGGCATGGGAGGTGACGGGCGTGGCTGAAGCGGACCAGGGGACGTTGGCTCGTCCGCAGGCGAGGCGGCGCCGTGTTGACGGCGGGCGGCGGCACCGCCATGTGGTCCGGGTGACCCCGGACGAGGAGGGCCAGCTGCTTGCGCTGGCGTTGCGCTACCGCGTGAGCGTGCCGAAGCTGCTGGTCGACTCGGCCCTGGCTGGTGGCAGTGCGGAGGCGGCGTCGAATGCCACGGTCCGTCACGAGCTGCTGCGTGAGTTGTTCGGCGCGCACCGCGCGCTCGGCGCGGTCGGCAACAACTTGAACCAGCTGACCCGCGCGGCGAACGCGACCGGCGAGCTGGGGGAGGACCTGGAGCACACGCTGGCCGCGGTGCGGCGGCAGCTGACGCGGCTCGACGCCACCCTCGACGGGCTCGCGCAGCGGTGATCCCGAACGTGGTCCGCGGGGACCGGATGGCGGGGCTGATGGTGTACCTGGCCGGCGAGGGGCGGCGCAACGAGCACGAGGACCCGCACCTGGTGGCTGGCGACGACGCGCTCATGGCGTGGTACCGCGATGTGGAGCTGGACCGGGGTGCGGCGCTGGCGATCGCGCGTCATCTCGACCGGCCCCGCAAGCTGTACGGCACCGAGATCAGCACCGGCGTCTATGAGCTCCAGCAGACCGGGCGGGACGCTCGCGGGCAGGCGGTCTACAAGAGCGTCCGCACTGGCAGCAAGCCCGCGCACGTGTGGCACTGCTCCTTGTCGCTGCGCGCCGACGAGGGCCAGCTGAGCGACGAGAAGTGGGGCGAGATCGCCGACGACTTCGTGCGGGCGATGGAGTTCGACGACAACCAGGGCACGAAGGCGCCGTGCCGTTGGGTGGCGGTACGTCACGGTGTGTCCTCGGAGGGCAACGACCACGTCCACCTGGCGGTGAGCCTGGTGCGCGAGGACGGCACCAAGGCGTCCACGCACAAGGACTTCTACCGCGCCCAGCAGGCCGCCCGCGCCCTCGAGGTCGTGCACGGTCTGGAGCGCTTGGAGTCGAGCGTCGCAGGCCAGCCGAGCGCGGCTCGCGGGTTCACACCGGCCGAGCAACGCAAGGCGCAGGAGAGGGCCGAGTGGGTCGCGCGGGCCAAGGTCGAGAAGACCCAGGGCGTCGGCGCCTGGGACAAGCTCAGCGCGGCTGACAGGCAGTCGGGCGTGGCGCGGGAGTGGCGGCTCAACCTGCCCCGCGAGGTCCTGGCGCGGAAGGTCCGGGGCTCCGCCGCAGCGGCTGGCGACGAGGCCGAGTTCGTGCGCCGGCTACGTCGTGTCGGGCTGCTGGTACGCCCCCGGTTCGCGGAGGGCGCCCACGACGTCATCACCGGCTACTCGGTGGCTGAGCGTCCGGCCTCTAGCGCCGAGCGGCCGGTCTGGTACGGCGGGAACCGGTTGGCGCGCGACCTGGGGCTGGTGAGGCTGCGCGAGCACGTCGGCTGGCCCGACGACCCGGTGACGGCGAGCGCCGCGGCCGCGGAGTGGAACGCCGCCTACCGCAACCGCCGGGTCGTCGCACCGGGACGCGAGACGGTCGCCCCCGCACCCGAGCTGACCGCCCAGCTCGCGCGGCAGCTGTCGTCGGCGTCGCGCGAGCTGCGTACCATCCCGCTCGACGACCACGCCGCCTGGGCCCGCACGGCACGCGAGGTCTCCGGAGTGCTGTCGGCCTGGTCGGTGGGCACCGAAGGTGTGCCCGGTCGCCTGGCGCACGCGGCCGACCTGCTGGCGAAGTCGGCGCAGACCCACCGGCGTCAGACGCCGATGCCGGACCGGGCGCGGCGCGCGCTCGGCGGGACCGCGCTGCTCGTCGCCGCCGGCGGCAAGCTAGGCCGCGGACCCGTCGGGCAGGCCGCGATGATGCACGAGCTGATCACGCTCACCGCGATGCTGGCTAAGGCCAGCGCGGAGGCTCAGCGCCGCACCCAGGCTGGCCGACTGCGTGAGCTCGCCGAAGAGCGGCTGACGAAGGTCTACGCCCGGCTGCAGCAGGGCGAGACAGGACGGCCCGCCTTGGCGGGGACGACGCCGACCGAGGTGGTGCAGGCACAGCAGCCGGGCGTCGACCTCGAGCAGCTGGACCCCGCGCTGCGCCGGAGTGTCGAGCGGGTGCGGGCCGGCCGGGCCACCCCGAGCGGAGTGACCCGTTCGCCGGTCCCGAACCCTCTGCAGAAGGCGCCGGACCGCGGGAAGTCCACCGAGAACGAAGCAGACCGCGGCGTCGGCCGCTGACGAAAGGAACGATCGGATGCCAGACGAGTCAGACGGCATGGAGGAAGCCCTGGCCGGCACGGTCCGGCTGGCCGTGACCGCGGGCGCACGTCTCGGGTCGGAGCTCGCCCGGGCCCGCGAGGAGCGCCTGCGTGAGCAGCGTCGCCTCGACGAGCGCGACGCCAGCCGCTTGGCGCAACGGTTCGAGGCCGAGAAGCAGGTCGCGGTGGCCGAGCTGAGCAAGGTCTACCGGCCGGACTGGTGGGAGCGCGCCGACGCCGACCGGATCGGTCAGGCCTACGCCACCGCGCGTGCTTGGGCCCCCGAGGCCCAGGAGGCCGCGCAGGGTGAGCGGAAGATGCGCGAAGAACTGCTGGCCCGCTACGGCATCGACGTGGACCGGGTCGACCCGAGCGGGGTGAGCGTCGAGGTCGAGCGGTGGCGGCAACGACTCCCGGAGCAGCGCCGCCAGGAAGCCGACCGGCAGCGCACCGCGGCGGGGGCCGAGCGGGTCGAGGCTGCAACGCTGCTCGAGCAGGCCGCCCGCGAGGACCGGCGGGCCGACGCGGCCCGCGACGACGTGCAGGTCAACGAGGTCGGCGACAACCCATGGCTAATCCCCGCACAGGCTGGCCGCGGAGTCGGCGCCGCCACCACGGAGGGGGCACGTCTGGAGGACCGCGAGCGCGACAGCACGGCCCGCGCCGGACAGGCTGCGGCCGAGGCCGAGCGGGTCTACGACAGTGCCGAGCGGCGCGCGGCCGATGCGCGGGCGATGGAGGCCCAGGGCGTCGAGCCTGGGGTCGCGCAGAGCCGGATGCGAGCCGACACCGGGCGGGCGACGCCGCCCACCCTGGCCACCGCCGGGGCCGGGCGTGGCCGGGCGCTGAAGGCCCGCAAGGGCGTCGGCCGTGGCGCCCAGGTCGAGCGGGCAGGCGTCGAGCGCTGACAGCCCCTGCGGCCGTGAGAGGCGCACGGAGAGCATCACTAGCCGAAAGAGTCGGTGTAGGTGACGCCGGTATGCCTAACCCAGCGGGGAGGACAGTGATCGAATCTCGGCTCAGGACCACGAGTACTCGACTAGGGACGCTTCGAGCACGACCGGGAGAGTGGCGTGAGAGCTCGGGTCTGCCTCGGGTCGGGTGCTTCGTCCGTGGCACAACAGTCATCCCCTGGTCATCCTTGGCTGAGGATGTCAGCGGCGCGGTCGGTCGGGACGGCGAAGGGGCAGACCCTTTTTATGGCAGTGGCGGCGCGGCCGGGGTCTAGATCGAGCGTGGTTTCTAGGCTGAAGTGTGGGTCCGCATAGGGGTCATCGTCTCGTTGCCTCGATACCACTCTCCCGGGGAAGCCGAAAAGCTCCTACGAGGGGGACGGCCATTAGCCCGGCTAGGACGACGAACGCCACGGAGAACGGTTGGCCCGGCACGCGGAGCGCCGGTCCCAGGTCGCCGACCGCGACAAGCAGCGCGGCGAGTCCGACGCCGAGTGCGGTCGCTGCCTGCTGAAGCGTCGAGGAGAGGGTGTTCGCGGCCGTCATGTGCTGCGGACCGACGTCGGCGAATTGGACCGAGTTGTAGGCGCTGAACCCGATGGAGCGGAACATGCCGCTCAGCACGAGAACGACGCCGATTGCCACCACCGGCCAGGCGGCGGTGAATGTGGCCATTAGAGCCAGTGTGGCCCCTCCGGCGGCCGAGGCGCTCACGAGCACGGAGCGGAAGCCGAAGCGGCGGATCAACGGAGTGGTGACGGGCTTGATCGCGACATTGCCGAGGAAGAGCAGCAGTAGCAGCGTCCCGGATGCTGCTGCGGACCAGCCAAACCCGAGCTGGAACATCAGCGGCAGGAGGAAGGGCACCGCGTTGATGAGAGCCCGGTACACCGAGCCGCTAACGTTGCTGACCCGGAACGTCGGCGCTCGGAGCTCATCGAGTTCGAGAACGGGATGAGCGACGCGGCGCAGCCACCAGACGCTCGCGGTGACCAGGACCACGAATAGGAACCCCACCGCGACGGCCGGACGAGGTCCGGAGGCCGACGTAACGAGTTCGAGCCCGATGATCAGGCTGGCCAACGACGCTCCGCACAGCACGAACCCCGTCCAGTCCAGACGCGGTGTGGCTGCGCGTGCGCCCGAGGTCACGATGCGGAGCGCCACGACGAACGCCACCACTCCAAGCGGGACGTTGATTAGGAAGATCCAGCGCCAGCTCGTGACGGTGACGATCCAGCCGCCCAGCGCCGGCGCGATGACAGGGGCGGTGAGTGCGGGCCAGGTCAGGTACGCGACGGCGTCGAGGAGGTCGTGCTTGGCGGTGGTCCGGAGCACCACGAGCCGCCCGACCGGCACCATCAGGGCGCCACCGACTCCCTGAACGACACGCATCGCGACCAGCACCGCCAGGCTGGTGCTGCACGCGCACAGCATTGACGCGACGGTGAATACCGCGACGGCGAGCAGGAAGATGCGGCGAGAGCCGAAGCGGTCGGCCAGCCACCCGCTGACCGGGATCCCGACGGCGATGGTCATCAGGTAGGCCGTGGCTACGAGGTTCACCCGGACCGCGTCGACACCGAAGTCAGCAGCGATGGCCGGTGCGGCTGTGCTGATGGCCGAACCATCGACGATCTCCATGAAGAACGTCCCGGCCACCAGCAGCGCCAGGGGGCGGTTAATCCCCGGCGAGCCCGAGGGAGAGACGGTCTGGCTCACGACGTCATCACGATGGAGCTTCGCTCCTCACACTCCTCCGATCGCACACATCGCTGGAACTCCTTCAGAGGAACACACGGTCCGCTCGGGTCGAGCGTCTTCGTTCGATCCCTGGCCACCGCTCGGTTACGGCAGATCGATCCTGGTTAACGTGGTGGACCTGGACGGCTGGGCTCAGGTAGAAGGCTGGGGCTCAGTCGCCGAGGAGCCAGCCGCACGGACCGGTGAGCTCCTTGGCCGAGGCCGGGCCCCACGAGTGGTCGTCGTAAATCTCGACTTGGGGACGGGCGTCGGACAGCATCGGCTGGAAGGCCTGGAAGGCCGACTCCAGGCCGGTGGAGCTGGTGAACAGCATTCGGTTGCCCGACAGCACGTCGTGGATGAGCGAGGTGTACGGCGCCATCGAGCCAGGGGCCACGTTGGACAGGCTGAGCGAGGTGGCGCTCTCGGCGGGCAGCGGGTCGGGACCGGGCTTCTTCACCGTCAGCCGGATGTCGATCGCGCCGTTGCCCTTGAGGTCGAAGACGATCGCGTTGGCGTCGGGGTGGATGTGGTCCAGCGGACCGTCGGAGGGCTTGAAGATCAGGCTGACCTTCTGCGCGCTCTCCTTCATCATCTTCCCGGTGCGCAGCAGGAAGGGCACCCCGCGCCAGCGGTCGGTGTCGATCCACAGCCGCGCGGCGGCGAAGGTCTCGGTCTGCGAGCCCTCGGCCACGCCCTCGGTCTCGCGGTAACCGGCGTACTGGCCGAGCACGACCTCCTTGGGGTCGAGCGGGCGGAATGCGGCGATGACGGACTCTCGGGCCGCCTGCACGTCCTCGGGATCCATGCTCAGCGGCGGCTCGAGGGCGACCTCGGCCGCGACCTGGAAGAGGTGGGTCGCGAGCATGTCGAGCATCGCGCCGGTCGCGTCGTAGAAGTCGGCGCGGTCGGCGATGTCGAGGGTCTCGGGGACGTCGATCTGCACCTGGGCGATGTGCCGGCGGTTCCAGACGTCGCCGAAGAGGCGGTTGGCGAAGCGCGTCAGGTAGAGGTTCTGCGTTGCCTCCTTCCCGAGGAAGTGGTCGATCCGGTAGATCTGCTCCTCTTCGAAAGCGCTGTGCACGAGGTCGTCGAGGGCGTGAAAGCTCGCCAGCGAGGTGCCGTACGGCTTCTCGTAGACGACCTTGGCGTTCTCGATGTTGAGCCCGTGGGCCTTGATCGCCTTCGTGGTCGGCTCGAAGGCGACCGGCGGCAGCGACAGGTAGTGGACGAGCTGGACCTTGTGCCCGAGGTCGGACTCCATCTGCTTGATCGCGTCGAGCAGGGTGCCCGGGTCGTCCTCGCGGAAGCCGCCACCGGCGAAGGAGACGTTCTTGGCGAACTCGGCGAACTGGTCGTCCTCCGGCTCGGAGGAGAACTCGACGAGGGAGTCGCGGATGTGCCTCGCGAACTCCTCGGCGGACACGTCGCCGCGACCGTTTCCGATCAACCGGAACTGCTCGGGCAGCAGGCCGCGCGTGTAGAGCTCGTAGATGGCCGGCAGCACCATCCGCTTTGCGAGGTCGCCCGTCCCGCCGTAGAGGACGATCGCTGTTGTGGCGTCGTCCGTTGTGATCGTCACGGTCGGTCCTTTATGGATGCAGATCGAAAAGTGCCTTGGTGGGAAAAGTCAGACGGCGACCGGAAGTTTCGCCCCTTCTCCGGCTCCAGTGATCTCGATGAGTTCGGCTACCCGGCTCAGAACTGCGTTGTCGAGAACGAGCGAAGCAGCTCCGATCCAGTCGTTGAGCTGAGCAGCCCGACGCATCCCGACGATGGCTCCGGTTACGCCTGGGAAGTGAAGGGTCCAAGCGACGGCGAGTGCGCCGGGGTGCACGCCGATCTCGTCCGCCAGTGCGGCAATACCGTCGGCGAGAAGGAGGTTGCGGCGCAGTCCGTCGCCGGTAAAGTCGTCCTCGCGGCTCCGCCAGTCGTCAGCGGGCAGATTGGCCGCACGCTCTGCGGTGAAGGCCCCGGTCAGCAGCCCGGCCTGCATGGGGCTGTAGACGATCACGCCAGTCGAGTGCGCATGGCACCACGGAAGCAGGTCGTCCGCTGCTCCGCGATGGATCATCGAGAACGGCGGTTGCAAGGTGTCGACGTGCCCGATGCGTTCTGCCTGCGCAAGCTGGCCTACGGAATGGTTCGAGAGCCCGATAGCACGTACCTTCCCCTCCTTCTTCATCTCGACGAGGGTTGACCAGTACTCGTCGAGGTGGGTGCCATCCAGGGGCGGCCAGTGCACTTGGTAGAGGTCGATGCGCTCGGTACCAAGCCGTCGAAGGGAGCCCTCGAGCTGACGGCGCAGTGATGCCGGATCGGCAACGTTGTGCTCCTCGGCCTGCCAGTCCTGCTCGTCCCAGACAATTCCGCCCTTCGTGAAGACCAGGGGGCGGTCGGGCTCGGGGATCGCGTTCACTGCCCGCGCGACGACCTCTTCGGAGTGGCCGTGGCCATAGATCGCCGCCGTGTCGACCCAGTTGACACCACGATCGAATGCTGCTTGGAGAGCTGACACGGAATCGTCATCGGATTGCGCGCTCCACGCGTGTGACCAGTGGGCACCTCCCATCGCGAACGCTCCCGCACCGATCCGTGTGATCGACATATCCGTGCTTCCGAACGGCACTCTCTCCACTTCGACTCCTGTTCCTGCTGTCGGTATGCGTCGGATGAATCAGGGGCCCAGTCAAGGGCGCGTCGAGCGGCGCCCGAGAGCGGGTCAGGGAAGGCGGTGTCCTGCCGCGCGGAAGAGTTCGTACCAGTGCGCCCGAGTTAGAGGTACGTCAGAGCCTTGTGCTGCTGCAGTGACACGCTCAGGCTTTGTCGTGCCAAGGACGACCTGCATGCCTGCGGGATGGCGGGTGATCCAGGCGGTCGCGATCGCGATAGGTGACACGTCGTAGTGCATCGCCAGTCGGTCGACGACCTCGTTGAGTTCGGGGTAGTCCTGGGACCCGAGGAACACGCCGTTAAAGAACCCAGCTTGGAACGGTGACCAGGCCTGCATAGTGATGTCGTGCAGGCGGCAGTAGTCCACGATCCCCCCGCCGTCGAGCGTGACGGACTGGTCCCAGCCCAGCATGTTCATCGCCACGCCTTGAGCGACGATCGGTGCGTGCGTGATCGACAGCTGAAGTTGGTTCGCGACGACGGGCTGCGACACCGACTTTTTCAGGAGTTCGATCTGTCCTGGTGTCTGGTTCGAGACACCGAAGGCGCGGACCTTGCCTGCGGCCTCGAGGTCGTCGAACGCCCGCGCGACCTCGTCCGGCTCCACGAGGGCGTCAGGCCGGTGGAGCAGCAGAACGTCGATGTAATCGGTCTGAAGCGCCCGCAGCGAGTCGTCGACCGACTTCGTCAGCTCCTCGTACGAGAAGTCGAAGTAGGGCCCGTCCTTGACGATCCCTGCCTTTGTCTGGATGGTGATTTGCTCGCGCTCAGCGGTCGAGAGCTGCATCGCTTCGGCGAAGCGTGTCTCGCAGCCGTGTAGCTCATCGCCATACACGGCCGCGTGGTCGAAGAAATTGATCCCCGCATCACGGGCTGCCCCGACGAGCGCGCGGACCTCGTCATCGTGGAGTTGTGCGATGCGCATGACTCCGAGGACCACGTTCGGCACCTCGATCTGTGTCGCTCCCAAAGAGACTGTTCTCATCCTTGCTCCTCCTTGTCCATCAGGCCGCACGACCCACGATCGTCCTTCCTGATCGTTCTCATGGCTGTTGTTCCTTTGAAGACGGCCCATCGTTCGTCCCAGGAGCACCGTGAGGATCCCGTGCACCGGGGGTCGATCGACCTCAGGTCGAACCGGCGGCGTCTAGACAACTGCCGTGTAATTGTGACGCGGCGAGGGTTGCCCGTCCCTTCGCACCTCGAAGCAAGATCCACTGCTATCAGACGCGCATGCTCGGACTACTTCTCTAAGTAAAAGGCGAGGGTCGACGGTTCTCGAAGTAGCGGTTCGAGATCAGCGTTGCCGCGCTGGTTGTGCTCAGAAGCCATGTGCTCGGCCCACGCGGAGCGCGAGGTGAACTTTTCAATCATCGTCCACGTGTCGGGGGCGTCCTCAGTCCCTTGCACCAGGTGCATGAAGACGCACCCCAATTCGCGCTGAGCTGCTGCCCGCATTAGTTGGAGCTGCGCTTCCGCCTGGGCCAGCTTGTCGGCTCTGGGCTTGATTCGCACGAACAGGAAGAAGGCAGGGCCAACCTGACCTGAGGCTTCGTCGTCAGAGAACTGGCCATCGACCGTAGCCATCTTTTTCGGCATTCATACCAACTTTCTTGGCTGTCTACGGACCTACTGGGGCCACTTCACGCTTCTGGACTTCAGCCGGCGCGGCCTAGAGGACAACACGGGCATACGGAACCTCCGACACCCTCGACGTCGATATCGCAAGTGCTCTCGTCGAGGGTGCCGGTCACTACCAGTGATCGATGGTTACAGACCGCCGAGCTGTCGCCGCGCTTCCGCCAGAACACCGATGACTCCGACGGTCTGCTCGTGGTCGTGGATCGGCGACTCGACCCGGCCCTCCGCCACGTACCGAGCCGCCGCGTCTGCCTGATAGTGCAGCGCGTCGTAGGGCTCGGAGAAGGTGTCATCGGTCCACTGCATGGCGTCCGGGTCTGGGTGCCACGACACCGATTTCGACAGCGACAATGTGCTCGGCACGATGAACGGAGGACCGATCTCGATCCGACCCGCGGTTCCCGCGACGACAGCCCGCACGGGTAACGCTGAACGGAACGAAGTGGTGGCAGCACCGAGCGCGGTGTCGTAACTCATGGTGACCTGTACGTGGTCGTCGACGCCGCTCGGTGCCAGAAGTCCGCTCGCCTGCACGCTACTCGGCAGGCCGAGGACAGAGGCGATGAACGATACCGGGTAGATCCCTGCGTCGAACAGCGCACCACCGCCGAGCTCTGGCGCAAAGATCCGGCTCGCTGGGTCGAAGGTCGCGACACCGCCGAAGTCCGCGCTGATGAAAGTAACGTCACCGATGGCCCCGCCATCAACGAGCTGCTCCAGCACGTCTGCTTGAGGCAGGTAGCGCGTCCACATCGCTTCCATCACCAGTAACCCCCGAGAGCGCCCCAGATCAATGATCGCCTGGGCGTCCTCGACCGTCATCGCCAACGGCTTTTCCACGAGCACGTGCTTGCCCGCGTTCAGTGCCAGCTCCGCGAGCTTGCGGTGGGTCTGGTTGAGAGCTCCGATGTAGACGATGTCCACCTCGTCAAGACCCACCAGTTCCTCGGCGGAGCCGACTGCTCGCCCAATGCCGTGCTCCGCAGCGAACTTCTGGGCCCGCTCGAGCGACCGGGACCCGACCGCCACGATGTTCTGTGACCCGTGCCGGCCTACCGCGGTGGCGAAGCGCTCAGAGATCCACCCTGGACCCAGCAACCCCCAGCGCAGCGCAGGTGCTGGATCTAGGACGCGAGGAGCCGGAATTGCGCTCATCGAACTGTCCGGTCAGGCCGGGCGGGCGCCGACGCTGCCTCACTTCGCATTCGCGTCAACCCAGAACGACTTGTCCGGCATCAGTTCGGCTGCACGCTGCCAGAACTCCTCGGGGATGTCGACCTCGAGGCCGGCGAGGAGCACCGGGATACGCTCTGGCTTCGAGACGCCCAGCACGGTCGTGTCGAATCGCGGGTCGCGCAGCGAGTGCTGCACTGCGGCGTCAGCCAGCTTGATGCCGAACTCGTCGGCTAGGTCGAACAGTGCTTTCGCGGCCGCGAGGATCTCTGGCTTGGCCGGCTGGAAGTTGCTGTAGAGCGGCGGCGCGGTACGCGAGGCGAGCAGCCCTCCTCCGTAGACCGCCGCGTTCGCGACTCCGAGCCCCTCCCGCTTGGCACGATCGATGAGCTCGTTCGCGCTACCGTCGACGAGGGTCGCCCTCGAGTGCGTCAGCAGAACCTCGAACGCTCCGGTGTCCAGCATGCGGTGCATGGTCGGAACGTGACCGCCGGCGACGCCGATGTGACCGATGACGCCGCGGTCCTTGAGCTCGAGCAGAGCCTCGATGGCCCCTCCGGGCTTCTCGAATCCAGCGTCAGGGGCGTACTCGGGGTCATGGAGGTAGACAAGCGGCAGGTACTCCATCTCCAGGCGGCCCTGGCTCTCCTTGATGGACTCGAACACGCGCGCGCCGGAGTAGTCGCCGTCCTTGCCGTCGACCTTCGTTGCGATGAGCATGCCCTCCGCCGCGGCGCCAGCCCGCTTGAGTCCCGCCGCGATGCGCGGCTCGCTGCGTCCCTCTCCGTAGCCGTTGGCGGTGTCGATGGAGCGGATCGGGCTCGCGCAAATGTCTGCGACGAGGGTGATGGCCTGCTCCTCCGGGGTGTCGTAGCCGAACAGGTCCGGCATGCTGCCCAAGGGCCCGCCACCCGCGGACACGGCCGAGATCTCGAGGCCGGTCTTGCCAAGCGGCCGCATCCAGTCCGAAGAACTGGGCGTGATTGCTGGGGTCATCGTTGAACCTCACTGTGTGTCGGTGCCGACGCCGGCTCACCGGGTCTTCCGGGCGGCGTTGTCCTCGGCGAGACAGGAACCTACCGCCCGCCACGACAGCAAAGCAACAGCCAAGCAAGAAAGTCTTGTCCAGCCGCTCAAGGAAGCGAAGCAGCAGTGTGGCCGTTGCTCCCCGGTAGGTCCGCGGCGCGTGTGTCGCGGAGCAGCGGCGCCTCTAGGAACAATGCTTGAGGACGACGAAGCCGTCGGCGAAAGCGCGATCGACTCAGTAGCGAGTCCATGGATCCGACGAAGTGCATCGACCAGGCAACTCCTGTGCCGATCCCAGGGAGATCGACCCCATTCGTACGGACTGTGATAGTGAAGCGTCGACCTGAACCTCGTGCTCTGGTCGTCCATCAGCTAAGCGCGGTGATCCGACAAGGAGGAGTCATGGCGGTCGATCAAGAGGTTGCAGCAACCTCCGAAAAGCATGATGGTTTGCGAGCGGTCCCGCGCGCCACGGACCGCCATGGGCTACGGATCGTGTTGGGTGGGCCCACTAATGAGTGATACCAAAATGCAGCCGCCGGTCACCACCCCGACTCTGCGGGGTCGTTCCTCCGCCGAAACCCGTAGTGCGGTGCTCGACCTCATCAGGACGAGCGGACGCATCAGCCGCGCCGAGCTGGCTCGGCGCGGCGCACTGACCGAGGGCACGGTCTCGAGGATCGTCAAGGACCTGCTGTCTGCCGGGCTGATCGTTCCTGCCGGGTTCGCGAAGTCGAGCGGGGGGAAGCGTCCCGCGCTGCTCCGCCTGAGCGACAGCGGGGTTTTCGCCCTGGGGCTCACACTTGACTTCAACGAGTGCACTATCGTGCTCTGCGGCGCCGACGGCACCGAGCTTGTCCGTAGTCATGCGCCCGGAGTGGCCCAAGACGATCCGCCGGTGGCTCTGGACCGACTTTCGTCGGCCATCGACGCCCTACTGATGCGAGAGGGCGTCGATCGGACGGCGATCATCGGGCTAGGCGTCGCCTCGGCGAGCCGGCGGGGACACCCGGCTGGGTGGGTCGATAGCCCGTTGTTCGACGTCTGGGAGCTGTTCGACGTCGAGGAGGAGCTAGCGCAGCGAACTGGGCTCGTAGTGGTTCGCGAGAACGACGCCGACTGTGCGGCGCTCGGTGAGTTCTGGGCGAGTCAGGAACCGGCACGAGACTTCGTGGTCGTCTACATGTCCCAGGGCATCGGCTGCGGAATCGTTATCAACGGGACTAGCTACCGCGGATTCTCCGGAAACGCAGGCGAGATCGGGCACACGAGTGTCGACGGCTACGCGGAGAGCGCTCGGGACGGCGTCCGTTGCTGGTGCGGGTTGACTGGTTGCCTCGAGACGGTCGCCAGCCCGCGAGCGGTCGTGCGACAGGTGCTCGAGGACAGGCAGTTGAGCACCGCCCTCGACATCGATGAGGACACTTCGGACGACGAGGTCTACCGGCGGTTCACGCAGCGGGCGGCCAGCGGGGGCGATCCTGCAGTTGACAAGATCCTGACGGCCGCTAGCAACTCGTTGGCCGGGGCGGTCGCCAACGTCGTCAACACCCTTGACCTTGATCTCGTCGTGCTGGCCGGCTCGGGCTACGCCGGCGTCGGACGCGTGTTCCAAGCCGCGGTGCAGTCCAGGGTGGAGCGGACCGCTTTCACCCGTGAGCTCCATCCGGTCACAGTGCGCCTAGGGGCCACCGGGTCGGAGTCAGCGGCCCTCGGAGCCGCGTCCGTGGTGCTGCACCGACACCTCACCCCACACCGGTTCATCACGACCTCCTGAGGTCCTGAGCGTCCTCCACCGCCCAGCAGAAAGACTCCGGAGACGAGCGCTGCAGTTCCAAGACTTTCTTGTTCTGCTATTGCTTTGCGCGTTGGGTGGACCGTACGCTGCCGTGAAAACAGCCTCGTGGACGCGGCTCCGGCCTCCGTCCACCCCTGCAACGGACGGAAGACGATGACGTTTTCACACTCGAAGCGCGCCGCGATGATCTCTGCCATGAGCGCCCTGGTCCTAGCCATCTCCGCATGCGGTAACTCGTCGGGCACAAGCGAAGACGACGGTGGGTCGGCGACCAGCGCCAGCATCAGCTGGTGGAGCTGGAGCCCGGACAACGTGGTGGCCAACCACGAGATCGCCGAGTTCAACAAGCAATTCCCTGACATCAAGGTCACGTACAAGCAGGTGCCGAGCGAGAACTACGCGGCCGCGTTGCGCCCCGCGCTCGCGTCCAACGAGGGACCCGACGTCTACACGGTGAACGCCAGCGGCGCGTTCTCCGGTCAGGTCATGGCTCCGTACGCCTACGACCTCACTGCGGCGATGGAGAAGCAGCTCGGACCCGACTGGAAGTCGAAGGTCTACCCCGAGGGGCCCAAGGCGTGGACCGTCGATGGACGGTTGATCGCCTCCGAGTTCGCCAAGCAGTCAGCCGGCATCCTGTGGATCAATCAGGACCTGTTCGACAAGTACGACCTCGAACCCCCCACAACGCTGGCCGAGTGGAAGTCGGTCTGCCAGACCTTCCGCTCGAACGGTGTCGGCTGCTTCCGGCAGGGGATGTCCGGGTCGGCCGGCTTCGAGCTCGACCTGCTGCACATGATCACCAACAACATCCAGCCCGGTGCGTGGACGGAAGCCCTCAATGGCACACGGCCTTGGAACGACCCCGTGTTCGTGCAGGCGCTGGAGACGATGCAGATGCTCACCACCGAGAAGATCATGGACGAGGGGGCTCTCGGATTCACGCAGTACCCCGACGTCAACAACGCCTTCCTCTCCGGCAAGACGGCCATGGTCGAGCTCGGTACCTGGTACGCACAGAATGCGACCAAGGTCGTCCTCGACGCCTCCCTCGAAGGTGCGGGCGTGTCGCCGAGCGCGAAGAGGATGACGGTGATGCCGATGACCATGCCCGACCTCGCCGGCAAGGGGCACCCCGAGACCATCTTCTCCGACCCTGACACCGGGCAGTCGGTCAACGCCAAGTCGAAGAACCGCAACGCCGCAGTGACCTTCGCACTCTGGCTGGGCACGACCCCTGAGGGCGGGCAGGTCGTCGCCAACACCCTCGAGGCGGTGTCGACGCTAAACGGGGTCCAGCCTGAGTGGGACAAGATCGACCTGGTCAACCCCAAGGTTCAGCTGCCGGCCATCAAGAAGATCACCGAGCAGGCCGAGGCGGCCACGGAGCCGCGCGCCGTCGGCCTCGGCGCGCAGACGCTCGAAGCCCTCAATAACGCCTGCCAGGCCGTCACGGGCGGTAAGTCTCCCGCTTCGGTCGTCGACGCCATCCAGCAGGCCGCCGAGCAAGACAAGCAGGGTCGGTGACGACGCAGAAGGCCCACGTGACGACGCAGGCACAAGCATCGACGGCATCCCCCGGATCCGCGACCACTGCCGAGGAGGCAGCGCAGCTTCGGTCGGGGCGCCTGAGCCGGCCCAACGGGTTAGCGTGGATCCTGCCGGCGATGGTCGTCTCGGTGGGCCTGCTCTACTACTGCATCGGCTACACGGGCTACATCTCGACGCTCAGCTGGGACGGTGCGAGCCCCCTACGGCGGTTCGTCGGGCTCGCGAACTACCGACGGATGTTGGGCGATCCCGTTTTCCGCGGAGCGCTGTGGCACACCGTTGTTTTCTTCATCGTCACGTTCGTCGCGGAGGTGATCCTAGGCATCGTCTTCGCGGCCCTGCTGCACTCGAGGCTCTATCTCCGTACCTTGTACAAAATCTTAATCTTCGTACCCGCGGTGCTGGCGACGACGACAACGGCGCCGGTGTTTCGCGTGATCTACGCCCAGGACGGAGCCCTGAACGACGTACTCCAGGCCGTCGGCCTCGGGGCCTACGCCCAGCCCTGGATCGCCACCGGAGTCTTCCCACTCCTCATCGTCATCAGCATGCAGGTCTGGCAGTCGACAGGTGTCGTATTCGTCTTGTACTACGCGGCGATGGGCCAGGTCGAAGACGAGATCCTCGAGGCGGCAAGGATCGATGGCGCCAGTGACCTGCGGATCCTCGTCTCGATCGTCTGGCCCGGAGTACGGGGGACGACGACCGCGATCGCCATCCTTACCGCCATCGGGTCGTTGAAGACGTTCGACATCCCGTTCCTGGTCACCAGCGGCGGCCCGAACTACACCACGGAGTTCCTCGGCACCCAGATCTACCGGGTTAGCGTGTCCTACTCGCAGGTCGGCTATGGAGCTGCATTGTCGATCGTGCTGCTCGTGCTCGCGCTAGGCACTGCGCTAATCATCAACGTGGGCGGACGACGGGAGAAGCGCGCCGATGTTTGAGACAAGAAGGCTCCGGACCCGGCTGCTTCTGCAGCTCCTGCTCACCACGCTGGTAGTCCCGTTCGTCTTCCCCCTCGTGACCATGGTGCGGGTGTCCCTCTCCGGGGCCGGCTGGGGCAACTACCAGACGGTGCTGTCAGTGCCACTCCTGCCGCGGTTCTTCCTCAACAGCGCACTGCTCGCGGGAGCCGTGATCCTGATCGTGCTCGCGTGCACCCTGACGGCGGCGTTCGGCTTCTCGAAGCTGCGGATTGTCGGCAAGGAGGTCTACTTCTGGTGCTTGCTGGCTGCGCTGACGCTGCCAGGGGTAGTCCTGCTGACCCCTTTGTTCGCTACCGTGACCCGCCTCGGGGCCTACAACACGTTGTGGGCGGTGATCCTGCCGGTGGCAGCGCTGCAGATCCCCTTCACCACGCTGCTCGCCAGGAACTTCGTGGACGGCATCCCCGACCAGCTGGTTGAAGCAGCACGCATCGACGGGGCGAACATGCTGCGCACCTTCGCCTACGTGCTCTTCCCGCTCACCCGGCCCATCATCGCCGCTGTAGTCGTGCTCGTCTTCATCAACTCCTGGAACGAGTTCCTGCTGCCCCTGCTGCTTCTGCAGGACCCGGAGGGCCAGGTCGTGTCACTGGTCCCGCAGTTTTTCGTAAGCCAGTACACCAACGACCAGACGAAGGTCCTCACGGCCGCAGTACTGAGCGGGCTGCCCGTCGTCATTGCGTACGTCTGCCTGCAGCGGTTCTTCGAGCGCGGCCTGGCCGCCGGCGCACTGAAATAGTCTTTACCGCGCACCTTATCTCGACAGTGCGCGCGATCTGTGTGTGTTCCTCGTGCTAAGCGGTCAATCGCGGGGCCTGCCCTGTTTTTCCGGTATGTCACCTTGGGAGGTTCTTCGTATGCCTGGGTTCCGGTCGCTTGTACCCGGTCAAATCGCACGCATACACACCCACAACGTCATTACCGGCAAGGACACCGTCGTTCACGAGAGCAGTTGACGTAACGACGCTCCCTATTACCCCCCGGGGGTATGTCCGATAATCAGCGTTATGACAACAGTCGCGCTTGAGGCTTGGTACTCCTCCCCCTCCACCCACCAGCCAGCAGCTACTACTACGAAGAAGATCCACGTCAGCCGAGCAGCATCGGAGACGGCTGCGAGCGTGCTACGTCGTGGTCTCTCGAACGTCGGGGAACAGTGCCTCGGGCGGCTCGTCGTGCGGCAGCGGGTCCAGGAGGCTCGCCGACACGTCGGTCTCCTTGGCGAACGGCCCCGAGCTGCTCATCAGGACGCTCATGTGCGGATCGGCGTGGTCACGCCACCACACGGAGGGACCGGTCGTGCTGTCGAGGCGCAGGTGTTCCCACGCCAGCCACAGAGCCTCCAGCCGCGCGATCGCCTCGTCGGACTTCCACCATTGCGGCGACCAGAAGGTGTTGGTGCCGTTGATCTTGCGCTTGTAGACGTGGCGCAGGTACTCGCGCACGAATTCGTTCGTGCTGCCGTAGTAGAGCGGAGGCGTTGTTGGCGCGTCCCCGGACGTCGCGTCCTGGCCGCCGTGCACGAGGGTCTGAGCGGCTTCGTCAGCATCCGCGCGCAGCTGGGCGAGCACATCGGGGGTCAACGCGTCCTGGACCGCCTCGGTGGCCACGGCGTCGAGCTTCTTCTCGATAGCCTTGCGGACGGCCGGACCGATCAGCTCGCCGGCCAGGGCGGCCACGTTGACGCCGCCGAACAGCGGGTCGGCGGGGCCGGCGACCGGGCTGTGCTCAGGTTCGGCGTCGTCGCTCGAGCCGCCGTGGTCGGGGGCATCGTCGAACGGGTCGACGTCGTCGAGGTCGTCGAGGCCGCGGGGGGTCACAGGACACCAGATCCTTGGGTCCGGTGCTCGCCGGCCTCGGCCGTGACATGCGCGAGCTCGGCCTGCGCCTCGGTGAGCGTGCGGGAGGCCTGCGGGTCGTGGGCGCCGATGGACGCCCGGACGGCCTCGGCGTGCGGGCCGGTCATCCACGGCTGGGTGCGGATAAGGGTCGGCCGGGCGCCGGAGGCCAGGACGACCGCTCGGCCCTTGGGCATCGCCGCCAGCTCGTCGACGTCGAGGATGCGCCGACGGACCAGCTGCCTGGAGGTGGTGCGCTGCCCTCGGCCGCTCGAGGTCGAGGTCGACAGCTCGTCGTAGTCGCCGACGATCTTCGACAACGACTCCAAGAACCGCTCCTCCCGTACGCCGCCGCCGTAGACGAACACGTTGGCCGCGGAGAACAGCTTGTTCATCCCCGACTCGCCCCACACGTCGACGCCCTGAGACCACGACTGCAGGATCGTCATCAGCACGATCCCCCGGGAGCCGTAGTGGCTGTACAGGTTCGGCAGCTCGCGCCAGCGGCACACGTTGGCGGCCTCGTCGAGCACGCCCAGCATCGGCACCGACAGACGCCCGTGGGCCGAGCGTGCAGCCAGCTCCTCCGCGGCCTCCACCACGGCCACGGTGAGCGCGGTGACCAGCGGGCCCGCGGTGCCCCTGCCCTCCTTCGACAGCGAGTAGAGGGTCCCGCCCTCCCGCGCGAACCGTGCCGGGTCGAACTGCGGCCGCGGATCGTAGCCACTGGCTAGGTACTGGCTTGCCGGTGAGCTGCCGCGGCCGGCGGGCAGCGGGGTGACCCAGCGGGCCACCTGCGAGTTGGTGAGGCAGGCCGCCATCTGCTGCGCCGTGCCGTAGACGCCGCCGCGCTGCTTCTCCGGCGCACCGATGATGCCGGCGATCTGACGCTCGATGAGCGGGTAGGCGTGCCGGGCCAGGATCTCGACGGGCTCCTCGTCGGTCGGCCGGGTGAGCCACACGTAGACGTCGGTGATCGGCCGGTCTTCCAGAGCTGCCGCGAGCAGCAGTCCGGCCAGGAGGTCCTGGCCCGCGTTGTCGAAGTAGGCGTCCGCGCGAGACCCCGACTCCCGCGAGCCGGAGGCGAAGTGCTCGGCCAGCTTCGCGGCGCGGACCTCGTCGGTCACGTAGCTCAGCGGGTTCCACCACCACTGCGGCTCCTCCAAGGCGATGCCCTGAGGGTCGAAGACCCACACCGGCCCCGCGGCCGCGCGGACGTCGCGGGTGGCGTCGACGACGTCACGCTTGTTCGAGGTGACCAGGACCGCGCCGGGGGCGTCCAGGATCGCGGGAACGGCGCGGCTGGTCGTCTTGCCGGTGCGAGGTCCCCAGATGTCGAGGTGCATGTCCTCCCAGGAGCCGTACAGCGGCTGCCCGCCGCGCACCGCACGGCCGATCGGGACGCCCACCGTGCGGTCGGAGGCGTCCTTGCCGGGCTTCATCTGCCCGCTCCACCGCGCGGCCGCTGCAACGGCGTTGCGGCGGCTCAGCGGTTCGATCTCACGTCCACTGCCCAGCACCGACGCTGCCCGGTCCACGCGGGAGGACTGCTGACGGCCCTTCGCCCACGCGACCGTGACCAGAGCCGCGAACCCCAGCACCACCGCGGCGAGCGCCACGGCGATCCAGGTGCCCGCCGCGGGCCAGGCGACCTTGCCGGTGAACAGCCCGATCACGACCGCGAACGGGTCGGAAGGCAGGCCGGCGGCGGTGCCGTCGAGCTGGTGTCCGAGCCGGACCGCCGCGTAGAGGCCGCCGCCGCCGACCAGCACGAGCAGCACGAACGCGAGCAGCCCAAGGGTCTCCCCGCTCATGCTGCCCGGGTCGGCGCGACGGTTGCTGGTGCGACTCATGCCCGGCCCCCTTCTGTGCTGGAGCCCGGGTCGGGCTCGGGGTCAGGGCCAGCGACGTCCGGGTCGGGAAGGTCTGGGCCGGGGTCGTCGGCGTGCAGGTCGAGACCGGTCGCCGGCTCGAGAGTCTCGGCGATCGGTTCGGGGTCGATCTGTCCCTGCCCCACACGGGAGATGGCGTGCCAGAGCCGGTTGGTGTCGCTGGTGGTCTTCTCGACGTCGGTCAGCAGCACCTTCAGCG
>Ga0325401_1000055_pt1 | contig 60142 bp, 62 predicted proteins | sample PopdelMetagenome_FD_205666 | JGI IMG/M metagenome (GOLD analysis project Ga0325401, IMG submission 205666) | Populus deltoides microbial communities from Bellville, Georgia, United States - Xylem-PdKOR-R2 | ecosystem: Host-associated > Plants > Phyllosphere > Stem > Wood/Secondary xylem | place...
GGCAGCGTCGCGGGCGGCGCGGAACTCGTCGCCGGGCTTCCAGTTCGGCCAGGCCGATCCCGCCGCGAGCTCGCGCCCGACCGCATAATAGAGCTTCAGGTCCTGCGCGATCCCGTCCCAGTGCCAGCTCTCGTCGAGCTGGTCCTTGGGGCCGTGGTAGCGGGTCTCCTCGAACCGCTTCGCCGCCGCCGCGCCGGCCGGCTTGCCGCCAGCGACGAGATCGTCGCCCCCTTCGAAATAGAGCATCGGCACGCCGCGCTTGGCGAGCTCGAAATGGTCGGAGCGGTAGTAGAAGCCCTTTTCGGGCGTCGGCTCGTCGCTCGCCACCCGGCCCTGCGCGGCAAGCGCGCGGTCGAGCACCGCGTCGAGGTCGGACTTGCCGCGGCCGACCACCGTGACGTTGCGCGCGGGGCCGGCGACCGCCATCGCGTCGATGTTGATCCCCGCCACCGTCTTCGCCAGCGGCACCACCGGATTGGCGCCATAATAGCGCGCCCCGAGCAGCCCCGATTCCTCGGCGGTGAGCGCGACGAACAGCTGGCTGCGCGCAGGGACGCCGGACTTGCGGTTCGCCTCCGCCAGCGCGACCAGCGCGGCGGTGCCGGACGCGTTGTCGACCGCGCCGTTGCAGATGTCGTCGCCGTCGGGCGCGGCCTCGCACCGGCCCAGGTGGTCCCAGTGCGCGGTGTAGAGGACGTACTCGTCGGGCTTCGCCCGGCCGGGCAGGACGCCCACGACGTTGCGCGACATGTGGCGCCGGACGCCGGTGTCGAAGCCGGTGCCCAGCTTCAGGCCGAGGTCGACCGCCCTGAAACCGGGGCGCTTGGCGGCGGCGGTGAGGCGGGACAGGTCCTGTCCGGCGGCGCGCATCAGCTCGGCGGCCTTGGCATTGGTGATCCAGCCGATCGCGAGGCTCTGGTCGGCATTGTCGTTGGGGGCGGCGGCGACCTGTTGCGGGCCGGACCAGCTCGACTGGACGACGTTCCAGCCATAGGCGGCGGGAACCGTGTCGTGGACGATGATCGCGGCGGCGGCCCCCTGGCGCGCCGCCTCCTCGAACTTGTAGGTCCAGCGGCCGTAATAGGTCATCGCCCGGCCGTTGAACGGGCCGGAAAGGCCGGGCGTCTCGTAATCGGGGTCGTTGACGAGGATGACCACCGTCTTCCCCCTCACGTCGAGCCCGGCATAGTCGTTCCACCCCTTTTCGGGCGCGGCGATGCCGTAGCCGACGAAGACGACGGGCGAGTCCTTCACGTCGACGCGGGTCTGGCCGGTGCGGTAGGTGCCGACCACCATCTCGGGGCCGTAGGCCGCGGTGACGGGGGCGGCGGCACCGGTGAAGCGGAGCGGCTGGACGTTCTTCGCGGTGATCTCGACCAGCGGCACGTCCTGGAACCAGCCGCCGCGATAGCCGGGCTTGAGCCCGGCGCGGGTGAACTCGGCGACGAGGTAGCGGAGGGTCTTTTCCTCGCCCGCGGTGCCGGGCGCGCGTCCCTCGAACGCGTCGGAGGCGAGCTGGCCGACGACGCGCTTCATGGTGGCGGTGGAGGGCTCGGCGGCGGATGCCAGCGCGGGGGTGGCGGCGAGGACGAGGGCGAGGGGAATGCGCATGGGTGGGGTGATGGCGCGCGGGCGTGCCGAGGGCAAGGGGGTGGCGCGGGTCTGTTTGCCCCCGTCATGCTGAACTCATTCAGCATCCATGGCCTGCCCGTTCCGCGTGCTGTCCGCCCAAGAGGCACCCACAGCCCCATGGATGCTGAAACGAGTTCAGCATGACGGGAAGACGAAAAAGGGGCGGCTCCCTGTGGAACCGCCCCCTTTGCTCATGGGCCTGTCACGGGAGTGAATCCCGTGACGTCGATCGGCGCCTTGGCGCCGTCGGCCGAGCCCGAACCTCGTCGATCTTCTATTCGCGCTATTAGCGCGAGTAGAACTCGACCACGAGGTTCGGCTCCATCTTTACCGGATAGGGCACTTCGTCCAGCGTCGGGACGCGGGTGAAGGTCGCCTTGGCGGTGCCGTCGGGAGCGACATACTCGGGCACTTCGCGCTCGGCGAGGCCCTGCGCCTCGAGGACCAGCGCCATTTCCTGCGCCTTGGCGCCGAGCGTGATCTCCTGCCCCGGATAGACCCGGCGCGAGGCGACGTTGCACTTCACCCCGTTGACCCGGACGTGACCGTGGCTGACCAACTGGCGCGCGGCGAAGATCGTCGGCGCGAACTTGGCGCGATAGACGATCATGTCGAGACGCTGCTCGAGCAGGCCGATCAGGTTCTGGCCGGTGTCGCCCTTCATCCGGGCGGCCTCGATATAGGACGCCTTGAACTGCTTCTCGGTGACGTCGCCGTAATAGCCCTTGAGCTTCTGCTTGGCGCGCAGCTGGATGCCGAAGTCAGACACCTTGCCCTTGCGGCGCTGGCCGTGCTGGCCGGGGCCGTATTCGCGCTTGTTCACCGGGGACTTGGGACGACCCCAGATGTTCTCACCCATCCGGCGGTCGAGCTTGTGCTTGGCGCTGGCGCGCTTCGACATGATCTGTTCCTTGGCAATTGCGACAACGATGATCCCGGTATCCGCGCTGCGTCCCCGTGACCGAGGGCAGGCCCACCGCTTCACCGGGGTGCGGGGGCGTTTGCGAAGCGGCGCGCCTAGCCGACCGGTGCCGTTCGAGTCAAGCTGGACAGCCCGGCGCGCGCGCGTCACAGGGCGCGGGCATGACCCCGATCCCCGACCCCGCCGACTGCACCACCATGGGCGAGGTGCGCGCGGGCGTCGACGCGGTCGACCGCGCGCTGGTGGCGCTGCTCGCCCGCCGCTTCGGCTACATGGACGCCGCCGCGCGGATCAAGCTGGTGCGCGCGGCGGTGCGCGACGAGGCGCGCAAGGCGGCGGTGATCGCGCAGGCGCGCGACGAGGCGGCGCGGCTGGGCGTTCCCGACGCGGCGGTGGCCGAGATGTGGGAAGGGCTGGTCGAGGCGTCGATCGCGTACGAGCTGGCGGCGTTCGACCGGCGCGCGGCGAGCTGATTACCCACCCGATCCCCTGACCGATCCTGGCCCCCCGCCCCTCTCCCGAACCCTGGCAGCGGGTTCGTAATGCCGGTGTCGGACGAGGCATGGGCGAGGCAAGAAGCGGCGACGCATCGCCGATCGCGACGATCGCCTCGCCCGCGACCCCCTCGCCGGCATCGCCCTCATTGCCGTGGCGACCGAGTGGGCCGCATGGGTCCTCCGCCCAGCTATGATGGGGAAGGATATCGGGGGCCTGATCGCTCTGTCGCCCTCATCAGGCGTAGTCTTCGACACGCCATTCGGCGCGCCAGTCGATGATCGGGCGCTCACCATCGAAAACGCAACGGTAGCCAGACGTACCTGGCGTCCGCCGTAGCGGGCTCTCTCACCACATACGGCATTGCGGCTTTCTCTTTGTCGGTCATCGGCATTCGCGGCTGGGATTGTAATGTGGCCTTGGTCAGCGCGCTTTCGATCGCGCGCCACCGCTCCCCGCTTTCGAAGTCAGCGCCGGAGAGCGTTCCTTGCCACCGATCCGCCATCGCGATGTAGAGATCGCGCTTCTTGGGGTGCTTGAAGATGCAGCTGATCTGCAAATTGAACGACGACCGGCTCCGATCGCTTGGGTGAAGGTCGCCCAGCAGTCTGAAAGGCCCGTGGAACGTGTCGGCCACGGCGATCTCGGAAGGGTTTGGGTAATAGCCGCTGAGGCTGGAGGTGGCGAGATAATGCTTGCCGCCGCGGCGGAAATAGGCGGGCCCCTCACGTACGCTGGGCGCACTGGGACGTGGAAAGTGCGTCGAGTAGAATCCCGTCAGCCCGGTGTAATCGTCGGTCAGATCCGCGCATATCAATTCACTGTGGACGCGCTCGAAGTAAGTATAGGCCTTGCCGTCGTCGGGGCTTGCGACAAGATCGAAGTCGCCCGCATTCATCCCGAGGGGGCGGATGTTCTTGGCAACGATCGTGTAGGGGCCGGTGATCCGGTCGGCGACGAGCATGGTGCGGGTCTGTGTACCGCCGGCCATGATCTTGACCCAGCAGACAAACTTCTTGGTGGCCTTGTTGTACAGGATGTGCGGACGATCGAGCTTGGCCTGCTCAGGGTGAAGCGGCGACGTCCGGTCCTTTGTATCCGGCGAGACGATGAGGCCGAGATCCTCCCAATTGTAGAGGTCGTCCGACACGTAACAACGAACCCCCCAGGTCCAGACCTTGGTCTTACCGGTCGTGAATTCCTTGTTATCGCCGTACCAGTAGAAGCGTCCTCCCACCACGATGACCGACCCGCCGTGCGCCTGGATCGGCTTGCCGGCGACGTCCAGCCATCGCTCGCCTGGTTTGAACGACGTCTGGAGAGCGGACGGACCCGCAGCAATGCCTCGGGTGGCCGCCCCCGCCAGTATCGCGGCGCCCCCGGCAGTGAAGGATCGACGCGTGCATCCGATCATCTCGTCTTCTCCGTTCGGACTGAAGGATCACAGGGATCAGGTTGCCGGCCCGCAGCGTCCGGGACCCGCACCGCCGGCGGGCGGAAGAACATATCACGCGCCCGCTGATCGAAGCGCCACTTGGACCGTGTCAGCCCTCATGCGGCCGACCAACCACCGTCCACAGGCAGGATCGCGCCGTTCACGTTGCTCGCATCCGCGCTGGCCAGCCAGGCGATCGCCTGGGCCAGTTCCTGCGGTGCCGCGATCCGGCTGATCGACGCCTTCAGCAAGGCGGGCAGGCGCTCGGCGGCGATGGCAGAGCGGAAGTCCGGTCGCAGCCCCGTCTCCACGGGGCCGGGCGCGATTGCATTCACCCGGACACCGGTGTTGGCGTAAAGGAACGCCGTGTTCCTGGTCAGCCCGACGAGCCCGTGCTTGGAGGCGGTATAGGCAGCGCCCGCACATCCGCCCTTGATGCCCGCCTCGGAAGCGACGTTCACGATCGCCCCCCGCCCGGCTTGCATCATCAGCGGCAGCGCCCCGCGCATCAGACGCATGGGCGCCGTCAGGTTCACCGCCACGACCTGCTCCCAGGTCACGTCGTCGACTTCGCCCACCGCCAGGAACGCGTCCATGATGCCCGCCACGTTGACGAGCGCGTCGATCCTGCCGGCGCAGCGTGCGATCGCCGCGTCCGCCAAACCGGGGTCGGTGAGATCGCCGACGATGGGGTCTATGTTGTCGGGATATTCGCGATGCAAGGCGTCGAGCAGCTCACCCGAAAGGTCGGTGGCGACGACGCGAGCGCCCTCGGACGCCAGCAGAACCGACGTCGCACGACCGATCCCGGAGGCGGCGCCGGTCACGATCACTGTCTGGCCGTCGAAACGGGAAGGCATAGCCGGTCTCCCTGGCATGGGCGCGCGACGGCGGTGGCGCGCGAGTGTCCCCGCGCGCCGCCCGTCGGCATCATCCTGTTGAAGTCGAAGGTCTGGTCATGCCGAGCGGGCCCGCGTGGGTGCCGGCCGGTGCGAGATCGCAGAGATCCCGCTAGCGGCAGATCACTTCTTTACGGGAAGCTTCGCCAGATCGGCGTCGATCAGCTTGAGGTTCTCGTCGCTGAAAGCCTCGGGCGAGTAGCTCTGGAGCGACAGCAGCGTCATGCTTCGCGCCATCTGAACCTGATCGCTCTTCACCAGATCAGGCACGTGCTTCGCCAGAACGGCCTTGGCCGCCGGGTCGTCGAGAAGCGTGCCGATATCCGTGTCGGCGGTGGTGTAGTGGGTCGCACCGGCTGACGGAGCGGCTTGGGCCGGCGCGGGAGTAGGCGTCTGTGCCGCTGCAGGTGCACCGATCGCTGCCATCGCCGCGACCAAGAGGATTGGGGTGTAAAGCTGCATTGCTCACTCTCCTGACCATGCATCGACGTCGATGCCGTCCGCTTAAACGGACGCAACCGTTCTAATGATAACAGAGGCAGGCCGCAAGGGTCGGCGCGCTACCAGCTCGCCCGACCACCGATGAATATGGCAACGAGCTTGGACACATAGGCGCCGCACTCCTCGCTCGTCGGTTCGCCGTGAACGCGTTTCGCCCTGATCCACCCGATGAGACCCGCGTAGAAGGCGTCGGCGATGCTCAGCGCATCGCCCACCGGCCACCCGGATGCCGCCGCTATCCTGGTGATATTGGACGCGAGCAGCGTAACGGCCGTCTGGTATCCCTGCTCGTAGAAAACCCTGGCAAGTTCCGGAAACCGTCGTGACTCGGCAGCGAGTAGATGATCAAAGGCTGCGATCTCCGCGATCCGCATGCTTTCAAGAAAGCCAGCCCCCGAATATTGCAATTCTTCCGCGAGCGAATGGTCGCGGTCAGGTTTTCTTGTATGCTCGATCTGCTTCCACGCCGCGAGCCTGTCGCTCACGATCGCGTTGAACAAGGTCGGCTTGTCGGGGTAGCGGTTGTAAAGCGTTCCCTTGGAGACCCCCGCAGCGGAAGCAACTGCTTCCATCGTCGTCGTCGCGTAGCCATCGGACAGAAAGAGTTCCTGGGCAACCGTGAGGATGCTCTTCTCGATCGCGATAACCTGGTCAGGGCTGGGCCGGCCCCTCTTCGGCGTGAATGCCCGAGGCTTTCGTAGGGCGTTGCTGCTGGCTGTCATGGGCATCTCGCGGGAGTTCGGATGATCCGTAAGCAGACCTACAACGGCCCACGGCATCCCAGGGCCGGTTACCTGCCCGTCGGGCCTCCGCCACGCAAGTCGCGGATGCGGTTCTCCCGCATCCGCGGCGATGCCTGTCAGCGGCTGCCGAACCCGAAGCGGACGCTAAGCCCGGCTTCGAACGGGTTCGTGTAGGTCACCTCACGGTAGCCCGTCGACCCGAACGTCGCGACCAGGTTTCCACCGGGCAAGGACTCGATAGGCTCGCGGCTCAATCGCACACCAGCGTTGAACAGGTTCCTGGCGAAGAGTCCTACGTCCCAGGCTCCATCGGGAGAGCGCACGCCTGCGTACAGGTTGGCCAGCGCGTAGTTGGGCACCCGGTATCCCACGTTCCGGCGACCGTTCTCCGGATAGTAGGAGAGCAATCCCCTGAGATAGGCCTCAGACTGGCCAACCGGCTGACGGATCTCGGATTGCGCCGTCGCGCTCCACAGCGGATCACGCGACACCGGATCGTTGGAGTCGCACTGCGCAAAGTAGATGCCGCGCGAGCGGAACTGGGCGACCGTCGGATCGCCGGCGTCCGGGACACCGTCGAAATTCGAGTCACGACACGGGATTGGAACATTGTCCACCCGTCCATTCGCATAGCTGCCGGTCACGCCAATGGTCCAGAACGGCGTCGCGGCGAAGCTGAGATCCGCGTCGAAGCCTTTGACGACCGCGTCGGCGGCATAGTTGAAGCTTCCGGCCTCAACGATTGTGGTCGCACCGTTCGCCGACAGATACGGCACACCTTGCAGCTGATAGTTGAGGTTCTTGAACTTCTGATAGAAGCCGGCGAGGTTGAACCGCACGCGTCGATCGAAGAAGTTCGTCTTGATACCTACTTCGTAGGACGTCGAAGTCTCGTTTGCCAGGAACGTGAGCGCGTTGAGCTGCGGAGCGTTCTCGCCATTGTTGATGAAGAAGTTCGATCCTCCACGACGCCAAGAGCTGCCGACGGTCGCGTAAGCGAGCAGCTCATCGGAAAAGCGATGCGACGCCGACACGTTGTAGACAACGGGCTTGTTCCGCTGATCGTTCGTGCCCCCGCTGATCCTCGTGTTCAGAACGAGCGGAATGTCGCAGAAGCCCGGATAGGTGCTGCCGAAGCCGGCCAGGGCGCACGGGACCGGCAGCGCCCGCGCGAGCAGTCCGGATCCCAGCGAGACGTCAGTTGAGGCGTTCTGCGTCGAGATGATGTAGCGAAGCCCGCCGGTGAGTTCTGTTCGTTCACCGAACCGCAGGGTGGCGCTACCGAAGAAGGAATCCTCCTTGTTCCGGGCGTTGCTGGTGATGAGAACATCGAGCCGGTAGCGCGGATCGAACAGCGCCGGATTGGCAACGTTGGCCGGCGATCCGAAGGCGCCGGGGAAGAACGAGGCCGGCGAGGTGCCGTTCGTTCCGCTTTTGCTGAACGCGTGGAAATAGCCAAGCGTGTAGCTGAAGAAGGACGTCCGATCGTCGGAGGCAAGCCGCACCTCGTGAGACTGGACGTCAGATGTCGAGCGAAGATCCTGAAAGACGTCGCCTCTCACCAGATTGGCGGAATCCTGTGGATTGCGCGACTGGTTGTCACGGCTGTAGTATCCGCCGACATAGCTCAGCGTCTGACCGAACAGGTGGAGATTGAGGTTGCCGGTCACCTGGTGGTTGACCGTGTCGGAAGAGCGGGGGTTCTCACCCGGGCTCAACCGATCCGACGCGGCGATCGGCGGGCCGTTATATCCTGCCGGAGCGGTCGCAAGAACGCCTCCGGGAGCGCCGTTCCCTTCGAGCTGGAGATACTGCCGGCTGTCATTGTGCGTGTACTGATAAACGACGCCCCATCGAGCGCGTCGAACGGGCTGAACGCGATGCTCGCCCGGCCACTCTCGGTATTGCGATACGGGTTCACGCCGCGATTGGCACTGCGGATGAAATTGCCCTGCGACTGATCCACAACGCCGGAAAGGCGGACGGCCAGCTTGTCGGTCAGCAGCGGCACATTGAGCGCGGCCTGCCCGTTGATCGATCCCTTCTCGGTGCCGAGCATGCTCACATAGCCGCCGACTTCCGTCATGTCGGGCTTGCGCGTCGAGAGCAGAATGGCGCCGGATGGTGCGGTTCGTCCACGCAGCGTGCCTTGCGGCCCCCGCAGAACCTCGACGCCACCAAGATCGTAGATCGCCTGAAACGCCGTTGCGGCGTCGATCGGCACCTCGTTGAAGTAGATGTCGACGGTTGGCGAAGGCGACGCGCCCACATCGTAGCTGACGCCACGGATCGACGGCGCGGGCGCTCCGCCGGCAGCGAAGTTGCCCGTGCCGAGCGTTAGTCCCGGAACAAGCGCCGCCACGTCCTGAAACTGGGTCAGGTTGAGTTTCTGGACCGACTCGCCGCTGATCGCCTGCACCGTGGACGGCACGTTCTGGAGGTTCTCGCTCTGACGACGCGCGGTGACGACGATGTCCCCCGGGTTCGTCTCGTTGACGCCGGTGGTGTCCGCCTGAGCGCCGGTGACGTCGGTGGCTTCGCCAGCGGAACCGGCCTGGGGCGTTGCCTCGGCCGCCTGCGACGCGGGCTTGACATCACCGCCGGCCTGCTGCGCCGCGGCCATGCCCGGGGCGACGAGCAGACTGCCGCCGCACATCAAGGCAAATACGATCCCCTTCATACCTCTCCCTTTCCCAATCGAACGTTGGCGTACGACAGGGCTAGCTTAAATCGAACGGCACCGTCAACAGCTTGTTTGAGGGTTTCGGTGCCGCCGATGCCTGCTGGTAGCGGGACGCCGCGAAGGGCTGATCAACCTGAACGACGGAACTGCCCGTGCATCCGTTCCCCCGATCGCGAGGGTGGCGGCCGCGGGCAGTCCCTCCGCCACCAAGGGGGCGCCGGGTCTCTAGCGCACCCGTTCCAGCATGACGGGACCGATCAACCCCGCTGGAACCTGCGCGAGCTTGTCGAAACCGGGTGCCTTGGATCGCATCGCGTTCTGGAGAACGTTGTACACCGCGATTTCGAGGCGGTTGGCTCCAGGCCGCAGGGCATTGGTGACGTCCACCCGCCACGGGCTCTGGATCAGCGGAGCGAGCCGCTGGCCGTTGACGGTGACGACCGCGGCATCATGCACCTGTCCCAGGTCGAGCACGAGCCGACCACCGGTCGCCAGAACCCCCTTCCCCGTTTGGCTCCCTTGCCGAAATCGCTGACGCCAAGTGCGAAGATGGTCGGGAACATGGTCGACATGAAGAAGAACACGGCGACCATTGCTACCAGAGACAGCTTGTCGATGCCGAGCGCCACGACGAGAGAGAGCACGACATTGGCGACCGCGAACGAGCCCAGCAGAGGCCGCGGGCCGATCTTCGCGAGAAGCGCGGTGGCCGCGAAACGGCCGAGCATGAACGTCACCAGAGCCAGCGACAGGAGGTAGGCCGCGCTCCGGGCGCCCAGGCCGTCCCACGTCGCCAGCGCCACATTGATGAAGAGTGCACCGATCCCGACCTGAGCGCCGACGTAGATCGCCTGCGTGGCGACGCCGAACACGAAGTGGCGTCGGCGAAGGATGCTGCCGTCCCGCCCGCCTTCGGCGGCATGGCTGTCCTCCGATATCTCCGGCAACGTCGCGCGCGCCACAAAGAGCGCGAACACGACGATCGCGATGCCGATGATGGCATAGATCAACCTGACATTGTCATGCGCGCCATCGCTCGCCGCGGCCGCCGGCGCGCCGTCCGCGAAGAACAGCGTTCCTCCGATCAGCGGCCCGATGAACGTTCCCAGCCCGTTGAAGGACTGAGCAAGGTTGAGCCGGCGGGAGGCTCCCTCCGGGGGGCCGAGGACCGCGACGTAGCTGTCGGCGGCGGTCTCCAGGCAGGCGAGTCCCGAGGCCAGCACGAACATCGACAGCACGAACGGCACGAATGCGCCCGTCGCCGCGGCGGGGATGAAGAGGAATGCCCCCAGCGCCGTGACGCCCAGACCGGTCAGGATGCCGACCCGGTATCCCGCGCGCGCCAGCAGCAGACCTGCCGGCAGGCTGACCACCAGGTAGGCGCCGAAATAGGCGATCTGCAGCCACGTCGACTGAGCCGTGCCGACGTTCAGCGTATCCTGGAAGTGCTTGTTGAGGACGTCGAGCAAGCCATATGCGAGCCCCCAGATGAAGAAGAGGCTGATCGCGAACGATAAGGCGATGCGCAGCGTGCGCCGGGGAACGTCCGCCGCGTGGACGGAAACAGGTGGCGTCACGGACGTTTCTCCAGATCGAGACCGAGGCGGTAAAGGCGGTTGGCAGTTCCGCCGAACAGCGCACGCCGTTCACCAAGGGTGAGGTCGCCGACGATGTCGTGATAGGCGGATAGATGCCGGTCCAGGCTGCCGAACAGCCGGTCGGTCGGAAGGTCGCTGGCGAACATCGTTCGGTCCGGGCCGAACAGGTCGATGGCTTCCAGGATCAGCGACCGGACACGCTCCGTCGACCATTCGCGCCACACGAAGCCCATGCCCGACAGCTTGATCGCGACCTGGGGTAGCTTCGCCAGAACACGCAGGCCCGCGCGCCATTCATCCAGGCCATTCAGGTCTTCCGGCACCGGCATGCCCATATGGTTCACGATGACCTGGATGTCGGGATGACGGGCGGACAGCGCGGCGACCGCCGGCATCTGCGCAGGGTAGCATTGCAGATCGAACGACAGGCCGGCACCCGCTAGGGCGCCGAAGCCACGCTGCCAGACCGGATCCCGGGTCAGGTCGCGAGCCGTGTACGTGCGATCCGCGAAGCGGTGCCAGTTCACGATCTGGCGAATGCCCCTGACACGCGGGTGCGCCGCATGCGCGGCCAGGGTCGTCGTGAGGTCCGGAGCGGTGAGATCGGCATAGGCGACGATCCCCGTCGGCAACGCTTCCGCATCGGCCTGCCGTTCAAGCCAGCGCGTCTCCGCCACTGCCTGATCGACGCGAGCGCCCGCCTCCACATGAACCGCACCGACGACGTTCCAGCCCATCGTCTCGCGCCGGTAATCGGCCGGCAGGTAAGTCGCGGCGATCGCGGCGACGTTGCCATTGGGTCCGTCTTCCCCGAATGGCGGCGTCAGCCACTCGTAGCGGAGATGCGCCAGATCCCAGAAATGGACATGGGCATCGACGAAGGGAATGTCGGAAGCGACAGCGTCAGTCATCGGCCTCTCCTGCCGGCGCCCGGTTTTCCGGGTCGCGAACGCGATGGTGGTTCAGAAGGTCGTACGGCGGCCCGACGTATCGAACGTCGAGGCGGTGGTGAAGCTGCACTCCTCCGAGACCATGAAGCAGATCATGGCGGCGGACTCATCCACCTCGCCCAGCCGTCCCATCGGGATTTTGGAGCGCATGTAGTCGACCTGGCTCTCAGGAAGCTGGGCCAGGATGGGGCTCTCGAACGTCGCAGGCGTCAGGCTGTTCGCTATGACGCCCTTCCCCGCCAGCTCCTTGCCCAGACTCTTGGTGAAGCCGATCACCGCCGCCTTGGACGCCGAATAGGCCGACGCGTTGGGATTGCCCTCCTTGCCGGCGACGGAGGAGACGTTGACGATCCGACCATAGCCGCCCTCGAGCATCAGCGGCACGATCGTGCGGTTGCAGTAGAACAGCCCGTTGAGGTTGACGTCCATGACCTGGAGCCAGCTGTCGACCGGGTAATCCTGCACCGTCGCGGTGGCCCCGGTGATGCCGGCCGAGCAGACCAGGATGTCGACCTGCCCGAGCGCCGCCCGGGTCGACGCGGCCGCAGCCTCCACGGCGGCAAGGTCCGCAACGTTCAACGCCTCGACATGCACGGCGCCAACCACGTCGCGCGCAGCCGCCAGAGCGTCGGCGTCGAGGTCCCACAGCGCCACCGTGCCACCTTCGGCCACGATGCGTGCAGCAACCGCCCTGCCCAGTCCTGATGCGCCACCGGTGACGATCGCACTCCGGCCGGCGAAGCGCGCGGCGAAAGCGCTCATGCGGCGACCCCGCTGCGCGGATGCGTCCAGCCGACGACGTTCTGGGTCTGCGTACCGAGCTTGTCGATCGACAGCGTCATGATGTCGCCGGCCTTCAGGAAGATCGCCTCGGGCTTCTTGCCCTCACCGACGCCCGGGGGCGTGCCCGTGATGAGCAGATCGCCCGGCTCCAGCGTGATGTATTCGCTGACATATGAAATCAGTTCGTCGATCGCGAAGATCATCGTCCTGGTATTGCCGGTCTGCATCCGCTCGCCGTTGACGTCGAGTGACATGGCGAGATCCTGCGGATCGCCCACCTCGTCCGGCGTCACCAGCCACGGGCCGACGGGGCAGAAGGTGTCGTGGCCCTTGCCCTTCGACCACTGGGTGCCGCGCTGCTTCTGGTTGAAGCGCTCCGATACGTCGTTGGCGAGGACGTAACCGGCGACGTGGTTCATCGCCTCCCCCTTGTCGACGTAGCGGCAGGTCCTGCCGATGATGACGCCCAGTTCGACTTCCCAGTCGCCATGCGTAGAGTTCTTGGGCAGCATCACCTGATCGTTCGGTCCGCTCAGGCTGGACAGCGCCTTCATGAACATCATCGGCTCGGTCGGGATCGGCAGGTTCGACTCAATGGCATGGTCGCGGTAGTTGAGCCCGATCGCGACGATCTTGCCGATCCCCGAAACTGGCACGCCATAGCGCGGGGCACCGTCGACCACCGGCAGCCCGGCGGGATCGACCCCGGCCAGCGTTGCCAAGGCACCGACAGTAATGTCGTCGACCTGCGCGGACAGGTCACGGATGTGGCCGTCCTCGTCGACCAGACCGGGTTTTTCGGCCCCCTTCGGGCCGTAACGGCAGAGTTTCATCGGGAAGGTCCTTGGCTGGAATCTATCGGAGGCTCCTCCCCTCCGGGGGAGCCTTGGGGTCAGTGCGTATACGGCCGGTGCAGGGCGACCTCGGGGTTCAGCTCGACGCCGAAGCCGGGTTTGTCCAGCGCCGATGCCTTCAACCGCCCGTTCTGCGGCACCGGCTCGCCGAGCAGCTGCGGCGAGAACATCGGCACCACCTCGGTCGGCCCCGGATGCATCATCAGGAACTCGGCGAAGGGCGAGTTGTGGCGGGTGATGACGAAGTGGTAGGAATAGACCGACGAGCCGTGCGGCACGACCATCTTGCCCTTGGCGTCGGCCAGCGCGCTGATCTTCAGCAACTCGGTCACGCCGCCGCACCAGCCCACGTCCGGCTGGATGATGTCGCAGCAGTCCATCTCCATCAGCATCCGGAAGCCCCAGCGCGTCGCCTCATGCTCGCCGGTGGTGACCAGCATGCCCCGGGGCACGTTGCGCTTCAGTTCGGCATAGCCCCAATAGTCGTCGGGGCTGATCGCCTCCTCGATCCATTTCAGGCCATGCTCGTGGCACGCGATGGCAAGGCGGGTGGCATAGTCGACGTCGAGCGCCATCCAGCAATCGTACATCAGCCAGAAATCGTCGCCGACCTTGGACCGCATGTCCGCCAGCAGCGCGACGTTCTTGTGCAGCCCCTCCAGCCCTTCGGCCGGCCCGTGGTGCAGCGGCAGCTTGCCGCCGATGAAGCCCAGGTCCCTGGCGATGTCGGGCCGCGCACCGGTGGCGTAAAATTGCAGCTCGTCGCGCACCGCACCGCCGAGCAGGTGATAGACCGGTTCCTGCCGCAGCTTGCCGAGGAGGTCCCACAACGCGAGGTCGACGCCGGAGATCGCGTTCACGACCAGCCCCTTGCGCCCATAATATTGCGTCGAGAAGTACATCTGATCCCAGATCTTCTCGTACTCGGCCGGGTCCCGCCCTTCGAGGAAGCGGGCGAGGTGCTTTTCGACGATGAATGCCGCCGGCTCGCCGCCGGTCGTCACTGCGAAGCCGACCGTGCCGTCCTCCGCCTCGATCTGCACAACCAGCGTGCCGAGCACGTTGATGCCGAAGCTCTGGCGCGACTGGCGGTATTCGGGATAGCGGCTCATCGGCGTGGCGATGTGGTCGTCGATCCAGTGGCCTTCGCCCTGATCGTGATAATCGGCACCGCCGCCGCGCACCACAAAGGCGCGGACGGACTTTATCTTTGACAGCATGTCGGCCTCTCCTGCCTGCCAGGCCACATTAGATAAAGCGAACGGTAGCGTGCAATAACTATTTCACGCTTCGATCCATCGGTGTAGGACGGCGCCAATCAAGCGAGGGGATCGGTGTTGCATGGTGCTATGCAGCTGAAAATGACGCAAGCGCGGTGCAAGGCGCCAAGATGATCGCCTCGCGCCGTTCGATTACCGCACGGGTGGCTTCCGGTTCCACCATGGCAACTCCGGATATGATGCGCCCCCGGTCGCGAACCGCCGCCGCAGCCGCGGCCGCAGCGTTTTGCGAACACCATACCAATATGGCGCGACCCGCAATAGATGCAGGACAGCCCTGCCGTCGCTGGCCGCGGCATGCCGATGGACGGTACTGGACGGAAGCTTTGGAGACGGACACATGCTGCTGAAGGACAAGGTGGTTCTGGTCACCGGCGCGTCGGCCGGCATCGGCCGCGCCGTTGCGATCGGCGTCGCGCGCCACGGCGCGGATGTGGCCGTCAACTTCCACGCGGACCCGGATGGCGCACGGACCGTCGTCGCCGAGGTCGAGGCGCTTGGCCGACGTGCGATCGCACTGCCCGGCGATGTTGCGGAAGCCGCTACCGCCGGCGCCTTCGTCTCGGACGCGGTTGCCGCCCTCGGACGCGTCGACGTCTTCGTCAACAATGCCGGTATCTGCCCGTTCCACGCCTTTCTCGACATGCCGGCAGAGACGTTCGAGCGAACGATGCGGGTGAACCTGCACGGCGCCTATTTCATGGTGCAGGCCGCGGCGAACCAGATGGTACGGCAGGGACATGGCGGGTCGATCATCGCTGTGTCCTCAATTTCAGCGCTCGTCGGTGGCGAGTATCAAACGCACTACACGCCGACCAAAGCGGGCGTGCATTCGCTGATGCAGTCGACCGCGATCGCCCTCGGCCGATACGGCATCCGCTGCAACTCCGTCCTGCCTGGCACGATCCTCACCGACATCAACAAGGAGGATCTGGCCGATCCCGAAAAGCGCGGGCGTATGGCGGCGCGTGTGCCGCTCGGACGCCTGGGAGAACCCGACGACCTCGCCGGTCCGATCGTCTTCCTCGCTTCCGATCTCGCCCGCTACGTCACGGGAGCCGCGCTGCTGGTCGATGGCGGCGCGTTCGTGAACCTCCAGTGACAAAGGCCGCCTCCGCGCTGGACTATCGCGAACTCGCGAGACGCCGCCTCCCGCACTTCCTCTTCGAGTATATCGACGGAGGATCGTACGCCGAGGTGACGCTGAAGCGGAACGTCGCCGATCTCGAGGCGATCGCGCTGCGTCAGCGGGTCCTGACCGACGTTTCCACGCTCGACCTCAAGACGACGCTCTTCGGCCGCGAGATGGCACTTCCGGTCGCGCTTGCGCCCATCGGTCTGGCGGGGATGAACGCGCGGCGTGGCGAAGTGCAGGCGGCACGCGCGGCGGAGAGTGCTGGGATCCCGTTCTGCCTGTCGACCGTGTCGGCATGCCCGCTCGAAGAAGTCGCCCGCACGACGTCCCAGCCCTTCTGGTTCCAGCTCTACATGATCAGGGACCGCGGCTTCATGCGGGATCTGTTGGCGCAGGCCGCGGCGGCGCGTTGCTCGGCATTGGTCTTCACCGTCGACATGCCGGTGCCCGGCTCACGATACCGGGATTATCGGTCGGGACTTGCGGGAGCGTCCGGCTTTCTGGGTTCCACGCGTCGCGCGTTACAGTCGCTGCTTCGTCCGGCATGGGCCTATGACGTGGGCGTACGCGGTCGGCCGCACCAGCTCGGCAACGTGGCGCCCGTCCTCGGCAAGAACACCGGGCTGGAGGATTTCTTCGCCTGGATGCGGGACAACTTCGATCCGACCGTCAGCTGGAAGGATCTGGAGTTCATCCGCGAGAGCTGGAGCGGGCCGCTCATCATCAAGGGGATCCTCGACGTCGAGGACGCACGCGCCGCGGCCGACCTGGGCGCGGACGGCATCGTGGTCTCCAATCACGGAGGGCGACAGCTCGATGGGGTACCGTCGACGGCTTACGCGCTCCCGCCGATCGCGGAGGCCGTGGGCGATCGCATGACGGTCCTGGCCGATGGTGGGGTCCGCTCGGGACTCGACGTCGTCCGGATGCTCGCGCTCGGTGCGGACGGCGTGCTTCTCGGCCGGGCTTGGGCCTATGCCTTGGCGGCCGCCGGCGAAAAGGGCGTTCGCCATATGTTGCAGCTCGTAGAAGCCGAGATGCGCGTCGCGATGGCCCTTACGAGCTGCACCAGCATCAACCGCATCGATCGGACGGCTCTGGTGTCGTAGGCTGGTGCCAGGTGCTCAGTCCCGGCATCTGGTGGATCGGATCACGATCAACCGGTCTGGCTCTAAGTCCAGATCTTGGCGGTGTAATGGTAGGGCGTGAGGCCGCTGAGCGTCTCGAGCCGGGGGGCGGAATTGTGGGTGGTGATGAAGTCGGCAAGATGCGAGCGGAGCTGGTCGTGGCTCTCGTAGTGGAAGCGTTGACGGCCACTCCCTTGATGGCCAGGTTCATCCGCTCGACCTGATCGTTGGGTTGCTTCGTGAGCCGGTGCCTGATGTCGTGGCCTCACAGATCATGTTGAAGCGCTTTGGCGTGACCAGGCGGTGTTGCGGTTGCGGGGCTGCTCGGCAAACTGGATGCCATGATCGAGAGTCAGAGAGTCCGACCTTCAACTGGATGGCCATCCTGACGCCCTCCGTGTTCCGGGCGAGTGCGCGCCCAGTGAGCGCGACTGCTTCCTGTTATGGCGCGACCTTCAGGAGCGTGTGTCGGTCGCCGGCAGGGACACCGGGCGCATCTCGTCCAGCATCGCGTCGAACGAGCCCGCCGCGAATACCGCCAGCCCGCGGTCGCGTCCCTCGTCCTCGTCCGGCGCGATGAAGCGGCCAGCGTCGGCGTCGTAGAAGCCGCCCGTGTTGATGCCCAGCGACAGAAAGAGCACGCTGCCAAGCCCTGCCAGCGCCTTGCCGCCGTTGCGATCGAAGAGGCGGCGGACCACGGTCTCGGGCGACGCGGCGAACACGTCCAGCTCCTCGAAACGGACTCCGCGAAGGTCGGCGCCCGCATCGATGTCGGTCAGGCGACCGTCGACATATCCAAGGATGGGCGCCGCGGTCCGGTGTTCGCGCACCGATCCATCGAACTCGCGGTTGCTGTTCTCCGGCTCGCCCAGGACGGCGGCGACCTCCGCCGGGCTCATGCCCAAGCGCAGGGGACCTATTCCAATGCCCCGATAGATCGTCCAGTCCACCGCCTGCTCCCTATCTCGCGATGCCGTAACGCCTCAGGCACTCATACGCGGCCGCCTGCGCGATCGCGCCATCGTACTTCGCCCCCCCAGCTTGACCTGACCGTAGGAGATCCCCGAACGATCGTATCCGGCGGACCGACGCACACGCACAGGTCGGTGATCCGCGCCGCGGGCTGGCCTATGATGCTTTCTTCGGGCTTGGACGCCGTACGACAATGACAGGCGGGACGACGGGCACCATCCCGCCGGAGCAGGCTGTGTAGTACCGCAGGAGGAGCTGGATGCCCGACGTGGATTCGAACCACGATTGACGGAGTCAGAGTCCGTAGTCTTGCCGTTAGACGATCGGGCAGCAGGCGCGCGCTCTAGGCGGGCGGGGCCGGGCTGTCAACGCCGTGCGGGTAACGGGGCCGCTTGTGGGACGGCGAGCGACGCGCTACCTTGCCGGCAGACACCGAATGACGGGCCCCGAAAGCCCGCCATGACGGCAGAACAGAACAGCGAGTACCCTGCGGGCCATGGGCGACGTGAACGCCAGCGCGCCGCACCGGCAGGCCAGTCCTGCCCGTCCGGCCACCACGCGCCCGCCACGCGGGCGCCACGATGCGCAGGCGTTCGCCGCGCTGGATCTGGGTACCAACAACTGCCGCCTGCTGATCGCCCGGCCGCAGGGCCCCGGCTTCGCGATCGTCGACGCGTTCAGCCGGATCGTGCGGCTGGGCGAGGGGCTGGCGATCACCGGCCGGCTGGGCGAGCCCGCGATCGAGCGGGCCATCGCCGCGCTGCGCGTCTGCTCCGACAAGCTCAAGCGCCGCAACGTCACGCTGGCGCGCTCGGTCGCGACCCAGGCCTGCCGTCAGGCCGCGAACGGGGAGGATTTCATCGACCGGGTGCGTGCGGAGACGGGCATCCGCCTCGACATCATCACCGCGGAGGAGGAGGCGCGGCTGGCGGTGCTCGGCTGCCATGCGCTGATCGAGCCGGGCGACGATCCCGCGCTGGTCTTCGACATCGGCGGCGGCTCGACCGAGCTGGTGCTGGTGGAAACCGGCGGCGCGGCCCCGCGCGTGCTCGACTGGCATTCGAGCCCGTGGGGCGTGGTGTCGCTGACCGAGTTCGTCGGCGGCGGCGACGGGCGGGATGCGCGGCTGGCCGCCTATGCCCGGATGCGTGAGCTGGTGCGCGACAGCTTCGCCGCGATCGCCGCGCGGCTGCCCCGCGGGGCCGCCCGGCCGCGGCTGCTCGGCACCAGCGGCACGGTGACGACCCTGGGCAGCGTCCATCTCGGCCTGTCGCATTACGACCGCGCCGCGGTGGACGGGCTGATCGTCCCCGCGCACGCGATGCGCTCGATCAGCCAGGATCTGGCCGGCCGGTCGGTGGCGGAGCGCGCCACCTATCCGTGCATCGGCACCGAGCGCGCCGACCTCGTGGTGGCGGGCTGCGCGATCCTCGAGGAGATCATGGACCTGTGGCCGGCCGAGCGGCTGGGCATCGCCGACCGTGGCATCCGCGAGGGCATCCTGCGGCGACTGATGGGTACCCCCAGGCCATGAGCGCACACCCGTGAGCCGCGACGGCGGCGGCCTGCGCACCCGTGTCCGCAGCGCGCGGGGGCGTACCGCGCAATCGACCCGCTGGCTCGAACGCCAGCTCAACGACCCCTATGTCCGCCGCGCCAAGGCGGAAGGCTATCGCAGCCGCGCGGCGTACAAGCTGCTCGAACTCGACGAGCGCTTCGGCTTCCTCAAGGGCGCGCGCCGGGTGGTCGACCTGGGGCTGGCGCCGGGCGGGTGGAGCCAGGTGGTCCGCCGCCGCATCCCCGCCGCGGCGGTGGTCGGGATCGACCTGTTGCCGGTCGATCCGATCGAGGGGGTCCACATCGTCCAGATGGACTTCATGGCCGATGCCGCGCCGGGCCTGCTGATCGAGGCGCTGGGCGGCGCCCCCGACCTCGTCCTGTCGGACATGGCGGCGAACACCGTCGGGCATCCGCAGACCGATGCGTTGCGGACCATGGCGCTGGTCGAGACCGCCTTTGCCTTTGCCTGCGACGTGCTCAGGCCGGGCGGCACCTTCGTGTCCAAGGTGTTCGCGGGCGGCGCGGATTCGCAACTGGTCGCCGAGATGAAGCGCCATTTCGCGACGGTGAAGCATGCCAAGCCGCCGGCCAGCCGCAAGGGCAGCGTCGAATGGTTCGTGGTCGCGCAGGGGTTCAAGGGCCGGCCGGCGGAATAAGGCCGTTGCGCGCCGCCGGCAGGATTTTCGGCGTCTGATCCGAAGCCCCGGCCGACCCGCCGGCCGGGGGTCGGGCCGTCATGCGGATCGGACGCCGATCCGCTGCCTCAGCCTTCGTAATCCCCGCCCAGGTTCTGGTTGCGCGGGGGTGCCGCCGCGGTCAGGCGCAGCGCCTCCGCCGATTGCTGGAGGTTGCCCACCGCATCCGCCTCGTCCTCGTCGTCGACCTGTACCTTCTGGAGGCTGCTGACCACCGACTCGTGGAGCGCATCGGGGCGGACCAGCTCGTCGGCGATCTCGCGCAGCGCGACCACCGGGTTCTTGTCGCGGTCGCGGTCGAGCATCAGTTCGGCCCCGCCCGAGATCTGGCGCGCGCGCTGCGCCGCGAGCAGCACCAGGTCGAACCGGTTGGGAATCTTGTCGACGCAATCCTCGACGGTGACGCGCGCCATGGCCGCTTCCTTCGCACTGTACGATGATGGAAAGAGTGTGCGTTAGCCCGGCGCGCCCGGAAAATCAACGTCGCTCCCGCAGCGGCGCGCTCGGCGCATCGGGCAGCCGGCGCGCAACCCCGCAAGCGCGTCACCCGCCCGGCGCGTCACCGCAGCGCCGGCGCACGGCCGAACCGGCCCCGCATCGCGGTCGCCTGCGACACCGACATCGCCAGCATCGTTGTTCCCCCATCCGGTGGTCGATAGGATCGCGGCATGCACGGCGATCCGCAACCAGCTTGCCCTCCGGCCTTCACCGTCGACGGCAACCGGCTGACCCTGCTCGACACCGGGCCGGGGCGGCTGGACGCGCTGGTCGCGCTGGTCGAGGGCGCGCGCCGCTCGGTGCGGGTGCTCTACTACATCTATGCCGACGATGGCGCGGGCGCCCGGGTCAACGCCGCGCTGGCGGCGGCGGCGCGGCGCGGCGTGGCGGTGTCGCTGATCGTCGACGGCTTCGGCAGCGAGGACACGCCCGACGACTTCTTCGCGTCGCTGACCGCGGCGGGGGTGTCGGTGTGCCGCTTTTCCGCGCGCTGGGGGCGGCGCTACCTGCTGCGCAATCACCAGAAGCTGGCGCTCGCCGATGCCGAGGACGCGGCGGGCGCGCGGATCATCGTCGGCGGGTTTAACGTCGAGGACGATTATTTCGGCACCGCCGCCGATCGGGCGTGGCGCGACCTGGGCCTGCTGGTCGAGGGACCGGCGGCGGCGCGGATGGGCGACTATTTCGACGAGCTCCACCGCGCGATCCGCCATCCCCGGCTCAGGGTACGTCCGCTCAACCGGACGCTGGCGCGCTACAGCGAGAACCAGGGCGCATTGCGCTGGCTGATCGGCGGGCCGACCCGCAAGCTGTCCCCCTGGGCGCGGACGCTGCGCGACGATATGGCCGCCGGGCGCTGCATCGACCTGATCGTCGGCTATTTCACCCCCAGCCCGATGCTGCTGCGCCGGATCGAGAAGGCCGGGCGGCGCAACACGCGGGTGCGGGTGGTCACCGCCGCCCGGTCCGACAACAATGCGACGATCGCGGCGGCGCGGTTCAGCTATGCCGGGCTGTTGAAGCGCGGGGTCAAGGTATTTGAATACCAGCCGACCAAGCTCCACACCAAGCTGTACGTCGTCGACGACGCGGTGCACGTCGGCTCCGCGAACTTCGACATGCGCAGCCTGTTCATCAACCTGGAGCTGATGTTGCGGGTGGAGGACCCCGCCTTCGCCGCGCATGTCCGCGCCTATGTCGACGGCGAGGTCGCGCAGTCGCGCGAGGTCACCTGGGCGGCGTACCGGGCGGAAACGAGCTGGTGGCAACGCGTGAAGCAGTTCGGCGCGTACCTGGCGCTGGGCGTGCTCGATCCGGGGGTGTCGCGGGGGATCAACTTCGGGGTCGATGGGTAGGCTTGCGGGCGGGCGGAGCGGACTTTCGGGTCACGGCCCGATGCCCAGCAGCACGGCCGTAACGCTTATGGCGACCGTATTGAGCACGAGCAGATACAGGCCGCCCAAAGGCCAAAGGTCCTGGCCCCTGTCGAACAGGCGGCTGACGGCGAACGGTATGCCGATCATCCAGATGGCGTTCCAGCCGGAGTGGAAATCGGCGCGATCGGTAACGACCACGAGCGCGGTCGTGAACGCCCAAGCGATCGCAACTCGCAGGCTCGCGGCAGCTACCACGGAGGGAGATCGCAATGGCGACGGCGAAGCCGCCGCTGGACGTCGACCGGGCTCGGCTGTGCCGACCGGCCGGCCGGACTGGGCGCTGCGTCGTGCGCACCGGCCCGGACGTCGCCGGGCCTGCGCCTCAGTCTCGCCAGGCCCAATACAGTTGTGCCGGGGGCACGTTCCACCATTCCATGTCGTGGTCGATGTTCGACCAGTGCGGGGTTATGAAGTTCTTCACCTTGGGGCTGAACTGATAGACCAGGAACGCGCCGCCGGGGCGCATCACCCGGTGGGTGGCCGCCGCGATCGCCGGGCCGACGCCGGGCGGCAGGGTGGAGAAGGGCAGCCCCGACAGCACATAGTCGGCATGTTCGTGGCCGTGCTCGCGCACGATCCGCTCGACGTCCGCGGCCGATCCGTGCACCGCGACGAAGCGGCTGTCGGTGATGGTGCCGTTCAGATAGTCGATGAAGTCGCTGTTGGTGTCGATCGCGATCAACATCGCGTCGGGCGCCATCCGGTCGAGGATCGGCTGGCAGAAGGTGCCCACGCCCGGCCCGTATTCGACGAACACCTTGGTGTTGGCCCAGTCCACCGGCGCCAGCATCTTGGCAATCAGCTTGTCCGACGACGGGATGATCGATCCGACCATCACCGGATGCTTCAGGAACTGCTGGAAAAAGATCTGCCAGGGCGAAGGCACGCCGGGAGCCCGGGAACGGGTGCGCCGGGCGGCGGTGGTCGAGCTTGGCATCGGCATCCTTACGGTGTGTGGCCCCGGTCGGTGGCGGCATGGATCGGCAACAGGCCGCTACCCGTCGCACGATTGCCGAACGTGTTGCAAGGGCGTGGGTTGCGCCGCACATGATCCGCGGGCGCGTGGGCAAGGCAGCAGGGGCAGGACCCGATGGCGGAGGCAGGAGAGGTGGCGGTGATCTTCGCATCGTGGCGTAACGGGGACGACGAGCCGGGCTATGCCGCGGCGGCGGCGGCGATGGACGCGCTCGCCGCGCGCCAGCCCGGCTATCGCGGGATCGACAGCGCGCGCGGACCCGACGGCTTCGGGATCACCGTCAGCTACTGGGCCGACGAGGCGGCGGCGCTCGCCTGGCGCGAACAGCCCGATCACCGTGCGATCCGCGAGGCGGGTCGCGCCCGCTGGTACCGGCACTATGCGGTCACCGTCGCCGACGTCACCCGCGGCTATGGCTGGAGCGCGGCATGAGCCTCGTCGGGACCGGTGCGCGCGACCGCACCTTTGCGCTGATGTTCGCGGTGATGCTGGTGATCGCGGTGGGCAACACCGGGCTGCAATCGATCCTGCCCGCGCTCGGCCGGTCGCTCGGCGTCGCCGATTCGGCGGTGGCGGCGGCGTTCTCGGTGTCCGCGCTGCTCTGGACGCTGGCCGCGCCGTTCTGGGCCAACCGGTCGGACCGCTACGGGCGGCGCGCGATGATCCTGGCGGGGCTGGGCGGGTTCACCGCGTCGCTGCTGCTGTGCGGGGGCTTTCTGCTGGCGGGGATCAACGGCTGGATCGGCGGCAGCGCGGCGTTCGCGGCGTTTGTCGGCGGGCGGTTGATCTATGGCGGGTTCGGCGCGGCGGCGCCGCCGGCGGTGCAGGCGCTGGTGGCGGGATCGACCACGCGCGAGGAGCGTACCCGCGCGCTGACGCTGCTCGCCTCCGCCTTCGGGCTGGGCACCATCCTGGGCCCGGCGGTGGCGCCGTGGTTGGTCGCGGGAACGGTCGCCGGCGCCGAGGTGGGGCTGGCCGGACCCGCCTTCGGCTTCGCCGTGGTCGGGGCCGCGATGTGGCTGGCGGTGCGCCGGATGCTGCCCGACGACCGGGCGCTGCCGGGCATCGCCGCGGGCGACGTGCGCGGGGCGCGGCAAGGCTATCCCTCGATCGGCGGCGCCCCCACCGGCGCCACCGTCGCGGCGGCGACCGCGCCCCATGCCGAAGCCGTGCCCTTCGCCGATCCGCGCATCCGCGGCTGGATGGTCGCGGGGCTGGTGATGGGCCATGCGCAGGCGATGACGGGACAGGCGATCGGCTTTCTGGTCATCGACCGGCTGCGGGTGGCGCCCGCCGATGCGCTGGGGCCGACGGGCCTGGTGCTGATGATGGGCGCGGGTGCGGCGCTGCTCGCGCAATGGGGCGTGATCCCGCGGCTCGACCTGTCCCCCAAGCGGCTGGTGGTGGTCGGGCTGGTACTGGCGGCGGCGGGCACCGCGGCGACCGGGCTGGCGGGCGACCTCTACGGGATCGCCTGCGACTATGCGCTCGCCAGCCTGGGCTTCGGGTTCACCCGGCCGGGCTTCACCGCCGGTGCGTCGCTGGCGGTCGGCCCGGGCGCGCAAGGGTCGGTCGCGGGCAAGGTCACCAGCATCAACGGCGCCAGCTTCATCCTGGGACCGTCGATCGGCGTCGGCCTGTACGAATGGTGGCAGCCGCTGCCCTATCTGGTGGCGGGCGCGGCGTGCGTGGCGATGATCGGCTATGCCGCGCTGGCGTTGCGCGATCGGTGACGGGGTTGGGGCCGGCCGCTCACAGCAGCAGCTCCTGCGCGGTGAAGCGGCCGACATGCCCGCCGCCGCGCCGCCGCGCCATCTCGGTCTCGGCGGTGAAGCGCACGTCCGGGTCGCGATCGGTCAGGAAGCCGACCAGCGACTCCTCCTCGATCTCGCGCCACTCCTTGCCGCGATCGGGGCCGTAGCGGACGCGGGGCAGCAGCCCCGGCTCGTTCGACCATTGCACCAGCTGCGCCAGCGACGCCTCGTTCAGCTGATCGCGCAGATGGTGCGCGGTGACGTACGCGTCCGGAAACGCCCGGTGCGCGGGCAGCCCGCGCTGGTGGTCGAGCCCATGGGGCTTGCGCCAGTAGCGCAGCACCTGGTTGGAAAAGGCCGGACTGTCGGGCCACAGCCGCAGCGCGCATTTCCAGGTGCAGATCCAGTCGGCATTGCGGGTCAGCGCCGGGGTACAGAACTGTTCCTCGAACGCGGCGCGATGCGCGGCAAGCGCCAGCCGCCGGGGATAGGGGTCGAGCACCGGGCGCGCGACATCGTGCCACCACGGCGCCTCCGCCACGTCCTCGTCGCGGATGTGATGCACCGCCATGGTGATCGGGGGCATCGGCCGGCCGGGATTGACCAGGATGTTGCCGCCCTCGCCCAGCAGCTCCCAGCGCCCGTCCGACCCCAGCGCCACGTCCTGCCACCCAATCTCGCACACCGCATGGGCGGGCGGCGCGTTGCCGGTGGTCTCCAGGTCGATGACGCGGACGATCTGAGGCTGGGGCGGAGGCATATGCCCCAAATGGGGGTCGACGCGCCGAAATGCGAGCGTTCGCGAAACGGGGGTCGCGGATCAGGCCTGGGGTGACGGCACGTACGGCGGCAACGCCACCCCGCTCTCCCCCAACACCGCCCGCACCGCGTCCAGCACCCGCCCCAGCGCCGCCCCGGTCCCCGCCTCCGCCCGCACCGTCAGTGCCGATTCGGTGTTGGAAGCGCGCAGCAGCCACCATCCCTCCGCCGTCGTCACCCGCACCCCGTCGGTGCGGTCCACCACCGCCCCCGCCACCGCCAGCCGTTCGGCGACCTCGGCCACCGTGGCCGCCTTGCGCTCGGCGGCGACGGGCAGCCGCAGGTCCGGCGTCGCGACCAGCGGCGGCATCGCGTCGCGCCACTCCGTCAACGTCCGTCCGCTCGCATGGAGCGCGGCGAGGAGGCGCACCGCGGCATAGGCGGCGTCGTCATGCCCGTAGAAGCCGTCGGCGAAGAAGATGTGCCCCGACAGCTCGCCCGCCAGCGGCGCCGCCACCTCGCGCATCCGCGTCTTGATCGCGGCATGGCCGGTGCGCGCCATCACCGGCCGCCCGCCGAGCGCGGCGATCCGGTCGAAGACGTAGCCGCTCGCCTTGACGTCCGCGACGATCGGCGCGCCGGGATGCGCCGCCAGCACCGGTTCGGCGAGGATGGCGAGCAGCTGGTCGCCCCACAGCACCCGGCCGCGGGCGTCCACCGCGCCGATCCGGTCGCCGTCGCCGTCGAAAGCCAGTCCGAAATCGAGCCGCTTGTCCGCGACCAGCGCCCGGAGGTGCGCCAGATTGGCCTCCACCGTCGGATCGGGATGATGATGCGGGAACTGGCCGTCCACTTGGGTGAAGAGCAGGTGATGCTCACCCGGCAACAGCTGCGTGAGCGCTTCCACCACCGGCCCCAACGCGCCGTTGCCGCAGTCCCAGCCGATCCGGAACGCGGCTTCGGGCGGCGCGTCGCGCAGCAGTCGCGCGACATAGGCGTCCGTTACGTCCAGATCGGTGACGCTTGCCCCGCGCCCCTCCTCGACCGGTTCCCAGTCGCCCGCCGCGGCGATCGCCGCCAGCCGTTGCAGGTCGCCGTCGAAAAATGGACGGCCCTGAAGCACCAGCTTGAAGCCGTTGTCCTCGCGGGGGTTGTGGCTGGCGGTTACGTGGATGCCGCCGTCCACCGCGCATTCCCGCTCGGCATAATAGAGCATCGGCGAGGGGCCGAGCCCGATCCGCAGCACATCCACCCCGCCCGCGACGAGCCCGTCGACCAGCGCCGCTTCCAGGCTGGGCGAGGATAGCCGCCCGTCGCGCCCGACCGCGACCGCCTGTCCGCCCGCCCGCCGGACGATCGTGGCGAAGCTGCGGCCGATCGCCTGCGCGTCGGCGGGGCCGAGCGACCGGCCGACGGTGCCACGGATGTCGTATTCGCGGATGATCGCGGGATCGATGCGGTGCATCGGCGGGTGGTAGCCGGGTGGGTGAAGCGCTGTCCAATCCGGCCGCTCCAACCCGCGATCGCTGACCCAAGGCTGTTCGGGCGATCGGGGGTCGGTTGGCCCGACCGGGCCTCACCCGCCGCGCAGCAACAGGTCGCGGGCGGCGTTGAGCCGGCGGGTCAGGTCCGCCGAGCCGCCCCGGTCGGGGTGCGCCTGGGCGACCAGCGTGCGGTGGGCGGCGCGGATCGCCTCGGCGTCCGCCTGCGCCGACACCCCCAGCACCGCGCGCGCCTGCATCTCGGGCGACACCTTCGCCCGCGCCCGGCCGATGAAGCGCCACGCCAGCCAGATCGCCAGTGCGGCCAGGATCCACTTCATGCGCCCGCCCTCATGCGGCCGACGCGTGCTCGGCGCCCTCCGCCTCGGGCAGCGACAGCGCCGCCATCATCTCGCGCAGCTCCTGTCGTGCGGCGACATGCGCCAGCCCCATCGCCCCGAACGCCTTGGCATCGATCATGGTCAGCCCGGCGGGGAACAGCTCGCGATAGATCACGCGCTCGCCAAGCCCGGGGATGATCCGGAAGCCGACCCGCTTGGCCAGCTGGGTCAGCGCGTCGGACACCCGGCGCATGTTGCGCGCCTCGATATGCTGGAGGCGGTTGCGCAGCACCACCCAGTCGATGGTGGTGCCGTCGGCGCGCGCGCGCTGCTTGCGCGCGTCCCAGATCAGCTCGGAATAGAAGGACGGGCGCGTCACCTGGAACGTCTCGGGATCGACATGGCCGATCAGGTCGAAATCGACGAAGCTGTCGTTCATCGGCGTCACCAGCGTGTTCGACAGGCTGGCCGCGGCGCGCGCGAAGGGATCGTCGCGCCCCGGCGTGTCGACCACCAGGAAGTCGGCATCCTTCGACAGCCGGAACCAGGTCTCCTGGAAAAAGTCCTCCGATGTCCCGTCATGGGACGCGTGGACCGGCATCGGCAGGTCCTGGCCGGTGCGGCGGATCGTCTCCGCCCGGTTGTCGAGATAACGGCCGACGGTGCGCTGGCGGTGGTCGAGGTCGAAGCACGCCACCCGCGCGCCCTTGGTCGCCAGCGCGATCGCGACATGGACCGCGGTGGTCGACTTGCCGGTGCCGCCCTTCTCGTTGGCGAAGACGATGATATGGGGTGCGTCCGCCACGGGCAGCTTCCTTGTTGATCATGCGTGACCCCCTCCATAAAGCGCGCGGCGGGATTGTTCGAGGGGGATCAGGCGGTGCGGACCGTTCGGAATCTGGCCGACCTGCGCGCCGCGGTCGGCGGCTGGCGCGCGACGGGCCAGCGGATCGCGCTGGTGCCGACGATGGGCGCGCTCCACCGCGGCCACCTGGCGCTGGTGGAGGCCGCCCGCCGGCCGGGCACGCGCGTGGTCGCGTCGATCTTCGTCAACCCCAAGCAGTTCGGCCCGACCGAGGACCTGTCGCGCTATCCCCGCCGCGAACAGGCCGACGTCCGCCTGCTGACCGACGCGGGGTGCGACCTGCTCTGGGCGCCGACGGTGGAAACCATGTACCCTGCGGGGTTCACGACCGCGGTGTCGGTGGCCGGCGTCGGCGAGGGCTGGGACGGCGCGGCGCGGCCGGGCCATTTCGACGGGGTCGCGACGGTGGTGGCCAAGCTTTTCAACCAGGTCGCCCCCGACTGCGCCTATTTCGGGGAAAAGGACTTTCAGCAGTTGGGCGTGATCCGGCGCATGGTGTCGGACCTCGACATGCCGCTCGAGGTGGTCGGCGTGCCCACCCAGCGCGACGACGACGGGCTCGCGCTGTCGAGCCGCAACATCTATCTCGACGCCGACGAGCGGGCGCGGGCGGTGGCGCTGCCCCGCGCGCTGGGGGAGGCCGCGCGTGCGATCGGGCAGGGGGTGGCGGTCGCGGTCGCGCTCGACGAGGCGCGCGCGTCGCTGGCGGCGGCGGGGTTCGCGGTCGACTATGTCGGGCTCGCCGATGCCGAGACGCTGCTCCCCGATCCGGCACCCGACCGCCCCCGCCGGCTGCTCGCAGCGGCACGGATGGGGGCGACCCGGCTGATCGACAACGTCCCGGTCGATCCGATGCTTTTCGACCACGGTTAACGGGTTAACTATTCGGTAGAGGCTGCCGCCCTAGGTCCGTCCGATCGGGACGATGCCGTCCGCGACGATTCGGGGACCTTGGATGGGTAACAGCCTGAAAACCGTGCAGTTTCTGATCGACAGCCGCCTCGCCGATGCGCGGGCCGGCAATGGCGAGGCGTGTTTCGACCTCGGCGTCTGCTACCAGACGGGGACCGACGGCGTGGCGATCGACCTGGTCGAGGCGCACAAATGGTTCAACCTCGCCGCGGTCAACGGCGTCACCGCCGGCCACGACGCGCGTGCCGACGTGTCGGAGGACATGACCGCGCGCGAGATCGCCGAAGCCCAGCGCCAGGCCCGCGCCTGGCTAGGCGCCACCCGCGCACGGGCGGCCTAGCCTTTTCCGGATACTCCCCCCGCGCTCGCGCGGGGAGGATCAGGCCTTGGGCTTTGCTGCCGGTTTCTTCGCCGCCGGCTTCCGGGCGGGCGGCTTCCTGGCCGCCGGTTTGTCCGCGTCCGGCTTCTTGGCCGCGGGCTTCTTGGCCACCTTCTTCGCCTTGGCCGGCGGGGCCGCCGCCGCCCGCGCATCGATCAGCTGCGCCGCCTCCTCCAGCGTCAGCTGGTCCGGCGCCACCGTCTTGGGCAGCGTCGCGTTGGTGGTGCCGTCGGTGACGTACGGGCCATAGCGGCCCTCCATCAGCTTCAGCTCCGCCTCCGTCCGCGGATGCCTGCCCAGTTCCTTGAGCGGCGCCCGTGCCGCGCCGCGCTGCGGCCGCCCGCCGCCCGCCGCCGCCTCGGCGAGCTTGACCACCGCCGCGTTCATCCCCGTCTCGAACACCTCCGCGGTCGACTGCAGCCGGGCATATTTGCCGGCGTGGAGCAGATAGGGGCCATAGCGCCCGATCGCGGCGGTGATCGGCTCCCCGGTCTCGGGATGCACGCCCACCGTCCGCGGCAGGCCGAGCAGCTTGAGCGCGAGTTCCAGCGTCAGTTCGCCCGCATCCTTGGGGATCGACGCGCGCTTGGCGTCCTTGCCCTCGCCGAGCTGGATATAGGGGCCAAAGCGCCCCGCCTTGCGCTCCACCTCCAGCCCGGTTTCGGGGTCGCGGCCCAGCTGTTCGGGGCCGGTGTCCTCGCCCGCCTCGCCGCCCGCCTGCGCGAACCGGCGGGTATATTTGCATTCGGGATAATTGGCGCAGGCGATGAACGCCCCGAACCGCCCGCCCCGCAGCGCCAGCTTGCCCGACTGGCAGTTCGGGCACAGCCGCGGATCGCTCCCGTCCGCCTTTTCGGGAAACAGATAGGGGCTGAGGAACTGGTCGAGCTCGGCGGTGATCGCGCTGGGCTGCTGTTCCATCACCTCGGCGGTGCGCGGCTTGAAGTCGCGCCAGAACGCTTCCAGCACCGCCTGCCACTGCGCCCGCCCGCCGGACACGTCGTCCAGCTCCTCCTCCAGCTCGGCGGTATAATCGAACCCGACATAGCGCGGAAAGAAGCGCTCCAGGAACGCGGTCACCAGCCGGCCGCTTTCCTCCGCAAAGAAGCGGTTCTTCTCGATCCGCACATAGGCGCGGTCCTTCAGCGTCTTGATGATCGAGGCGTAGGTGGACGGGCGACCGATCCCCAGCTCCTCCATCCGCTTGACCAGCGACGCCTCGGAAAATCGCGGCGGCGGCTGGGTGAAATGCTGTTCGGCCGCCACGCCCTTTCTGGCGGGCGCATCGCCCTCCTTCATCCTGGGCAGGCGGCGGGCGTCCTCGTCCTGGCTGTCGTCGGCGCCTTCCTCGTACAGCGCGAGATAACCGGGGAACAGCACCACCTGCCCCGTCGCGCGCAGCACGTGGCGGCCGGTGCCGTCCGACAGGTCCACCGTGGTCCGCTCCATCCGCGCCGACGCCATCTGCGAGGCGAGCGCCCGCTTCCAGACGAGGTCGTACAGCCGCGCATGATCGCCGCTGCCCACCCCCTTGCCGGAACCTGGGTCGCGCCCGAAATCGGTCGGCCGGATCGCCTCGTGCGCTTCCTGCGCATTCTTGGCCTTGGACGTATATTGCCGCGGTTTGTCGGGGACGTACCCGCCGTCGTAGCGCGCGGTGATCGCTGCCCTCGCCGCCGAGATCGCCGACCCGTCCATCTGGACGCCGTCGGTCCGCATGTAGGTGATCGCGCCGTCCTCGTAGAGCGCTTGCGCGATCCGCATCGTGTGATCCGCCGAGAAGCCGAGCTTGCGCGCCGCCTCCTGCTGCAACGTCGAGGTGGTGAAGGGCGGGGGCGGGTTGCGGGTTGCGGGCCGCGTCTCGACCGACTGGACCGAAAAGCGCCCCGCCTCGACGTCCGCCTTGGCGCGCGCGGCGGTGTCGCCGTCGCCGATCGACAGCCGGTCGAGCTTGTCGCCGTTCCATTGCACCAGCCGCGCGGTGAACGGCGTCCCGTCCTGCTCCAGCGATGCGGTCACCGACCAGTATTCCTGCGCGCGGAACGCCTCGATCTCGCGCTCGCGGTCGACGATCAGGCGCAGCGCCACCGACTGGACCCGGCCCGCCGACTTGGCGCCGGGCAGCTTGCGCCACAGCACCGGCGACAGGGTGAAGCCGACCAGATAATCGAGCGCGCGGCGCGCCCGGTACGCGTCGATCAGGTCGGTGTCGAGCTCGCGCGGCGCCTTCATCGCCGCCAGGATCGCGGGCTTGGTGATCGCGTTGAACGTCACCCGCTGGACGTCCTTGGGCAGCGCGCGCCGGCCGCGCAGCACCTCCTGGACGTGCCAGCTGATCGCCTCCCCCTCGCGGTCGGGGTCGGTCGCCAGGATCAGCCGGTCGGCGGTCTTGGACAGGTCCGCGATTGCCTTGAGCTGCTTGGCCTTGTCGGCATAGTTCTCCCAGTCCATCGCGAACCCCTCGTCGGGGTTCACCGATCCGTCCTTGGCCGGCAGGTCGCGGACATGGCCGTAGGAGGCGAGGACGCGATAATCCCCGCCGAGATACTTCTCGATGGTCTTGGCCTTGGCCGGCGATTCGACGATGACGAGCTGCATGGGGGTCCGATAGCGTCCTTACGTGTACGCGCGATGATGGGGGGTTCGGCGATGTCGTCAAGCGCCGGAACGTCGCGATCGGGCACCACCGGACCGGCGCCGTGGTCCGAGCGGGGCTGACCGTGCGCCCGTTCTGCCGCGCTATTCGCCGGACAGACTGACGCGCCCGCCGGCGTGGCGGTCGAGCCGCCCGGCCAGTTCCAGTTCGAGCAGCAGCAGCTGCACGGCCGCGGGGACCGCGCCCGACTGGCGGACCAGCTCGTCGACGCTCACCGGCACCGGGCCGAGCAGCGCGACGATCGCCGCCCGCTCGCGCTCGCTGGGCTCGGCGGGCGGGGCGGGCGCGAAGCCGCTGGCGGGCGCGCGCACGGCACGCGGGTCGATCGGCCGGATCAGCTCCATGACGTCCGCCGCGGTCTGGACCAGCGTCGCGCCCTCGCGGATCAGCCCGTTGCACCCCTGGGCGCGCGGGTCGGACGGGTGGCCGGGCACCGCCATCACCTCGCGCCCCGCCTCCGCCGCCAGCCGCGCGGTGATGAGCGACCCCGACCGGGGCGCCGCTTCCACCACCACCGTCCCCTGCGCGATCCCGGCGATGATCCGGTTGCGCGACGGGAAGTGCCGGGCGAACGGCTGCGTCCCCGGCGGCTGTTCGGCGAGCAGCAGCCCGCGGGTCGCGATCTCCTCCTGCAACCGCGCGTTCTCCGGCGGAAAGGCGATGTCGATCCCGCTCGCGATCACGCCGACGGTGGCGGGCAGGCTGCCGACATGCGCGGCGGTGTCGATCCCGCGCGCCAGCCCCGAAACGACCGTCGCCCCCGCCTGCGCCAGCCCGTGCGCCAGTTCGCGGGCGAAGCGGCATGCGGCGGCCGAGGCGTTGCGCGCGCCGACGATCGCGACGCAGGGCCGCCGCGCGAGGCCGGGATCGCCCCGCACCACCAGCATCGGCGGCGCGGTGTCGATCTCGCGCAGCAGCGGCGGATAGTCGGCGTCGTCCAGGAACACCGGCCGCGCGCCCGCCCGCGCGATCGCCGCCAGCTCGGCGCGCACCTCCGCCTCCCCAGCCACCGGGGGCGGGGTGCCGCCCCCGCGTCGCGCCAGCACCGGCAGCGCCTCGATCGCGGCCGCCGCGCTGCCAAACCGGGCGATCAGCTGGCGATGGGTGACCGGGCCGACCCCGCGGGTGCGCAGCAGGCGCAGATGGGCGACGGCATCGTCCGGCGGCGCCACTGCCGCCCGCCTGTCGCTCACGGCGCCTGTTCGGGGCGCGAGTCGGACCGGGCGCCGCCGCCGATCCGCGGCTCGGTGCCCGCGAGCAGCCGGTCGAGGTTCTCGCCATGCTTCCACAGCACGATCAGCGCCAGCGCGAGCAGCAGCAGCACCAGGTCGAACCGCCCCATCAGCGCCGCCGCCACCGGCGCCGACGCCGCGGCGCACATCCCGGCCAGCGACGACACCCGCAACGCGCCGAGCAGCCCCAGCCACACGATCGCATAGACCAGCCCGATCGGCGGGTGCAGCGCCACCACGATCCCCATCAGCGTCGCGACGCCCTTGCCGCCGCGAAAGCGCAGCCACACGGGAAAGCAATGCCCCAGGAATGCCGCGGCGGCGGCCAGCATCTGTTCGCCCGGAAATGCCCGGGCGACGACAAGCACCGCGACCGCGCCCTTGAGCAGGTCGAGCAGCAGCGTCGCGACGGCCAGCCCCTTGCGGCCGGTGCGCAGCACGTTGGTGGCGCCGATGTTGCCCGATCCGATCCGGCGCAGGTCGCCCGCGCCCCCGGCTCGCGTCAGGATCACCCCGAACGGGATCGACCCCAGCAGATAGCCGAGGACCAAAGCCGCCGCGGGTGCGAACCAGACCAGTTCAGCCTGCAACCGAAATCCCCCTTGCCGATCGTATATAAGAGGACGTTGCGGTTCGCCAACAACCTCGATCATATTGCCTGGTGGGGGTGGCGGGGGCTAGGCGCGCCGCCATGGATGCCCGGCCGATCCTGTTCTTCGATTCGGGGGTCGGCGGCCTGTCAGTGGTCGCGCCCACCCTTGCGTTGCTGCCCGCCGCGCCGATCGTCTACGCCGCGGACTCGGCCGGTTTCCCCTATGGCACGCGTCCGGAGGCGGAGATCGCCGCCCGCGTTCCCGCGCTGCTCGGCCGGCTGGTGGAGCGGTACCGGCCGCGGCTGGCGGTGATCGCGTGCAACACCGCCTCCACCATCGCGCTGCCCGCGGTGCGCGCCGCGCTCGACGTCCCTGTCGTCGGCACGGTGCCCGCGATCAGGCCCGCCGCGCTGGCCAGCCACAGCCGCATCATCGGCGTGCTCGGCACGGAGGCGACCGTGCGCCAGCCCTATCTCGACGATCTCGCCGCCCGCTTCGCCGCGGACTGCACGGTGGTCCGCCACGGTTCGGCGGCGCTGGTCGAGCTGGCGGAGGCGAAGCTGGCGGGCGATCCGCTGCCGCCCGGCGCGGTGGCGGCGGCGGTGGCGCCGCTGGTGGCGGTGGCCCGGCTCGACACGCTGGTGCTCGCCTGCACCCATTTCCCGCTGCTCGCCGACGAGCTGGCGGCGGCCTTCGGGCCGGGGGTGGCGCTGGTCGATGGTGGCCCCGGCATCGCCCGCCGCGTCGCGCACCTGACCGCGGGGCAGGACTGGCCGGCGCAGCGCCCGCCCGCCCGCCTCGTGTTCACCCGGCTGGGACCGCGCGAACGCCGCATCGGCGCCGCGCTGGCCGATCGCGGATTCGCACGGGCGGAACAGCTGTAGCGCGGGGACGCCCGGGGGCGGACCGGCGGGGCTGGGACAATTTGTCCACCCCGGCGATGACGGTGAACGGGCAAATCCGCTGGAACCGGCGCGCCGGTGCGATTATGGGCCTGTCCATGACCATCGAGGGCATCGAAACCCCGACCCGTGTCGACTATGGACGCGTGTTCACCCAGGCGATCGACCGGCTGCATGCCGAAGGGCGATATCGCGTGTTCATCGACATCCTGCGCAACAAGGGCGCGTTCCCCAATGCGCGCTGCTTTGCCGGGCACAACGGCCCCAAGCCGATCACCGTGTGGTGCTCCAACGACTATCTCGCGATGGGCCAGCATCCCAAGGTGATCGCGGCAATGGAGGAAGCGCTCCACGACGTCGGCGCCGGCTCGGGCGGCACCCGCAACATCGGCGGCAACACCCATTACCACATCCATCTCGAACGCGAGCTCGCCGATCTGCACGGCAAGGAGTCGGCGCTGCTGTTCACCAGCGGCTATGTCTCGAACGAGGCGACGCTGTCGACGCTGGCCAAGGTGCTGCCCGGCTGCGTCATCTTCTCCGACGAGCTGAACCACGCGTCGATGATCGCGGGCATCCGCAACGCGGGCTGCGAGAAGCGGGTGTTCCGCCACAACGACCTCGCCCATCTCGAGGAGCTGCTCGCCGCGGAGGACCCCGCCGCGCCCAAGCTGATCGCGTTCGAGAGCGTGTATTCGATGGAAGGCGACATCGCCCCGATCGCCGCGATCTGCGACCTTGCCGACCGCTACAACGCGCTGACCTATCTCGACGAGGTCCATGCGGTCGGGATGTACGGCGCGCGCGGCGGCGGCATCTCCGAACGCGATCGCGTCGCCCACCGGCTGACGGTGATCGAGGGGACGCTGGGCAAGGCGTTCGGGGTGATGGGCGGCTACATCGCCGCCGACCGGCAGATCGTGGACGTGATCCGCTCCTACGCCCCCGGCTTCATCTTCACCACCAGCCTGTCGCCGGTGCTGGTCGCCGGCGCGCTCGCGAGCGTCCGCCACCTCAAGGCTTCCTCGACGGAGCGCGACGGCCAGCAGGCCGCCGCCGCGACGCTCAAGGCGATGCTGGCCGATGCCGGGCTGCCGGTGATGCCGGGCGACACCCACATCGTGCCCGTCATGGTCGGCGACCCGGTCAAGGCCAAGCGGATCAGTGACATCCTGCTCGCCGAATACGGCGTCTACGTCCAGCCGATCAACTACCCCACCGTCCCCCGCGGCAGCGAACGCCTGCGCTTCACCCCGGGGCCCGCGCATGACGAGGCGATGATGCGCGAACTGGTCGACGCGCTGGCGGAGATCTGGAGCCGGCTGGAACTGCGCCGCGCGGCCTAGGGCCGGTGTCGTCCCGCGATCCAGGGCGCCGAATTATACCGCCTGTGACTCCCAGGGCATGGACGGACCCGGTGCAGCGGCAGGACGGCTGTCGTCAGTAGCGTTCCAGGGCACACCACCCCGTTCGTGCTGAGCGAAGTCGAAGCACCGCCCACGCGAATCGTCCGCCCTATCTCCGCCAACCGCACTCAGGATGGACGGAGAGGAGCCACCCCGCATCCCAACCTTCAGAAATGCGTGACGCCTCCCCGCGTCACCGCCCCCGCAACGATCGTCAGCACCCCCAGCCCGACCGACAGCGGCACCCGCAGCCGCATCCAGCCCGCCGGCGCCTCCCCGGTCGCGACCAGGTGGCGGTCGACCGGCAGCGTCAGCAGGATCGCCGACCCCAGCCCGACCAGCCCCCAGCCGGGTTGCCCGGTCGCGCCGATCGCGACCAGCAGCGCCGCCGCGACCAGGCTGGGCACCACCGCCGCCATCGCCAGCCGCGCCTGCCCGGCCTCGCGCCGCATCGTGAACCCCCACCATATCCCACCCAGGAAGCTCAGGATCAGCGCGCCGTAACCCAGCGCGATCGCCTGCCCCAGCCCGTGCGCGATGCCGCGGTCGATCCCGCCCTCGCGGTGACCGGCGATCACCATCGCCACCGCCGCCCCCTGCGGCAGCAGCCCCGCAAACCCCAGCAGCCTCGCCCCCGGCCCCACCTGCGCCATCAGTCGATCACCACGGCGGCATCGGTGCCGGGGACGGGATCGCCGAACCGGACGGTGGCGATCTGCGCATAGTCGCCGTTGACCGGGTCGCCCCAGACATGGATCACCGATCGCTCGCCATCGATCACCCAGTAATGCGCGATCCCGGCGGCGGCGTACTTGATCCGCTTCATCCCCATGTCGCGGGCCAGTGTCGTTTCCGCGACCTCTACCGCCAGCGCCACCTCGTCGGCCTGCAGGATGCGGTTGCCCGACACGGGCGCCTTCAGGATCGCCGCATCGCAGCCCACCACGGTGTCGGCGCCCAGGTCGATCGCGGTTTCGGCCCGCAACAGCGCCTCGGCGACCACCCGCGCCAGCCTGATGACCAGGCTGGCCTGCCGACGTCCGTGCTCGTTATGGGGCGGCGGCATCCGTTCCAGTTCTCCGTCGATCAGTTCGACCTTGATGTCGTCGAACGCGCCGGTCTGGCACATGCGCAGGAACTCGGGCGTCGTGAAGCGCGCGCGATAGTCGGTGGCGGGAACGATGGCCGACATCTGGTTCATGCCCTGGCGCTTATCACATGGCGTTTGTCGCCGCGACTCCGGCCGCACATGCCGCTTCGGGGTGGCGCGGCGGGGCGGTGGAGGCTAAGGCGCGCGACACGTCACCGGGAGCCGCCGCCGTGCGCATCGCCTTTGCCGCAGATCATGCCGCCGTCGCGCTCAAGCGCGCGCTGATCGCGGTCGTCGGGAACCAGGGGCACGACGTGATCGACCTCGGTACCGATGGCGAGGCGAGCGTCGACTATCCCGATTACGGCTATGCGCTGGCCGCCGCGCTGGCGGACGGGCGTGCCGATCTCGGCGTCGCGCTGTGCGGGTCGGGGATCGGCATCGCGATCGCCGCCAACCGCCATCCCGGCTGCCGCTGCGCGCAGGTCGCCGAGCCGGTGTCGGCGCGCTACGCCCGCACCCACAACGACGCCAACGCGATCGCGCTGGGCGCCCGCCTGATCGGCGAGGAGATGGCCAAGGCCTGCCTCCTCGCCTTCCTGTCCGCCGAGTTCGAGGGCGGGCGCCACCAGGGTCGCGTAGACATGCTGTCCGCCCCGCCATCGGAGTTCGCCGCATGAGCACCCAGTTCCAGCCGTTGCAGGACGTCCAGCCCGACGGCTTCTTCACCCGCGGCCTCCAGGACGCGGACCAGGCGGTGTTCGCCGGCATCGCGCACGAACTCGACCGCGAGCAGACCCAGATCGAGCTGATCGCGAGCGAGAACATCGTCTCGCGCGCGGTGCTGGAGGCGCAGGGCTCCGTGTTCACCAACAAGTACGCCGAAGGGTATCCGGGCAAGCGCTATTACCAGGGCTGCCACCCGTCCGACGAGGTCGAGACGCTGGCGATCGAGCGCGCCAAGGCGCTGTTCGGGTGCGGCTTCGCCAACGTCCAGCCGCATTCGGGCGCGCAGGCGAACGGCGCGGTGATGCTCGCGCTCGTGAAGCCCGGCGACACGATCATGGGGCTGTCGCTCGACGCTGGCGGCCACCTCACCCACGGCGCCAAGGCGGCGATGAGCGGCAAGTGGTTCAACGCGGTCCAATATGGCGTCGATCCCGACACCCACCTGATCGACTATGACAAGGTCGCGAGCCAGGCGCGCGAGACGCGGCCCAAGCTCATCATCGCGGGCGGTTCCGCCTATCCTCGCGTCATCGACTTCGCCCGCTTTCGCGCGATCGCGGACGAGGTGGGGGCGTTCTTCATGGTCGACATGGCGCACTTCGCGGGCATCGTCGCCGGCGGGCTCCACCCGACCCCGTTCGGCCATGCGCACGTCGTCACCACCACCACCCACAAGACGCTGCGCGGGCCTCGCGGCGGCATGGTGATGACGAACGACGAGGCGATCGCCAAGAAGATCAACTCGGCGGTCTTTCCCGGCCTTCAGGGCGGCCCGCTGATGCACGTGATCGCCGCCAAGGCGGTGGCATTCGGCGAGGCGCTGCGTCCCGAGTTCAAGGGCTACATCGCCGCCGTCGTCGAGAATGCCAAGGTGCTGGCCGCGACCCTCAAGGAGCGCGGCTCGAACGTCGTGTCGGGGGGCACCGACACCCACTTGGCGCTGATCGACCTCACCCCGCTGGGCGTCACCGGCCGCGACGCGGACGAGGCGCTGGAGCGCGCCGGCATCACCTGCAACAAGAACGGCATCCCCAACGACCCGCTGCCCCCGGTCAAGACCAGCGGCATCCGCGTCGGCTCGCCCGCCGGCACCACCCGCGGCTTCGGCGCGGCCGAGTTCCGCGAGATCGGCAACATGGTCGCCGACGTGCTCGACGGTCTTCGTAACAAGGGTGAGGCGGGGGACCCCGCGGTCGAGGCGGACGTTCGGACCCGCGTGCGCGCCCTGTGCGCGCGCTTCCCGATCTACCAAGGATAAGCCATGAGCAAGCTCGAGGACGAACTGAACGCCGCCCCCACCACCATCCGCAACACGCCGGGGCTGGGCAAGAAGATGGCCAAGTACGGCGCGATCGGCGCGGTGGTCGCGATCCCCGTGCCGTTCGTCGGCCCGCCGCTGGGCGCGGTCGCTGGCGCCGCCTACGCCTATTGGAAGCGCAACAAGGGCTAGGGGATGCGCTGCCCGTTCTGCGGCCATGACGACAGCCAGGTCAAGGACAGCCGCCCCACCGAGGATGGGGCGGCGATCCGGCGGCGGCGCCAGTGCGAGGGGTGCGCCGCGCGCTTCACCACCTTTGAACGCATCCAGCTGCGCGACCTGGTGGTCTTGAAGTCGGAAGGGCCCCATGGTCTCGTCAGGCGCGAGGCGTTCGACCGCGACAAGCTCCAGCGCTCGGTCTCGATCGCCGCACGCAAGCGCCCGATCGAGCCCGCGCGGGTGGAAAAGCTCGTGTCCGGCATCCAGCGCCGGCTGGAAACGCTGGGCGACGGCGAGGTCACCTCCGCCCGCATCGGCGAAATGGTGATGGACGGGCTCAAGGGCCTCGACACGGTGGCCTACATCCGCTTCGCCAGCGTCTATCGCGACTTCGGCGAGGCGGCGGACTTCCAGGCGTTCGCCGACCAGGTGACCGAGGCGGGGCGGGAGTGACGCCGGCTCCCGCCACCATCCCGCTTGTCCCGAGCGAAGCCGAGGGGCCTGCCACGCGGGGTCGTTGCCGATGACCTTCCGGGCCTATATCCTGCGCTGCTCCGACGATAGCTACTATACTGGCCACACCGACGACCTCGACCGCCGGATCGCGCAGCACCAGGCGGGCGAGGTCGAGGGCTATACGCACACCCGCCGTCCGGTGGCGCTGATGTGGTCGCAGGACTTCGCCTCGCGGATCGAGGCGCTGGAGGCGGAACGTCGGATCAAGGGCTGGGCCCGCGCCAAGAAGGAAGCGCTGATCGCGGGCGACTGGGCGCGGATCGGCGAGCTCGCGATCCCGCCCGGCGAACGTGCCCTTCGACTTCGCTCAGGGCGAACGGAAGACGGGGGCAGCTCTCTTTCCACGCCCGCTGGTGCTGGGCGAACGGACGATGCCGTGCCACCCTCTACTCCCGTTCGTGCTGAGCGAAGTCGAAGCACCCCCCCTGTGCCGAGCGAAGCCGAGGCGCCCTCCTCCATCCCCGCCACCCCCCGCCCGACCCCGCCCCCCGTCATCGTCCTCGTCCGCCCCCAGCTGGGCGAGAACATCGGCAAGGCCGCGCGCGCGATGCTCAATTTCGGGCTGGTTGAGATGCGCCTCGTGTCCCCCCGCGACGGCTGGCCCAATCCCCAGGCGGGTCCCGCCGCGTCGGGCGCCGACCGGGTGCTGGAGGGCGCGCAGGTGTTCGCAACGGTCGCCGACGCGGTGGCGGATTGCGCCCATGTCTATGCCACCACCGTGCGCAAGCGCGGCGTGACCAAGCCGGTGGTGACCCCCGAAGTCGCCGCCCAGGCGATCCACGCCGGGCCGGGCCGGGCCGCGATCCTGTTCGGCCCCGAACGCTCGGGGCTGGAAACCGACGACGTCGCGCTCGCGCGCACGATCGTGACGGTGCCGATCAACCCCCGGTTCGGCTCGCTCAACCTCGCCCAGGCGGTGATCCTGGTCGCCTATGAATGGTCCAAGGGGGAGGCGCTGGCGAGCCCGCCCCGCGTCGACCTCGATCCGCCCGCCCCGCAGGAAGAGCTGGAGGGCATGATCGCGCAGCTCGACGCGCTGCTGGTCGGCGCCCATTTCTTTCACCCGCCCGACCGCACCGCCGTTACCCGCCGGACGCTCAGGACGCTGCTGACCAAGCCCGGCTGGTCGGCACAGGAGGTGCGCACCGTTCGCGGCATATTGTCCGCGCTGGGCGGCGCCAAACGGGCAAAGGATTAGGTACAGAACTTTATTGACCGTGTGTGTTCTGGCGCGTTTCAGACTGCCGGATGGGTCTGCGGCAGAAGGCTGTTAGAGCCATGATCCCGTCCACGACTTCCCGCACCACGCCCTACTCACTCGACCGTCGCGCCTGTCATCGCTGCGCCATAGTCGAGCGGCTTTTCTGCTTCCTCAAGAACAGGCATCGCTATCGGATACGACCGCTGCGCCCGCAACTATCTCGCCGGCTTGGCCCTTGTTGCGCTACCAGCGGGCTAGATGAGTCCTCTAAGCCAAGGCAGGCCGACACGTTCTGTCCTCGGATCGGGACGCGGCTACTCCGGCCGCTCGGGTGCCAGCAGGTTGCCGCCCGACAGGTCCTCGTCGGCCACGTCGTCGCGGGGCACGAAGTTGACCACCCATTGCGGATAGCCTTCGGGCGAGCGCTCGATGTCGGGGACGCCGACGGGGTCGGTGCCCGTCTCGATCCAGCCCGCCCCGCCGCACCGGTCGCAGATCGCGCGCTTGCAGCGGAAGCTGACGAGGTCGATCTCGGTGTTCCACTCGCCATGGCCGTGGCATTCGGGGCATTTGGCGTCGAGGTCGCCCTTGCGCGGCTGAAGCGGCACGATGTCGAGCGCGTGGGGGCTGTCGGGTCCGTCGCAATGGACGATGTTGCTGGCATGGGGCATCGGCGCGTTCCTGTGAGGAGCATCAACGCCCGCCGCGTCGACCGGCTCCGGTCTGCCGCGCATGCGACAGGCGCCGGGTCGCCAGCCCCAGCATCGCCAGCCCCGCCGCGGCCGAGATCAGCGTCGCGACGCCGGCCCCCACCGTCCCGCCCCAAGCGACCAGCGGCACCATGGCCGCGAACAGGATCAGTGCGGCGACGATCCGGATGCGCAGCACCTGGCCCGCATGGCCGGTGCCGAGCAGCACCGGCTCGAACCCCACCGCCATGATGTCGAGCCCCGCCGCCAGCCCGAGCAGCACGACCAGCGGGTAGGCGCCGAGATATTGCCGCCCCGCGATCAGCTCCAGCCCGACCCGCCCTAGCAACGGCACCGCGAGGCAGGTGACCAGCCCCGCCCCGACCGCGAGGCGTACCGACTGGCGGGTAAGCCGCGCCAGATCCTGCCCCGCCTCGCCGGCATGGGCGCGGGTGATCTCCGGAAAGACACCGCGCGAGAACATCTCCGACACCCGCACCAGCGCCTGGGCGAGCTGGTGCGCGAGGCGATAGCCGCCCGCCGCCGCCGGGCCGGTGACGATCCCGACCAGCACCACCGCGAACTGGCGGCTCGACGCGTTGAGCGTGGCGTTGAGATTGCTCTGCCAGGCGAAGCGCCACAGCCCTTCATGTTCCGCGGTGACGCCGCGCAGGCCGCCGGCGCGGCGCACCAGTTCGGGCATCGCCCGGATCGCCGCCCACCAATAGGCGATCGCGGTCAGCACCTCCGCCACCGCCCAGGCGACCAGAAAGCCGGCAACGGCCGCCTTGCCCCACACCGCCAGGATCGCGCCCGCGAAGCGCACCACCGGGGTCACCGCATCCGCCGCCGCCCCCGCCGCATACCGGTCGTGAAGGCGCAGCACGCCAACCGCGGTCGACCGGATCGAGACCAGCAGCACGACGCAGAACAGCGCCGCCTCCCCCGTCAGCGCACCCGACCAGCCGAAATGATCGCGCAGGATCAGCAGCGCACCCACCGCCAGCGCGCACCCCGCCAGCGCCGCCACCGCATCGAGCGCCAGGCAGAAGCGGACCAGCCGCGCGAGCCCCGCCCCGTCGCCGCGCCGCAGCGGCGCCATGCCGAACCGCACCACCACCTGCCAGGTCTGGAACCCCACCAGCGCGGCCGCGGCCTGACCGATGCCCAGGATCAGCGCGAATTCCCCGAAACGGACGACGCCCAGCGAGCGGGTGGCGAGCGCGAGGTACACCAGGCTCAACACCGCCCCGACGCCCTTGCCGGTCAGCAGCCAGCCGACGTTGCGCAGCGCGCGGGCAAAGGGAGTGGGAGGGGTGCGGGCGTCCGCCGCGACGACCAATGGCTTTCTTCCCGACGCTGCGACGCGCTACAGGCACGCCCGATGCGGATCGCCTTCCTCTATATAGCCGAGGCTTACCAGTGTTATCACGGCGCCGCGATCGGCATCGAGCTCGCGCGCCGCGGCGCCGAGGTCGTGAGCTGGTACAACGACCCCGAGACGCCGCATCACCTCCACCGCATCCACGCCGCGCACCGCGTCCCGCCCGGCGACTGGCGCGCGTTGCGCCGCACCCCGCTGACCGCCGCGCTCCAGCGGTTGCGGCGGTTGGGGATGTTCAAGGACATGGTGATGCGCGACAACCGGGCCGCGCTGAACGGCTATGACGCGATCTTCGCGGTGGAGAACTCGGTCGCGGCGCTGCGCCGGCTGGGCGTGCGGCGGCCCAAGCTGATCTACAGCCCCCATGGCTTCGGCGACCGTGCGCGCGGATTCATCCCACGCATCGCCACCTTCGACCAGGTGCTGCTGGCCGGCGCCAAGACGGAGGCGCGGATGCTGGCCGAAGGGCTGATCCGGCCGGGCGACTATGCGCTGACCGGGGTGGTCAAGCTCGACACCGCCCGCCACCTCGCGCTCGGGCAGGCGCTGCCCTTCGACGCGAAGCGGCCGACGGTGCTCTACAACCCGCACAAGGAGCCGCGGCTGACCTCGTGGCACCGCTTCGTCGAACCGCTGCTGGCGGGCTTCGCGGCGGATCGGTCGATGAACCTGATCGTCGCCCCGCACGTGAAGCTGTTCCGCCGCCGCGACGAGGCGTTGCGCGACCGTTGGCGCGCGCGCAGCACGGGCAACATGCTGGTCGATCCCGGCTCTGACCGGTCGGTCGACACCAGCTATGCGGTCGCGGCCGACATCTACCTGGGCGACGTCAGCAGCCAGGTGTACGAGTTCCTGGCCGAGCCGCGCCCGTGCGTCTTCCTCAACGCGCACGGGATCGACTGGCGCGACGACCCCAGCTTCGCGCACTGGCGGCTGGGCGACGTGGTCGACGATCCCGCCGACCTCCTGCCCGCGCTCCACGCCGCGCCTGCCCGGCATCGGCTCTATGCCGAGCGTCAGCGGCGCGCGGTCGCCGACACGCTGGGGGATACCAGCCCCGGCGCGGCGATCCGCGCGGCGGATGCGGTGGAAGCGTTCCTGACGCGATGAGGGTCGGCTTCCTGTTCAACCACGACGCGCTTCATCAGGTGCGTCACACCGCACCGGTGATCGCCGAACTGGTCCGGCTGGGCGGCGCAACGGTGACCGTGCTCACCTCCAGCCCCGAACAGGCGGCGGAGGTCCGCGCGCTGATCGGGGAGGCCGCGGACCCGGTGCGCTTCGTCGCGCTCGATCCCGGCCCGGTCGCCGCCGCGCTCGACCGGGGGTTGCGCTTCGTGGCACCGTTCCGCCGGGTGGCGGTGCTCCAGCGCAACCTGCCCGCCTTTGCCGCGCTTGACGTGTTGGTGGTGCCGGAGACGACGTCGCTGCTGCTGCGCGACCGCTTCGGACTGCGCGACCTGCGTTTCGTCTGGATCCCGCACGGCGCGGGCGACCGGTCGGTGGGGTTCCGCGCGGTGGCGCGCGGGTTCGACCTCGTGCTGCTGTCGGGGGACAAGGTGCGCGACCGGATGCTGGCGTCGGGGCTGGTGACGCCCGACACGGGCCGGGTAGTCGGCTATCCCAAGTTCGACACCGTCGATCCCGCCGTTCCTGCGCCGCCGCTGTTCGCCAACGGCCGCCCGACCGTTCTCTACAACCCGCATTTCGATCCCAGGCTGTCGTCCTGGTACACGATGGGCCCCGCGATCCTGCGCCGGTTCGCGCAACAGGATCGCTGCAACCTGGTCTTTGCGCCGCATGTGATGCTGTTCCGGCGCACGGTGCACGCCTCGGTCGAGCACCGGGCGGTCCGCTGGCGCCCCGCCATCCCGCACGAGGCGCGCGACTGCCCGCACATCCGGCTCGACATCGGCAGCGAACGGTCGGTGGACATGAGCTATACGCGCGCGGCCGACCTGTATCTGGGCGACGCGAGCAGCCAGATCTACGAATGGATCGCGCGTCCCCGCCCCGCGATCTTCCTCGATCCCTCGCACGCGCACTGGCGGGACAACCCCGACTTCGCGCACTGGCGGCTGGGCGAGGTGGTCCGTGACCTCGACGCGCTGCCGCCGGCGCTGGACCGGGCGTTCGCCGAACCGGGCCGATATGCCGACCTGCAGGCCGCCGCCTTCGCGCAGACCTTTTCAATGGCGCCCGAGCCCTCCTCCCGCCGCGCCGCCCGCGCGATCCTGGCGCGGTTCGGCGAGTGAACTGCGCCCGCATTCCATGCGTATGGGCTGTGTTCAGGTCGCCAGCGCTACGGAAACTTCATGATATCTCGCCTGATCGCTGCCTTTCTGCTGTTCCTTCCCGCCCAGGGTTTCGCACAGGCGTGCGTCGGCACCCGTGGCGCGGGCAGCGTCCGGCTGGAAACGGTCGCGACCGCGTTGCGCAGCGGCAAGGGCGAGGTCGCCTTCACCGTCTATGCCAATGATCCCAAGAAGTTCCTGGCCAAGGGCGGCAAGCTGCTCCGCGCCCGCGTGCCTGCGGTCGCGCCGGTCACGCGGGCGTGCTTCTTCCTGCCGCCAGGCCAATATGAGGTCGCGATCTACCACGACGAGAATGCCGACCACAACTTCAACCGGACGCTGTTCATCCCCAAGGAGGGGTTCGGCTTCTCCAACGACGCATCGACCACCCTGGGCCTGCCCAAGCTGAAGGACGCACGCTTCACCCTGCCCGCAGGCGGCGCCTCGGTGCGGATGCGGATGCGTTACGGCCGCTGATGTCGATTCCCCCGACGCCAGTCTTCCTGCCGCCAGCCCTGCACGCGGGCGAGCCGGGCGAGCGGCGAGTGTGCGTTCACCGCCACCGCCTCGTCCGCCCATTCCAGGGTCGGACGGTCGGTGACATGGTCGGAATAGAAGCGCACATGCGTTTCGCCTCGCGCGATGCCCTGTTCGTCCATCCAGCCCCGGATCATCGCCAGCTTGGCCGCGCCATAGCAGTTGCACCCCTCGATCGCGGACAGGATGCGACCCGCCCCGTCGCGCTGCGCCCCGGTGGCGACCACGTCGTCGACGCCCAGCCGCCGCGCAATCGGTTCGGCGTAGAAGCGGTGCGCGGCGGTGGCGATCACCACCCGCCGTCCTTGCGCGCGATCGGCGGCGATCCGCGTCCGCGCGCCGTCCAGGACATCGCGGGCGACGAAGCGGTCGGCGAAAGCCTCCGCGGTGGCGGCGAGCGTCGCCGGGTCGGACCGGTGGCCGAGCAGCAGCCGGTGCATCGCCTGCTTCAACGCGTCGCGATCGATCACGCCGATCGCCTTGAGCGCCGCCGCGGCGCCGACGCCGGGCACCAGCAGGAACCGCCAAGGCGCCTGCCGCCGGACCGCGTAGAGCAGGAACAGGCTCCATGTCGGCCGCCGCGTGATCGTGCGATCGAGATCGTAGATCGCCAACGCCCGCGTCACACGCGTTCCATCATCGCCCGCACGAATTCGAGATCGGCGGGCTTGTCGACATCCACCGCGGCAAGACCGAACGGGCTCTCGACCACGCGCGCGTCGACGCCGGCGCGCGCGCCCAGCGCCGCCACCGCCTGCCCCAGCGCGAGCCGCCCGGCGAGGTAGCGGAGCAGCAGCCCCGGCCCCAGCCGGCGGACGATCCGCCAGGGGCGCTTGCGATCGGCCTCCACCGCCTGCCACATCGCCAGCGCCGCGTCGGCGGCGGGGGTGCCGAGCCAGAACAGGTTGCACCCGGACCAGTCGCCATCCGCGAAGCGCAGCCAGGTCCGCCGCGTGGAGGGCGCGTCACGCTCCACCGCCGGCCGGCGCGCCAGCAGCGCCGCGACGTCGCAGGCCGGCATGGCATCGAGGAACGCGCGGATCCATTCGGGTCGCAGCAGCGCGTGGTCGGCGGTGGTGAGCAGCAGGGGCGCCCCCGCCGCGGCGAGCCCCGCGCGCGCGCTGGCGCTGGGTCCGGGCGCTGCCGGCAGCGGGATCGCGCGGAGGGCCAGGGCATGATCGCGCACGGCGTCGCTCGACGCGATGACATGGACGTTCGCCGCGCCCGCCGCCCGCAACGCCGCGATCACGCGCGCGAGCATGGTCTGTCCGCCGATCACGAGCAGCGCCTTGTCGCTGACCCCAGCATGACGGGCGAGCGGGTCCCCGCCCGGCCGCGATCCGGCCAGCACGACCGCATCGAAGCGCGCCGGCCCGGTCACGACGCGCGCGCCCGGAACACGCGCCACAGCACGCCCGGCGCGGCGAGCACCGGATGCCGCTCGCGCCACCGCGTCAGCGACACGTGGATGCCGGTATGTCGCTCGATCTTGTAAAGCCCGTACCGCGCCGCACCGTCAAAGGTGAAGGCCGCCTTGACCAGCCGTGCGACGTTGAGCGGCTTGCCCGCGCGCGCCCGGCGCCGCCATCCTGCCAGCAGGCGTCGCCGCTCCGCCGGCGCGAGCTGCAGCGCGTAGCGGCCATCGATTTGCGTGAAGGCGATCGCGGCCGCATCCCAGGCGAGCGGCAGCAGCGCGGCGTAGCGGTCGGGGGCATGGTCGACGATCGCGGCGCTGCGGTCGGCGCGCTCGACCCGGAACTCGGCGCGATAGGTCTGCGCGAACAGCGCCAGCCAGTATTCGCGCGCGCTCCCCTGCGCCGGCCCCAGCGCGGCGGCATAGCGGGCGGCGGTGGCGATCGCGGTGCCGACCGCGGCGACCACGCGCGTCTGGTCGGCCGGGCCACGGACCCAGGCGATCGCGGCGGGCTGGGCGAAGCGGGTCCAGATCGTCGTGTCGACCAGCGCCCCCGTCGCCGCGCGTTCGAACGTCGCCAGCTCCATGGTCGCGATCTTGGCGCGGATCGTCCGGCCATCCACCGCCAGTTCCCGCCAGCCGACATCGGGCCATAGCAGCCCCGCCGCTACCCGCCGGATCGGCGACCCCGCGGCCCGGTCGACCAAGACGTAGAAGTCGAGCACGTCGTCGAGCCGCCCGGTCCGCAGCACCGACCCGTAGAACAGCACCGCCGCCGCCCCGGCTGCCTGTGCGAGTTCCGCCGCCGCCGCGGCGATCGCGGGCGGCAGGGGCGCGGCAAGGTCGTGCGCGACCCTGGCCCGCAACGCCTCGCCCGGCACGGCCGCGCTCAGCCCCGCGGCGCGGCGGGGGACAGAAAGGCGAGCGGCGCCCCTCGGCGGATGCTGAGATCGCCGCCGCCATAGGTTTCGCCGTCCAGCACGAACTCGCCGTCGAGCCGCAGGCGGAAGCGCGCGGTATCGGCACGGTGATAGCCGTGGCTGCCGATCCAGGCCGCTTCCGATCCGGCCAGCAGCGCGGGCACGGTCAGCCCCAGATGCCAGGGCGGCGCGTCGACGCCCAGCAGCTTGAGCCCGCTGCGCACCCGCCCGAACGGCTTCAACCCGAGCGGCAGCCGTTCCAGCGTGGAGGCGAGCAGCAGGTAGAAGGGCTGTTCGATGCGGCGGCCGTCCGCGAGTTCGACGAGCATCGGCTCGCCACGGCGCCAGCGGTTGTCGCGTCCGCCGAACAGCGTCTGCGCGACCGCGCCCGCCAGCGACAACCCCACCGCCAGCCCGCGGAACGCGCCGGCGCGATGGGTGCGCTGCGCCAGCGCGGTTGCGCCGACAAAGCCGCCCGCGCCGAGCAGGAAGCCGCGCAGCAATCCCGGTTCGCCCGCGCGCGCGATCTCCAGCGGGGTGCGCGCGACGACGCCGCAGCCGGCGACGGCGGCGATCGCGTCCTCCACCGTCCAGTTGCGGGGCACGCCGATATCGATCGCGAGCGCGTTGGTCTTGCCCGACGGCACCAGCGCCAGCATCGGCAGCGCGTCGCCGAAATGACGCGGTGCCGCGCTCAGCACGTCGCGGATGGTGCCGTCGCCGCCGTCGAGCACCAGCGCGCCGACCTCGGCCCGGGCGAAGCCGGCCAGCGCGCGGTCGAGCTCCCCCGGCGTCGTGGGCGCGGCGTGGAGGACGTGGAGCGGCAGTTCGCGTGACGGGCGGGGGGCGCCCTGATTGCGGTGGGCGCGGCCGTTGGAGATCACCCCCACGGTCAGGTCCAGCCGCCGCTGCCCGGCGGGCACGGTCGCGAGCGGCGCGACCGGATGATCCTCGCCCCCGGCCACGGGACCCCAAGTCCGGAAGAGCGGGCCTGCGGGTACCGACGAGTGGATCAACGAACCTACCTCAAGATCATGACGGCACGCTAACAGGCCAGTGGCAAGGGATCGGCGTCAATTGCGACTTTTGCGGGGCAGCAATGTGCTGGGTGCCGCGATTATCGCTTGCCCCGGCGCGGCCTGCGTGTTCGGAGGCGGGCCAGGCAAGGAGTTGGCATGACAGCAAAGCCCCTGGTCGTCGGGATCGGCGGCACCATCGGCAGCATCTCCTCGACCGAGCGTGCATTGTGCATCGCGCTGGGCGCGGCGGCGGACGCCGGGTTCGAGACGCGGATGTTCGGGGGCGCGGCACTGGCACGGCTGCCGCTCTACGACCCCCGCGCCACCGGGCGGACGGTCGAGGAGGCCGCGTTCGTCGATGCGGTGCGCGGCGCATCGGCGGTTATCATCGCCAGCCCCGGCTATCACGGGTCGATCTCCGGCGTGGTCAAGAACGCGCTCGACCTGCTCGAAGAGACCGCGCGCGACGCTCGCCCCTATCTCGCCGATCTGCCGGTGGGGCTGATCGCCACCGCCTATGGCTGGCAGGCGACCGGATCGACGATCGCGGCGCTGCGGTCGATCGTTCACGCGTTGCGGGGCTGGCCCACCCCCTTCGCGGCGGCGATCAACACCCAGCTGACCCGGTTCGACGACGAGGGCGGCGCCACCGACCCGGCGGTGGTGGAGCAGCTGCGCCTCGTCGGCCGCCAGGTCGCCCGCTTCGCCCCGCTTGCCGCCGACACCCCGCACTGACGCCGGATCAGTCGCGGGGCGGGCGGTGGAGCGCGCACAGCTTGTTGCCGTCCGGGTCGCGCAGATAGGCGAGGTACAGGCTGCCGAAGGCGTTGGAGCGGAGGCCCGGCGCGTCCTCGATCGCGGTGCCGCCCGCGGCGACCCCGGCGGCGTGCCACGCATCCGCCTGTTCCGCGTCGGCGACCGCGAAGCCGATCGTGCCGCCATTGCCATGCGTCGCGGGCTGCCCGTCGATCGGCGCGACGACCAGGAACATCGATCCGGCATGCGTATAGATCAGCCGGCCCTTGTCATCGAGGCGGCCGGGCCTGGCTCCCAGTGCCGCGAACAGCGCGTCGTAGAAGTGCCGCGAGCGCGGGAGGTCGTTCGATCCGACCGTCATGTGGCTGAACATCGTGTTCTCTCCCTTTTGCCTTCGTCTGGCGGGCCGCCCCTGGACCCGGCGGTTGCACGGTCATCAAGTTGAGGAAGTTGAGGCGACCACGCCTTTCGCGCGCCTGCCCGTGAAGTTGAGACAGGCGGTCGGCACGGGCGGGAGGACGAAGGTCATGCGCCGAGCCTAGGCGCGACCGCCGATGTAGGACAGGATCTTTGCGCCGTGACGGGTAACGGGTAGCGAAGCCCCCTGCCCGTCGGGCCGGCATGAAGACCGGCCCGACGGGGCGTGGTCAGTCGGTGCCCTTGGGACCGCGCGGGGTCAGCTGGCCCGGCGTGATGAAGCCGATCGGCTGGATCGCGGCGGCATCCTGCTTGAGGCGGGCGGCAATCAGCTCGTAGTCGCGCTCCATCTCCGGCGTGACGCTGGCCCGCGCCTCGCCCAGCGCCGCGTCGAAATCGGCCATCGTCACCGTGCCCGCCGTCATCGACCGGCGCAGCGCGACCAGCCCGGCGCGGCGGACCACATCCTCCAGGTCGGCGCCGGTAAACCGGTCGGTGCGGCGGGCCACGTCGTCGAGGTCGACGTCCGGGTCGAGCGGCATCTTGCCCGTCTGGATGCCCAGGATGCGGCGGCGCCCGGCGGCATCGGGAACGCCGACATAGATCAGCTCGTCGAACCGGCCCGGGCGGAGCAGCGCGGGATCGACGAGGTTGGGGCGATTGGTGGCGCCGATCACCACCACCGATTGCAGCTCCTCCAGCCCGTCCATCTCGGCAAGGATGGTGTTGACGACGCGCTCGGTGACCTGCGGCTCGCCCAGCCCGCCGCCGCGCGCGGGCACCAGGCTGTCGAGTTCGTCGATAAAGATCACGCACGGCGCGACCTGGCGCGCCCGCTGGAACAGCCGGGTGATCTGCTGTTCGGATTCGCCATACCATTTGGACAGCAGGTCGGACGATTTGGTGGCGATGAAGTTCGCCTCCGACTCGCGCGCCACCGCCTTGGCGAGCAGCGTCTTGCCGGTGCCCGGCGGGCCGTAGAGCAGGAACCCCTTGGCCGGACGGATGCCAAGGCGGCGGAACGCGTCGGGGTCCTTCAACGGCAGTTCGACCCCCTCCTTCAACCGCTCCTGCGCGGCGTCGAGCCCGCCGACGTCGCTCCACTGGACGGTCGGCGCCTGCACCATGACCTCGCGCATCGCCGACGGCTGGACGCGCTTCAGCGCGCCCAGGAAATCGTCGCGGGTGACCGACAGCGTGTCGAGCACGTCGGCGGGGATGGTGCGTTCCTCGAGGTTGAGGCGGGGCATGATCCGGCGCACCGCCTCGATCGCCGCCTCGCGCGCCAGGGCGGCAAGGTCGGCGCCGACGAAGCCATAGGTGGTGCGCGCCAGTTCGGCGAGGTCGACCCCCTCGCCCAGCGGCATGCCGCGGGTGTGGATGCCCAGGATCTCGCGCCGCCCGCGCTCGTCGGGAACGCCGACCACGATCTCGCGGTCGAAGCGGCCGGGACGGCGCAACGCCTCGTCGATCGCCTCGGGCCGGTTGGTGGCGGCGATGACGACGAGGTTGGTGCGCGCTTCCAGCCCGTCCATCAGGGTGAGCAGCTGCGCGACGAGGCGCTTTTCCGCCTCGCCCGAAACCTGCCCGCGCTTGGGGGCGATCGAATCGATCTCGTCGATGAAGACGATCGAGGGTGCGGCCTTGGTCGCCTCCTCGAACACCTCGCGCAACTGGCCTTCGGACTGGCCATAGGCCGAGCCCATGATCTCGGGGCCGTTGATAAGGAAGAACTGGGCGTCCGATTCGTTGGCGACCGCGCGGGCGAGGCGGGTCTTGCCGGTGCCCGGCGGGCCGTAGAGCAGCAGCCCCTTGGGCGGATCGACGCCGAGCCGCTGGAACAGCTCGGGATAGCGGAGCGGCAGTTCGACCATCTCGCGCAGTTGGTCGATGGTCGCCGCCATGCCGCCGATATCGTCATAGGTGACGTCGGCACGGCGCTGCGCCGGCTCCTCATATTCGGGCCGCAGCTCGATCTCGGTATTCTCGTCGATATGGACGACGCCCTTGGGGCTCGCCGAGATGACCTGGAGGCGGATCTCCTGCAACGCATAGGCGGGCGCGTTCATGAAGCGCTGAACGGTGGGGGGCATGTCCGACACGCGCTGGCGGCCGGCGGTCGCGACCACGTCGCCCTGGCACAGCGGCCGGCCGAAGAACGAGCGCTTGAGCGCCTGCGCCGAACCCTGGAGGCGCAGGTTCTGCTGCGCGGGCGCGAAGACGACGCGGGTGGCGGGCTTGGACTCGGCGCGGCGCACCTCGACGAAATCGCCCGAGCCGACCCCGGCATTGGCGCGCTGGAGCCCGTCGATGCGCAGGATGTCGAGCCCCTCGTCCTCGGGATAGGGGGCAACGGCGCGCGCGGGGGTGGTCTGCTTGCCGACGATCTCGATCACGTCGCCTTCGGTGATGCCCAGCGTCGCCATCAGCTGGCGCGGTACGTGCGCCAGGCCGCGGCCCGAATCCTCGGGGCGGCTGTTGGCGACCTGGATGCGGGTGCGGTCGTCGGGGGGCGTGTCGTCGGCCATCCATGGGTCCTTTGCGGGCAAGCGCGTGAAGCGCATGGGCGGGGCGGGGGTTCCTGCCCCGCGCGCCGGCAAGGGGCGGCGACCGGACGAAAAAAAGGGCCGGTCGCGAACGACCGGCCTTTGAAAGTTTTAGGAGAGGATGCCTGAAAGGCCCGTCCGTTTTGTAGCGCTACCACGATTCCCGCAAGTGCGAAAACGACCGCCATGCTTGCAGAAATTGCAATCGCCTATCGCATCGCGCACGCCGGTACGCGACGAACGGGCAGCCACGCAGGCCCATGTCGCGGCTTGCGGTTTTGCATCGCAGCGCGAGCGCGCCTAGTATCGCGGGCGAAACACGCCGGGCCAGGAGGGGGCGATGCGGAGATTGCCGCCGCTGGGAGCGATCGAGGCGTTCGTGCAGGTCGCGCGACTGGGATCGATCAAGGCCGCCGCGCAGGAGCTGGCGCTGTCCGCCCCCGCGCTCAGCCGCCGCGTCCAGTCGCTGGAACGCTTCATCGGACGGCCGCTGTTCGAACGGCGGCACCAGGCGATGGTGTTGAACGGCGAAGGCGAAAAGCTGCTCGACCAGCTCGCGCCCGCGCTTGACGCGTTGTCGGACGCGGTGGAGGGGCTGGTCAGCGGCACGGAGGTACTGCGCCTGCGGCTGGGCGTGCTGCCGCTCTATGCCTCGCAGCGGCTGTTTCCGCGTCTGGGCGAGCTGCGGCGCACGCACCCCAACCTCCACCTCGACATCGACACCGCCGGGCATGGCGTGTCGCGGCTGGGCGAGGGGCTCGACGCGGTGATCGCGCTGGCGCGGGAGATCGACCCGGCGCTGTACGCGCGGCGGCTGGACCGCAACACGGTGTACGTGATCGGGGCGCGGTCGCTGGCCGAAGGGCCGGACGCGATCGCCCGGCCCGAGGATCTTGCGCGCACCACCGCGCTGCTCCATCGCGAGATGCCCGACACGCTGACCGCATGGTTCGCGGCGGCGGGGCTCGACAGCGTCCAGCCGGTGGCGATCGACTTCTTCGATTCAGGCGTGCTGATGCTGGAGGCGGCGGCGCAGGGACTGGGCGTCGCGTTCATGCACGAAAGCCACTTCCTCAACGCCAACGATCCGCGGCTGGTGCGGCTGTTCGCGATCCCGGTCGACAGCCCCTACAGCCACTGGTTCGTATGCCGCCCCCGCGCGCTGCGCACCAAGCCGGTGAAGCAGTTCCACGACTGGATCGTGGCGACGCTGGGGGAGACGTGATGTCCGGCGTCGTTGGAGCGGGTCGGCGCAGTCGAAGGTTTATCGCGCGCTCGGGAAGTGTGCTTCCGATACTCAACACGAACGGAGTGGGGGCGTAGTCGGTCGGGGATAGCCTCAACCCCGATCACGGGCCGACCCCGCACCGCCCCGCGCAAGCCAGACCCGGCACCAGCGCCGGGTCCGGCCCCTCGCCTATTCCGCGCGGGCGGCGAGGATCTTGCCGGGCTCGCGCGGCGGCTCGCCGACCGGCAGCGCGTCGATCAGCTCCATGCCGCTCTCCACTTGGCCCCAGGCGGTGTACTGCTTGTCGAGGAAGCGCGCGTCGGCGAAGCAGATGAAGAACTGCGAATTGGCCGAATTGGGGTTGCTGGTGCGCGCCATCGAACAGGTGCCGCGGACATGCGGCTCGGCGTTGAACTCCTGCGGCAGGTCGGGCTTGTCGGAGCCGCTGGTGCCGGTGCCGGTGGGGTCGCCGCCCTGCGCCATGAAGCCCGGGATGACGCGGTGGAACACGACGCCGTCGTAGAAGCCCTCGTTGGCGAGCTCCGCGATGCGCGCGACGTGCTGGGGCGCGAGGTCGGGGCGCAGGCGGATGACGACGTCGCCATCGTCCAGTGTCAGGGTCAGCGTGGAATAATCGGCCATGGACGTTCTCCGTGATGTAGCGCGGAGATAGGGACGCGGCTCCGCGCTGGCAAATGGCCGTGGCCGAAGCTAGAGCCCGCTGCGGCGCAACACGGCGGGAGGCGAGCCATGACCGACACCGATCTGGCCCCCAACCCGCCGCCCGCCGCGATCAGCGAGCTCGACCGCGACGACCGGTTGCGCCCCGATTTCGTGTCGGCGGTGCTGGACGCGGTGGCGGACGGGCGCGACGGCGACGCGCGCGCGCTGGTGGAACCGCTCCACCCCGCCGATCTCGCCGACCTGTTCGAGCTGACCCCGCACGAGCGCCGCGGCGACCTCGCCCGCGCGGTCACCGACCTGCTCGACGGCGACGTGTTCGCGGAGATGAACGAGTATGTCCGCGAGGACCTGCTCGACGCGATCCCCAACGCGCAGGTCGCCGACATCGCCGCCGAGCTCGACACCGACGACGCGGTCGCGATCATCGAGGATCTGGAGCCCGAGGACCAGCGCGAGGTGCTGCGCGCGCTCGACCCCGACGACCGCGCCGCGATCGAGGAGGCGCTGTCCTACCCCGAGGAGTCGGCCGGGCGGCTGATGCAGCGCGACCTGGTCGCGGTTCCCGAGCACTGGACGGTCGGCGACACGATCGACTTCCTGCGCCACCATGACGAGCTGACCACCGATTTCTGGGAAATCTTCGTCGTCGACACCCGCCACCATCCGGTCGGCACCTGTGCGCTGTCGTGGATCCTGCGCACCCCGCGCGAGATCGCGGTTGCCGACGTGATGAAGCGCGAACAGACGCTGATCCCGGTCGACATGGACCAGGAGGAGGTGGCGCTCCGCTTCCAGAAATACGCGCTGATCTCCGCCGCGGTGGTCGACGGGTCGGGGCGGCTGGTCGGCATGATCACCGTCGACGACGTCGTCCACATCATCCAGGAGGAAGCGGGCGAGGACACGCTGCTGCTGTCGGGCGCGGGCGAGGGCGACATCAACGAGCCGCTGCGCGACACCTATGCCGCGCGGGTGCGCTGGCTGGTCGCGAACCTGTTCACCGCGCTGGTCGCGTCGTCGATCATCGCGGCGTTCGACGTGGCGCTGCAGAAGATGATCGCGCTGGCGATCCTGATGCCGATCGTCGCCTCGATCGGTGGCAACGCCGCGACCCAGACGATGGCGGTGGCGGTGCGCGCGCTTGCGACCAACCAGCTGACCCGGTCGAACACCATCCGCACCATCCGGCGCGAGGTCACGGTGGCGTTGATGAACGGGGCGACCATCGCGCTGCTGCTGGGACTCGCCGCGGGCGGCTATTTCGGCAACGCCCAGCTGGGGCTGGTGATCGGCGCGGCGATCGTCATCAACGTGCTGGTCGCGGGGCTGGCGGGCGTGCTGGTGCCGGTGGTGCTGGAACGGCTGAACCAGGATCCGGCGGTGGCGTCGTCGGTGTTCGTGACCATGGTGACCGATTCGATGGGGTTCTTCGCGTTCCTGGGGCTGGCGGTCGCGACGGGGCTGGTGCCGCTGGGTTGATCCGCCGCCGCGGGCGCCCACATCGCCCGCCATGCTGCATCTCACCAAGGTCGCGTTCGGGGCCGCCAGCGTCGAGGCGCTGGCCGAGCGGCTGCGCCTGCGCGGCGAGGCGGGGCCGGTGGAGCTCACCACCCGCTACCTGCCCAAGCGCCACCAGGAGGTGGCGGGGCGCGGTTCGCTATACTGGATCCTCAAGCACCAGCTCGTCGCGCGCTCGCCGATCCTGGGCTTCGGCGAGGCGGAGGGCGGCCGCTGCGCGATCCGGATCGATGCGGGGCTGGTGCTGGTCCAGGCCCGCCATAAGCGCGCGCACCAGGGCTGGCGCTATCTGGAGGCGACCGACGCCCCCGTCGACCTGGGCGGCAACGACGCGGAGGGCGCGGCGGCGATGCCCGCGGCGCTGGCGCTGCGCCTGGCGGAGCTGGCGCTGATCTGAGGGGGCCGGTCAGCTACAGCGCAGCGATCGCCTGCGGGCGCCCGCGCAAGCGTCGCCCGCAGGCGACGGTCACCCCCGCTCGTCCCCGGCCATCCCCAGCTGCCACAGCACGAAGGCATGCTCCTCCGCCGCCTCGCGCAGCGAATCGAACCGCCCCGACTTGCCGCCATGCCCCGCGCCCATGTTGGTCTTGAGCAGCAGCACGTTGGTGTCCGTCTTGAGCGTGCGCAGCTTGGCCGCCCATTTCGCCGGCTCCCAGTACGTCACCCGCGGATCGTTCAGCCCGCCGCCGATGAACAGCGGCGGATAGCCCTGCGCCCGCACATTGTCGTACGGGCTGTACGATCGGATCAGGTGGAACGCGTCGGCGTCCTCGATCGGGTTGCCCCACTCGCCCCACTCGCCCGGCGTCAGCGGCAGGTCGGCGTCCATCATCGTGTTGAGCACGTCGACGAACGGCACGTCCGCGATCACCGCGCCCCACAGGTCGGGGTCGGAATTGACCACCGCCCCCATCAGCTCGCCCCCCGCCGACCGCCCCGCGATCGCGATCCGGCCGGCGGTCGTCCACCCTTGCGCCACCAGCCCGCGCGCGACGTCGACGAAATCGTTGAAGGTGTTTTCCCGCTTGTCGAGCTTGCCGTCGAGATACCAGCGCTGCCCCAGATCGTCCCCGCCCCGGATATGCGCGATGGCATAGGCGAAGCCACGATCGAGCAGGCTCAGCCGCCCGGTCGAGAACCCCGGCGGGATCGCATAGCCATAGGCGCCATAGGCGTAGAGATACAGCGGCCCGCCCCCGCCGTTCCCGCCCCGCTCGAACCCCGCCGGATACACGATCGACACCGGAATCGCCGTCCCGTCGCGCGCGGCGACGTGCAGCCGTTCGGTGCGATACCCGGCCGCGTCGTAACCGGACGGGATCTCCTGCACCTTGAGCGTGGTCAGCGCGCCCGTGGCGGTGTCGTAGTCGTACACCGTCCCCGGCGTCACCATCGATTCATATCCCAGCCGGATCACCGTCTGGTCGTATTCGGGATTGTCGCCGACGCCCGCGACATGCACCGCCTCGGGAAAGGCGATCCGCTCGCCGACGGCCGGCGTGTCGTAGCGGTGGATCGCGATCCGATCGATCCCCTCCTCGCGCCCCTCGACCACGAAGAAGTCGCGAAAGCATTCGACCCCGGTCATGTAGAAGCTCGGCGACGGCGCGATCAGCTCGGTCCATTCGCCCGGCGCATCGAGCCGCGCGGTCACCAGCCGGAATTGCGGATCGGTGTCGTTGGTGTGGATGAACAGCGTGTCGCCGTCCGCGCCATGATGCACGTCGACGTCGTACTCGCGCCCGTGCCGCCGCTCCGCCACCAGGATCGGCGCGGCGGTGGGATCGGTCGCGGGCACCAGCCGCACCTCGCTGGTCACATGGTCCCCGGTCGCGATCACGATCCAGCGCCGGTCGCCGGTCTCGCCCACCGACACGCGATAGCCTTCGTCCGCCTCGTGGAACAGCTCGACGTCGCTATCGACCGGGGTCCCCAGCCGGTGGAGGCGCGCATTGTCGGTCCGCCACTGGTCGTTGGCGAGCCCGTACAGGAAACCGCGGTCGTCCGCGGTCCAGACGATGTCGCTCAACATCCCGGGGATCACCTCGGGCAGGTGCGCGCCGGTGGCCAGGTCCTTGACCCGCACCTCGAACCGCTCGGCGCCGCTGTCGTCGATCGCATAGGCGAGCTTGGTGCCGTCGTTGGACACCGCAAAGGCGCCCAGCCGGAAATACTCCTTGCCTTCCGCCAGCGCCGGCTCGTCGAGCAGCAGCTCGTCGGGGCCGCCCGCCACCGGCCTGCGCCACCATTTGCGATACTGCCCGCCCGTCTCGAACGCGGTCCAGTACAGCCACTCGCCGTCCTTCTGCGGCACGGAGGACTCGTCCTCCTTCATCCGCCCCTTCATCTCGCGATAGATGCGCTCGACCAGCGGCTGGTGCGGCGCCATCACCGCCTCGAAATAGGCGTTCTCGGCCTTGAGATAGTCGAGGATGTCCGGGTCGTCGACCTCGGGATAGTTCGGGTCCTTCAGCCACGCCCATGGATCGTCCACGCTCACCCCATGCGCGGTGAACGCGTGCGGACGGGTGGCGGCGATCGGGGGTGTCGGTTCGGTCATGCCCGCGCTCTACACACTCCCCACCGATCGCAACAGCGCGGCCTGCCCGCCCGCCACCGTCCACCCCCGCGCCCTCCGTTTCAGGAGCAGGAGCCGCGCACCACCCCATTGGTCCGCCTCTAGGGGGGCCGAACGGCACCCGCCGAACAACCCGCATGCGGAACGGGAACACCGCCCACACCCCCTCCGTTCGCCCCGAGCGCAGTCGAAGGGCACACAACCAGCGACCCGTGAGTGGCTTGCGCTTCGACTTGGCTCAGCACGAACGGATCGATATGATAGCGTCCCGCTCGACGTCGTAAAACGTAGTAATGTCACAATTTGGTGGGAAGCGGACGCTACGCGAGCGCGACCACTGCCCAACCAATGACGCCGACCATCGCGACGCTGACGGCTGAGAACGCAACCGACCCCCCGAAAGCAATCCAGAAATTGACCGGCTGAGCCCTTCGCTCAATCCAATGGCTACCCGAGTAGATCACTCCGGTCCGAAGCCCCTTGTGCGCGTTTCGTCCGAATAGCGTGGCGAGGAGCAACGCGACAGGCACGAGGAGGATCATCAGTGCTGTCGGCCCCATGGACCGATGCTAGGGTCAGGACCCATTGATGTGAGTGTTGCGATCTGATTCAGGCTCCGTGAGGAGACCGGGATGAGCGACCTGTTTTGGCTGACGGACGAGCAGATGGAGCGGTTGCGGCCGTTCTTTCC
>Ga0325401_1000056_pt1 | contig 59948 bp, 67 predicted proteins | sample PopdelMetagenome_FD_205666 | JGI IMG/M metagenome (GOLD analysis project Ga0325401, IMG submission 205666) | Populus deltoides microbial communities from Bellville, Georgia, United States - Xylem-PdKOR-R2 | ecosystem: Host-associated > Plants > Phyllosphere > Stem > Wood/Secondary xylem | place...
CGTTTTAGCGCTTGGCACTACTCGGAATAGCTTGCGTCCCTTCCCGGCTACTTTGTATAGACAAACTCGATTTGTATGTACAAAGACATGGCTTGCTGTAACAACTACTCCCTGCCAATAGAGAGGCTATAGTAAGTTACTCTTGTCACTATCAAAGTTTTTGATCTTACCAATGCGCAGGATTGCGTACGCCATACCACCGAAAACAGAGGAGTAGAAGGAGCTTTACTAGATCCAAATCGAAGCGTGCACCTTAGACCTATGCGTAGTAGGTTCTACGCATAACCCAATTCCTAAACGGGCAATCGGGACGCTTGAATTTCTATTTCTACTGCTCAAGCCCCGTGCCCTTTTTCGTGATGCGCTTGCGTATTTCCTGCAAGCATTCTGGCTATAGTGTCACGCATCCTCATAGTAACTTCTAGAGCTTTTATAAGTCATCCACCCAAAGGGGTAGGCATTACCATTTTTTGCTGTTGTCAAAACATTTCACTAGCCATGTTCTAAAGGTCGATTTGATGCGCGTCCAAGACCTCGTGCTAACACTGATGTGCAAGGCTATTCTCTGCTTCTACCTTAGCAAGACTACTTTCTTCTAACAAGATGACTGTCTATGAAGATAGAACCACTCGCTTTGCAGACCGTGGAAAGTTACTTGAAAAAGAAGCGCAAAAACTTATCACCGGCCGAAACAGAAACCTTAACCAAGGTCTTCTTGGAAGGTGGTCATAACGCTTTAGCTGCCCAGATGGGGAGTGCTACAGAAGCTGCTCCTGCTACACGGCCAAGTGGAGGCCAAAGCGTACCTGAGCGCCGATAATTCAAGAGGTCCGTGTCATCAGCTACCCCTGGCGAGCCCGGCGCGGGCCGTCGCGTAAACAACCAGCACACCAAAAGCCTCGTCCTACCCAGGGCGAGGCTTTTTAGTTTGAGTGTCAGCAGGGGAAATACTGGCAGAAGGTTTCTACTTTATTGCCGGATTGTTTAACAGGCGACCTAATGAATAAAAACCACCTCGCAGCGACTCGTGGACGGCCCCCGAAGCAAAGCCCTGCTGGGCGTGATACGCAAGCGGAACTGGCCACGCTGCTTCGCTACCTTGAATCGCCGGTGCAGGTACCGAACCATGTTCACTCCGCGGCCACGCCAACGGAAGACGCGCCGCGCTGGCACCACTTCTACCGCTGGCAAACGATAGCGCGGCTGATGGGGGTCAAGCAGAGTACCTTGGCCAAAATGCTCACGCCCGGCGCGGGGTCGTAGCAACGGCGGAGCGGCTGGATCGGCTGTACCCCTTCTTGCTCTACTACCCCCCACCCCAGGAATCCAGCGCGGCGGAGCTGAACCAATCAGGGCTAGAAAGAAGCAAAAAGCCCCGGCCCGCATCCAGTGATGCAGCGCCGGGACTTTCGTAACTTATTCAGCCGCTTACTGCTCTCTAAGATTGCGGCTTGCCTGCTGGCAACTCAATTCCCTAGTTTGCCTTATCGCAATTCAGGCAGTGGGGTCAATACCAGCCTTGAACACCTAAACTAATGCGTGATTTGAATATGCTCTACTTTCACCTCTTTCCCCTGGGCGATACGCATGTTGTATAGACCACCAGGTAGGGAACGTACATTCAGGATTGCTTTGCCTGCCGTACTGGCTTGACCCATTACCTTTAGCCCTTGACTATTATAAAGGTCAACGGCAAAGGGTTGATCCTGGGAGAGCTTAGGCGTCGTAGTCTCCTTTTTCGTAGCGGTTGCCGGCTGTACTTCCACCGTTAGTTCATCACTGGTTGGATTAGGGTAAACGGCGTACGAGTAGTTGTATTTATAGAAGGAAAACCAGGTGTTCACGGGCCCACAGGTTCCCCCGGTGTTGGCGACGTAGACATCGGCATAGTTCACGTTGTTGTTGTAGTAGAGTACCGCGGTGGTATTGCTGGTTTGGTAGAGGGAGTGGGACTGACCGGAACCCAGCGTAAAAGTGTTGGTGGTGCCGGGAATGGCATCGAGGCTGATTTGCACGTAGCCATCCGTGACAAAATTGGGATCTTGACTGTAGGTGGACGCAACTAGGGGCTGCTCCTGGTAGTCGTTGATATACTTACCAGTAATTGGGTAAGACCCAATTTGTACCGTTCTGCTTTCACAATACCCATTCGCCGAAACCTGAATAGTCGCGGGGCCGGTGCCGACCTGCGTCGTCGTAATCTGGTTGGTTCCTTGCCCGCTCGCCAAGGACAAGGCCCCGGATACCGCCCATTGGTAGGTAACGGCGGCACCTACGTTAGCGGCAACCGAGAAGGTAACGGGACCACTACAGGCTTGGGGGGCTAGCTGCTGAATTTTAGTGCTAATGAAGCTTTCCCTGGCGCCGCCGGCAACGAATAATGCCCGCATGCGGTCCCGCTGCCCGTTGGTGAACAAATTCATACATGCATCCAGCGTGTAATCCATGTAGTTCTGATACATGGTGCTCCCACCGCAGGAAAAACGCTGCCCGGAAGGGCAGTCAGTTGTTGGGCGCTGCGTCAACGGCGTGTCAGCCACGCCATCATCATCGCACAGATTATTATTTGTTCCAAAGGTGTGTTGCAGGTTGAGCCAGTGGCCCACCTCATGGGTTGCCGTACGGCCTTTTTGGTAGCCATTTTGCAGCGCGCCCACGGAGCCGAAGGCGTCATACGTAATCACTACCCCATCGGTCGCTGGCGTGGAGAGGGCCGGCGGGGTGGCATAGCCGAGATCACCACCGGTGAGGTCGCACACCCACATGTTCAGATACCGGTCGCGCGGCCAAGGTGCCGCGCCGGCGACGAACTTTACGCCGGTTGCGGCTTCGTCGATATCATTGTTTGCATTGTACGAAACGGTAAAGTTGGCTTCATTGGTAAAAACTCGGCGGATGCCGGTTGTCGGGTTGCCATTCGGGTCCACGCACGCTAACTGAAACTCGATGTTCACGTCCGCGGCGACATTGGCAAATTCCGCCGGGGTTTGAAAACGATCAAAGTTTAGGCGGCGGTAATCCAAGTTCAGCACATCGATTTGCGTACGAATTTGATTGTCGGTAATATTTTGCGCGTTGGAATTAAACAGCACGTGCACGACGACCGGAATGGTAACGGTGACCTGTGGGTCCGTGACGCGTTGGGCGGTGCCGTCGCCTTGGGGGCTAACTTGGCGCTGGATGTAGCGCTGGGTTTGTGCTTCAATTGCGAGCCAGCGCTGGTAAGCAGCAGGATTGGATTGCTGCAAAGCAGCCGGGTCAAGCACAGTGGCGCACCGGTTAATGGCCGAAGAGGAAGCCGATTGGGCCCAACCGCCGGAGAGCGAGGCGAAAAAATAGACGAGTACCAGTAATTGTTTTTTCATGGGTGGTTTGATAAGAAATAGGTATAGGAGTTCCGTTCACTTCTGGTCGAGAAGCTGGCTGTGGTAGCTGATTCCGTTGTAAAGCGGTTTACCGCCGGGGGGTTGGGCTCTCTTCTTCGAGTTGATCGACTTCCAGCTTGTAGCCGAACAGGGTGCGGGTATACGGGGAGGTGATCAAGCCATAACAGCTTTTCTTGCGCCCTGTCAAGCGCATCCGCTTGCCCGCCACCTGGTATTGTGCCGGGATGGGCGTGGCGGGAACCAGATAGTTTTGGGCAGCGTAGCTACCGCGGGCAATATCGGTGGAATCCACAATTAAGCTGAACACGCCGTCGCTGCCGACTACGACGGCCAAACGGTTCTGATAGACTTCCAGCACGTGCTCGTCGGGGCAGGTCTGATTCGGATCAGCGGCTTCTTTTTCGGTGCAGCTGGAGTTGCCGCACCAGAGCATGAGCGCCACGAAGGGCCATAAGGACTGACGCATAGATAGTGGGTGGTTAAAGGGTGGATAGCGGATAAACAGTAGAGCCGATGGAACGCGGGACGGTTGCACGAAGCGACGCCATTTTTGATAAGAGGATCAGCTAGTTATATGCTTACTAGCAAATAGGGTCACTAGGCGGTATCAGCTGGGAAGTGGTATGCTCGTTAGGTTGGAAAGATGCTCGCACAGCGGCGCCTTTCCAGAAGAAATCAACCAGCAGTAAGCTTATTCAGCAGCCGTAGCGGTAGCAACCAGAGGAAGGTGCCATAGTAAGGCCTGGGGCTGCCGGAACCAGTACGGGAATAAGGCATAAGCGGGAGAATAGGAGGCAACTGGTAAACGACGTAACGTAGCTCGACACGTCAGATAGCCTGAGTGTTTCCCTTCGAAGAAGCTAGACAGTGCGGAGAAATAGCAACAGGTGGTAAACGGAGGCAGCTAGCCGCTCTGGGGTGGCTATACCACCGAAGATCAGATCGTTATAAAATTATAATGGTTTAAACGTATGAAAAAAGTTGGTAAGTAAACAGCATTTGATAAGATTATTTTGCAACAACTTAAAAAGACTGTAACCCACGCAAGAAGGCCTAATGAGCAAAGATGCTGGGGTAATGAGCATGCCCCACATGCAGGCGGCGCTAGCGGCCAGCCAGCGCGAGGCAAATCAAGTGCGCAGCCAGGCAGTACGCTACGAGCGCCAGCGCGAATTTGCGCAGTACCTCGGCTGCTAAACCGAGGCGGGCAGACGCAACAGTAGGCTTGCGTTTGCCCGCCCTTATCCTTTCTCCCAATTCCATTACCTAATACATCCCATGGACGCGGCCACCAAAAAACAGATGAAAGCCGACCTGAAAGCCTTGCTTGCCCAATACAATGTTTCCATATGCTTCACGTGTTCGGATTCGAGTGACACGCACGGGCTGAGCCAGGACCGCATTATTATTCAGGATAACCTAACCAATAAAATCTTGCATGATGGCCATAGCTGGCAATTATCAGCAAGTGATTTGTAATACCTTTTGCTTCACTGTACCTCGTTATGAGCGCCTCTCCTTCCTCGACCCTTCCCCAGGCCCCGCGGCCGGCCGCCCTGTGCGTGGCCGGCCTCATTTTGTTTATCTTACTTAGCGCCGCCCTCTACTTATTCGTGCAGGCGGAGCATCCCTACGTGCAGCACCCCGTGCGCCGAGCCCCACCTGCCTCCGTGCTCGCCCTGCTGCTTTATCCTGTGTTCGTGCTGGCAATCTAATACCAAACGAAGCGCGCCCACCCAGCAGCAGTGGCCCTACGCGGTGGCGTTGCTGCTGCTGAGCACCGCGAGTTGGGTACTATGCTGGCTTGCGTACTTGGCGTAGTGGTTAACGTAACTAAGCTACTGTATGATTGAGCTTTTTTTGTTCCGGCTGACTGCCTTTGCTCTGATTCCCTTCGCCGAGCTGCAACATCTTAAGTTGCAGTTTCACCGGCAGCGAAATTATCCTTTCCTGCTTCTTGTTTGCTACTTGCCTTTCATTTATATCCCCCATTGGAGCTATTTCAGGCAGTAGCGGTGACGGTCCCTGCCGAACAAGAGTTGAGTTGATAACTGCTTTTAAATAAGTCGCGCTAGTGGGTTGGCCGGGCCATCCCGATAAGTTTAATTCTTGTAACCCATTTTTTGGATAATAACCGTCATTGTAAGAGGGTACTCCCCACGCTTGGGGAACCCCATAATGGGTTGGTTCCATATCAAACATTATATTATTGACGTAGGTATTATCATCGGCATTATGGGTTGTGAGAATAGGCCCAGCGGTGGCATCTACCACGACCGACGAATTATTAACCAGCACGAACGCATGGTTGGTAAAAGCTCCTCGCTGTGCTTTGTCAGCCACTGGGTCGACGTAAGGAGCGTCGGAATACATATTTTGGGCGAAAGTGGGATTATTGGTTTCTCCACGACCAACGAGATCAATTTGGCCGTTGGTGAAATAGCTGCCGGGAATAAAGGAACAGTAGAAAAACATCGCGTAGTTGGAACTGATGCCTAGGCTGCCCAATAAGGCTTGCAAAGCGGCACTTTGGTCATAGCAGTTCACAAAGCCCGTGGTCTCGTTTAAATAACGCCAGATGGAAAACGTGAGTGAACTCTGGCCTTCAGTATAAAATGGAGTAGGTGAATAGAGTTTGCCTAGCGAGGCAAAGCACGTGTTTACTACTGTATCGATAACGGCATTTTGGGTGCCGGGAAAAATTTGATTAAGACCGAACAATTTACGCAAAATAAAAGCATAGACTCCCGCCGAGTAAACTGGGGGGAAGCTGTTATAGAGCCAGTACAACTCCAGTCGGGTGGTCGCCATCGCTAAGCCCTGATTTATATCCATGTTATCACCTTGAATGCTGACGGACCACTCTACATCGCCGATGCAGGCGTATACATCCCCGCTTTGAAGAGGAAAACAAACCACGTCAACCTGGTTAGTTCCGCCAATAATGGTAACCGCATCCGAGAGACAAACTACTTCCCCGGCCAATATGCCAGTGAAAACACAGGTTATACCTTGCCAAAAATCCCATGATGCATCGATGGTTAGGCTAATACCTTGTCCTGGAGCATTCTGATCGAGAATTGCCGGGCAAGAGGAATAGCTTGCTTCGTTGGCAGCTGGCCAGATAGGATCTTGGTAGTTGGTAGCCTCCCCGGCGTCATTAATAGCCTCCTTCGATCCTTGGGCCCAGATGGCAGTCAATTCGAAATCAGCGCCGCTGCGCTGCGTTACGTTGACAGTTGCATGCACGTAGAGTGGATTGCCACTAGTAGGAACGGTCGATTGCCAATTTACCCCATCAGTAGAGGCTTGAATACTAATGTTGTAGAGGGCATAGGGCTGAATTGAAGGATTAAACTCATTGTCATAATTACCATAAGGGCATTGAAAGGCAGTAGAGATGGCAGAGATGGAATTGTAATCAAAGGGATTATTGCTAGGAGGCGTGTAATCCAGGACCCCTTTCGTACCGGCCGCTCCGAACTTATCCTTGCATTGCATTTGCTTGGTATTCGTGTCCGAGCTGATATCGAATGGACCGGTCTCCCACTTACCGTGGTCAAGCTTTTTATCAGATACGTCGAGCAAGCAGTCAGACAGAGAGTTATAAAACGTAATGTAAGTTGAATAGTCTCCCATTAGGCTTGGTGCACAAGGCGATTAGTGGACTGAATAACAACAGGAACAACCGAATAAATTATTGGATACCAAACAACGGTTAGAGCTGTAAAGCCAGGCTTCACTGTTTGGCTATACGCATATTGAATAAGCGCCAATTTTACGCGGCTAACAGCCTAGGAAAGCTAGGCACTGACGAGAATAGCAAAAGGTGGTAAGTAGAGGCAGCCTAGCGACCTCAAGCTCAGTATATGACCAAAGATCAGCTCGTTATAAAAGTATTATGTCTAAACGTATGAAATATGCTGGTAACTAAACAGTATTCAATGAGATTATTTTGCAACAATTACGAAGAGACGACAACACGTAAGCGCAGGCGCGGTCAAAAGAAAAGGCCGTCGGGGACGACGGCCTTTTAAGGTAGACAGTAAGGATGAGCAGGGTTAGAATCCCTGCCACCAACGCATTAGTGCTGAATAATAATATTGCGCTTTTCCTGCTGATTACCACGCCGCATAATGACGTGATATAAGCCGCTGGGCAAGTCGGCAGTGGGAATCTGGAGCGTCCCTTTCTTGGTCGAGGCCGTTTTCAGTTTCTTGCCTTTGTCGTTGTAGAGCTCGGCTTGGTAGGCATGCGGATTTTCCGCCTCCGGCAAGGTCGAGGCTTTCGCCACGTTCGCTTGATTCGTGTCATCCACGGTGCTGATCGTGAGCGGTTGATCCGCCGGTACCGGCGACACGGCATAGCTGGCCATCATCGTGCTTTCGCCATCGAAACAGCTTTGCGGGGCGATAAGGCGCGAAGCGCGGGGTAGGTTCGTGCCGCAGGCGTTGGGAGCCGTTACGGTCACCTCCACCCGTTCCGTGCGCAGCGCCACCTGGAGCGTAGGCGTCTGGGTCGTGAAGTTGCTCACCGGACCAGGTACGCCGCTCATGGGCATGGTGCGCGTGGTCCAGTAGTAAGGGCCGGAGGTCGGGCCCGAAGCCGTCACCGTAACTGGCCGGTTGTTGCAGGCCTGCGGCACGGACATGGCCAGCGGGTTGCCACTGTTGCTCGCTTCGAAGGAGTACGATACCGAGGGGCTGGGGCCCGCCTGGTAGCGGTTCGCCACCACGCTCACTGTCACCGTACCCGCGCCGGTGATATTGAGGTCCTGATCCGTAAAGTTCGTGGTGATGGACGTGCCGCCGTTGTTGCGGAAGGTGGCCGGGCCGCTCACTGACCAAGTATATAGAATACCCGTGGTGCGCTGGCTGCAATCTGACAAGCGAATCTTCTGGGTGGTGTTCGGGCAAACCAGTTTCACGTTGTCGAGTGCGAAGCGAGCCGGCTGGGAAATATTCCACAGCTCCCGCACCACGAACAGCTGCGCGTCGCCGTCCAGGGTGACGTGTGGGCCGTTGGAATTAGGGTAAGCATAGTAGGCATTAAATGGCGTCTCGTCGACGCAAATCAACTGGCGCGTACTCAGATCCGTGTAGGGGTTCGGCAGGTTAACGGCGGCGCTGGAGTAGTTGGCCATGTTCCGGTACTGGAAGGCCAGCGCGCTCACGCTGGGGATGAAGCTGTGATCCGGGCGTAGGTTCGGGAAACAGTATTCAATCCCTGGTAGGGGCTTACTCGTATGTGGTACAATACAGATACGCTCGAGGTAGGGGTAAGTGGTAATGCTTTACTGCAAATCCGTGATGGGAAAGCTTTTCTTGTAGGTGTACATACAGATGGAGCAGATGACAAAGCTACTCCCCCATACAAAATCGGCGACAATACCGCAGGTGTAGTTAACTGGAGCAGGTTTTACTAGGATTACTTATCCGCATTGCAAAAGCCTAGGCACTGAGAGAGTTAGTAAAAGGGCTTTATCTCTGGACATTACTTAATACTATTCTGAATCTAAAAACGACTTTTTATCAGTCATATTTTCCTCACGTAATAAGAAATTACGTCTACAGCAATATTCTCTCATACCTCGGAGGCTTCTGATAGGTTATCCACTGATAAAAAGTCGTTTTTTAAGATTGTAGATACCAATAGCACACGAGTTCCTATCACATGGGCTTATTATATATTGTACTCGAGATACAATGTCACTTGCTTAGACTGATTAGAAGTCGTTTTTAGGGGAATAGTACAAGACACAAGAATAGTGTAGATATGAGTCAACTATGCTAATCCATTAGAATAGTTTAAATAAGTATAAAAAAAGTGCAATCACTTTGCTTTTTTGTGCTTCTTTGTGCTTTCCCCTTTTTCTTGTTTTGTTTCCTGTTCCTACGTCAGCTATATATCATCTTAAAAGCTGATCGTTTACTTCCGCGCGCGATTCAACAATTTGTGTATTTATAAGTATTTGTCTATTTGCAGGGCTCATATTTACCTAATAATCTGGCATTTAAGCTCACTACAAACGACTTTTTATCAGTTAAAAACGACTTTTTATCAGCGAACTACGACTTTTTATCAGTTGAAAGCGACTTTTTATCAGTCATATTTTCCGTTGAAAACGACTTTTTATCAGTTAAAAACGGCTTACAAAAACCATTGTAGTTTTTCGACGAGTTTCTATCTTTACAGCTTAACCTACCGTCCTATGGAAAAAGCTGATGCTCTAGAAGTCAGGCAACATAATGCCATCACAACGGCCCGTTATGACTATACAGCTTGTCAGCTAGACCTTTTATTCTTCTTGCTCTCCAAGCTTCGCCGAGAAGATAAGCCGAATCAAGAGTATCAGATCCACATGAATGAGGTGGTGGCAATGACTGGGCGAGAATGGCACTACAAGCAGCTGAAAGAAGCAACCGAATCCATGGGCTCGCGCATGTTTGAGGTGGAGAATGACCACTCTTACGTACAGCTGTGGATGTTTCAGAAAGTAGAATATGTGAAGGGCCAGGGATACTTGCGCATTCGCCTTTCAGAAGACATACGTCCGTACTTGTTCGAGTTGAAGAATAACTTCACCTCCTACCAGCTCTTCTCAGCCCTGAAAATTTCCAGCAAATACGCCAAGCGAATCTACCAGTTAGCTTCGCAGTGGAAGGACATCGGGGAAACCAAAACCTACGACTTGGATGAGTTTAAACACATGCTCAAGCTCAAGGATCCGAAAGGGAAAGAGCCGGAGCAGTTCCAGCGCATTAGTGACTTAAAATCGAAGGTGTTGGATATTGCCGTACGCCAGATCAACGAGAACACGGAGTTGAAAATTGGGTACAGTCTGCTTAAGCAAGGGCGCTCCTTCACTGCAGTCCGTTTTTATGTGACCAAGCAACAGCCCAAACAACTCCCCATCCCTTTCGAAGAATCTCCTGAGCAAGCCAAGATCTTAATGGCTCGCCGTCACTTGGAAGCTTTGGGAATCAAGGATCCCAAGTTAGTAGGGCAAATCATTGGGGATGAACAGCTCGTAAACGAACTGTTTAAATTCATGTACCGCCTAAAGACCGACAAGATCAAAGCAGATAAGAACCCAGCAGGGCTACTATTAACAGTGTTAGGCCTGAAAACGCCAGCTAAGAGCAGCTGATATTCTTTTTCTTCTCCTCTCCTACTATGACACGGCACAACCAAGAAGCATATCGCGCACTTAGAAGCTATTTGACGCACTTGTTGACCAACCCACAGGACAAAGCATTAGAGGATGTTCCTACGCCGCTACAAGCCAGCCTAGAAGCTTTTATGTTTGGAAAGACAGTATACCATGATGCGGCAGACCGATCTATGATTTACGCACATGATCTAGCCGCTTGGGCTCATCAAGTAATCCATGTTTCGGGGTTGGAATACCCTGTGTCGCTGGCTAGCATAGACGTGGAGCGCATACGCCAAGCGATGGCAGCATGAATTGGGAAGAGATTGAGCGCTTAACATCTCTCGTTCAACAACTGAACCCAGCGGACCGGTTATCTCGACAACAGTTGAACCATGTGCTAGTATCGGCACATTCCACGATGATCGAGGGATCTCGTGTCACTGTACAAGCAGCTTTTGACTTCTTAGCGAGCGAAGAAGCTCGTATTGATCCACGTTTGCCTTGGGATGGGTACGATATGCTGGCCGATCACGCGCAAGCTTTAGATATGGCTTTGCAATGGGCTGAACATAGACGCCTCCCTTCATCACGTATGTTGCAGGAACTAGCCGGCGCTGTAATGCGGACAACAGGGTTGCGTACCAACAGCATTTTAGGAAATACTGACGCAGCTAAAGGTGACTTTCGGGTAGATAAAGTCTCCATCTTGGGCGCTAGTTCTTTCCCGAACGCGCAGAAAGTGCCAGTATTAGTAGAACAGCTTACTCGGCAACTGCGTGAGCGCATGCAAGAAGCAGTAACAATACAAGAGCAATTATATATGGCTTTCGATGCGCATCAGCAACTTGTGAGTATTCATCCCTTCAATGATGGTAATGGCCGCACTTCACGTTTGCTGATGAATTACATCCAGCACTACTTTGGCCATCCCCTAACAGTAGTCTTCCAAGAAGATAAGAGGATGTATTTTACTGTTCTCGAAAGCAGCCGCCAAAATGATGATTTGACGACATTCCGGTTATTTATGTTGGACCAACATGGCAAGTCATTACTACACCAGCTATCAAATTCAACACACAACTAAATAAAAAACCAAAAACACAACTTTATTTACAACTAAAATAATATTATAATCATCTTATCCAAAGTCACTTACCACTAAAATATAATGTCACCTATAGACTTCGACCAACGAGTGATGGGGCTACCCTTAGGAGTAGACCGACTTAAACAAGCTCGTGCCTTTTTGGACCAGTACGAATTGCAAGAGATAATAGGTTCAGCAAAGAAACTGACCATTTTAGGTAATGCTACTCAGCAACGCTGCCGATTTTGCAAGCTGATGACTCCGGTGACCTTTAACAATGTTGCTCACATAATTCCCGACTTTATGGGCAACAGATACGTCAGTTCAAATTTTGAGTGTGACGCCTGCAATAGTTTGTTTTCACGCTATGAGTCTTCTCTCGCGAATTTTTTAGGGTTGAGTAGAACTGTTAGCCAAATACCGGGAAAAGCGGGAAAAATTCCAAGTTATGAAGACTATAAGCTAGGGTTTTGAATGGACGTTGGTCAAAAAGCGCTACGACTATGGTTTAAGGGCAAGAAGAAACCCTTCCAGATTGACCGAGAGGCGAAAACCATTACTCTAGAAACCACTCGTGCAGGGTACATACCACTGCATATTGTGAAGCTTCTAACCAAAATTGGGCTGTCACTATTACCGGAGGAGGAAGTATCGGATTTTGATTGGGCATGTGAATTTATCACCACGACAACCTATGACTACCAAGTAAAGAACGATAAACGGTTTCAGTTATATCTTCAGTTTATACCAGGTGTGCCTGCTTACCCTTTACCTTACGCACAGCTTTTTACGCGGCGCCAAGACCATACTGAAAATGTCTTCGAAAAGCAGATAGTTATCTATTATGCCAATTATGTTTTGCAGCTTGTTCTTCCCTGCTGTCGACTTGATGCCCCTCGCTTGCTAGGGAAAGTAGTGCTTATACCGACTTTCCCACCAAATGTATCTGAGATTCGTCAAGCTAAATTTGGCCCTATACAATCTCATATTCTGAACCTAACGGCCGCTACCAAAACTAAGAAAGAGCCTCATTCTCTTACCTTCTCTTTTGAAGTATTTATAAAATTGCCAATCTCAAGGCGTGGAGCAACCTGGCGTAGGCGATACCCTAAGCATGATCCTTTCATATCAGAAGGAGATGAAATTATTACAAGCTAAATAATAGCTATGTGTATTAATATAGGTAGTATGAGAACCTAGATAAGTATCAAGTATCAAAGGCTGGATCTATCACATTCTCAAGATAGTTGTGAATACCCTCTACTCCCTTCTGGGCTGACATTTAATCTCTTGGTTAAGGCGGTCTGAAAGCACTATATAGAATAGGCTTCTGAGGATCAAAAGGATGTGATTGTAGTTAAATCATTGTCGGAGACTTCTTCATCATGGGAAGCAATTAGTTGCACTAGCTTTGCGCCCTGCTCCCACTTGACTTCTAGTAGCAGCCAAATTATCTGTAAAGCCTGGGATTTTAGGTCTTTCTCGTTGAATTTACCAAATCGACCATTCAGCACTTCCGCGGCTATATCACTGCTTATGCTATTAGCATCCAATACTGAAGCATAAAGCCTGAATTGCTGGGATATTTCTTGCAGTCCGTATTTTTCAATTGCGGCGGGGTCAGGCGGCAGCAAGCTGATGGTTGGCAGTTCCGAGCGCCTCATGATGAAAAGCGAGTCTGATAAAGCATCCACCCTAAAGTCCAGTATCTCGCTTCCTTGATAGCTATCGGGTTGCCAGCCTTCTAGCTGTGCCTCGGTGGCCAAGTAGCTAAGGTTGAGTCCTAGATTAATGATAAGGTAGTCTGATCCAATAGCCAGCTTATCAAGCGCAACAAAGATTTCCTGCTCCCGCACCCGATAAGTTGCTGAACTATTACGCGCAAAAAGACCAGCCACGTTGCGTTTAAGCTCAAATACCACTGCAGTAGCAAAAAAAGTACTATAGTGTAAGTGAGCTACTTCTGGTGTGCTAGAGAATTGATCTTTATCAACTACTATCTGCTGCCCTCGCAAATACCGGTTTTCCTGGAAGGCCCTACCTCCGTCTGGCATGGCAAGTCGGAGCACAGACTCCGCCGCCGACTCTAGTAGGCGGCCAGAATCAACATAAAACTTGTTTATCTTTTCACGGGAAAGCACCAACTCCACTGCTCCCACTTCATAAGAAGCACGCAGTCGGCTCTCAACCGTTGCAAGAAAATCCAGTGGATAGTCTATACCTTGCTCAGTACACCAAGCCTCTGTTATAAAATCCAGCCGTAGTTTTTGTAGCAGTTCTCGGTCTTGTAATACCTGCGTGATATAATTTCGGAAGAGGCCCATAGCGTCCAGCCAACTCTTCTTGGCAGGCTGACCCTCCGGCAGATCCGGGTAGTCCAGCGGCTTGTCCCACATCAGGTACGTATCCAACGTGTACTGCCGTAGAAACAGCACGGCCAAGTAGGTGAAAATCCATTTGGTAATCAGCGGCTCGGCAGCCAAGCCGGCTTCGTTGGGAAAAGAGTAGCGGGTGTCAATCGGCAAAAGCCCGGCGCTAGGTTCACGGATGCCGACAAAACGGAGAAAGATGTCCGTCATGTAGGCAGGGAGCAGCAGATAACGCGGCGGCTGACTATTGGTGTAATCGAACAGGCGCCGCAGCAAATCCCGTTTCCCTGAGTAGAGTAACAGTGCGCCCAATACGTAATGAAATTCTAGGAAACGCGCCCGCTCCTGCTCACGGAAAGTGACGGCTTGCTGATTAGTCGCCCGTAGTGAGAAATCATTTTCTTCGTATTCACGGGCAATAGTGGCTAGCTCAAATTGTATGTACTGATGAGCAGTACGCCAGTATTCATAAACCATATCTTCTTGACCGTACTCAAGCGCGATGATGATGTTGTTCCACAGAGCTGAATAAGTGTCCTCGGAGATGATATGATGGCGGTGGCCGCCCAGCAACCAGCCACCGCCAGTTGCCAGATGAACCAGACCTTTGTTTTTTCGGTTACCAAGTTGAGCTAGCTCTTCAGTGGTACGATAGGTAAGCCAGTAATAAGCCCGTGGGTAGATGACAGCCACCTCTTCTTGGCTGCGCTTCTCAGTAAACTCGTCGGATAAAAAGGTGGCTATCCCCGTCGTTAACGGCGAGTTTCTTGCCGCGACGGCCGCCAAGAAAATATCGGATAAGACCTCAAAATATTGCTCCCGTTTTCGATTTTTCTGGTATTGAGCTTGCAGGTAAGCAGTTAGCTTTTGAGCGTTGTAATACGTAATGGTTTTACGTGTCAGCAGGAAAAAGAAGACTAGCAACCCTATAGTCGTCAGGAAAACTAGACCCAACGCGGAATTGGCTAATGCTAGCCTCAACCAACCCGGCGTAGCAAATGAACTAGTAGGGGCAGGAATCTTCAAAAACCAAATAATCACGGCCGCCACTGAGCTAATCAGGAAATATTCGAACCACTTTCTAGCTGGCTCTTGCTCAAATAGAGCCACGGCCCGCACCGAAGAGTATTTGTCGTCTAATCGCGAAATAACTTGTAGCAGAATGGGGTAAGCCACTCCCAGTACAGCAATTATTGTGTAAATGCAGGCGTCCAAGCTGACCATTCCCATAAGCACATGCGAGCAGTGTTAAGCATAGCCAAGATGCCTTTTTAGGTCTATTACTATCTACCCATTTAGGCAAGTTATTAGTTTTCTGAGCTTGGTACTTATGTGGACTTCTCAGCCAGCGGAGATTTCTGGCGGGCTTTACAACCAAAGGTACAGCAACACACTAAGTAGTTCCGCTCTCTCGTAATAAGAAGATTTTTGATAAACAAACTGAGCCATTATAGATCAACCTCTATAGGACTAACTTCTAATAAGTTAGAGTGATACTAACTAGGAATCAAGCATCAAAATAGAACCTTGTTAGGTTGTATTACTACAACCTAGATTACAACTATTTTTTGTTGCGCAATTTCATCTCCTTTTCAATTTTATCTTTCACCGCAGTCACGACAAAATCGTGAATGGATATTCGATCGCGCTTGGGCAAGCTGTCCTGAATAGCACGTATCTGTGCTAGTTCACTCTCGTAAATTTTGAAGGTGAATGACTTAAGTTTGTCCTCTTCGGGTGCCTGTTTGTTAAGAGATGCAGTAGACTCTTCTAAGACAGAACCACCCTTGCTAATCATCTCCTGCATGGCCGGATCTGATAAGGACGCCGGCGGAGTAGGAGGGAGGCCAAGCTTAGGTTTCTTGATAGCCATAAGTTGCTGATTAAGTTCGAATTTAAGAAGTAAACTTATAAGTTATTTTAGTTGTAAAGTTAGTTGTCTACCTGGTTGATTATTTAGTTGCTTCTACTGCTGCTTGTACATTGCTGCACAACTCATTAACTTCAGCCACAGCCTTATCATCAGCGGGCTTCATCTCTAGCACGCCTAGACCAGCGGCGGCAGCATTAGCAAACGAGATGCGATTACCAACGGCAGTCTCTAGGAATTGTAAGTATTCGGACCCGCGAAGTAACTCGGCTGCCTCTTCCTTATAAGTGCCACGAGCGTCAGCCTTATTGATGAAGGTTAGTGATTTTAGCCTAGGGTTAAAGGGCGTCACCTCAGCAATAAGGTTCTCAACTTTACGTAAGGTCCAGATATCAAGGGAACGAGGTGCAAAAGGGACTAGGTACACATGAGAGATAGTCAGAGCGGAGCGCTGGCTTACGGTATCACGTCCACCTGTGTCAATCACAATGTCGTCGCACTTGGTAGCTAGACGTTGCACCTGCGCATTCAACTCCCGACCAGTTACTTTAACGGCAGTGTAGCCTAAGTCGCTTTCCAAAGTCTGGTGGCGGAAGGAGGTAAAGTCTGTGGCCGATTCTTGATCGTCAGCATCAATAAGAATAACATCACGGCCTTGCTGTAGCAGATATACTGTTAGGTTTGTGGCAATAGTAGTTTTGCCGCTACCGCCCTTGATACCTCCTACTGTGTAGATCATGTTGTTATAATTAAACTATGAAGGGTTCTAGTTTTAGTTGTAAAACTAGTTGTTATTTATTGAAAGTAGATGTACTCTGTGACGTTATCAAAATTCTTTTACTCACTGAATTAAAGGTATAGGCACATCAGAGTATTGATCAACTATAAAATCTCCGTTCAAGCTTCTGCAACTCTTGATTATAGTCTTCACCTTAGACACGCAAGCGCAGCTAATATCGCGGGTGAATTTCCGCATTAATGCAGTTGTGAAGTGACGAGTACTAGACAAATAGCCAATAGATGCTTCCCATCTCGAGTCAACGTTAGCCCCTAAATAGGTGCGCGGCTACCGCTATACCGATGCGGCCGGCACCTACATTCTGCTGCGCTTGGAGAAGCCGATCCAGATAAAGGCACGCCGTACATGGGTGCGCTGCTCGTACACGGCGTGGGCTACCAGTTCCAGTACTTACCGAGCAAGCTGCTCACGAAAAAGCAGGACAGCAATATGCGGGCGCAGTTCCTAAAGTCAGTTGCTAGTGTGAAATAGCTTTTACCTAGATCAGTACTTGGTATAGAACCGGAAGCGAAACAACATGCATTGCTTTGATTTACAGTATTTAAAATATATATATTCGAAAACGAACTGGTTTAACTAAACATAAACAGCACATGGAGCACGAACAGGTACAACTCGGGTTACAGGTGTTTCGCTTCGGAAGTGGCGACCGAGATAATCCCGAAGCTCTCAAATTTCATAAGTTGCGGGGCAGGGCATTGCACGAAATGTTCGACGATGACTCCAACACGGAAGTTGTCGCTTGGGGAGATACAGAGGATGACAAAGCGCACGAGTCTGTTACCATTGCACTTATTATAAAGGCACTAGCATGGATTGCTGCTAATCCGGTTGCCGGTACTGTCGCTACAGGAGCTGCTGGTTCATTAGCTTCCAAAATCATCGAAAAGGCTTTAGAAGATCTGCCTGCTGACTATTTAAAAGATGGAATCAAGTATGTCATCGAAAAGCTCTGGAGGAGTTGGAAAACATGGCGGCTAACTGCTACGAAGCAGGAAGAGACTAAGAAAATCAAAGGCATCGCTTTTCGTAGGCCAAAAGATTGGAAAGTAATTGTGGAGGTGGAGCTTAATGAGGATGAAGATGGGAACGACTTAGTTATGATCATTCGTCATAATGGAAAGCCAAGAACCATACACTTGGATCTAACAACATCAGAATAACGAAGCCATTTTTTGTTCGGAGTAGAGTCCGAGCTAGTTGGATAGGCACTGAGGCAGCACGTAGAGACTGCCTTTTTTACGCTCGCTGTTAGAATGGCGGCTTAGTTGCCGATGATATACTACAGCCTATTTCTTACCTAGATTAGAACATTGTGAGCACCGCTTCAGGTTGCCAGTACCAGATCGCTTATTGGCGCTTTCGATATTATTACCTAGTGTACACTTGTTATCGTCATGATAAACAGTGGTGCCAGGAAGTTTCGAGTGAAATGCAGCTACTTTAGCCATGTTGAAGTACGTTAGTGAAATTTGGTTGGAGTGGTTGAGCCTCTGACTTACTTATATTTTCAGAAAGATACTTGTGGCGCTGGCGTTGCACAAACGGTCAAGCTGATGCAGACGTAAGGACTTGGCGCCTAATATGCAAGGTCACTGGCTCCTAACGTCGCACGTCCTAAGCGGGGCCGCCGTGTTCCTAGCCCACCCGCGCGCAGACGTTTAGGAGCTAAGCCTGGCGAACGTTCTAACGAGTTGATTCGACAAATACAGGCGTGGAAATATGGATAAGTGTCCCTCCAGGCCGCTGAGCTACACCTACCAACATTCCCATATCATGAAGTTGTATAGGCTTACCCATTTCTACGGCAGTAGTCTATGTAGCACGACAGCATCTGTAGCTTACTCTAATTTAGCGGCGTGCTTCGTGCAAATTCATCCGGAGCGTCCCCCTATACCTACCTCTATAGCGCAACCGTAAAGTTTACGTACCCTCACTTAATTTTCAAGGCTATCTACTCCCAAGCCGAGTAAAGCAGCTAGCATTGCTATAGCGGTTGACTTCCAAAAGCATTTTCAGATTGTCTCATTTGTCTCGCTTTCTCAAAAACGGGACGAGACACTTTGAAGTGTATCAAGTAACTCAGCTCCGATAATTCTTACTTATTGGAGCGGAGTCTAGTAGGTTTCTCATCTGAATGGGTCCTGCTCAACTGATCGCAAAGGACTGTCACGTTTTCTAAACGGGCGTTTGGAAAATGTGACACACCCGTATCTTCGCACCTCGTTGTCTGTCAAATCTCGCTCTTATGCTGCACTATGTCGCCTACTTCCGCGTGAGCACCGCCCGCCAAGGGCAGAGTGGTCTGGGCCTGGAAGCCCAGCAAGCCGCCGTGCGCACGTTCGTCGGGAACGACGCAATGCTCGTGGCCGAGTACACCGAGATCGAGAGTGGGCGCAAGAACACGCGCCCGCAGTTGCAGGCCGCTATTACCCGGGCTAAACAAGAGGGAGCCGTATTGCTGGTGGCCAAACTCGACCGCTTAGCTCGTAACGTGGCCTTCCTGGCAACGCTCATGGAAAGCCACGTACGCTTCAAGGCGGTCGACCTGCCGGCGGCCGATGAGTTTACCCTGCATATCCTGGCCGCCGTGGCCCAGAAGGAAGCCACTGCCATTGCCACCCGTACCCGCGATGCGCTGGCAGCCAAGAAGGCCCGGGGTCACGTGCTTGGCACCCCCGCCAATCTGACGGCTGATGCCACCGAGCGGGGGCTGCTAGTACGGCAACAAAACGCCCAGCAGCATCTGGCCAACCGGCAAGCCGCGCAGCTGGCCACGCTGCTGCACGCCACGGGCCTGAGTCTGCGCGCTATTGCCCGGCGCTTGAACGAGTCCGGGTATCGCACTCGACGAGGCAAAGCTTTTCACCCGATGGGCGTACAACGGTTACTTGCCCGGACGAAGCAGCCACTTACCTAGTCGCTATCCCTACCTGACTCTCTTCATTAATACCAAGAAGCTACCAATTCCGGCGTGCTTTTTGGGCTTTATAAATAATACTTATATATAGACCTTCTACTTAGTTACGGGCCTATTTTAATCGATTATTTGCTTCTACGCTTACACTATTCATGTCCTTTTCTCTCCCTCTTCAGAGACTGCGAGCGGCGGTCCTGATCACCAGTTTGTGCCTTGCCAATAGCTTCTCAGTTTCTGCCCAAGCGCAGGTTCCCGTCAAGCAATGGGATAAAACTTTTGGAGGCAACAGGAATGACTATCTATATACGGTAACGGCTACTGCGGACGGCGGTTGCTTACTCGGGGGAGTATCCAGTTCGGATAAAACCGGGGATAAAACGCAGCCCAATCAAGGACCAGCTGGCACGGAGGATTGCTGGATCGTTCGGGTAGACAAGAATGGAAATAAACTCTGGGATCGTACGCTAGGTGGTAGCGCGAAAGAAGAACTAGGTGCTGTGCTCGCGACCAGCGACGGCGGGTTTTTGGTAGGGGGTGGTTCCTTCTCCGGGGTGAGCGGTACCAAAACGACCCCTAACATAAGCGTCTACAGTAATTTTTGGCTCGTCAAGTTAGATGCCCAAGGCAACCCGCAGTGGGAGCGCACTTACGGAACTACCAGTGGCGGGGAAAGCATCCGCACCATGATCGCCACTAGCGACGGCGGGTATCTACTGGGCGGCGATTCCGCCGCTGAGATCGAGGGGGATAAGACGCAGCCCTCTCGTGGGCGCAGCGATTACTGGATCGTCAAAGTAGACGGTCAAGGTACCAAGCAGTGGGATCGCACCTACGGGGGCGACAACGCGGAGGTGTTGCGCGCCGTGCAGCAAACCAGCGATGGCGGTTATTTACTAGGGGGTGCTTCTCAATCGGGGATTAGTGGGGACAAGAGCCAAAGCTGTCAAGGAGACTCTGACTTCTGGGTCGTTCGGGTGGATGCGCAGGGCAACAAACAATGGGACCAGCGCTTCGGCGGGAGCAAGGGCGATGAGTTGTTCAACTTAGCGCTGACGGCGGATGGGGGCTGTGCCCTGGCGGGCTACTCCTTTTCGCCTCGTGGGGGCGACAAAACAGAAGACAGTTTGTGGCAGGGCGATTTTTGGCTCGTGAAGTTGGACGCCAATGGCCGCAAACAATGGGATCGTACCCTGGGAGGGAATGACCAGGAGGCCTACACTAGCCTACAGGTGGACTCCGATGGGGGGTATATCATAGGAGGAGTATCGCGGTCGGGGATCAGTCAAGATCGGACGCAACCGAAACGGGGGATGTTCGATTACTGGTTGGTGAAGCTGGACGCTACCGGTACGAAGCAGTGGGACCTGGCCTACGGGGCAGGGGGGAACTCCTACTGTGACTTACGCGCGATGGACTTCGCCCAAGATGGGGGGCTGCTACTGGCGGGTCGGTCTAGTGCAAACAGCGGGGGGGACAAAACTGAAAACGGAAGAGGCGATACGGATTACTGGCTGGTCAAGCTCAGTGCTTCGGTGGTCACGGCCACCCAACCTAGCAGCGCGCTGCAGGCGGGGATGATCTACCCGAACCCGGCGCAAACCCACTTTACGCTGCGCCTGCCCAGTACGTGGCTGCGCAAGAACCTACGCTGCTCGTTGCTCGATGCCACGGGTCGCACCGTGCCGATACAAGTAGCTGCAACACCGACGAGTGACGAGCTCTCCGTTAAGGTCGGTCAACACGCTACTGGCTTGTACTTGCTGCGGCTAGAAGGGCCGAATGGCGTGGTGGCTACCCAGCGGGTCGTACTAGAATAGCAGCGTTCTTCGCTGTAGACATAGTCATAGATTATTCTGCCGATTACTAATCGACGCTACTTCTATCTTAATGTTTTCCGCTAATACTCTTGTGTCTCGTTATGTGTTGCTGCTCGTATTCGCGCTTGCGCTGCACAATAGGGTCTCTGCGCAACAAGAGCAACCGCCTGTGAAACAGTGGGATAAAGCAATTGGTGGGGATGCCTATGACCTTTTGCAAGCCTTGCAGCAAACCAGTGATGGCGGCTACCTGTTAGGGGGCTACTCGTATTCTGGCGTTAGCGGCGATAAAACGCAACCCAATCGCGGAGACGCCGATTTCTGGGTCGTTAAGTTAGATGCCCAAGGCGTGAAGCAGTGGGATCGTACTCTGGGAGGAGTAGGTGAGGAACGGTTGATGGCCTTGCAGCAAACCGCCGATGGAGGCTACCTACTAGGCGGGTACTCCAACTCGGCTATCAGTGGCGACAAGAGCCAAGCAAGTCGAGGTGAATATGATTACTGGCTTGTCAAGCTGGATAGCCAGGGCAACAAGAAGTGGGATTATGCCTTTGGAGGGACAGGATCAGACTACCTGCAAAAACTGCAACTTACCAGCGACGGAGGCTGTCTACTAGCTGGCACATCTAATTCAGGAGACACGGGCGACAAAACGCAGGCTTCTCGTGGCTTCTACGATTATTGGCTAGTGAAAGTGGATGCGCAAGGGACGAAGCAGTGGGATCGGACTTTTGGGGGGAATGGGAGCGACAACTTGGCGGCCCTGCAACTCACCCCAGATCAAGGCTATGTGGTGGGGGGGTCTTCACTCTCCAACAGAAGCGGGGATAAGACACAAGCTAATCGAGGTGGGGAAGATTATTGGCTGGTGAAACTGGACGCACAAGGCATGAAGCAGTGGGATCGCACCTTTGGGGGGGATGATCATGAGCACCTCTCCGATTTGCAGCTTACGCAGGATGGCGGATATATGCTCGGCGGCTCTTCGCGCTCGATAGCGACGGGAGACAAAACCCAAACCACTCAAGGCGGATTTGATTACTGGGTTGTCAAACTAGACGCCGCTGGCGTACAACAATGGGATTACACCTTCGGCGGGAATCTGGATGACCTACTGTACGCGCTACAGCCTACACAAGACGGCGGATATGTGCTAGCAGGGATGTCCTATTCTGGTTTTGGTGGCGACAAAACCGAAGAAAGCCGAGGCAATAGTGATTACTGGCTTCTCAAGCTTGATTCAGAGGGTACCAAGCAGTGGGACCGCACCATAGGCGGTAATCTAGGAGAGCTACTGAATGTGTTACAGTTGACCCGTGATGGTGGCTACTTGGTAGCGGGAGCCTCCGGCTCGACCCCGAGTGGCGAGCGAACGCAACCCAGCCGGGGAGGATTTGATTATTGGCTGGTCAAACTAGGTCCCAGCTTCGTGACCACCACGGCCCCATGGGCGGCTACGTCTGGGTTTACTGTGTACCCCAATCCAGCTCATGCTAGTCTTACCCTGCACTTACCTAGTCAGGCCATTCATACAGGCTTGCAGTTCTCCCTTCTGGATGCTACTGGTCGCTTGGTGTTGAGGCAACCGTTAGCAGTTACTGGGGACGACGTGCTACTAGAAATAGGCCAGCACCCGGCTGGCTTGTACCTGTTGCGCGTAGAAGGACCGCAGGGGGTAGTGGCTACCCAACGCGTGCTACTTGAGTAATCAGGTACGACCATTCAAGCAGCGCAAGTGAGTGACCTCAGCTTTAGTTCGTTGGCCCGGTATCGACACGCGCCTCAACCGTCTTCTGCACAGAGGTCGATACAGCTGAAAGCAGATCGTAGCCAGTGGTCTGCTCGATGGCATCGACGGTGGTGCGGTAAGTTGCCCAGTTGGCGTTCACACTGTTGTCGTTGGGCGTGTCAATGGCAATCACGCGCGTGCTGGTGCTGACTCGCTTCACATCATCGGTGCCCACGGGCAACACGACAACGACTTTCCAGCACCGGTCGGGTACGGTCACGCGGCCGTTGTCCAACGTAGAAGCCGTGCCATTGCTGCCGACGCCGCCTTTACCGTAGCTGCCGCAAATGATGTAGAGCTCGTTGCCTTGGTCGACGAGCGTGCGGCAATAGTTCTCGAGCCCGACCCACGTGCGCTGGTTGTTATTGGGGGCCTGGGGCATCATATTGCTCATTAAAAACGTGGCCGAATTATCCTCTATGGAGCCGGTGCGGTCGGCGGAAGGGCAATTGTGCCCGCGGTCAAAGCCCGAGCCCGTGTAGCTGCTGCTGGTTACCCGGTACCAGCCGGCGGGCAAGCTGTTATCGGCCGCGAAGTTGTCTTGCCGGTCGGCCGTGCCCAGCCAGGCACTGCTCAGGTGCCAACTTACCCAGTTCGGGATGCCGCGGTCGCGATGGTAGCTGAGCGTATATTGCGGCTTTGTCAGTAAGTAGTTTGTGTAGTTGCTAGCATTCGTCGTAGCCCCACTAGGATTTCCCAGGGCTACGTTCTCATCCCGTACAGACGTGGTGGTTGTGGGGGTGGGCGTCTCTTTTGTATCAGCGCACCCGGCGATACATAAGCCAACAAGTAGACAGCACAGTAGGGGCGTGGACGCGTAGCGCATGGATGAGGAATTAGATGTTCGGGGGTCGTACGATGCAGTAGCGAGCGCTTATAAATCACCTATTCCTAGTTTACCTAGCTGTACATAGACTGTATAATCTTCTAACCCTTTGATGCTGGTAAAGCAAAGACACTGGTGCAAGTGGTTGGTTTCCGGATCATAATACACTTCCACAAAGAAGCTGCCCAGGTGGTAGAGGTTGATGGTATCCTCTTCCTCATAGCGCGTAGCCAGGTAAGTGCCTTCGTTGAGGACGACACCGAGTTGATCGCTCAATGTGAGCGCCTTGAACTTACTTAGTGACAGAGACACGACTTGGTACTTTTGATTCTCCTGCTTGACCGCTCATCGCTCGTTTGAGCGACTCGGCTACCTTGTAGGCACAGTCATCCACCTGTTGCTTGAGTTGCGCCACCAATTGCGCGTGGTTGCCCGGTGGTAACGTGAGGTCATTCAGATACTGCTCAAGCGGAACGGACACCGACTGCGAGCGGTCTTGACCCGGCACGAGTTCCACCTCGAATCCGTTGATGTCATAGCGGTAGCTGCCATTGGCCGTGTACAACGCGACGAAGTAATGCAGCTTGTAGGGAATGATATGACCCGGTTCCTGCAGCTGATAGAGCTGCACACCAGGATTAGTGATGCCATCGCTTGCCTTACTCCACGTTTTGCCTAGGCGCGCAGGCAAGTGGAAGTAGTCGCAGAACCAGTGTTTGCTTCGCTCGTGTAGCACAGCCTGAGAGGCGTCCTTTTGGGGGACTTGCTCGGAGTACAGCACCTCGTGCGCGTCGCCAACAGTGGGTAACACTAGTTCTTCGTGCGGTACTAGATTGCTCGGGCGCGAGGAGTACAACTGCGCGTAGCTTTGAATAGAGGAGAATAGTAGTAAAAGGAAGGTAAGCCGCTTAACCATACTAGCTAATGATAAGTAACGCGGCTGCGTAGAGCAATTTTGTGGCCTTTTTTTAGGAACCTACATGTGGCAATGTGCCGGTAAGGAGCGGCGTATCCGGGACACGTGAAAGCTGGCCGCACAAGCATAAAAGGCTGCTATTCTTGCAACCGTTGTGTACAGCTATAGTGCCGATCAGGAAGAGGCGGTTATTAAGGGGGCGTACGCATACCTCTTTCCGCTTTCTAAAGCACAGTTAGACTGTTTATGCAGGGGAGCTATTCTGTGTCCACAGTCTTTTACGGTTGTACGGATAGAGACGCTATAACAATATTTATTAAATAATATGAATTTATAAATGTAATACTTGTACTTTCGCCTCCGCTTTCAAGCAGCTCTTGGGCACACGGTAGTTAACCGCTTTATCCGTGCCAAGCAATTCCTATAGTGTACTACGTTCCTTTTTATTCCTTTATCCTACTTTCCTTCCATGAAAAAGCTTAGCTTTTTTGCCTTATCGCTTACCCTATTTACTGGTGTTGTCAGCTGCAGCAAAGACAACGAGGAGCCTACTCCCGCCACAAAAACCAAGACCGAACTGTTGACCGCGAAAAACTGGCGGTTAACGGCCGAGCAGATGACGATGGTATCCGGTGGGAAGACGACCACGGAAGACCATTTTAAAGACTACGAAGCCTGTGAGAAAGATGATTTTTACAAGTTTAACCCCGACAAATCCTTGATCGCTGATCAAGGGGCGACCAAGTGCTCCTCCAGCGCAAATGAACCACAAAGCGAAAAGGGCACGTGGGACTTTAACAGTGATCAGACCAAGCTCACGTTCTCCGCGGATGGTCCGCTCGGCATAACGTTCAACATCGCGGAATTAACCGCCACCACGTTGAAAATAACCTATAGTCAGACGCAGGATACGGATGGGGATGGGAAGGAGGATACCACCATCACCTATACGCAGACGTTCACCGCCTTCTAATTACTGTTCTCTATAACTTCAAACAGCTGTCCTAATCAGGACAGCTGTTTTTGTATTGGCCTAGTAGACTAAGCTTCCCGGAGCGGCACTCCATTTTAGCTTGTTCCGGCAGATTCCTGGTCTAAGGGCTCCTATGCGATACACTCCTCGTGCCTTTCTACTATCACGCCGCCGGCGTCGGCTTATGGAGTGAATTAGTGCGCCTGCTTGGGCGGTAAGTACTCGTCGGTAAAATGCACCACCTGCTTGGGCTGGGCGAACTTCTCGGCGTTATAGTGCGCAGAGGTTCCGCGTGGAATGGATAACGATGACCACTGGCGATCGAGTGCCATTTTACCCAGGAACACTATCTGCCCGATATGATAGGGGTAGTGTGCCAGTTGGCGATTGATCGCTTCCGTGATCGAATGCCCCTGGTTACGAATATAGACCGTGGTATCCCACGTGCTGGGCGTTAACGTATCCAGGGCGGTGAACAGGCACTGCCAGCCTTCTTCCCATTGCGCCAGCAGTTCCGCCCGGGACTGCATACGAGGCTCAAACTCGGCCTCGCGCTCGCGCCATACTTTCTCCCCATCACTCGTTAGAAAGTCCGTCCACCGCGAGCGCATGTTTCCCCACAGGTGCTGAACAATGACCGCGATACTGTTGCTTTCGGCGTTGTACTGCCAGAAGAGCGCCTCGTCCGGTAGTTGGGCCAGGGTCTTGTCGCCGAGCAGTTTGTAGTACTCAAATTGCTTGCGGACGCTGGAGAGGTAGTCTTCGTTCATCGTGCGTTAGGGGCTAGGAGTTGACTAAAGATAATGCGCAGTAGCACGGCTGGGTGCAGGGAAATGACATGCCCCACAAAATACTTTTATCCCGGCGGTGAAGCTGTTCTCCAGACTCAGACGAGCAGTAAATGTCATCCCCGCTTTAACGTCCTGTCTACCTCTACAAGCCTAGCTTCGTCAGGCGCCTTTCATTTCCCGGGTCAAGCTGCCCGCTTACTTAGTGATCTCTACCACTCCTTGGGGGCTGATATCCCAGGACGTAATCTTCTGGTTTTTGATGGCCTGCACCTCTTACGAGCAAGAGGCCTGTGTTAGTGGTTGTTCACGTCTGATAGCTGTTAGCCTCTTGCCCATCTACCCCGCAATCAATAGAGAAGGCACCGCTGTTTTCGACGATGCCTTCTTTTTAATGAGTAACAGCGGTTAAATATTGCTTAGAATATCCGTGAAGGTATTGTGGGTTCCCGCGTCCTTGAAGTCGCTCCTGCGGTTGAGAGGAAGCCTTATAGTCCACTAGCTTCTTTTCAACCCATAATTGGCTAAACACCCTATAGGGAACGCTTAAACACTATTCTCTTGGCAGGGTCTAAACGTTCTGTGATGGCCATCCAGAAGTACTTAGTAGAACTCGCTAGGTAACGACGGACTGACGTAAAATTCTTTGGCAGCGAATTCCTTGCCTTCTACCACAGGCATCTTCACAGGTGGTCCGAGCAAAGAGTGATGTAGGCGCACTAGTTCTACTTCGGTAGCGCGCAAGGGGCTAAATTCGTTGATTTTACTTACTGCATAATACTGGCCAAGAACTCCATCCCAGATGGGTTTTGTGTAATCCAGGTTCGCAATGTCTTGCACGGTTAAGCGGTAACGTTCCCGGTGAAAACGCGCCTTGATGAGCATCGCCTGCAATCCACGCCAGCAATACGGTAGCACGTAGCGCTCCAGGTCTAGTTCCACGGCTTTTTCCTGCGCGAAGTAGCTAAGTTGAATCGTTACGGTGCGGGTGCTATGATAAGCAGCGAGCGCTTGGTTATACACCGCTTCCTCAGCAGGGCTAGCCTCGTCAGAAAGGGGCGCTGGTTGGGTGCCGCCGCGCAGGACTACTTCTTTAAGCTGTTCCCCACGTAACACTAACCGTGGGCGAAGATCTTGCTCGGTATAGTTCGGATTCAGCGGATCAAGCGCGTCACCCACTCGCTTGTAGACTGGAATCAACAAAAAATCTGGTGCCAATAAGCTATTTTCAGTGGCTGCAAAAGGCAACGTACCCAGGACGCTTTCCGCCTCCAGCCTGTTATCCGCGACAACTAAAACACCATCGCCGTATCCTTTCGCGTCCTTTCCGGCAATAGTACGCGATGCCCCAGCGTAAGCCAGCGTAGCTGTGTCATCCTCCGTCCAACGTAGCCAATTCTGCTGAGCATAGCTCCCAAATTGGTAAGTAACGCTTCGTGGTGTACCTAGAACAGTGAGAGGTTGGTCACGTTTACCGGTCCAGTCCACAGCGCGAGTGGTATCTAGGACTTTGTAGGAAGGAGAGAACACTATTCTGTCTTCATAAGGGTCGGTTTGCACGGTAAGTCCAAACTCTTGAACCATCCCTTTGAAAAAATCCAACTGCTTCATATCGGGTAGGTAGTCAGTCAGTCGCACTGGTGCCGACGGGGGAATGTCCGCTAGCACCGTTACTTTGAATAGATCCCCCAATAGATTGGTAGAAGATCCATCGTCATTCCCCTGGACGTAAACAGCTCCCGTAAAGATCTTGTAGCCGTACTTGTTAATGACGCCGTTCTCGAACTTGATTCGGAGAACGGCATAGATCTCATCTCCTGGTTGGACTTCGAGTCGGGATACTGTCGTAGTAGGCTGCAACAGATTGCCAAAGTCCTTGGTAGTAATCTTCTTGCTTCCCTCTTGAACACGTAGGGCATTCTTGTATAAGTCAATCTTGACGGAAACCTTCCCTGCTAAATCCGCCAGCATGATCTCCGCCACGACGCGTGCTTCCACCTCAATTAAACAAGCATTATCGGCTATCCATTTCCCCGCGGTGGATTTCTTCCCAGACACTGACCCTTCCACAAAATTCCCAGCACTGGGTACCGTGAATGGAACGCCATCGGCGCTGCGGTCCTGGTAGGGAATCGGGAAATTCTCGTCATCTCGGTTCTTGAGTTCCGAGCTATCAATGATGGTGTTAGGCATGATGCCAGCTAGTACGTTGCGGGCTTCGCGAAATTCTTTGGGAAAGGTGGCCAGCCTTGTGGCGGGTACAACGCCTTGCTGGAAGAGAGGTTCCGTAATAGCGGTTGCTGTAAAGCCACTTTCCATAAGAATCTGCTGCCAAATCAAGCGCTGTGACACACTGGGCAGCACGTCTAGGTAGTTTGTGTCCTTCAGATTTATCCCCTTGCCACGGTCGTAGAGTTCGTAGCCCCACCCGTTTTGAAAGAAGTATTCGTTCGTCATGCGGTCAGCAACAAGGCCTAATGTCCGTATATGATCGAATCGGCTGAAGTCAAGCTCCCGTAGCATTTTTTCGCCCAGGGCATCGGCAAAGCGCCGATTGCCCGCGAACAGTTGTAGGGTGTAGCGGCCGTCCGCGTAGCCTTTGATGTACAAGATGGCACGCGGGATGATTTCTACGCCGTTCGCTAGTAGCGTCGCACGGAGTTTTCTGTAGGGGAGTGCAAGCGAGTTGCTGTCATAGGCCGCGTAGCCCAGCAAGGTGTGATTGCGGGCGGTACTAGGTACGGAGAATTCCGGCGAAAAATCCGCTTGAATGTTTTGTGGCTGCGTGAGGTCGTTGGCCTGGAAGGAAGGAACGATCATTGTCTGTTCATCTAAGTCTAAGGCCACGCCGTCTAGTAAAATGGTGTTGGTTGCTCCCATGATCGGCTAAAGGTTAGAAGGTGCTTTCACTTTTAGTAAAAGAGTCGAGTTGTTGCCCTTCGTTGATTTGTCGCACGGACACGGAAAGGGTAGCCTTGCCCATCGCCCGGGCTAAGCGATCATAGTCAATTGGGGCGGGTGGGTTCACGACGACCGTCGGGGTAGGAGACGCACTTGCAGTCGCGTTCACTACTTGCCGTGCTGCCAAACGCGTATCCATCATACCGCCAGCTGCCAAGAATCGAGCAGGTAGCAACGGTCGTCCCCCGCCCGCTACGTTCAGGGCAGAAGCGGCGGCAAACAGGCGTTTGTCCTGGTACACGCCCTTGGTGAGGATAATCTCATCTTTCTCTGCCTCGCCGAAATAACGTTTAGTTTTCCGGTCATATAGGTGTACACCCCCGTCTTTATGATAGGCTCCCTCCAGCACGGTGCCTTGGGCAAACTGGCTCGGTGGCGGAGTGGCCAAGGCGCCTTTGATAGCCCCGAAAGCTAACTTAATGGCCGCGACCTGTCCGGCGGCGGCTAGGATGCCTAAGGGGAAAGGCAACGCGGCAATGGTCTTCGCTGTCGCCTCCACCGTGGCGGCCAGTACCGACTTCTCCAACGAGTCCAACAGGATAACCAGGGTCTTGGCCGCAAAGTCCTCCAAGCTTAATCCCGTATCCGTGAGTAGCTGCGCAAACAGATCCCCTATTTGTTCGCCGAGTTCCACGGCCACTTGCTTTTGCTGGTCAATACTAGCCTTCGTCGCGGCGGTAGTCCGGTCCAGGTTCTGAATCTTCAACTCAGTTAGGGCTTGGTCATCGGTGGCAGTGTCGCGGTTGAAGGTTTCGTTGATCGCCCGCCGGGCGCTGAGGTGGGCGAGTTCCTGCTGAAACAGGGCGTTCTGGTATTGACCTTCCGTGATGGTACCCGCGGCCCGGGTTTGCTCCAGTAGATTGCGTTCCTGCTGAAAGAATGCTTCGGCGGCTTTCAGCTGGGCCTGATAGACCAGCTCCGCCTGCTGGGCGTCAGCATTAGCGTTTATCAACCGTTGCGCGGCTTCTCGTTGCGCGCCTTGGATGCGATCCTCGATAGCCGCCAGTTGCTGTTGTCGTTGCTTTTCGATCGCTGCCTGCTCAATAGCGCGCTCTTGCTCACTCCCTTTCTTAACCGCTAGTAACCGCGCGGAAAGCTGGTCCAACTCCAGTTGTAGCTGCAGAGCAGCTCTTTGTTTCAGGGTGTCTTCCAGGAGTTGGGTGCTATCCGCCTCGTACTTGGCGTCGATGATTTTCTTTTGGCCGACCGTCAGGTTCGCGGCCGCGAGTTGCGCGTCGTGTTCGAGCGTGAGTTGGCGCTGACGGATGTTCAACTCCTCGTTACTGGCCTGCTGCACGTACTGGAGCTGCTTGCCCAAGCCAATGTTCTCCAGGGTGGCTGCTTCCTGAATCGCTTGCTGGCGGAAGGCAAGGCGGGCTTGCTGGATTTCAAAGTCGGCTTTAGCGGTGATGAGCTTCCGCTGATTCTCGGTGAGCCCGAGCTGGGTTAGGTCCGCTTGGGCTTGCTCCCGAATGGATTTCACACGAGCGTCTAATTCAGCTTGGCTGCCTTTCTGCGCCAGAAGAGCCAGTCGTTCGTAGTAGGCTTTTACATCAGCAGCCGCCCGTTCGCGTTCCTCTTTTTCGAGTTGAAAGCGATTGGTGATGAGCTCGTTCTGCTTGCCGGCGGCGTCTTCCTGAATGTCGACTAGCTCATTCTGCGCTTCCTTAAACTCTTTGCGTTGATCTAAGGAAACTCGGTTGATGCCGCCCCGCTGCTCGATCTCGGCTTGTAACAGCGCGACTTTCCGTTGTTGCAGGTCAACTAACGTCTTCTCCCGGGTTAACTCAATCTTGAACGCTTCTTCGTTGGCTTTCTTTCGGGTCTGAATACTATTATTCTCGTCATCCCGCAAGTTCTTCAAGCGCTCGACCTGATTGAGCAGTTTCTTGTTGGTGTCGAGGTTATCAATCGTATCGCGCTCCAGCTGTTGACGGGCTCGGCTCAGATCCCCCGCTAGCTTTACTTCCCGCTGGAGCTCGTCTCCAATTCCCGACAACGCACCCTTGGCGGTGTCAGCGGCGCCCGAGAAATCCCCGCTCAGAACTTGCGTGACGGCTTTACCAAACCGGCCGAAGCGATCCACTACGACATCGACCGCCGCTCCTACCTGGTCCATGACCGTCGTGACCAGCTTCGTTCCTTCGGCCGTTTTGGTCAGGAAGGTTACGAGGGTTCCCAGCACGAGGACCAGGGCTCCGATGCCCGTAGCAGCCAAGGCAATCTTCAGCAGGCCCAAGGCGGTTACTTCCCCGCCGATGGCGAGTTTGGCTAGGTTCGTTACCTGCGTGAACTTCTCCTTCGTGTTGTTATAGCGAGCCGTAGTACTCGACAGTAGATCCGAGTTGCCAGCTACTTCTTTCAGGGCAGTACCTACCTTCTTGCTCTCGGCAGGGACCGTTTTGAGTTGCTGCTGGAGTGCTTCGAGCTGAAAGGTTAACTGCTCAAACCCTGCCTCCCCCTGCCTAAGCTGGGCCTGCTCTTCTTCGAGTCGGACAATCGCGGCAACAATCGGTTGGATAGCATCCTGGTAAGACTTCGCCTCTTGCTTGGCTTCCTCAAACGACTTCCCCGCCGACGCACCCGCTTTGGTAATGGCTACTTGGTAGGCAGCGGCTTCTCGTTCCAGTTGCTTGAAAGCATCCGTATCTTCGGCTACGCCTTTTTGCTGTTCGCGAAGTTTGACCAGGGCCGCATTTAACTCATCAAAGGAGTCGGTGGGTATTTTAATCTCCGGCAGTTCCAACTTAGCGTCCGCAATCTGCTTACTGGTTTGCGCAATCTGAAAGCCGATCTTGCGGAACGACTCGCTGGTGGTATCACCGGACTCGACGAGCTTCGCTTGTTCCTGCTCCAGCTGCACGAGGTTCTGCACGGCGGGTTGAATAGCGGCACTGTACGCCTGGATCTTCGCCGTCGTCTCTTCGTAGGTCAGACCGGCTTGGGCGCCGGCCTGGGCCGCCTGTCCGAACTTAAAGCCAATCTGATTCTGCAGCTCAGCGTACTCGCGGCTGCTCTCGGCGAAGCTCTTCTGCTTCTCCTGTAGCTTGGTGATCTCGACAATGACAGGCTCCAGAGCGCCCTTGAACGCTTCCGCGTACGAGCCGACCAGCCGGCGGTTATCCCCCAGCGTTCCTTCCAACGCCACCAGCTGATCGCGGATCTGCTTGGTCTGCTGCTGCAGGTTCTGCCCGTACTCGGAGGTACGCTCGGCTTCGCCCAGTTTGATGTAGGCAGCCGTGTTGGCGGCGAGCTGCGCCCGGAGTTGGGCAATTGAGCCGGAGGCTAATTCGGTACTTTTGTTGAAGTCGTCCAAGTTCTTCGCCGTCAATCGCATAGCACTCTGGTTGCGGCGAATGTCATCGGCGAGTTCGACCTGGCGTTTGCTGTACTCCTCATCGGTGAGCTGACCTGCTTTCCGCGCAGTGGAGAGCTCTTTCTGGGCGGCCCGGTTCGCCTCCAGCTGCAGGGTTAACTCCCGCAGCTTTTTGACCTCGTTGGCGGGGTCGAGCTCAATTCTAATAATAACTTTCTCGGTGGCCTCCATCACTTACAGGGTTTTCAGGTGCGCCAGGGTCTCGTGCAGCTCCGTCTTGTCGTTTAAGAACGCCAGCGCATTGGTGAAGACGAAGAGGCTCTCCGGCGAGAGAGCGTTCAACTCCTCGGTCGTTAGATCGGTCAGAATCGACAAGCGGGGCAGGTCGGGGCGCGCCCAGAGCTTGAGTAGTTGGCCGAGCGTCAAATCATACCAGCTCGTGGGAATATGCAGCGGGCGGGGCGGGGAAGTGGTCAGCGTGTAGGTCACCATGGTGGTAGCGGGAAAAGAGAAGGGAAAAGGATTAGTCTAGGACGACGTCGTCTTCGTGGTGGGCGAGGGGTGGCCCGGCGTGCACGATGGTGACGGTGATCCCCGAGACCGGCTCGAGTGTGGTAGTCGGGTAGCTGGCCAGCAATTCTGCGGTGGAGAGCTCTTGCGTGGTTTCTTTGACCATCTGGTGCAAGGCCTCCACGGCACACGCTTTGAAGCGGTCCAGGAAGGCCGGACCCGTCAGCGTGAGGTGCACCGGCTCGAGTCCGCCATCCGGATCGGCGTCGATGGTAAGTACAGGAGCGTTCTCGTAATCGAGGGCCTCGAGGTAGGTGATCAATGACTGGTACTCGCGGATGCGCTGCTGGGGTGGCCGCGTCGCGCTGCGCGCTTCGGCGTGCTGGCGGGGAGTGAGGGTAGTGTTCATGCGTGAATAGGGAGTGAAAAAGAAGAGAGTTATCGCGTAGGACCTAGCCGCACGACGGTCGGCGGCGCTGGACGCCGTTTGGGCGTGCGCGCTTGTCGTAGCAAGGGGATTGCCCCGTAACGACCCGCGTCAGGCGCGTCGTCGTCATGTTTGATGGGTTCGTCTAGGACCTCGCCACTGCTGGTGGTCTTCCAACGGTAATCCTGAAACTGAGCGCGGCTCTTCTGGCTTCGCCGCGTAAAGCAGAGTTTGCACTTTTTGAGCGCGTCAATACCCGCTTTCACGCTGCCGGGGCCTTTTTCGGCTTCTAGGGCATTGTAGCCATGCTTCTTTAAATCGGCAATCACATCGGGCCGGGCATTGTCGACGTGAATGGCGTCGCGCTTACTCACCCCGACTTCGGGTAATAAGGCCAGAAGATCGTCAGTAGTGAGAAACGACTGGTGAATCAGCTCATCAATGTGCAGCTCGGGTTTGAGTGGCTGGCGGGTGCCGGGTAGGGGATGGGCGTCGCGGTACTCTAAGTCTAGTAGTACCATGGGGTGGTTCCAACCTACATCCAGGCCGAGACTGCGCTGGCGGCCGGGCGTTAACCCCGTGGACTCGTACAGCGCGGGGTAGATAGCCTGCGCAGGTGCACCCCGTTGTCCTAGTCCGAAAACTGCCCAGCGGAAGGGGTCTCCCGCGACCAAAGAGCCAACAGGTAGTCCGGCTTGCTTGCGCTCTTCCTCGTGGGTGAGGTCCCAGTCCGTGACAAGCGCACCGTCGGGTAGTTGATAGACGGGAGCATCAATCTCAATCTCACGGATGTTGTCTGCGGTGAGAAAGTCGTTGTCTAGGTACGTGGAGTGAATGATTCGGCAGTCTGGACGAGTCAGCACCTTGTCGTAGATCCAGTGGCGCTGCATCGAGGGATTGTAGTCGATCACGATCCGGCCACGGGTACGCTTGCTGAGCTGGCTCCAGTCTTCCTCGTCTAGCTCGTTGGCTTCATTACACCAGAGCCGATCACGACGCGGACCCCGGGCTTTCTGCGCATCGTCCAGGGCAAAGAACTCGATGATGGTACCCGTTTCTTTGTTAGTGTAGGTCAGATCAGACTTGTTCTCTTGGAAATAGCCGTGGGCTTCCATCAGGTCCAAGGCCATCTTGAAGTCCTTGAGCGCACCTCTACGAAGGGCTGGCAGCGTTTTGCGTACTACGGAGAACGTCTTGCCTATTTCCTCGAAGCTCCAGATGATGCAAGCCTGAGCAATACTCACGGTCTTTGAGGAAGAGGTTCCGCCCTCGTGCACGAGCACTTTGGTGGTATTCTCCAAGGTGACAGCCAGCAGGTCAGTACCTTCGATATGCAGCTTCTCCGAACTAGTCACGCTGACGCTCCTCCCGGCTGCGGCCTTTGCGGATGGTAACTTCGATCTCGCCGAGAGTTGGTCGACTTTGCTCGTTGTCCTTTTCGTAGGCCCCGGCCATGCGAGCCAGTTTGTCCAAGGCGGCGTCAGCATCCCGGAGTTCGACGCTCACGCCAAACTGTGTGGGCTTGATCGATTTGGCCAGATCCAGTACCCCACGTTTCTTGGCTTTCACCAGGTCCAGGGTGAGCACCTCTTCGTAGGTGGGCGGACCGGGCACTAGGCGAAAAGCAGCTGGATTCTGTTCAAGTTCGACCTGCCAGCGAATGAGTTGGCGCTGCTGTCGGCGGGTCGCTTGCTGGTAGCTTTTCTGCTCGTCGGCCGTCAGGTTGCTACGGACGGCTACTTCGGCTTCGAAAGCCATCTCCGCTTCAAGGTGAGTAATGGCGTCAGCTAAGGGTTGCTCAATCTGGGTGGCGACAGCCACTTGCTTCTTGGTGTAGAAGTCCTCCAGCGTGGCCCGGCTCACCCGGTCCCAGCGGCGGGCGATCTCTTCGGTGCTGGGTGCCGTGTCGTGGAGCCGTTCCCCGAGGGCTTTGCGCACGTTAGCATTTGTTAGCAGGCGATGGCCCTCGACCCGGGCCCCAGCTTTGCCGTAACCGGCGGTTTGCGCGGCTTGGGTCGCGGAGATATTCGGGTCCAAACAGATGGCATCCACGAAGGCTCGCTGCTTGTCAGTGAGCTGCTCGTAGGCGGTCAAGGGCGGTCCGCTAGTAGGGGAGGAAAGGAGATCAGACATAAGAAGCAGAGGATAGGAGCGCTTAGGAAAGTGGGGTGAGCACGAACAAATCTGGGCAAGCGGGGTCCGGTGAGAGGGCAAGACGCGCCTTATCAGTGGAAGGAGCTTGCCCGGCGAAGAAGAGGCGTAGCCGTTGGCTGGCGCGGAAGCGGGCCGGACGGCCGAAGTGGTAATGCAGGGTACTAGGACTACCCAAGCGGCGATCCAACTTCCAGGGGTGCCGCAGGAGGGTGGGAGCGAGCAAATCGACGTGGGCGTGCAGGGAGGGTTGGAGCAGACGGGTGGCGGCTTTGTTGCACTGCACCATCCCCGAGTGGCGATAGAAGGTGACCACGGGGTCTGCTTGGGTATGGGGCATGGGGACGGCAGTAACAAGACGTAGTTTTCTTCGCGCCACTACTTGGTGGCGCGAGCGGGAGGTTGTCTACAACAGGGCGAGAATCGCGTGCAGGTCCCCGCGCTGCTGGGCCAGGCGTTGGATCTGCTGCAGTTCGGGGGCGTAGGTGTCGGCAAACAGGCTCAGCTCCAAGGCTTCGAGCTGGGCTTGATCGCCGCGCCGCAGTAACTCGGGCTGGGTCATGGGCCGGGTACTACCATCGTCGTTGACGTGCAGCAAGACGCCGTCCCTGGCGTGCAAGTCCCGCTCCGCACTTTCGGCCGCCACTGAGGGAAGGAGTTCAATGAAACGCTTCAGCGGCGGACTCAGCGTCAAACAGCTCACGTTGCCGCCCCCGTGCAGGTAGCCCAGAATATCGGTGTAGGCATCATAGGGCAGCTCGGGCGTTTCGGGCTCTTCCGTGAATTCGTAGCCATCTTCCTCGTAGCCCTCGGGGATGGTGCCATTTAGCCCGTGGTGACAGGCCGCTTCGATGGCCTTTAGGCTAGCGCAGTGGTCCTCGATCTCTAGCTGCATGATCGTGGCTTGGCCCACGCTCTTGGTGTACTCCTCGAAGGTGTCAGGAGTAAATGCGTATTGGTCGAGTCGGAGCAGGCGAAAGACGAAGTACTGCTGGCGGATGGCTAGGCGGGTGTGGATGGTTTCGAGGTGATCGGTTTTAGTCATGATGGCGGTAATAGGGTAAGTGGAGAAAGAGGAAAAGAGAGACTAGAGAAAGCGCACGTCGCGGATCATTTCCAGTTGGGCCAGCAGCTGCTGGTAGTCTGCCGCTGTGGTGGCAGAGGCGAACGTCGTGGCGGCCGTCTGAGCGCGTAGCAGCACTTGGTGGAAGAAGTGCACCAGCGACTGGTTTTTCAGGTCTTCGTTGAGCTCATCCTCGATTTCGTCGGCCAGGGTTTGCGCCACCATTTGTCCTTCGGCGTTCTCGTGGTAGACGGGGAGTTCGGCGCCGGTGAACTGGCGCAGGAGTTTGAACGGATTGAGCTGGGTGGCGTGGCGCACGTGCCCCGAGAAGTAAGCAAAGTCCTCCGGGGTGCTGGTGCCGATCTTTTCCCCGCGGGAGTCACTGCCGGGGAAGTACTGCTGCAAGTCGTGGTGCAGGGTGTAGTGCTTCAGGCTCTCGGGATCATCCTTGTAGGCTACTTTCCACTTTTGGCCTTCCTCGTCGAAGCCGTCTTCTTCCCAATCCGCCTCGTCCTCGCTGCCGAACTCGTCGATGACTTCGATTCGCTTTTCGATGGCGTAGCGCTGCAAGTCGCCGGCGTACTGGTCGAAGAATATCGTGAGGTCTTTGATGGCCCAGCCGATGTTCTTGTGCAGGTCGGTCAGGGAGTTGTTCAAGACTTGCAGGTGGTAGAAGCGGGGCAGGGTGTAGGAGAAGAGCTGCTGGGCTTCTTCGTCGGGGGTGTTGCTAGCCGCTAGCTGGAGCAGGCGGTTAAACTCGCTCATGCTGTCGCGGGGCAAGACGACTTGCTCGAGCAGGTGGAGTTCGTTTTGGAAGGTGTTGAGGAGCTTGGCGAGGTTGTCCTCAGGTTCAATTTTGGTCAGGATTTGGTAACGCATGGGGATAGGGGTGAGGAGGTTAGAAAGGGGTCACCGTTTTGGGGAGGCCTTGGAGAAGTGGTCCATTCGAGTGGACGACTTGGCCTAGAAAGGATCGTCGTTGCCTTTGGCGGCTTTGCGGGCCTTTTGGTTGTGCTCGCGCACAAATGTGTCGTAGTCGGGATAGTCCAGTAGGGGAGCCGAGGACACGGAGAAAGACTTCTTGAGCCCGTCGAACTGCAAGAGTTCGTTGAGCATCTTGCCCGAACCCCGTTTGTTGTAGTACTTGATATGAGCCAGGTGCGAGGCGAACTTGATGTTCTCTGGCGTCGAGCTGACTTTGTCGATGATGTTGGCAAAGCAGATCGAGAAGTCACTGTTGTCGAGGATCTTTTCCGAGCCCCGCACGAAGGGTCTTGCATCGCGCGTGTAAGCTTGACAAGCTTTGGTGGTGTGGCAGATCAAGAGGATGAACAGGTTGTAGCGCTTGGCTAATTCTTTCAGCTCTAGCGTGATCAGGTTGAAGCGCTCGGTTTCGTCCTTGCCTTTGCCACCCATCGCGGAGAGGCCGTCGATGGCCAGCCCATCCAAGGAGCCGTAGAGGGCAATCGTGTGCTGGATGTCGCGCTCGTAGTCCTGGGTGGTTTTGCCCCCGTTACCTGTGAGAATGAGTAGATCGGCAATACTCTGGGAGCCTTGGCGGAGAAGTTCGCGGGTTTCATCCTTGCTCTGCCTCGCGTAGCCCTGCAGGACCTTACTCGCTGGGGTACCGTCTTCGGGCTCGAAGTACATGTCCAGGAAGCGGTTCACCGTCTCGGGCTTGCCCATCTCCATCGAAGAGTAGAGGAAGCGGTTGCCGTAGTCTAAGACGTTCTGGGCGATGACGTTTTGCAGGAAGTAGCTCTTGCGGGTGCCACCGGAACCGATGAGCACGCACAGCTTACCTTTCAGGCTTTGCTCCTGGTCTTCGTCGATTTCGGGGACCAAGCAAGTCATGGGGGAGGGTTTCTGGGTGTAGTAGTCCAGCCACTCTTCCTGCCAGTGGCTGAAGGTTTCTACTTGGTCGGTGGGGGTGGTTTGCGGCGTCAGCACACTGGCTTTCACCTGGCCTCGGTTGCCTTGGGTGCGTTTGAAGGCCGACTTGACGATGCGCTGTAAGTCTTGATCCGGTAGGGGCACCGAACTGGTCTGGTTGATGCAGGCGATGAGCTGCAGCACGTGGCTCTCGTAAAGCGCGGAGTGGTCGAAGAGGTGACAGGCTTGCTTGAAGAGGGTGTTGTCGCGCTCACCGGGTTGGGGTGGGGCAAAGAAGTCCCGGTCAATCCCACTACTAGCGGTGCCGTTTTTCACGCCGGTTTGCTTGCTAAAAGCCGCTACGTCGAAGGTGCGGGCATACTCCCACAGGGCGACGAGATCAGGCAGGGCGACCTGGGTAGTCAATTTCCCCTCGGGGTGAAAATCAAGTCGGGGGGCGGCGGCCAGGGCTTTGATCTCCTCGATGGAGAGGGTGAGTAGCTCTTCGCTGGTCAGGGGTATCTTGTACAGCCCACTCTTGCGGTTCAGCGAGTTAACCGTGCGAAAGAGCCGGTTCGGGTTATAGATTCCTAGGTCTACGTCGGCGAAGTTCTGCCCCTGCTTCTTCGCTTCTACGACCTTGACTTGCAGTTCCGCCAGGGTCAGCTCGTGGCACTCGGCTAGCAAGCGGGCGACCAGTACGTTGATCTGTTTGGGCAGTTCTGGCGAAGGGGTAAAGCCGCCGAAGAAGGACTGGTGGATGCCCACGTGAAAACCCTTGGAGCCCGAAAAGCAGATCAGCATGTGCCTGGGGGAGAGCTGAAAGCGGGTGTGAGCGCGGCGGACGAAATCACAGGCGGCGGCGTGCGACCCGGCTAGATCCCCGTCCCGGTCCAGGTCGATCTGCAGCATCTCCGCTCCGTAGCTGCCGGTAAAGCCGGAAACCGACTGATGAACCCGCAGATGCTCGTGGATGCTGTTATCCAGCCAGAATAGGGAGGTGTAGCGCTCCTCGGTGGTAGGTTCCAGCGTGATCTGGGCTTTGGGTAGGACGGTGCCGCGGTTGGCCAGATTGCCGTGGACAAATTCGTAGTTCATGGGCTTAGTTGCGGCGGGCGTAGGCGTTGTAGCCGGCGGTGGCGGTAGTCGTGACGTGGGCGTAGCGGCGTTCGTCGGCTTGGCGTTCGCGCTGTTCCTGCCGTTGTTGTTCGCGTTTGAGCCAGGTCTCGGCCGTCAGGTCGGCGGACTTCTTGTCGTCGAAAGCCGGCGAGTTTTCCATCTCCAGCAGGATGGTCAGCAAGGCATCCATGCTGAATTCTTTGGCTAGGTACAGGACCTTCTTGGGCGTCAGGTTGCGGCTGAACACGCGGGGCAGGTGGTGCTCCTCAGCCCAGCCGAAGAAGCGCACCAAGCGTTGCTGCTGCTCGGCGGGTAGCACGGCGCGTTGCTGCGGGTGCCAGTCCGAGAGGGTCGGCATTTCCTCGGCGAAGGGAGCGGGTTGGCGTTTGGCGCGTTTTTCTTTCTTGGCCAGTTGCTCGCGGAGGGATTGATTGTCCTGCTGGGTGGTGGCGAGTTCCTGCCGTACCGTCTCCAGGTCTTGCTGCTGGGTATGGTAGACCTCGGCGGCTTTCGTGAGCCGGTCGTTGGCTTTGGCCAGTTCGGCTTTCACCTGGGCTAACTCTTTCTCCAAATCAACGACACCCGGTGCGCGGTCGGCGCCAGCCGACGTCGAAAGTGCCACGTTAGGGGTATCTAGAACTGGGTAATCTGTAGTCTGTTCTGTAGTATATGTAGTATGGTTCACCGGGTGTGTAGACCCCTTCACATGCGGTGAACACCCCTCTGCACACCCGGTGTAGACCCTCTTCACAGGCGGTGTACACTCCTTTAGGGCTAAAAGCAGCTCCGTTGTATCCCCCGAACGGTAGGCTGCTACCACTTGCGGAGTTGGAGTAAGCAGGCGCCGGGCATTGTCATTGTTCTCAAATTCTACCGTCATGAGGCCCCGTTGCTGAAGCATAGTGAGTAGACGGGACACGGATCGTTTGTGGCAGCAGACGCGCTCCCCTAGGTACTCGTTGCTGGCAAAGCACTCGCCTTTGCCGCCGTTCTCCATCAATTCACAGACGGTAATAAGCACAGCACGAGCAGCACTAGGCAACGAGGTAAGCTTACTCAGGGTAGCGCGGATGTTGGGCGTAAAGTCCATGGGAGAGGTCATGAAGCAAGTGGTTAGATCGTCACGGTTGGACGAGCGAGGCGGAGCGGCTTAAGGGATGAGGCAGCCGGCGCCGGCTGCGCAACGACGGGTCGATTAATGGGAGTAGCGGCCAGAACCGTGGAGGGAGTAGAAACGGCTGGTTCCGGCGCAAGCGGTGCGGGCAGTGGGTTAACATGGTCCAACGCCGGGTGCCAGTCGCCGATGGGCTGCCGGTAAGCCCCTGTAGGCGTGCGTTCCACAAAGCCTTCTTCCAGCAAGCCTTCTAGTACTTGGGCCGCATCCGGGCACTTCCAATGCTCGGTGATGTTGGCGAGGATCTGCTCGTGGGTTGCGCCAAAGAAGACGATAGAGTTAACCCACATTTGGTATTCTTCGCATTCGTCAGCAGCTACTTGTGCCATGGGTAAACGATCTCGGAGGAGGATGTGGAAAGGGTGTAGGCGACCAGCACGGCGCTGAGTTGGGCGTCACAGAGGTGAAAGCGGCGGCAGAGATTCTGGCGGCCCGTCTCGGAAAAAGTAAAATGGGGAACGGCGTCTAAGCACACGAGGAGTGCAGGCCGTTCGCGTAGCAGGGCAGCCCCTATGGAAGCTGAAAGCTGCTCATTAGTCACGGGAAACAGCTCCCTTGGACTTAGCAGTTCTGCGCTCGCTGTCCGCCTCAGAAGATTTAGATTCTTGCCAGATAGGACCCACTGTGAGTCGACCGTCACCTACAGCATTTAAGATAGGTGTGAGGTAGGCATTGATAGGTAAGCCCGCGTTCTCGGCCTGCTTACGAATAGCTGCCTCTTTTTCAGGGTGCAAGGTTGTTTTGATGACAAGCATGAGATATTGGTTCGTTTCTTTGAAAGAAGTTGTATAATCTTAGCTTCCTGTCCTTGTTATATGCTAGCAAGGTCCGAGAGTGAAGTGATTATAAAAACTCCAGGACCCTACTAGACTCTACTAGAGTCTAGTAGGGTCCTGCATGATAACATCGCATAGGATAATAGGCTGATAACCTATTACACAGGCACAACACTGAGGCTCAGATTCTATTAGGTCAAAATTGGACCTTTATTAGTGCTTTTATCCTATCTTATACCCTCCTTTGTTGCACTGGTTTCTAGTAGCCTTTTGCAATCTCTATAGAAAGCTTTTTTTAAGCTCAAATACTTGTAAATCAATAATCTATTTTTAAAATATCAGTCGCTTATCATTCTATTTATTAGTGATTAATAGTTGTGCTACTGACAGTACTCTTGTATATTATTGGCTAGCTATTGTATAGGAGCAGTGTAACATAGGCCAGAAAGAACATAAAAGGCGGCGATGTTCAACCTATTATACTTATCTGTAAATAGAATCTTGTTGATTGAGTCATACCATTCTTTCTAAAACACTACTTCTTCTGGCTACGATACGCTCGTACCAGCGCCCAAGCAGTTAACGGCTTCCGACGCTCGATCAGGTCAATGAATAGCTTGTATTGCAAGCCAATGAAGGCCGCCACCTGCTGGTTAATTGACTCGCTGCCCGGCCCACTCGCCCGCTGCTTTTGAAAGTCCCAACATGGACGGGTTACCGAAATGGAAGTATGAAAGCGGTGCTGATCTCGTCCGAGGATCTCGATCGTCACGCGCAATCGTCCAACCTGCTCGGGTTCTAAGCACTCCACCCCAAGCTGCGCGCACAGGGCTTGGTATTGCGCCCGTCCCAGGGGGCGTTTGACAAAGCCGAACACGATCCGCAGCTTGCCCAGGTGCCGACGTACCTCCTCGGGTGCGATAGTAGGCTTTGATGGCTTGCCCAGACCATATGCCTGCTGTACCTGCTCTTGATTGTGCTCTAGCAGAGCCGTATCCAAGTAGGGAGCGTACGTCCGCTGGGTGTAGTGCTTGCTGCTATGCCCCAGAATCTTGGTCACGCAGGCGAGCGGCACGCCAGCCTGCAAGAGTTGCAGGCCCGCCGTGTTGCGCCCTACCTGCGCCGTCAAACACAGCTCCGAGAGACCACTGAGTTCAGCGATGCGCTTCAGGTAGCGGTTGTACACCTGATTCGTGGGAATGGACAGCACGTCCTGGTAGCGAGCTAGGATGCGCTCGGCTTCGGGCAGGAGGGGCACCTGGCACTCATAGCCGCGAAACATCGTGTTCTTGGCGCGGCGGACCCGCAGCAGCCGATGCTGGTTGTGTAGGGTCTGCTGCGCGGCCACGTTCAGGTTCACCAGATCCGCGTAGGAGAGACCCGTCCAGCATTGCAAGACAAAGTTGTCCCGCACTCTCGCCAGACTCGGCACCTTAAGTGGCAACGTGGTCAGGTGCTGGAGTTCTTCGCTCGATAGGCACACTAGCTCCGTGGTTTGGGCCCGCGCACAGGTGTAGTTGATTAAGGGACTCACCGCTAGCAGCTCGCGCTCTGCGCCCCACTGTAGCACCTGTTGAACCCGGGTGACGTGCTTGGCGGCGGTACTCAGTTGGTAGTGCTGCGCGCTGATCAGCCAGGCCAGGAACTGCGTGGCGTGCTCGGCCTGAAAGCCTGCTGCCTTTATATCCTCCCAACGCTGGTGCTGCAGGAACAGCACCAGCTGGGTGGCGTGGTGTTCAACCTCTTGTAGACTACGCTCGGAGACGAGCAGTCCAGCTCGCCCCCGGTAGTCGGTCAAATAGGCCTGGTACAAGCCCGTTAAAGCGATCGCTTGCATCAGGCGCGTTGTTGGGCGTCGAAGTCGACCACCTTCTCCGTCACGCGCAGGCGCATTAGCTGCTGATAGCCGTGCTGGGCGTGCTCGCGCCGGTCAATGGCACTGAGTAGTAATTCATGCACTACGAAGGCACTCGTATCCGGCGAGAGGGCAATGGTCATCTCATCCGAGCCCGTGCGCAGCGTGACTTCCAGCACGGGTGTGGTCAACAGGCTCTCCAAGGCCTCTTCTTCGGCTTGCAAGAGCAAGAGCCGTTGTTTGGCCTCGGACAGGGTCGTAGTGGGGCTGATCTCGAGTAGGGCAAGTTGCCGGGCGTGGGTCAGATGGGGGAAAGAAGCAGATGAACGAGTGGACATGATTAGGCAACGCGTTGGTAAGTGGAAGCAGGAGTAGGAGAAGTAGCAGGAACCGTTTTGCCACTCAGCCAGCGGTGCACGTTCTCGGCCGTACGCTGGTCTTCGGGCAGGGAGAGGTAGGCGACCTTGACCCGGCTTTGCAGAGTCGCGAGCCCAGCATTGGCGCGTTTGATGCGCTCTTCGGTAAAGGCCAGGTGGCACTTCTCGCGGGCTAGCGGTTTGCGGACGCACTGCTCGGAGTCTCGCCAGTAACCACTGGGCAAGTAGATCCCAGTGGCCAGCTCTTGGCGCACCCCGTGCAGGTAGAAGCACCCCTTCAACGGGTGTAGCCAATCATGCAAGGTTTCGTCTGTGTCCAGCGTGAACTCAAACTGAATGACTCCGGTGGGCGCCTCTTTAGGAACGCGGCGGGCGGGCCGGTACACGTTCAGCACGGGCGCGGGGCGCTGGGCTTGCTTAGCGGCCTGGACTTGCTCTTTGGCCTGCTGGCGCTGTTGCTGTTGCACATATTCCAGCAGTAATTGCCCGATGCGAGTGGCCAGCTTGTTGGAAATCAGTACCTCAATAGGCGCGTCGGGATTGACCATCGTGCGCAAGGTGACGCCCGCCACATAGCCGTTGCGGATTTGTTCGGTGGCCGCGTCCAGACAAGGCGCGGCCGGGGCACCCCCCATCCGGGGTGCCAAGTCTTGTTCGGTGTTCATACAGGGTATGGTAGGTTGGAGGGTTAGAGGCGGAGTAACTCCGCGTAGGAAAGGCCGGTCTCGGCCGTGAAAGCCTGTTCTTCGCACGCAGCCACTAGTTCAGCGGCGTAATCACTGGTGCGCCCGCGTTGTTCGCGGTTTGTTATGACTTGGGCGAGTTGACGCTCGGAGAGGATGCGCCCGACGTTGCGCTGCCAGACTTGCAGGCGACGTGGGTCTTCCGTTTGGTAGATGGCATCGTTGGCCCTGAGGCGTTCGTCTTCGGCGAAGACATGATGGCGCAGGAGTTCCGAGAGGTGGACCCGTAAGAGGGCGAGACCGAGATGTACGGCCAGGGTTTGGACGCGAAAGGTCGGGGCAAGCGTTGGCGCGCTTGCCGTAGCAATCGATTTTTCCATTACTTTTGGAGTGAATGTTTGACTGGGTTAAAAACTCGGTTACAAAGGGGTTACTCGTTGGCGCGAGTAGCCCCTTTTACTTTATCCAAGTGCTATTACGGCCTCAAATGCTGAGGCTCGCTAAGTCTTTGGCAGTTTCTAATGCACCTACTTCACGGGCGATGCGCATGGCTTCAATTACAACAGCATTCCCTGGGCGCTCGGCTCGAATTGCCTGCTGCACGGCCGAACGACTGATACCTAGTTTTTTGGCAATTTGGTTCTGAGTCCCATAAGGTAGCAGGTCGGCTAGCCTCTGTGCTTTCTCTTGCATGGCGTCTAGTTTTGCTTACTTTGTAGCTTCATTTACTTAACAGTTCAAATATACGTTGAGTATTGCTAAACAGTCAAGTATTTACTAAACATTTTTCCATTAAAGTGGAAAATAAGTCTAAAATGACGAGCGATACTAAACCCAGTGCCATTTCAGTCCGAGTCAAAGAGCTGCGTACGCGTGAGCAATTGAGCATGCAATCTTTTGCAGACCGCATTGGCGTCTCTAAATCAGCTGTTTCGTTGTTCGAACAGGGGAAGAACAACCCCAAGCTTGACACGCTCAACAGGATTGTCCAAGAATTCGGAGTTTCCTTAGAATGGTTAACCTCTCACGCCGAGCACTCAAATAGCTTGTCCAGTAAGATGGACAGCGATGGGCAGAAGTCAAAGCAGACGCTTGACGATATTGTTGCTCTCCCTTTTATCACCTATTCTGACTTTCCCCGCTTTATCCAACAGTGTCAAGCCCCGGAGGCTAATGCCTTTCCCAAGGTGCGGGTCGTACAAATGCCCGATCACATCTACCAAGATGCAGTAGTACTAGAGATAAGAGGTAACAGTATGGCCCCCCGTTACCCCGAACGGTCTCGCTTCGTGCTGCGTCCTCTTGCTCAGCAAGACTGGTCACAGGCCCAGGGGGTACACGCCATCGTCACCAATAATGTGCTTCGAATTAAGCGCATTATCAGCAATCTAAATGGAAGCTTACGCCTACGCAGCGATGCAAATGGCGAGGAAACAGAGGTAGTGCTTACTGAGGTCAGCTGCCTCTGGAAAGTGGGTGAGGGAGTGTACTATCCAGCAGAAGACTAGTAGCTAATATTCCATTTTCGTCTTTACTTGCCAGAATCTACTATTCCGCAAAGCAGTGATTACGCCTTCCTTTATTCAAATAGGAGAAGATGTTGAAACCATCTTCAATGTTGCTCAAATTACAGCGGTGGAGCGTAAGTCAGTCTCTATCACAGAACGCAACAAAGCCTCCTATGCACGTTTCACCGATCGAATCAAGAATGGCTTTGTTCATTCCATCTTTATCTATAGTGTAAGCACACAAGCTAACACCGAGTACATCTACGCCACAGAAGAAAAGCGTGATATCAAGTTCGAGGAAATACGTGCTGCCCTTAGTCCAACTGTAGTTGCAGGTGATGCTCAACCCAACCCCTCTTTTATTCACTAATCACAATTTAAGCTGAAGACTGTTTGGCGAGTAGACGAGTTTTTTGACTGTCCTAAGATCCGGCTATAAAAGCGCGAAAAGACTGGCCTTCGACCAAATAATAGTCATACTATTCATATAATAAAACCTACGCTTATAATAGAATAAGAGTCTGCTATAATTGGTAAGTACAAAGCTTAATAAATGTCTTTATATTCCAGGGTTCATATTTTCCACTATCTATCTGTTACCCGATGGATTTCATCGACATTATTAAAGCCCTAGGCGAGAAAGTATCTCGTCTGAAAGACAACATTCTAACGGAGGAGGCCACTAAGAATGCCTTCGTCATGCCCTTTATTGCCGCATTGGGCTATGATGTGTTCAATCCGTTAGAAGTTATCCCTGAGTTTATTGCGGATCTCGGCATCAAGAAAGGCGAGAAAGTAGATTATTGCATTCAGAAGGAAGGACAAGCCATCCTGATCGTGGAGTGCAAGCATTGGAAAGAAAGTCTCGATGTGCACAACTCTCAATTGCACCGTTACTTCCACGTAACCTCTACTCGCTTCGGTCTACTAACCAACGGCATTATCTACCGCTTCTACACGGACCTAGTAGAGCCCAATAAGATGGATGATAAGCCCTTCTGGGAGTTCAATATTACCGATATGAGCGAGGCCACTGTAACCGAACTCAAGAAGTTTCACAAGACAGCATTCGACGTTGAGCAGATTCTGAGCTCGGCTTCAGAACTGAAATACACCCGCGAGATCAAACAGTTATTTGCAGCGGAACTACGAGACCCTAGTGTTGACTTTGTGCGCCTATTTGCCAAGCAAGTTGCACCCGGCAAGCTGACGGAGAAAGTGATGGAGCAGTTCAACGTCATTGTTAAGAAGTCGACTCAACAGCTTATCAACGACATGATCAATGACCGACTCAAGTCGGCGCTTTCTAAAGAGGAAGATGTTCAAGTACAGGTACAGGAAGAGGCAGCACAGCCTGCCGAAGCAGCTAAAGGAGGGACAGAGTTCACAGAACTCGAACGTGAAGCTTTCCATATGATCAAGTCGATCTTACGCCAGCAGGTAGAAGTTAGCCGTATCGTCCACCGAGATACCACCTCATACTTAAACATCTTACTAGATGACAACAAGAATAAAACGGTTTGTCGTCTCTGGTTAAATGGATCGAAGCTCTATATCTCGTTCCTGGACGAGAATAAGAAGGATGTCAAGACTGAGTTGAGCAAGTTGGATGACATCTACAAGCACGCCGATCAACTGCTAGCAACAGCTGCGCAAATTGACAGCCGTAAAGGAGTGGTAACAGCTTAGTATAGATAGTGTTACTTCTTAATAAAAAGCCCTGGTGTATATCGGGGCTTTTTTGCTATGTCCTTTCCATCAAGATAAATTCCATTGTCTTTATAATAGGTTAAAGCATCTAGTACTATTCATAAGTATTAATTATCATTTTTGATTTCTATTCTGAAAATCGACGCTTTTCAGAATAGAAATACAAGCTTACTATTAAGATTTATAGAGCAACATTTAATTAAATTTTATCTGACTATCAGTATGTTATGCCTTTTTATAATTCTACGGCACAAAGTGTGGCTTTGGCTACACGCAGTCGATTTATATGCCCGGCTGCAACATATCCATGTCGAACCGGATCACTCACATCTGCAAACCCAATGTCAACAGCACGGAAGAGCACATTACGCATGTCCGTGTACATAGTACCACGCCTTCTCGTGTCGCAGATTACACCGTAGAAGAGGTGATCTACTGGATTGATAAAGGCGCTCAATTCCACGTGCTCGTTGGTGGCTTCCAAGTAGCCGTCACCCATCAACGAGCGGCTTCTGGTCGAGAGTACATCAAGACACAACCAGATGTTACTCGTCGAGATAACTTGCTTAGCTTACCCCAGATCCCTAATTATGAGAACTTTTAATGTGTGTGCAAAAGCATCCAGCTAAGGCTTTTGCACACACATTAATTGGCGTGAAGCCCGTCTTCACTAGCATTAAAAACTCAATATGCTCTTTATGATGATGTTTGAAAATCTCCCTATTTGCCCACTTACTGGGTTATCACTAGCTGGTGGAAGAGCAAAGTACTCGCCCTACCAAGGTAACAATGAACAGGTACTCTACACCTTTGCCCCTATCGGTAGTGCTGTGTTTGACTTTCATAGCTTTATCATGCTTAACAAGTTAATCGCAGCTGGTAACCGTACGCCCGATCTTGCCTTAGCAGGTATATGCCGCGAAGCATCAGAGCTAGGTACAGGTCCTATAATGGTTACAATACAAATGATCAACGGATCACAAGAAGGTGCTCCTACCACCTTTGAGGAGAAGAAATCTCGTTTCATGCACTTGCTTTACCAGACAGGAAGCAAAGAGCACAAGAAGCGAGATATCTACCTCAACAATGACTTTCCGCTAGCCTTTGCCGAGGATACAGAAGAATTCACGCGCATATTGGAATCTTTGATTGATGATAGTCTGATCCGATACGATAAGCCCAATGATACGCCAAACGACTGGCCTTATGGTATACGCACTGAGTACTATGGCGTGCTCCTCACCTCTGCCGGCAAGCGAGCAGTTACTACCAACTCTCCGATCTCTACCCATCCTACGAATACTATGACGAACGAAGAAATTATCCGTCAACAAGCAAAAAGCGCATATCGCCAAGCTACAGGTGGTCATTATTCTTTCAATACAACTAAAGGAATTACCGAAAGCACAAAGAGCTTGCGAGAAGCTCTGCAGCGCTTTTATCAAAAAGAAGCAAAGGCAACCTTTCTAGACGAGGTGTCTCAACTGCTAAATCAAGAGATTATAGAACACAAGAAGGGATGCACGATGAAAGGTCAGGCTTGTCCCTACGAACAAGGAATACGTCAAATCCTATTCTTTATGCAACAGGAGATCATTCAACTCGCGCAGCCTGACCCATCCATTCCTATCTCCCATCAATTCAACTTTGCTTCGGGCAGCACGAACAATGTTGCTACTGGTGACCGTTCTATTCAGGCCACTAATACTGGCAAAGGTGCGCAGCTCAACGTAGCTAGTGGGGAGACTGTCGATCAATCGATCAACTCTACGCAAAAAGCCTCTCTCAAAGAGCTATTAACTAAGCTGCAGCAGGTTATTGAACAAGACAATGTCTTCATGGAAGATCGAGAAGACATGCAACATGCTGTAGAGGGGATACAAATTCAACTACAGAAGTCCACTCCTAAGAAGAATATTATAGAACGAGCTTTTAAGTCGTTGCACGAATTAGCTACTGAAAACGCTGGGGTATTAGCTGGTCACGCAATATTTGAGCTACTCAAGCAGGGTGTTGAGATGGTACATTTACTACCACAATAGTTACATATGGATATGACTCCTACTGAATTTGAACTTCACGCGAAATCATTATTAGAGAAATCAGGAAATGAGATAGTCAATTGGAATATCCAACATAATCAAAAGGAAAAGGGCTATGATGGCGATTATCAAATTGACATTAAAGTAACAGTAAACTTTTTAGGTGTAGATATTATAATTTTAGTCGAGTGTAAGCATTATAAATCCAATATCACAAGAGAAAAGCTCCAGATTTTACGTGAAAAGCTAAATAGCTTAGGAGCACACAAAGGAATTGTGATGTCTATAAATGGTTTTCAAAGTGGGGCCGTTAGATACGCAGAGGCACACGGTATCGCTCTCATTGAGGTTAAAGATGGCTCTATGAGGTATGAAACCAAATACATGACGATGAATGACTTTAGAACTTCAAGACACAATCCCTATGAGAGCAATGATGAGCCGATATTTTATTGGATTGAGAGTAGTAGTACAGGATATAAATCGATATATCTTAATGATGAGTATTTAGAAGAGTTTTATGCAGCTTTGTTTGCTAAATAGTTATAAATACTTTATCAATGAGAGCGGAATACCCCTTTACTAAGTTTAAACTTGTTTTTAGTTTATTTAATAATATATCACTTTCACATAAACCATAATGTTCAATGGCTTGGTATTCTAATACAATTGAAGAAATTCAGTCCTATTTCCATCGACTTGCAGATGGTGAAAAGCTTGCCTTTGAAGAAGAATCGGACGTCTGTACGTTCCTAATGGGTGCTAAATCTGATTCTCCCGAGGCATTCAAACGCTATGAAGACCTTTGTTCAGACCATGTATTCATTACAGGTTTGCATTTATTGGCTGGTCCAAATGCAACTATAGAGGAAATAACGCATAGAAATTATAGTCCTTATGAAGAACTAAGGAAGAGAATAGATGATTTTGAATCTAAGTATGATTCAAATGCTGCTGATTTGTTTTTTAGACAAGTTCGGAAGGAATTTAATATTGAGCATAAGGAGCTAAGAAAGAAATATACGGGAGATGAGCTGGATGAAAAGACCGATGTATTAAAGGCCAAGCTAGAATTCTTACGCATTAGAAGCGAAAGACTTTATAATGACTATTTAGCAAAGCATAGTCTTACTTCTTTAGATATTCCATATGGAAATGTTGTCTTACGCTTTGATAAAGTATCCATTATGCACATTTTGAATCGCCATGTTATACGGAATGGCGCTTTAGACTTAGACCGTGTTAATGGCAAGTCATTGCTAAATCTTAATCGATTAGAAGATATAATCGATAGAATTAAATATCTGTTCTCTGCGTTACCTGAACCTAGTACCCTAACTGGCGAAGAAAAAATTAGCATCTACTTCAAAAGAGATTTACGTGGTGAGGTCTATGCCGTGCATGTAAAGCCTATTCAGGAGAGCACTAAAGCTGGCGCAAAAAAGATTCAGCGCATAGAAACCTACTATCCTGTTCATGAGGCCGCAAAGCTTGCTGAACTTACCAACAAGCCATTTAAAAGGATTAGGGCTGATTTATACTTAGCGGATAGAACGAATGAATAACATATACCTGCCACCGCTGCCAAACTTTCCTACTTGACCTTGTATAATAATACCTTTTCAATCACTTTGATATAGTTAATTGAGACCTATCAGAGTGGTGGGCTATTACTCCTTTGATTCGGACTAATACTATAGCACAAGGGAGTTATAGTTAGTAGTTCTGAACACACCTATCCCTAAATACTATGGAAGCTTTCGAAGTAGGAGATACTGTTATCTCTGTATCTGGAACAACTCCAGCAATGATCGTTCAACGCCTTTATATCAACGATGACAGCAAACCCTTTGCTGAGTGCACGTATCCTAGTGCTACAGGACCTGATGTGATCGTACACACGAATGTCGTCTTAATCAAGAGGACCACGAACGTAAAGTAGTACCTGCTTCAAATTACAAGTATGTTGTGTGTTGTTGAGTAGTTCTGCAGCAAAAGAGTGTTAATGTGAGTAGCTTGAAATTCACCTTTACATATTCTATAGTAAGCCTAATTGTATGAATCAAGAAACAAAAAGGAAGCTACAGCAACTTGCAGATGCTGCTGAAAAGCAACAAGCAACTGCAGCAATGAGACCGCAGATTCTAGAGAGAGCTGCACATGAATTTGGGCAAGCAGAACAACAATTGAGAACTGCAATCGCGAGTTTTAACTCTAACAAAGATGTTCAACGTCTATCACTTAGTATAAAGCTTGATGGCCCCGTCAACGAACGTGGGGGATCAGCAAGGCACTATACCCTCACTCTTTTGAAAGGCGGTATAAACGATTTTAAGAGCAAAGTAGAGCTTATCCTGCCTTATACGATTCAGGAACACTCTTCAATCTCAGTAAAAGAATGGGACACGAATTACGTCCTACGAGCCGTCACTGAAGGCATGCATGGATATCCCCCAGGTCAATGGCCTAAAATACAGCGCGAAGAAAAATTCGATTTTACCATAGTAGATTCCATCTACGAATGGGTACCTGAGAGAAAGACGAATGGAGTAGGTCATTCATTTACAGAGCTTATAGATTATATCATTCAACACAAGCTACTTTCTCAGTTTAATTGACATAAGCGAGCATAAGGACTTCGAAGCAAACGCTCAATATGAAGAACGAGCTACTAATTAGCGGTGTGGCGTTATCACCAACAGACGAAGAAGAGCTACAAGCTTTATTGCCCCGCGATGAGATAGAAGTTCACCGTCTAGAAACGAAGGGGTTCACGGATCTAGTGCAGGTCGTGTTCAACGATTTCAGCGCGGTGAGCTTCGTCCGCGACTTGATTATTGGAGAGGTATTCGCCTTGGCCTATGCCCAGATTAAACCCGTCATCCAACACTTACGGCGCCAACACCAAGTAGATACCATCTGTATCGAGAAGGCCTTCGTCACGGAAGATCAAGTCCCTTTTACATTATATGTAGTCAGCAATACCGCTCAGTTCGACCAACTCATCAGCAGCTTAGACAACTTACCTACGGAGCAATTAACGCCTAGAGGACGAAACAGCATGATCGTCATCCGTTATGACGAGCAAGGACGCATAGAGATTACAGAGATGGATTAACAAGCCTTTATGAGTGACTTGGTACACGAAAAAGCCCCAACATATGCTGGGGCTTTTTTTATTTACTGGGATATAACGCGTGATCTTTGTCTAGCCAGACTACAAAGAATTGAGTGTCGATGATAAATCCGTGCACACGACCATATTCATTGGCACTAAGAGAAAACTGGTAAGGCTTCGCCGCTAATTCAGCTTCATTGGGAATACCAAAACAAGCCTCTGATGTGCCATTCCAATCAATTGGATGACACCGTAAAGAAGCGCTTCTATTAGTTAGTAGGTCCTTCATTTGCATCAAGGATACATTCTTTAAGCGCTCTAGGAACTCTAAAAAGTAGGCGGCTGAGTAGCTAGTATAATTGAATTTAGTGTTAGTGCTCGATAAATATTTAAATGAAAATTTAACCAAAGGGTGTATGTGCTGCAAAGTATCTCGCTGTGCAGCCGCTATAATGTCGCGAAAGTTATTCCCCTTGGGCGTGTTGTTGCCCTTGCTCATGAACTGGCTTAGGCAAAAGCGTTAACGTAACGAGTTGCCCACTCTTTCATCCATTCTTTTTCAATCACCACCTTGCATACGTCGTCAATCGCGCGATTTCCACGAGCGCGTAGCCAAGGTGTTTCTACATGAGTCATCAACTCAAGGTCGTATGCATCCTTGTCAAAATACATATCAGCGACACTAGCTAAAACCTCTTGTGTTTCAGGACCAAATGCAGCCTCGATTTTTTCAAAAGAGCCATTGCTTAGATCTGGACGCTCTATAGGTTGCCTAGTGTGGTGTTTATATTGGTGATATAACTCAGCTACAACTGGTCCATGCACCCATGCTTGACATTCTTCGTCAAACAAAGGAGTTCCAAGCAATCCCAAATGCCAAGTCTGAGCATAATAAACTAGCTTTTGCAGTTTAAGATTGGTCATGTCTTCGCCACATTCATTCGCCTTGCTGATAAAGTAGTCTGCTACCTGCTGAAGACTTGTTTGAGTGGGCATGTATATCGTAAGAATAAAAAATTGAAGCGTTAAGAAGAGGGCGCGAATGTACTATTAAAACTACAACTATATACGGGATAGTTCTGGTTATAGCAACATTATTTCAGGGTTTTCAACTGTATTAGCTTTGTTTAATACTATTTGGTAAACTAATATAGCTACCCATTTTAGGCTTAATCACAATTATCAATGTTGAAATAATTGCTTTAGAAGCTAGGCAGTAATATGTTAACCTATTTCATATACCAGACCGCTGATGGAGCAAGTATAGCTCCGTATTGCTTAGGCATGTAGCTTAAATACTCAGCTTTCTGGCATCCACATATCTTCCGCCAGCATCTTTCGTGCTCTACTTACCCAGCGTAAGAGTGCAATAGCTTCTTCTAACCAAGCTGGCCACACATGCAAGGAAACAGAGCGCACTTCACTACCATACTTCTGTTCCTCAAAGATTAGCGGCATATAGTAGCTGATTCCTTCTTGTAAGGTAAAGATCAGCCCACTCCACCCTTCCACCCCTTCCCGGTGGGTGTACTGCGCTTCTACTATCAGCCCTTCCGCTACAACCACCTCCCCGAAAGCTGTTTGCTGGAAGTCTTCCGCAATGATCTCCAGCGAGCGGGTTAGATCATAGTCGTGGCTGCGTCTGGCCCCAAGACTGTCGCGCTTGATACGGGTTTCTTCTTGCAGAATATATTCAGCCAGCGTCTTGGGTAGGGTCATGAGGAAAGATAAGAAAAGCTCAAGTACACGGGTGGTTTTTCACTACCTTGATCCGTACCATGCTTTTCTTATCAACTCAGCTAGTAGCTGTTTCCCCCTATGTATAAATTCTTACTCGCACTATCGTTGGTTGGCGTATTAGGCGCCTGTGAGCCTTCAATGAATCGTGAAAGCACAGCGGATTCACCTATAGTAGAATCACCTCCCTACGAGCCAGCACTGGTTTGTGACATCACCCAACTAGCGGGTAAAAGCCCTAAGCAGGTTCAGAAAATTCTAGGGAAGCCCGACAAAGCGCAAGCTGAACCCGTCCGTACCCGTCCTTGTGGTCAAGTTCCCTGCGAGCGTCGTACTTATCAGAATGAGCGCATTGAAATTGTCTTTATCAAGCACAAAGCAGATTGGATCACTGTGAATGAGGTTGCTGAACCCCTCCTTGCTGATGCTATTCAAGCCCTAGGATTGCCCGCAACCAGTCCTTCCTTCCAGCGTCCTGACAATGTGATTCGGTGGTCCACTGTACACGGGTTGGCTGAAGTCAGTGCCTTCAGCAATGGCAGTGGCGGAATTAGCTATTTCTATATCAAATGTAAGACTGAATAGTTGAAAGATATCTCACTATTCAGTATTGCTACTGACAATAAATTGAGTCTCTAGAACAACGGCTACAGGCTCTTGAAAAGCGCTTGAACGCACAACCTCAATGAGCTCCTCTTTACCTGTACAACAAAGTCTATGGGCCTTCATATCGCTGAGATCCAGTTTGCCGACGCGCTACCCTCTTTTCAGGCTATTCGCCAGCAATATCAGCAGCAAACCGGCCTTGACCTGCGACTCATCGCGACGCTTCACCTAGCGGACAGTGCCTTAGTAGCACGACTTCCAACTCCCTCATCGATTCTTTCCTTGTTACAAACCGATGCGGCTGCGGTCGCCGAGTTAGATGCGTGCTACGAAGCCCAAAAGGAGAGTCTTGTGCACCATGGCCAGTACGAGCAAGCCGCTGCCCTGCGAGACCTATTACACGAGCAAAAGCAGCCACTAAATCACATCAGTAGCCTAGAAGTAGTCGTAGGCCATGGTGAGTTCTATTCTATTGAGCTGTCCATCCAAGATCTGACCATCAAGGTATACCAGTATACTCCCTATTATTATGCCGTCGTCTCACTTATCAAGACATTAGTTGATCTAGGTGGTACCTACTTACATGGTAGCGATCAACAAACAAAGCACTGGCACAAGCTGAAAAAGTGGCAGGACTATAAATGGTATAACCGACCGCGGAAGTAACAACACTTTCCCCAGTAAGCAGGAACGGGTGTACTCTGTTCAGTAAAACTGGCTTGATGAATAACGAAACGATTACGCGCTATCTTCTAGCCAAACGCACTACAGCACTAGCCACCTTTCAAGCTACGCCGGTTATTCATCCCCTCTTGCAGAGGTTCTACACCACCTTTACGCAACTCGACTACGAGCAGTACCACAAGCCCCTCAAGACGGAACTACGCTACCTAGTCCGCTCTTGGCCCACTACTTCCGACGCGCCCCTCGACGCGCTTTTTTTCGATCTGCCTAGCATTTACCACGACGCCGTGCCAACGCAGGCGTACGGCCTCAATAAGCAGGCATCGTCGCTATATGGGGAGGACTTAGACCTAGACGCGTACAAAATTGCACCAGGGCTTGAAGCCTTACAGGGCCCTACGCTTTTATTCCTAGCTCCTGTGCAAGAAGTATTTACTAGCGAGCTTTCGGCAGAATGGAAAGTCATCGACTTATGGGATCTACCAGGCTCATCTGCCCTAACAGAAGCGTACTTAGTTAGCGGCTTACTGGTCATGCAGCGGGTGCTACGAGAACTTGACCACGAACAAGCCTTTGCTTCCTTACCGTTGAAGCATTCTGCGTACTTTCTACTAGGCAGCCTTGATTGGGGGCCTATGTACCCCTTGCTGCGGCTTGAAAAGCAGAAGACCTCTCTATCGTAAAGGAGCTTTCCATGTTTACGCTGGCCTTTGTTACTCTTTATTAAACTCCCCGATGTGCCACAGAATACCGGAGGGGTCGTGGATAAAGCCTTCCTTGCCCCACGCTTCCTGCCGGATCGGCAGTACGCGTACGCCCTGGTACTGGCCGGGCAAGTCCAGCGTCGCTAGTTCCGCCCAGTACTGCTCCACGTCCGCAACTTGCAGAAACAGCATGGTGTTAGCCACCCAGTCAGGTACGTAGGCATCCTGCAGGTAAAACCCAACCCCCTGCCGGGAAAAATAGCATAATACAGGCGAGAGCACGAGTTCCGTGAAACCTAGGGTACGGTAGAAACGCCGCGAAACGGCGAAGTCTTGGGCGCCAAGAAAAGGGCGGATCGATAGAACAGGAGAGGGCATGGGGGCAGCAGTAGAAAAGATAGGCCGACAACCAGTAGCCAGCGTGAGAAAGCAAGATGGCGTATTTTTACCAGGTAGACGTCTACGTGTTACTGGCTAACGCCTCGTGCAGCGCAGCGTCTGTCCTATCTCTGCTCTTCTCCATGTCTAGTCTGTTGACGCAGGTGCTGCTGTACACGAGTCCACTCCTGGTGAACGGGAGCTTGTGGTTGATTGGCTACGTGAAAAGACGCACGAGTCACTACACCATGGATCGGGCAAGGACTCGGGCTGATCGTGGGCTTACTGCTAGCGAGTATCGTCTTGAATAGCGCCCTCGGGGTGTGGGCGCTGCTGCACCAGTACTATTGGCTGGCGGGGGTGTACGGCACCCTGGCGCTGCTCGTGGCCGTACTGCTGCTACGAGGTAAATAGGAAAGCGCGAACGAGTAGTCGGGGCACCCGTTACTTCGCACATGATCTATTGGCTACTCTTCTTTTCCTGGACCGGTCTGAACGTGCTGAGTGGAGCCGTGGTGGGCTGGTTTTACCGGCGCCGAGACGGACCGATCAGTCCGCCTACTTGGCAGTGCGGGCTTTTTGCGTGGGTGATCTTACAAGTACTGCCGATGGTCGTGCTCGGTGGGTTGTGGATGGCTAGCTTCTACTTCTGGTTTGTGCAAGTCTTCTGGCTGCTGATGGCTGTACTCGGCGCCGCCATCGGTAAAGGCTGGGTAAACGACCAGCGGCGCGTTCCGGCGACAACGCCAGGCGTCGGGCTATTTGACTATACGTTGCTGCGGGAGGTACTCAATCTACTCCAGTTTCTTTATTACCTCTGGAAGCGCCCCAAGTAGAGTTACGAGTGACTGATAAAACCCGCGATTGCGGGTTTTACCGCGTTGTGAAAGAGACCCTACCCGAAAGATGCTAGAAACGGCCCCTACGCGAGTGCCCGTAGCGAAGTCGCAACCGAGAAAACTGCCTTTTCAGGGGCTTTTAGCGGAATCAATAGCGCTACTTAGCGAATACGTCTTTTTGCCCTCCTGTTACCTTTCCTACCGCACACTCAGTAGACGACCCGGCGGTGTTTTATGAGCGCCTGCAGTCACTCTTGCTCCTTACTCACCTCGTTAGTATTGACGCCCTCTCCTGTATAGCCCTCATGAGCAATAGCTTATTACTGTGGGCATTATTTAGGCGCTTTTGCCACAAGCGTATACGTGCATCCTTCCGGTCTACTGCCGAGTATTGCGGGCTTTTACCCATACTGCGCATGCCTACTTCTCCCCTTTTACCGGCCTTTTTACAACTTGGCGCCAACGGCGTCGCTCTGTTCAACACCACGGAGATTGTCGCCATCACGCGTGATACGCTCCTCGTAACTGATCAAAATCGTGCCGCCTGCACAGGGTATATTTCGCCCGACGGGCAGGTCTACCGCATTCTCGTTCACCTGCGCAATGGCTTGGAACTGGCGTACATGTGCAGCACAGAAGAGCTACAATATTACTTGATGACGCAGCTCGGGGCGGCGTTACAGGCGCACGTGCTGGCGGGTGGCCAAGGCAACGTGGATAAGGCAGCAAGCTACCAACGTCAACCTGTTCGGTAGGAGTTATCTCTTCTCCATGGACCCGCGAAAGAAGAAATAACTACTCGGCGGCGATATAGCCTACATGTTCGCCTTCGCAGGTGTAGACCAATAGCACCGAGCCTAGGTCCTCAAACCAGAGCTGCTGCTGCGTGAGTGCTTGTAAGTCCCGCACCAGACTGGAGACGTGCTGCACGAAGGGATTATTAGCTAGAAAACGACGCAGCTGCTGCTCTAACGAGGGAGATAGGGGTTGGGATAAGCGTAAGATGGGATGCGGCATAAAGAATAGAATAGCAGCGATAAAACGACTAATTAACCGAGATAGACAAATCTTGTTCCGAACGGGTGCTCTCTGTATTTATCCCGTTTTAGCGCTTGGCACTACTCGGAATAGCTTGCGTCCCTTCCCGGCTACTTTGTATAGACAAACTCGATTTGTATGTACAAAGACATGGCTTGCTGTTAGAACTACTCCCTGCTAGTGAAAAGCCTAAAGGATGCCTTTGGCGTTTCTGCATAGGTAATTACGTTGATCTAGTTTTTGGCACTATCGTAGTTTTTGATCTTACCGATGCGCGGGATTGCATCTGCCATAACAGAGAAACAGAAAAGCAATGAAGGAGCCCGTACTGGATCAAAATCTAACCATTGACAAAAGGCCTATGCGTAGTAGGTTCTACGCATAGGCCTCACTGAGGCTTTAGTTGCTGTGTCTAGCTAAGCAGCGTGGCTGTGGTTTTTTTCAACTGCCAGTCCCTGCATGTCAAGTCGGCTATTGATCTAGACAGCACTGCCCTAGCCGTGCATAACGCGCCAGGTAAGCACCTAGTACACCGGGTGCTCCGGAGCCCGTCCAGCCGTTGTGGAGGGCTTCTGGTGTATATCGAAGTAGCCTCTCACAAGAG